>Ga0209131_1000231_pt1 | contig 40909 bp, 32 predicted proteins | sample GraSoi_2013_40cm_FD_185826 | JGI IMG/M metagenome (GOLD analysis project Ga0209131, IMG submission 185826) | Grasslands soil microbial communities from the Angelo Coastal Reserve, California, USA - Sample 9_17_2013_40cm (SPAdes) (version 2) | ecosystem: Environmental > Terrestrial > Soil >...
TGATGTAGGGCTCGGGGTCGGGCTTGCCATGCTGCACGTCGGTGGAAGTGATCAGGTGCTTTGGCACGGGGAGACCGGCGGCGCGGATGCGGACTTCGGCTAATCTGCGAGTGCATGATGTCGCGATGGCCCAGCGGTCTTGCGGGAGAGCTTGCAGGAGTTCGAGAGCGCCGGGGAGCGGAATCACGCCTTCGGTGTCTTCGATTTCGCCGCGCTCGACTTCGCGATTTTCGGCTTCGTGGTTTGCGTGGGGGAGGAGCTCACGGATTGTCGTGAGGCTGGGGCGGCCGTGGGCTTGGCGGACGACTTCGTCGGGGATGAAGCCGTGCTTGTTCGCCCAGATGGTCCAGACGCGCGCGACGGCGGGGGTGGAGTCGACGAGGACGCCGTCGAGATCGAAGAGCACACCACGGCACTGAATTTTCATGGTGTTCATAATACTTGGTATTCTGCGGGACACGTAATGGCCGGCCGCATTGGGAGTAGCGTGCAGCAGACAGGCCTGCCCGCGCAGGCGGGCTCAGGATAAGAATGAAATCGAAATTGCAGGTCATGAAATTTGGAGGGACGTCAGTAGGCGATGCGGCGTGCATCGCGCGGGCGGCGCAGATTGTGGCGCAGGCGGCGCGGGAGAACGCGGTCGTGGCCGTTGTTTCCGCTATGAGCAGTGTTACGAACCGGCTGGTGGACGCGGCGAAGCATGCGGCCGGCGGCGATGGCAGGGCGGGGGTGGCACTGATCGCGGCGCTGCGACAGCAGCATGAAGATGCGCTGGCCACGCTTGTACGTGCGGAAAATGCGCGAGCTGAGGTCGCGGGGAGGATTGAAAAAACGCTGGCGGAAGGACAGCGTCTTTTCGATGGTACGGCGCTTCTGCGAGAGCTGACGCCGCGGGCGCTGGACAATATTTCGAGTCTCGGAGAGCGGCTGTGCGCGCCGATTTTTGCGAGCGCGGTGAGCGAGTTGGGGGTGAAGAGTGTGCCCGTGGATGCCACCGAGCTGATCCTCACGGATTCTTATCATGGGGGCGCGGAGCCGCTGATGGAGCCCACGCGGAAGCGGTGCGAGGCGCTCCTGCGGCCGATGCTAAAGGACGAAACGGTGCCGGTCGCGACGGGCTTCATTGGAGCGACGCGTGAAGGGGCTCTGACGACGTTGGGGCGCGGCGGATCGGATTATTCGGCGACGATATTGGGCGCGGTGTTGGACGCGGATGAGGTCATTATCTGGACGGATGTGGATGGCGTGCTGACGGCAGACCCGCGGCTTGTGCCGGACGCGCGGATCATCCCAGAAATTTCGTATCGCGAGGCGGCGGAGTTGGCTTATTTCGGAGCGAAAGTGTTGCACCCGAAGACCCTGCGAGCGGTGCTGCCGGCTGGGATTCCGGTGTGGATTCGCAACAGCTTTGCGCCGGAGCGGCCGGGGACGAAGATTTCTCAGGAAGGTCGCAGCATTGGTGGAGGAGTGAAGGCGTTGACGGCGATTCGTGATGTTGCGCTAATTAGTATTGGTGGGCCGGGAATTGTTGGCGTGCCCGATGTTGTGGGGCGCACGTTTTCGACTACGGCGGAACTGCGCGCCAACGTGCTGCTGATCTCGCAATCGTCGTCGCAGAACGATATTTGCTTTATCGTGGCCGCGGCGGACGCGCAGCGCACTGTGGAGGCGCTGCGGCGGGAATTTGCGCAGGACCTTTCGCATGAGGTGGTGGATCACATCACGCTCGATCCGAAAATCGCCGTCGTGGCGGTGGTCGGAGAGAATATGCGCGGTACGCGCGGCGTTGCCGGGCGCACGTTTGCGGCGATGGGGCGGGATAATGTGAATATCATTGCCATCGCGCAGGGGTCCTCGGAGACGAACATTTCGTTTGTGGTGGAAGACGGCGCGATGAAACAGGCGCTGCTGAGCGCGCATCGTGAGTTTGGGCTGGGTGACTCCGCATCGAATCGAGAACAGAGGGCCGAGTTTCAGGATGTTCGGGAGGTCACTTAGCGAAAGCGCGTTCAAGCGGAAGAGCAATCTTGCTTAACGCGTTAATCGGGTCCACACAACCTTCCATGTCACCTGCCAATCTCACTGACGAAAGCGAAAGAATTCCGGTGATTTCGCCTTCTTGAGGTGATCGCATCGCACACACAGTCGAGTCGAATTTTCTGAGGGCCTTTTGCGGCGCAACTCTCCTGCTATGCATTACCACTCTGTGCATCGCGCAACAAAGTGGGACGAGTCAGCCAACAGTGGTAGTGCGTTCCACCTTGGTTATGGTTCCGGTTCTCGCGACGACTAAGGAAGGAAATGTGATTTTTAACCTCACCGCTGATGACTTCCTCCTCACTGATAATGGTGTGCCACAAAATGTTTCTATTGAGGAGGATACTGATTCACAGCCGCTGGCATTAGCAATCGTGGTCGAGACAGGCGGGGCCGACGCACGCCACCTCATTGACTACCAAGGCTTGGATTCGATCCTTGACGCGCTGATCGGCAATGTAGAGCACCAAGTCGCTGTCATAAGCTTCGACAGTGCGCCGCACCTTATCGTGCCATTCACATCTAGAACAGAAGATGCCTCTCATGGGCTTGCAAACCTTTCCGAGGGCGACCATGGTGCGGCCATTTTAGACGCAGTAGGATTTGCCGTCGGACAGCTTCGGGCGCAACCTCCGCGCTACCGGCGCACAATTTTATTGCTCAGCGAAACGATCGACCAAGGTAGTAGGACGACCCTGAATGACGCTCTGCGACTTGTCAGTGATACGAATACGACCATTTACAGCTTCGGTTTTTCGAGCACGCGCTCGGCTGTCTCGCACGAAGCGTCAAAGGTTAGTAGCAAGGACCCTGGTCCCGAGCACGGGTGCTTAAGCCGCGCAGGCGCTGATTCCGAATACGAGGGTCACTACAGCAAGCAAGTGCTCGACTGCATCAGCCAACTTGCTCCTCCCCTTCGGCTGGTCACCATGACTTTTCTCACCGCACGCAATGCGCTGCGCACAAACACTGCTGAGTCTATCGCAGAACTCACCGGAGGCGAGTTCCGTCGCTTTCACGATGCCAAGGATTTAAAGACAGACCTTTTCGCTGTTTCCAACGATGTGCCTAATTATTATGTAATCAGTTTTCGGCCGGCCGAGCCCACGCCTGGCTTGCATGCACTCCATGTGGTCGTCAAGAAGCGACCGCAGTTTGTAGTGAAATCCCGACGGCAGTACTGGATCGACGATACACAGCGGTAAAGACCAGGCAGTCTTGGCTGCCACATACGAATACGAGAGTTCATTCAGCGAAAGCCGAGAACCGCACCTGATACGGTACGTTCTGTCACCTATGTGTCCGGGCCGGACCCGGGTAAGTTGGGGTGGGAGACGGGATTTGAACCCGCGACATTCGGAGCCACAGTCCGACGCTCTACCAGCTGAGCTACTCCCACCGCAGATGCAAACAAGTTTACGCTAGTTTTTCTGGGCGGAAAAGCACCGCGACGTGTTAGGCGGTGGTTCAGGGAAGCCAGGGCTCCAGGAGCGTTGCAGACCACGCACATTTGCTTTTGAGACTGGTATTCGTAGCGGTATTATTCATGGAGCTTTTTGAAGCAACACTGGACAAAACAATGTTCCCGCCAGGTAACGAAAAACAAAATCGATCCTTTCAGCTCTCGTTCAAGGGTACCGTGGTGTTGAGGCTCATCTTTGGAACTGCGTTGCTGCTCGCGCCGCTCGGGCGCACATGGCAGAAAGGCCAGCAGCAGGACAGCATGCCCGGAATGGATATGCGCGCCAACGGGGACATGGACATGAGCAGCATGGGTCCGAGCATGGCGGCCATGGCCGGGCACATGTATATGACCCCGCTACGGCCAAAGCAAGCCGGCGACCTAGAGAAAGCAAAAGCCGTTGTGGCCGAAGCGAAGGCGACTCTGGAGCGCTACAAGGACTACCGCAAAGCTTTGCTCGACGGATATGTCATCGCGAACCCGAAACTCAAGCAGCCCCAATATCACTTCATCAGCCAAGCGAATACCCGGGAAGCTGATCTCCATTTCGACCCGAGCAAGCCAACAGCTCTGCTCTACCGCCGAACTCCGATGCGGGAATACAAGCTGGAGGGCGTGATGTACACGGCCAGCCCCGACGCAAGTGAAGATGAGCTGAACCAGCGCATCCCGCTCAGCATAGTGCGCTGGCATCGGCATGTTAACTACTGCGAGGCTCCGGAAGACCGCATCAAGGACTATCAAGCCGCGCATCCCAAGTTCGGCATGTTCGGCTCCATAAACACGCAAGAGGCCTGCACAGCGGAACGGGGAATCTTCCACGCCCATATATTCACCTGGATGATCCACGTTTTTCCGTATGAACCCGACTTCAAGGACGTTTTTTCCATGAACGACGACGTAGCGCACGTGCATTGATCCACGCAAATTCCGATCGGATGTGAAAACGGCAAGCCCTCGTGAATCGCCGCCTGCCGCAAACCAAGCCACGGTTCCAACATCAGACCAACTGGACTAATCCAAATGCGGGCGGGGGCCGTAGTCTGTCTTGAGGGCGATGACAGCGTTCTGAGGCAAGGAAGTGGCGGCGCGGAGAGCCCGCTGCGAAGAGCCAGCTTCAGAAAGCGGGCGCTACAAAGGAACGGGTAATTCAGGCCAGCTGTATGGGTGACAAAGATTTTACAGGGCCGTCAAAAAGGTTTTAGTGGCACGGGCAGCGAGTTGGGGGTATGTTGGGATTCCGTTGAATCCAGAGGCCCAGGTCCTGGCCAACCCACGTGCTCTGTAATGGTTACGTCCCGGCCATTGCGCTTAAAGGTTTAACGGTCTTTGGGCGAGGAAGTTTGCCCGAAGTTGAAGGCAGTAAATCTGATCAGGAGGTCGTTGGGGAAAATGACAAAGTCTAATCGGTTCCTACTAACTGGTGCGGCGGTCGCGGGCTTGCTCGCGGGCACCAGCGCTAGCATCCAGGCTTCCAATCTGCTCCCCGGGGCGAAGGCTTCCGCTTCCGCTCAGGACACGGAGAAGAAGGCTGACAAGAAGGTAAAAGAAAAGCACGCTTGTAAGGGCCAAAACTCGTGCAAGGGCAAGGGCGGTTGCAAGTCCAGCGACAACGGCTGCAAAGGCAAGAACTCGTGCAAGGGCAAGGGTGGCTGCGCAACTGACGGCAGCAAGATGCCGGAAGAAAAGCCGCCCGCTTAACCAAAACCACGAACGAATGATTCTCGCCTGTTGGGGGGCTGGTGAGCATCGCTAGCCCTCCTGAATTTTTTACTTCGGTTGGAGTCCAAGGGAATGCCTGCAAATCGATTTAACGGATTTACGGAGTATGGGATTGGGATAGGGCTGCGCGCGCCGCACTACAATCACATTTTGACGCGCAAGCCTGTGTGCGACTGGTTTGAGATTATTTCAGAAAATTTCATGATTGATGGCGGGCGGCCGCTGCGGATTCTCGATCAGATCCTGGAACAGTACAAGGTAGTGCAGCACGGCGTATCGATGTACTTCGGCTCGGCGGAGAAGCCGAACCGCGAACACCTGCGTCGATTGAAAGATTTGGTGAAGAGGACCAAGACGCCGTGGCTTTCCGATCATTTGTGCTGGGGCAGCGTGGATGGGCGATACACGCACGATTTGCTGCCGATGCCGTATACGTTCGAAGCCGCGAAACTGACCGCGCAGAAAGTGCGCGAGGTACGCGATTTTCTGGAAATTCCGGTGGCGGTTGAGAATGTGAGCAGCTATGCGGAGTTTCACGTTTCCGAAATGACGGAGTGGGAGTTCTTGAACGAAGTGGTGGAGCAGGCGGACTGCGGCATTTTGCTGGATGTGAACAATATTTATGTTTCCTCGCAGAATCACAGCTTCAATCCTTTTGATTATGTGAATAGCGTTCCGGCGGAGCGTGTGGCGCAGATTCACATTGCGGGGCACTCGAAATACCGGAAATACATTCTGGATACACACGATCATCCCGTGATCGATCCAGTATGGAGGCTATACGAACGGGCGATTCAGCGCGCAGGGCACACGGCGACTTTATTGGAATGGGACGACAGCATTCCGTCGTTTGACGAAGTGCACGACGAGGCGTTGAAGGCGAACAAATTTTTGTCTTCCACTTTGCTGGCGACGGCGGTATGAGGCTCGCGGCGCTACAACGAACGATGGCGCGGGCGGTGATGCAGCCGCTAACGTCCGACGAGCGCATGCAGAATCGCGCGCCGGACGGCAAGTCCATGCGCGCTTACGCTTCCCGCTTCATCAAGCCTAATGAGCGGCTGACGTCGTTCGAGCGGCTGGAAATCTATAACCGGCAATACTGGTTTCGCGTGCTTTCGAGCATCATCGAGGATTTTCCGGGGCTGCGGGCGGTATTGGGCGACAAGCGATTTGAGGCCATGAGCAAGGCGTACTTGGTGGATTGCCCGTCGCGCTCGTTTACGCTGCGGAACCTTGGGGCGTGCTTGGAAGCCTGGTTGCGCAAGCATCCGAAATGGGCGGGGGCGAAACAGGCGTTGGCTATTGATATTGCACGGCTGGAATGGGCGGACATTGAGGCGTTCGATGGAAAAGCGGAGCCCGCGCTGCGAGCGGAGGATCTTACCGCGGAGGCTGGTGCCAAGCTGAAGCTGAAATTGCAGCCGTACGTGCGCTTGCTGGACCTGAAATATCCGGTGGATGATTTGCTGCTGGACGTGCGGAAGGAAGTCGAGGACACGGATTTTGCGAGCAACGCGTTTCAGGAGCGGCACAAACGCAAGCGGGTGCAAGCAGTGGCGAAACTGAAGCCGGCGAATATTTTTTTGGCGGTGCATCGAGTGGACGATTCGGTGTATTTCCGGCGTATTGCGCGGGAAGAATTCATCATTCTGAGCGCGCTGCGAGATGGAAAATCGCTGGGACGCGCGATCGATGCGGCGTTTCGCAAGAGCCGGGTTCCTCCGGGGGAGCGCGCGGGAATAGTTCAGCAATGGTTTCTGAATTGGTCGGCGCTGGGTTGGTTTTGCGCACCGTGAGTGATGAAGCGGCGCAAGCAGGAAACGCTCGTCGTAAGGTTGAATTCGAAAAGCGGCGGTAAAGGCCGCCGCACTCCAAAAGATCCCGGGCCAAACTTTTGAAACTTTTGGGAAAGGTGTGGATCTACTTCCCCTATGAAGCCTCTCTTCTTTCGTCTTCGACACTTGTACAAGCGCTTTTTTGCTGCGTTCGACTACTTGCAATCGCCATTCTTGCTGCTGATACGTCTTTATTGGGGCTGGCAGCTGATCCAGAGCGGCTGGGGGAAGCTTCATAACCTCGAAAAGGTGACAGAGTTTTTCACGAGCTTGGGGTTGCCGATGCCGGCGCAGATGGCGGTGTTCATCTCCTGTGTGGAGTTTTTCGGGGGCATTTTCCTGGCACTGGGCTTATTGTCGCGATTGACGGCGTTAGTGCTCACGATTAATTTGATCACGGCGTACATCATTGCAGACAGGGAAGCGCTCTTTTCGATTTTCTCGGATCCGGACAAATTTTATGCCGCGGCGCCATATACTTTTCTGGTCGCCTCGCTTATCGTATTGATTTTTGGTCCCGGCAAAATCTGTCTTGACACTCTACTCGACCGCTTCTTGGCAGCGCCTGACACTAGCGATCTGCCCGCGACGCGCTGATCTCCAGCGTCCTAACAATCTTTGGTACACCTTCAGATAATTTCGTGGTAGGATATTCCTACCGGAGCACTCAGATGGCGACCAGGCAGAAAACTCTCGAATATTTGGCCACGACTAAGATCGGCGAGAAGGGTCAACTCACGGTCCCAAAGAGTTTCCGCGAGGAGCTGGGGCTGGGAGCGGGTTCGCCATTCGCGGTGTTGAGGCTGGGCGACGGCCTCGTGCTTTTGCCCGAAGAGCAGCGCTTCGAGCAGCTGTGCGAGCAAATTGGTTCTGCGCTCACTCATGCTGGTCTGCGCGCTGAAGCGCTTCTGGAAACACTGCCTGAAGCAAGAAAGCGCGTCTACGCGAGCCGCTATAGCAACCGGGCTCGATCCAGCACGTCACATCGTCGAACTCGTAGCCCGCGCGGGAAGTGACGAATCGCCGGAAAATCCGTCTTTTTCTGGACTCGAATGTTTTGATGGGCGGAATCGTGTCGGCTTGGGGCCTCGACAAGGCCGCGCTGTCGCTCTGTGCCGCGCGTGTTTGTAAACTCGTTCTCGCGGAGGCCGTCCGCGATGAAGTCGAAGAGACTCATCGACCAATACCATAGGCTGGTGAGATTGACCGATCCCGAAATCATTCCTTATCCAGCGGCTGCGCTCGTTCATTCCAGTCGCCATCTCATTCGACACACCGCTGATGTTCCGGTGCTCTTATCGGCCATGGCGGGCAGGCCAGATTGGTTACTCACGCACAATACGCGACATTTCACGCAGATAGTCGCCAGGCGCACGGGGCTTCGCATTGCTACGCCTGCAAACTTCTTCCGTACTCTCTCGTCGGTTTTCAGTTAATCGAGCTTAATTTCGGTCTACACTTTCGTATGGCGCCTCGCGTCCTACTTTGCACGCTTCTGGCCGTTACGGCAGGTTTGTGTGGAATATTCTTGCGCGGAGGCGCCGCGGCGCGGTTTCATTCTCCTCTGAGTATTGGTGCTGACAACGTGACCTCTACGCTTCTTATTGGTAGCTCGAAGATCGAAGTGACTATCGAGTCTGGTGAGATGAAGGTGTCGCAGGCGGAGCTGCTGCATTGGGTGCAATCCGCGGCGGAGGCGGTCGCGACGTACTACGGCCGCTACCCTGTGCCTCGCGTGCAGCTTCGCATCATTCCCGTGGATGGCTCGGGAGTGCGGAACGGACAAACATTTGGTTACGACGGCGGCCTAATCAAGATTCGCGTAGGGAAGCAGACGCAGGCCGCAGAGCTGGCGAACGATTGGATGCTGACGCACGAGATGGTGCACCTGTCGTTTCCGTCGATGGCCGACGAGCATCACTGGATTGAGGAGGGAATCGCGGTCTACATCGAACCGATCGCGCGTATTCAGGCAAGGCAAATGAGCGGGGAACAGATGTGGGCCGATCTTGTGCGCGACATGCCGAAGGGACTCCCGCGTGAGGGCGACGAGGGTTTGGATCACACGCACACGTGGGGGCGCACGTATTGGGGTGGCGCGCTGTTCTGTTTTGTGGCGGACATAGAGATTCGCAAGCAGACGCATAACAAGAAAGGGTTGCAGGATGCGTTGCGGGGAATTCTCGAAGCGGGGGGCGACATCACACACGATTGGGAGCTCACCGAGGCGCTTAAAATTGGCGATCGTGCAACGGGAACGACGGTGCTGAGTGAGCAGTATGCGAAATGGAAGGACAAGCCAGCGCAGGTCGATCTGGCTTCGATGTGGAAGGAGTTGGGAATCGCCGCGGAGGGAAAGAATCTTCGGCTTACCGAGGACGCGCCGCTGGCAGGGGTACGGCGATTGATTACTGCGCCAGAGACTTCGAAGAAAAGCAGTTCGGGAATTTTACCGTCGGCCGTGTTTGCGGGGCGTGCTGTTGCTAGTTTTAAGTCGCGATCATAGTTTGTCGTAGCCTGCCCATTTTGAGCGCTGTCGATCTGCTTACACCTCGAAAGCGGGAGCCCTTCGAAGCTCACGGTAAACAAGACTCCCGCACTCCAAAATTGGCTGGACCGCGATCGCGGGCGGCGGCCTTGCCGTTGCAAACTGGAAAACTCTGCTGCTGACGCGGGCTTCCACGGGGCTGCGCGCTGCTAGACTAGGCGCATAGGAAATTTGTCCTCGCGCATGAGCCCCCATGAATCGGACCGCCGGCACATCGAGCGCCAGATTGCTTACGCGCGCCCAATCATCGCCCTGCTGGCGCTTATCGCGCTTCTTGAACAGACCACTTACAGCCACGCTCACCGCACCATCTACTTTCTAATCGGCTATTTCTTTCTTGCGGTGCTTGCACTGCTTTTCGAGCAGATGCTGAGTGGCTTGACGTGGCATCTTCCGCTGGCTTGCGATCTCCTGGCGCTCGGCTTCTTCATGTACCTGAGCCCGACGACTGTGCCGGCCTGGTTTCCGTACCTATTCGTCTGCTATGCCGCGGGAATCCGCTGGGGGCTGCGAGTGGCGTTTCCACTGGCCAGCGGGCTTGCGCTGCTACTGGTCATGATCACCGCGGTAAAGGGTGAAATCCAGTGGATGCGCGTGATTGCCTGGATGGGTCTGGTAGGGGCGACGTTGGCTGCGGGGGGCGGGAGCGCGTTCTTGGGGGACCTTAGCCGCAGCTTCGCCGCACAAAATGAATTGTTGGCGCGAGTCAGCTCCACTATGCAGGTGGACCAAGGGCTTTCGGAATCGTTGCGTTTGCTTTTGGACGAACTGACGCAGGCGTTTCACACAGACGGAGCGATGCTGGTCTATCGCGATACCGACCTGGAACGCATATTTGTGTGGCAATTGAAATCGGGTGAGAGCGAGCGGCTCATTCCGGAAAACCTGCCGCTGACACGCGCGGACGGTTTTCTGCTAGACGACTTGGACGCGACGATTTGTTGGAATAGCCTGGCGGGTGCCGGGGCGGGCTTCGGTTGGGATCGCCGCGATGGCCGCACGTTGAAGACGCTGCCGCGGCTGCCCGCGGCCACGCAACAGGTACTGGCGCTGCGTTCGTTCCTGTCGGTTTCTTTCGATCAAATGGGGCAGCCCGCTGGGCGGCTATTTTTGTTAAATGGAAGGCGGCCATTCCGGCGCGAGGACCTGATGTGGTTCGAACGAGTGGCGCGCCACGTGGGCCCTTCGGTGGAGAATATTTTTTTGCTGCGGCACTTGCGGGCGCGCGCGATTGAAGGGGAGCGGAGCCGCATCTCGCGCGATCTGCACGACGGCATTCTGCAAACGCTGCTGAGTATCGAAATCCAGCTCGATGTGCTGCGCCGGCAGGCGGCCGCTGCGCCGGAGCAGGCCGCGACTGGGCTGGCCAATCTGCAGCAGACCGTGAAGAACGAGTCCGCGGAGCTGCGTCACATGGTGACGGATTTGCGGCCGTTGCGCGTGCAGAGCGCGGATTTAATTGATTTAATGCGGGGTTTCGCGGAACGGTACCGTAACGAATCGACGCTGGCGCTGGATGTACTCATAGATTCGGTGGAATTGCACGCTCCGGACCGCGTCTGCCGCGAGATTTTCCAGATTTACCGTGAAGCACTCAACAACATAAAAAAGCATGCGAAGGCTTCCCATGTCGTGGTAAAACTGTCGCAGGACGACAGCCGACTCGTTTTAGTGGTTGACGACAACGGCGAGGGTTTTAGTTTCGCAGGCAGGTTCACCGGGGATGAACTGGATCGTCTGCGGCTGGGTCCGATCTCCATCAAGGAGCGTACGCGTACTGTGGGGGGCGTGTTGACCGTGGAGTCCAATCCCGGCCATGGAGCGCGTCTGACCATCGAGATTCCGCTCGGTTAGACATGGCCAAGACTAAACAACAGATTCGCGTCCTTCTTGCGGACGACCATGCGATTTTTCGCGATGGCCTCCGCAAACTCCTTGATTCCGACGAAGATATCACCATTGTCGGAGAAGCGCAGAATGGCGCCGAATGCATCAAGATGCTCGCGAAGCTCAAGCCGGACATCCTGCTGCTGGACCTGCGCATGCCGGATAAAGACGGGCTGGCGGTGCTCGAGGAAGTCAATTTTGACACGCTGCCTACCCGGGTAGTGGTGCTTACTGCCGCGGAAGACGACCGAGATGTCGTTCGCGCCATGCGTTTGGGCGCTCGCGGAGTGGTGCTGAAGCAATCCGCTACGGACTTGCTGGTGAAGAGCATTCACCGAGTGCATGCGGGCGAAATATGGCTGGATAATCGCATGACCGCGGAGGTGATGAAGGCTTTTTCCAAGTCTTCGGAGTCAGGCCCGCGGCGCGAAAAGCCGCTGCTGAGCGATCGGGAGAAGGAAATTGTGCAACTGGTGGCTCAGGGGTTCCGCAACAAGGAAATCGGCGAAAAGCTTTTTATCAGCGAGCAGACCGTTAAAAATCACTTGCACAATATTTTTGACAAATTGGGAGTCTCGGACCGGCTCGAACTCGCGCTCTATGCCATCCACCACCGGCTTATTGATCAGTCGGCTTGACTTCGTCCAGGTCCCGAGTTCTCTCAGGCCTTATACAGCTTTCGCTGGATTGTGTTCCTTGATTCTGTCGCGCAACCTCAGGCCTACACTGTAGGCCAGCTGCACGGCCACGGTACTTTTTTGCGCGACTTCTGTTCAATCCGTCTCTGAGCCGCTCCGCTCCCGCTGCGCGCAAAAGAAAAAGAACTTCCTTCACAGAAAGTCACGGGCCAATGTTACAGAACGTAGCTACTCCCTCACGAAGATTCAATTCTCGAATCGTGGCGACGCAGGACGTTTGGGTTTGTTGGCTGTGTAATGGACGGGACGACGTTTCGAGAGTGCGCGATTTGAGCCTCGGCGGACTGTTTCTCGAGACACGATTGCTTCGGGCGATCGGTTCACCCACGAAGATCGATTTTCTGGTAGGTGAAGGCCAGATTCGCGCTGACGCGGTCGTTCGACACGTGGTGCCTGGGCGCGGATTGGGGTTCAAGTTCACAGCAGTAACCGAGCAGGACCGCCGAAAGTTCGCCGCGCTGATGCGCCGGCTCCGCAGCTAGATATCAAGTTTCACAACCTAAAGTCGCGGGCTTGCCTTGGCTAGGTCGGTCAAGGCAAGGAGCGAGGGTGGACCTCCAGTTACCGTGGAACGCTTCCCAGGCCTTGGGCCTCGCTAAGTCCTTTATGAGGTTGCGTTTAGGGTGAAATGGACCGACCCGCCGAATGGCGCAACATTACGCGGTGCGGCCTCCAAACTCAAATTCCTACTAGTACATCGGTTTCGCCCGGCCAAATTATTTTTGTGCCTAGAGTCCTATTGTCGGCCTGGTTGCAGCCAGATAGACTCTTGCTTCGCTTGAGGAGGTTTCCCTTTGACCGGGTCCGAACGCCGCACCACACAGCGCTTTCAAATGCGCCTTCCGCTTACCGTCCGCTGGACAACTGGCGCGGCCGTGGGGGAAACCAGCACGGAATCGCGGGATGTTAGCTCCCGAGGGGTCTATTTCTTCTTGGCCAAAGATGTAAAGGAAGGCTCGCCGGTCGAAATCCTCTTGACCCTCCCAAACGAAATTACTCTTGCGGGGCCTGTTCGGGTACGTTGCCTCGGACGTATCCAGCGGACGGAACCCCGCGACCAAGGCGCGATTGGCGTTGTGGCGGCGATCGAGCGCTACGAATTCCTGCGCGGCAACGAAGACAAGCAATAATTTTCCAAGTTTCTTGCTCGCTCACTGCGGAGGCGGGCAGGATAAGCCGGGGTTCCTCGGCCCCTCAGCGGAGACCCCGGCTCTAATTTTTTCCCTGACGATGACCAGATTCCATTCCCTCCAACCCTGACGAATCCGTAAGGGCTAAAAATCCAGGCAATAGGCGAGAAGAATTTCGCGAGTCGGCCTCAGGTTACCTCTTCGCAGCCCTGTCCCTCGGAGCAGGAGATTTCCACAGGGTTTTTGGGCGAGGATGAGGTTGCTCAGTGGCATCTCTTAATTGCGGGCAAATTTAAGCACCGGTCGGGCCCCAGCCCAACATTGCATCGGCCAGAAAGGTCGCGCGGCTACCACTGCGGCCGTCTAGCGACGTTTTACGGGGGAGCAATCCGAATGGCATCGGAACTTAAATCTATGCCCGCGGAAATTTCGCCGGCAGACGAGTCTCGCGGGATTACGCTGCTCGACCTCGCAGAGGTCTTGGACCAGCACAAGATTTGGGTGGAATCGGGCGGCGAGTCCGGCATCAAGGCGGATTTATGCGGCGTGAACCTCGCCCATGCCGATTTGACCGGGGTCAACCTGCAAGCCGCGTTTCTGAACAAGGCGAACTTTCGCGGTGCTGACCTTTCATTGGCTAATCTCCGCGGCGCGTCATTAGTGCAAGCCGATCTGCGCGACACGAATTTGCTTGGCACGGAGCTGCGCGGCGCAAACCTGATGGGCGCGACGCTCTATGGTGCGGAGGGTCTGTGGGTCGGGCGCCTGGGCGGGACGAACCTTTTCGATGCCATGCTGCCGGAAGCCGTGGCCACGTTCGACGGCGCCAAGGCGATCGGACAAGCAACAAAATTTTCGCGTTGGATCTATTTCTTGATTCTCGCGGCGTGCGCACTTTGCGCCGTGGTGATCGCTTTCACTACGGACGTGCGCCTGGTCCTTAACTCATCCGCGATCCCCATCGCGCGAGTTTCCAACGCCGTGCCTATGAGTGGCTTTTATTTGGGCGCGCCGTTGTTCATCGTCCTGGTGTATCTACGCTTTCATTTCCTGCTGCTGCGGCTTTGGGGCAACATGGCAGCGTTGCCCGCGGTTTTCATCGACGGGAACACGCCGGAAAAAGACGGTCCCTGGTTTCTGATGGCGTTGGTGCGCCGGCATTTTCGGTGGATGCGCGACAGCCGTTCGCCGCAAGCGATTCTCGAGACGGTGGTGGCTTCGGTTCTCGCTTACTGGGTTGCCCCAGTTACGTTGTTCTTTTTTTGGCTACGCTATCTGGCGCGGCAGGACATGCGCGGAACATTGCTGCACGTGCTGCTGATCGCGCTTTCCGTGGCGGCGGCGAGCTGCCTTCCGACCATTGTCGCTCGCGCTCTGCGCCCGGGCGATTTGCCTCGAAGACCGAAGGCGATTCTTCGCGTGGTGCTCTCAACTTTGAAAGTAACGCTCCTGACCGGCTGCTTGCTGTTACTTCTTTCGTTTGGCGTTATTCGTGGGATGCCTGCGGATAGCTCTATCGCGCCGGAGATGAGCAGTTCTGATATTCGCCGTTGGGCCGCGCAGGGCCTGCAATTCTTGGGATACCGGCCGTATGCCGATGTGACGGAGGCATCGTTTTCTCCGCTGCCCGCTCATGGTGATTGGTCGGAGGAGGGAATTGCGGCAATTCGCGGCGTCCGGCTCAATCAGATGAGCTTGCGATATGCGCGCGGCTACCACACATTCTGGGTTAATGCGCGATTGTGGCGCGCGAACCTGGAAGGGGCGTATCTCTCCGAGGCCGATTTGCGCGGAGCGAACTTGCGCGAAGCGCGTCTGCACAATGCCGTTTTGGACCGCGTGCAGGGCGGGCATGCAGTTTTCGTTTCGGCAGACGCCCGCTCCATAAATCTGTCTTCAGCGGACCTGCGTGGCGCCGATTTGTCGTACGGGATTTTTGAGGGAGCTACGCTCTCAAATGCCAAGCTTTCGACGGCCTCGATGTACGCGATCGATCTGCGTGATGCGCAACTGCTGCGCACCGATCTTTCGCGCGCCGACGTTCGCGATGCCAAGCTCGAGAGAGCCGTGCTCTCGCTGGCCGATTTGCACGATGCGGATTTCTCGGCTGCGAAACTCATCGGAGCTAATTTAACTGGTGCGCAGTTCCGAGGCGGCATCTTTCTGGACACCAATTTCAAGAATGCCGACCTGCGGGGTGCAGTGTTGACCAGCGCAGTCGTGCGCGAAGCCAACTTCGAAGGCGCAAACGTTGAAGGCGCCGATTTGCGCGGCACGATCGGCTTAAGTGTTGAGCAGCTGTGCTCAACAGCGCATTGGCGCGGCGCGCTACTCGATGCAGATCTGCAAGCGGCAGCGCAATTGCGCTGCGGAGCCTCGCAGGGCCCAATCGTTGGGCCACCTAGACCATAACTGCGCTGTGCCAGCCAAATCTTGCTTTTCATTTGTTTTAGCGCTCGTCGCCGAACATTTTTATGTCTTCGGGGCCTTCTTTTACAGGCCCACGATTGCGGCCCTGCACTTGTATACGGATTTGCTCGACTATGTCGGGATTGGCTAGCGTGGTGATGTCGCCGGTGTCCATTTGATTGGAAATGGCGGCTAGTACGCGGCGCATGATTTTGCCTGACCGCGTTTTGGGCATGTCCGGGACAATGTGGATTGTCTTGGGGCGCGCGATTTTGCCGATCATCGTCTCGATCGTTAGCGTCACTTTGTCTTGCACTTGCTTTGACGGCGACACTCCCGGTTTCAGTGAAACATAAACTACTGGCACGCGGCCTTTGATGTCGTCCACTGCAGGAACGACTGCCGCTTCCGCGATCTCCGGCAGGCTAAGGCAGGCGGATTCAACTTCTTTCGTTCCGAGCCGATGGCCGGCAACGTTGATTACGTCGTCCACGCGGCCAAGAATGCGGTAATACCCATCCGCCGAGAGCATTGCGCCATCAGCGGCGTAATAAGGCCAGTCGTGCCAATCCTTACTCTGCGGATTCTTGTTGTACTTCTTGTAATACTGAGTCACGAATCGCTGCGGATCGCCCCAGATCGTTTGCATGATCCCGGGCCACGGATTGCGGATACAAATGTTCCCCGCCGCTCCGGAGCCCGCTCGCACTTCTTTTCCCTCTTCATCCCAAATAATCGGATAGATGCCGAGCGCGGGCGGGCCCGCGCTGCCGGGCTTCATGGGATCGAGCGCGGGTTTAGTGGTGCAAAGGAAACCACCCGTTTCCGTCTGCCACCAGGTGTCGACAATCGCTGCTTCCTTTTTGCCGACCATCTCGTAATACCAGCGCCAAACTTCGGGCTCGATGGGCTCACCGACCGTGGTCATGTGCTTGAAATGGTAGTTGTATTTCTTAGGCTCGTCGCTGCCCGCCTTGCGCAACATCCGAATCGCGGTAGGCGAAGTATGGAAGATGTTCACGTTTAGGCGCTCAGCGATACGCCAGGGCCGACCGGCGTCCGGGAACTGCGGCACGCCTTCATACAGCACGCTAGTCGCACCCAGTGCGAGCGGCCCATAAACGATATAAGAATGTCCGGTAATCCAACCAATATCGGCCATGCACCAGTAGACGTCGTTTGGGTGAATGTCCTGGTAATACTTGGAGGTGCCCGCGACGTAGGCGAGATAGCCGCCGGTGCGATGCTGGCAGCCCTTAGGCTTTCCCGTCGTGCCGCTGGTATACATCAGGAAGAGCGGCGCTTCGGCATCTTGCGAGACGGGCTCAACGATTTGATTGCGGTAGTCCTTTAGAACCTCATCGACAAAAAAGTCGCGTCCCATGATCATCGGCGACTCTGAACGAAAGTGGCCGGGGTAGCGCTTCCAGATCAAGACCTTGTCGACCGTCTGGCCCTCTTTCTTTGCCGTTTCCACCGCGATGTCCGCGCTTGCTTTGTGGTCCACCCACTTGCCGTTGCGGTGGTAGCCGTCGGCATAGATCAGCACGCGGCTGCCGGAGTCTGCTGCGCGCATCCCGCAGGCTTCACCGCTGAATCCGCCAAATACCACGGAGTGCACCACGCCAAGCCGCGCGCAAGCCAGCATGGTGATGGGCAGCTCGGGAATCATGGGCATGTGAATGGTGACGCGGTCGCCAGTCTTGAGCCCGGCAAAATCGCGGAGCATGGCAGCGACTTCATTCACGCGGCGATAGAGTTCCTGGTATGTAATGACGGTGGCGGCTTCGCCTTCCGGCTCCGGAACAAAAATTAGTGCCGCCTTGTTTTTATGTTGCGCGAGATGCCGGTCCACGCAGTTGTAGCAGGCGTTGAGTTTGCCCCCGACAAACCATTTCCAGAACGGCGGATTACCGGTGTCCAGCGTAGTGTGCCAATACTGATCCCAATCCAACATCTCGGCGTAATCGCGAAAGCACTCCGGAAAATTCTCTTCGCTGAAGCGCTTGACCATATCAGGATCGTTCAGGTTGGCTTGCCCGATGAATTTCGGTGAGGGGAGGAAATACTCTTCCTCTTTCCAGTGAACGGCGATCTGCGCTTCGTTGTCTTTGCGCGCGGCTGGCTTTGGCTGCGCGTCTCTGATTGAGGCGCTTTTTGAGAGCGGAGCGTTGCCTTCCGGTTCGGGTTGAGCAGATTTCGGTTTGCCATTGGGCTTGTTGGCGGATTTCTGGGATTTGCTCTTTTTGGCGACGGCCATGATTCGCTCCTGAGAAGGACGGAGAGAGATTATACGTCGCGTTTTTAGGGACTGCGAGGGAGAGGTTGAGGTTGGCGCCGAACGGAGGGGTAAGCAGTAGATCGCTGAAAGAGAGGCGGTTCGACACCGGGGACCGTTGGAACTTGGAGAGCTAAGGTTATGAAAACAAGGGGCGATGAAACGGAGGGGAAATGATACCGCAGAGACGCAGAGAGCGCTGAGTTGGCGCAGAGACACCCCACACCCCCGGTGTGTTTGCGTAAATGCGGTAGATAAAGGAGTTAGCGAGCGATTCGGCGTAAAAGCGGTAGATAAAGGACTTAGACGAGAAACAGATGGCAAACCGACAAATACAGGAGCTAGGAGAGGGTCCTGAGTCAACAGGTCTAGGTTAACAGCGCGGGCGGCAAGTCCAGAGATGTGCGGAGCAATGGGAAAGCGATGGCGATGGCGGGCCGGTGACTGCATGCTGCCTTTTTTCGGCCGCGAAGTGGAGGTGTGCGGCAGGGGCGAACTCAGGGGAGCGATGCCGCGCCGGTTTCACGGGTGGCAGCCTGAGGCCCAACTGTAGAGAAGGATACCAGGACGGGGGAGAGTTGTCAAGTATTATTAGTAACGGGTTGGGTACTCGTTCGAACGGACGCGGAAAAGTCAAAACCCGCACGCTTCACAAACCGAAGCATGCGGCACCCTGTCGTACTTTTGTGCTCTGACCACTTGCGTGAACTGAAATGATCGGTTGTCTGCGCCACCCGTCAACTTGCCCAGTTCGTTGCGACCGGCAAAGGGCTGAGCCTGAAATCAATCGGGCAAAGTTTGGAAGCGAATATCTTTGGTTCGTTTCTCAGGAAAGCCGAGAGCGGTCTAGCAAGTTCGCTGGGAAATTTGTTTGGCCTTGGGAATTCCAATAAGCCAGACGGTTCCTCTGCACAGAATGCGCTATGGGTGCAGATGTCCAGCCCGCTTGGTGCGGCTGCTGGCATCGGTGCTTTGCCTCTGGGAAATCTGAACGGCGTTGCGAGCTTGCTTGGTGGTATCTCAGGCGGTGGCGGCAACTCAGGATTGCTCAAGGGCTTGGGCAGCATCGGCAAAGGCATAGGCGGTCTGTTCGGCAGCATCGGTTCGTTCTTCGGCGGGTTCTTGGCTGAAGGGGGAGACGTGCAACCCGGAAAGAGTTACATCGTAGGGGAAAAACGCCCTGAGTTATTCACGCCACGTTCTGCCGGAACTATTCACCCGTCAGTGTCCACCAGTAACAGCAAGACCACGGTGTTGCACAACCATCTGCACATAACCGGTGTGAGTGACGTAGACAGCTTCAGGAAATCATCTGCTCAAATCTTCAACCAGATGTCACGGGCTCAACAGCACGCGGCGTCACGCGCATAAGAATCAGAATCGGCCCGGCTGCTCTTCGGAGTGGCCGGGCTTTTCTTTTTTACAATCTAGCTCTTCCACAACAGCGTATTATTCAATGAGCTTACGGGGAGGGTTCGGGTGCCCGTCGAGAACTTCGTCACAGAAGAACTACTGCAAATAAAGCTACAGATTGTGTTGCAGACATGGCCGCTGTATCGAACTTTGGATTACACGGGAGCGCAGAAAACCAAAGCTGTCCCAGAGCATATTTCTCTGTTCTGCGATACCTGTGTGAAGGAAACCTTTTGGGAAGCTTATATCTACGCCGGAGAAGACAACAGATGCGGATTCTCGCAAAAGGAGTACAAATGCAGGAACTGTGCAAATAGAAGAGTCTCGTACTACTTCTGTTGGGCGAGGCAGTCTGATAACCGTACTCTGTTTTTCAAAGTTGGACAGTATCCTGAACTTGAAGAGCAGGTATCAAAAACATTGGAAAAAGCTTTAAGCCCCGAAGATCTGAAGTTGTACAAGAATGCTCTCAAGTTGCGAAACTTCAATCTGGGAATAGCGGCTGTTGCTTACATGAGGCGGGTTGTAGAAAACCGGATGAACGACATGCTGGAAGTTCTCCTTGAAGCAGCCCGTGTTCACAATGCCCCGGCTGAGTTGCTAGCGCGGCATCAGGAAGTCATGAAAGAGAAACGGTTCGCGGTGAAGGTTGACTATGCCGGTGACCTGCTGCCCGCAAACCTTCGTCCAGCGGGCAAACCAAACCCTATGACAATTCTTCACGAACTTACCAGCGATGGACTGCACAGCAAGACTGATGAAGAGTGTGTTGACATCTTCGATGCTTGCAGGCAGACGTTTGAATACGTTTTTGGAAAGATGCGCGTCGAAACTGAGGACGCGAAGAATTTTGTAAAGGGAATGGCACTATTGACTGGGAAGCGGAAGGCAATCGAAGAAAATCCAGCATAGACACTATGGCGAAGGCAGGTGTTCGGTGGCACGCAGCGCAACAGTTCAGCCCAAAGGGCCAGATTGGGAACCGACGCAGACTTTGAGGGTGCTCAAGCAGCAGCTTGAGAAATTGCAGGCATTCAAAGGCAAGAACCACAGGGAAATGTCTAACGAAGAGGATGTCTGGAAGCAGATTACGGAAGCTGCGCTGATTCACGGATTCGGGGAGGGCAGCCACAATCTCAGCCATTATCACAGCGCACGTTGGGCAGGCACGCACAACATGCGTGGTATTTCGGACCATCACCAGCAAAATAACTACAATCAGAGAATCGACAAATTTGAAGCAAATCTCCTTGGTTCGATTGCGGAGCTAGAAGCGTCAATGCCCGAAGCTGAAGTGCGGGGAGCATATGACGCGGGCGATGAATACGCGTTTTACAAAGACCTGAAAGACATCTTGGCTAGGGCCAACGCTGACATCTTCATCGTGGACAATTACTTGAACACGGAATTTTTTGAGCTTTACGTAGCCACGGTTCGCGCCGGAATATCACTTCGCATTTTGACGAACGCCATGAAAGGGAACCTTGAGGCTGTGGCGAGAAAATACGCGGCCAGTCACAGCGTCGAGCTACGCACCGGCCCCGACGTTCATGACCGCCACATTTTTGTGGACAACCGATGTTGGACGGTGGGCCAGTCCATCAAAGACGCGGCGAAGAAGAAGCCAACTTATATGGTTGAACTGAGTGCGGGTCTAGTTCCAATCATCCGGAAAATCTACGAAGACCTTTGGGGCAACGCTGCTGTGGTGGTCAAGAGTTAGGGCAAGCTGCCGGTCTTTGCTGCAATCGTCACGAAGTTTTATCGCCCTTTAAGAGCGCTCTGACACTGTTCTGCGTTTGGAACAACAGAAAAGCAGCGCAGGTTGCGGCACCACTCCTCCAAAATATGCAACAAGTCATTCTCGCGGCAGAGAAAAATAAAATTAAACCAATCTGAATCGACTAACGTAACGTCAGTTCACTCGCGTTCCGAACCGCTTCAGAAACCGCTTGAAGCTGATAGCAAGGTCCAGTGCGGGTTCAAATGCGGTCAAGTCAGTCACCTCACTGGATCATCAGGACAACTTCGCCCGCGACGGTCCGCTTCCGCTACAAGTGCAAAAACGGAGCGCCTTGCGGCGCACGGGACGCGCTGAAGCGCCGCTACAAAGAAACGGCTCCGGACTGAAGCCGGCTGCTACGTAGGGGCCAACATCGCACCCGGTCAACGGGGGACGGCTGCGGCGGGCTGGCCGCCGACTTCGTCCCAGATCTTGCGGGCGTGCGTTTCTTTCAGGAAGATAGAGCCCACGACAAACGTCACCGCGGCGACAGTCATCGGATACCACAGACCCGCATAGATATTGCCGGTGGCCTCGCAGAGATAGACTCCGACCAACGGCACCAGCCCGCCAAAGACTCCGTTACCTATGTGATAGGGCAACGAGAACGCCGAGTACCTGATCTTTGCCGGATATGCTTCCACGAGATAGGCGGCGATCGGCCCGTAAACCATGGTGACGTAGATAACCTGCAGGAAAACCAGAAGCGTCAGCAATGGCACGTTGGGGTTCGGCGCGACGGGAGCGGGAACCTGTTTCCCGCTTGCATCTACGGTCAAAGGGGTCAAAGTCGGGGCGCCGGTGACTGGGTTCCTTTGCGACTTGAACGTGACTACGTTATTGCCCGCGGCGTCTCGCATAGCGTGGTAGATGGGGTAATACGTGACCACGGCAAGCAAACAACCGGCCATGATGATCTTCTTGCGTCCTATTTTGTCAGAAAGCGCGCCAAAAACCGTGAAGAAAGGCATGGCGAACAACATGGCCAGGGCCACGATGATGAAGCTAGTGCGCAGATTCACCTTCAAAATCGACTGCAGATAGAACAATGCGTAGTATTGGCCTGTATACCAGACCACGCCCTGTCCCGCCGTAGCCCCCAGCAGCGAGACCAGGAAGAGCTTGAAGTTTGGCCACTGCGTGAAGGCTTCCATCAGCGGCTTCGCAGAGCTCATGCCCGTGCTCTTGATCTGCGTAAAGATCGGCGACTCCTTCATCTTGAGGCGAATGTAAAGCGAGATCATGACGAGGATGACCGAAACCAGGAAGGGAATGCGCCATCCGTAGCTCTGGAAATTTGCAGGCGTCATGTAGAACTGGAGGAGGATCACCGTGATGATGGAAAGAAACAAACCCAGCGTCGCCGTAATTTGAATATAACTGGTCCAGTAGCCCCTTTTGTTGTCTGGAACGTGTTCGGCAACGTAAATCGCGGCCCCTCCATACTCCCCTCCCAACGCCAGTCCTTGAAAGATTCGGATAACGATCAGCGCGATGGGAGCAAACCAACCGGCGGTCGCGTAAGTGGGCATCAGGCCGATCAGAAAGGTTCCAAAACCCATCACAGTCAGCGTGACCAAGAAGGCATACTTACGGCCTACCAAGTCGCCTATTCTTCCGAAGAAGAGCGCCCCAAACGGGCGCACCATGAACCCAATCGCGAAGGTGGAAAGGTAGGCGATAAAAGCGAACGTGGGGTTGCCCGGCGGATAGAACTTCGTGGACAGGACGGCCGCCAGGCTGCCGAAGATGTAGAAGTCGTACCATTCGATCATGGTGCCGACAGAGGAGGCAAGAATCACCCTCCAGATGCTGTAATCGGCGGTGCCGCCCACTGCGATTGCGTCTGCACGAGTCGCCATGTTTCCTCCTATTGATCTCGGCGCTGGTTGGAAAGGCGAACTACTGGTGTCTGAGCGGTTCCTGACATATGAATGCCCTATAACGCAAGTCTACTCGGCCCGTTGCAAGGATGAAACCGGACGTTAATATACGCAGACTTGTGTATTGTCAAGAAGGCTGTTCTCTTGGCTCGCGAGTCTTGTCAAAAGTGGTGCCCACTGACGCATTCATGATAAAAGACTTGCCTTGACTCTTGCGCAGGCCATCTTCCTGTTTGCCGCCGGGGCTTTAGGTGGCGCGCTCAACGCCGTCGCCGGTGGCGGCAGTTTCATCGCTTTCCCGGCGCTTCTATTTACCGGAGTTGGCCCTGTTGCCGCCAACGCCACCAATACGCTGGCGCTTTGGGTCGGCGTCACGGCAAGCGGCGGCGCGTATCGCAAGCACCTCAATATTTCCAGGCGCGTGATGATTCCGCTGATCGCCACCAGCGTCGTAGGCGGCTTGATGGGCGCGATACTACTCATCAAGACTCCGGCGCAGACCTTTCTGCGCGTTCTGCCGTGGCTGCTCCTAGGCGCGACTCTGCTCTTTGCCTTCGGCAAGCACCTTACCGGGCGCATTTCTGCTGGAATTTCGCACGAATCGAGCAACGCCGCTGTTGCAGGTGCTTCTATTTTCGAGCTGCTCGTGGCGATCTACGGCGGGTACTTCGGCGGCGGCATTGGCATCATGAACCTGGCCATGCTCGCCGCCGTGGGAATGACGGACATGCACGCAATGAACGCGCTGAAGGTGGTACTCGGCGGCGTTATCAACGGCGTGGCCACCTTCACCTTTATCGCCACGGGAGCGATTGCCTGGAGGCAAGCCGGCGCAATGACGCTGGGTGCCATCGTTGGCGGGTATTTCGCCGCGCATTATTCGCAGCGCTTGCCGCAAAGTTGGATTCGCGCGTTCGTCATCATCGTTGGCTCCGCGATGACCGTCTACTTCTTTGTGCGGGCATACCATTAGGGATGGTCAAACCTGATATAGTCCCGCCGCGTATGTCGACAGCAACAATGAAGGCGCAAGAGTCCGGCGAAATTCCGCTGAATGGTAATCAGATTCGCGGGTTCTGGGCTGCCTGGGGCGGCTGGGCGCTCGATGGCATGGACTCTTTCATCTACGCGCTTGTGCTCGTGCCATCGTTGCGCGACCTGCTCCCGCGCTCTGGAATTCCTGCCACCAAAGGCAACATAGGTTTCTACGGTGGACTGCTGTTCGCGCTGTTTCTGGTTGGTTGGGGGCTCGCGTTCCTTTGGGGACCAATCGGCGACAAGTTCGGCCGTGTGCGCACGCTGATGATCACGATTGTCTGGTATTCGGTCTTCACGTTCCTGAGCGCGCTGGTCACGACTGTCTCGCAGTTGGCCATTCTTCGCTTACTCGCCGGTATCGGCATTGGCGGCGAGTGGGCCATGGGCGGCACCTTCGTTGCCGAAGAATGGCCGGAACATCGACGGCGGGCTGGCGCGGGCTACATGCACACCGGTTATTACGTTGGGATTTTTCTCGCGGCCATTGCCAACTACGCGATCGGCAGCCGCTTCGGCCACAATGGATGGCGCGTGATGTTCGCGATCGGCGGATTGCCGGCGCTATTGCTTGCGTGGGTGCGTCATGGTGTTGCGGAGCCTTCGCGCTGGAAGGAAAAGGTCGCCATCGTGAGTTCGTGGCGAATCTGGAGGCCGTTCGCCGTTCTGTTTTCAAAATCACTGCGGCGTCGCACCATTCTCAACATGTTGTTTATGCTGGCTTCGATTTGCGGGCTGTGGGCCGGCACCGTGTATGTGCCTTCGGCAGTCACTGGTCTCGCGGAAGCGGCTGGACGCGTCGGCCCTGCGGCCGCGCAACTCGCTTCTCGCGCTACCATGCTCGTCGCGTTCGCAACTATTCTCGGTTGTCTTCTCATGCCGTGGGTCGCCGAGCGGCTCGGACGCCGCGGCGCTCTCGCGTTTTATTTCGCACTGATGTTGGTTTTTGTCGCGCTTACTTTTGGGAAGGTTTTCTACATGGGAGCGTCCGCACTGCCGCTCTTTTTCGTCTGCTTGTTTTTTCTTGGCTTCGGCGGCGCGAATTTCGCCGTGTATACGTTGTGGCTGCCGGAGCAGTATCCGACCGAATGCCGCGCCAGCGCCTTTGCCTTTTCCACTTCATTTGCGCGATTTGGCGGTGCTGCAATTACATTCCTGGTCGGAGCGGGTGTTCAGCATTACGGGTCGCTCGGGATTCCGGTCGCATTTACGTCTCTCGCTTTTGCCGTTGGCTTGCTGCTGATACCCTTCGGTGTGGAAACACGCGGGCAAGTTCTTCCTGCATAGTCGGCGTTGGCGTCACAGAAAGCGAGGAGGATCATAGCCACAATAGAGGCAAAAATCTTTCCGATCGAAGCTTTGCGCGAGTTCAGCACGCGCGTGTTCCTGCATTTCGGCGTGCCCAAAGCTGACGCCGCGCAAGCTGCCGATGTGCTCGCGTCCGCCGATCTGCGTGGCATCGATTCCCACGGCGTGGCTCGTTTGACCAGCTACTTTGGTCTGCTCAGCGAGGGCCTGATCAATCCCACGCCCAAAATCAAGATCGTTCGCTCCACTCCGAGCACTGCGACTATTGATGGCGACAACGGTCTTGGCCTCGTCGTCGGCCCGCAAGCGAATGAGATCGCAATGGACATGGCCGCAAAAGCTGGCTCCGGCTGGGTCAGCATCGGCAATAGCAACCACTTTGGAATCGCGGGCTACTACGTTTTAAAAGCGCTCGAGCGCGACATGATTGGTATGGCCATGACGAACTCTACGAAACTGGTCACTCCGCTTTGGGGTGCGGAGCGCATGCTCGGTACGAATCCAATCGCCATTGCCTTTCCTGCGAAAGAGGAGCCGCCGATTGTGGTCGACATGGCTACTTGCGCGGCCGCTTACGGCAAAATCGAAATGGCCCGCCGCCGGGGCGAATCCATTCCCGAGGGCTGGGGCATTGATAATCAGGGCCGCGGCACAACAAATCCCGATGATGTTGTCGCAGGCGGCGCGCTCTTGCCGCTCGGGTCCGATCGCGAGCGCGGCGGCCACAAAGGCTATGGACTCGGCATCATGGTTGACGTTCTCAGCGCTGTGCTGAGCGGAGCAAACTGGGGACCTTTCGCGCCGCCGTTTGCTCTGCGCCAGGAAATTCCGTCGCGCAGCGTTGGGAAGGGAATTGGCCACTTTTTCGGCGCGCTTCGCATTGATGGCTTCATCGAAGCGGACGAGTTTAAGCGGCAAATGGACGACTTCATCCGCGTCTTCCGCGCCACCAAGCCCGCGCCTGGCACCAACGGCCCGCTCATTCCGGGCGATCCCGAGCGCGATGCAGAGAAATTGCGCAGCGAGCAAGGCGTGCCGCTGATCATGCCGGTCGTCGAAGAGCTTCGCGCCGTTTCCAGGAAAACTGGCATCCCATTCTCCTGATATTCTGCTGTGGGGAGCGATCGAGACAGAACTTATGAGCGAGCTGGTACAACTCACGAAGGTGGACGGCATTGCCGTCGTTACGATCAATAATCCGCCCGTTAACGCGCTGAGTTCGGGGGTGTCCGCAGGGATCGCTACGGTCGTCTCACAAATCGAGAACGATCCGAGTATCCAAGCCGTGGTGTTTATCGGCGCTGGCCGAACGTTTGTTGCGGGCGCGGATATTAAGGAATTCGGTGAGCTTGCCTCCGGAAAAATTATCTGCCGCGAAAGCTTGAAGCCTTTACTGATGCGCATCGAGGATCTCCGCGTGCCGGTGGTTATGGCCATTCACGGCACAGCGTTTGGCGGGGGACTCGAGCTTGCGATGGCAGGGCACTATCGTATTGCGTTGCGTGATGCGCAGGTCGGGCAGCCCGAGGTGAAGCTTGGAATCATTCCTGGCGCGGGCGGAACGCAGCGCTTGCCGCGGCTCGCGGGTGTTGCGAAAGCGGTTGAGATGTGCGCGCAAGGCGGTCCCGTGAAAGCTGAAGATGCGCTCAGGTCCGGCATCCTGGATCGCTTGGTGGAAGGGGATTTGCTGCAAGCAGCCATTGCTTTCGCCAAAGAAGTTGCAGCCAGGCCGGCTCCGAAAACTCGTGAGCAGAACGAGCGATTGGGGAAGCCGGAGCCGACTGCTCCGATTTTTGCTGCTGCTCGCGAGACAGCTCGCAAGAAGCAGCGTGGGTTGCTTGCGCCACTCGCGGCAATTGATGCCATCGAAGCCGCCACCGGGCTGCCGTTTATTGAAGGATGCCAAAAAGAAGAAGAGCTGTTTACGAAGTGCCTCTTCTCCGACCAGTCGAAGGCGCTTATTCATGCGTTCTTCGGCGAGCGCGAAGTGGCGAAGATTCCCGGCCTACCAAAGGAGACGCCAATCGTTGCGGTCAACTCTGTGGGCATCGTTGGCGCGGGGACGATGGGTGGCGGCATCGCCATGGTGTTCGCAAACGCTGGGATTCCGGTGCTCCTCAAGGAGACCGATCGGGCCGCGCTCGATCGTGGCCTTGCCAACATCCAGAAAAATTACGCGAACTCCGTAAAGCGCGGCCGCTTCACGCAACAATTTGTAGATGAGCGCCTCAAGCTCATTCGGCCAACTCTGGACTACGGTGAATTTACTGGCGTCGATATGGTAGTCGAAGCGGTGTTTGAAAGCATGGCGTTGAAGAAGGAAGTTTTCGGCGAGCTTGATCGCGTTTGCAAACGCGGCGCGATTCTTGCTAGCAACACTTCCAGTCTCGATATCGATGAGATCGCGTCCGCAACTTCGCGCGCGCAGTCCGTTATCGGCACACATTTCTTTAGTCCCGCAAATGTCATGCGCCTACTGGAAATTGTTCGCGGCGCTGCTACCGGCAAAGAAGTGATCGCCTCCTGCATGCAGCTCTCGAAGAAAATTGGCAAAGTTGGCGTGCTGGTTGGCAACTGCATGGGATTTGTTGGCAACCGCATGTTTGGTCCGTACCGGCGCGAAGCGCAGTTTCTTGTCGAAGAAGGCGCGACTATCGAAGCAGTCGACAACGCGCTCTATGAATTCGGCATGGCGATGGGTCCACTTGCCACCGGCGATCTCGCGGGCCTTGACGTTGGTTGGCGCATTCGCAAGGAATCTCGCCACCTGCAAAGGCCCGGAGTTCGCCAAGCGTTCGTCGAGGATCGCCTCTGCGAGTTGGGGCGCTTCGGCCAGAAAACCGGAGCCGGCTGGCACAAGTACGACGAAAATCGCAAGCCTTCGCCCGACCCGGAAGTCGCGGCGCTAATTCGCCGGTGGACTTCCGACGCCGGCATCCCTCAGCAGCAGATTTCCGCTGAAGAAATCGTCGAGCGTTGCATCTACACGCTGGTGAACGAAGGCGCGCGCCTTCTCGAAGAAGGCATCGCGCTTCGTGCCGTGGACATCGACATAATCTATCTCAACGGCTACGGCTTTCCGGCGCATCGCGGCGGCCCTATGTGGTACGCCGATACCGTGGGCCTCAAAAAAGTCTACGAGCGCATCTGCGATTTCCGGCAGGGTCTCGGTAGTTGGTGGGAACCTGCGCCTTTGCTGCAGCGGCTGGCCGAGCAAGGCAAAACCTTCGCCGAATTCGGCGGCCGGCAAAGCGTGGCGGCCTAAATCCGCGAGCTAGATGGTCTTATCCTTCGAATAGCAAATCGATTCTAAGTTGCAATCGATACATCGCGGCTTACGCGCTACGCACACCCGTCGCCCGTGCCAGATCAATTGATGCGAAAACGTGATCCATTTTTCCTTGGGTATCACGCGCATCAAGTCTTCTTCAATCTTTTTTGGGTCTTCGTGTTTCGTCAGATCTAGCCGCCGAGACAGCCGAATCACATGCGTATCTACCACGATGCCGCTCGCAATTCCGTACGCCGTCCCCAGCACCACGTTAGCCGTCTTGCGCGCCACGCCGGGCAACGTCAGAATCTCGTCCATGGTCCGCGGCACTTGCCCACCGAAATTTTCGATAATCCCCTTGCTCGCGCCCATGATCGATTTCGTCTTGTTGCGGAAAAATCCTGTCGGCCGTATCTCCTGCTCCAGCTCACTCGGATTCGCGTGAGCAAACGCCTCCGCATTCGGATACTTCTTGTAGAGCGTTTGGGTTACTTGGTTCACGCGCACGTCTGTGCACTGCGCCGAGAGAATCGTAGAAATCAGCAGTTGAAATGCATTTTCATGCTTCAATTCGCAAGTAGCGGTTGGATATGCCTCGTCCAGCTTCGCCAGGATTGCCGCCACGCGCTTTGGGTCCGTTCCGCGTCCGACCATCCGCGCCACTTTCGCGGCCTTCGCCGGTTTCGTGGCTGTGGAGCCTATGACCGCTAGCTTCGCCTGTTCGGAACCGCCGCGTGACTTAGGCGCACGCGCATTCTTCTTCTTTTTCGTTTTTTTCATGATTGGCACGTCGCACTATCATGCGAAAGAAAAGCCAGCAGTTTCCGAAACGCTTTTCCCCGATGGCTGTACTCGTTCTTTTCTTCAGCCGAAATCTCTGCGAATCCCTTCCTCAGTGCAGAAACGTAGAAGACCGGATCATACCCAAAGCCTCGATTCCCTCGCGGCTCCTCTAAAATTTGTCCATCGACTCGCGCGGTGACAACCGCTTTCGCTCGACCGCCGTGGGCCAGTGCAATCGCGCATACAAAATACGCCGCGCGGTCCCGTCCACTCCTGCCGTGTAACTCGCGCACCAATTTCGCATTTCGTTCCGCGCTGCTCGCCCCTGGCCCAGCGTAGCGCGCCGACAAAACTCCCGGTGCCCCGCCGAGCGCGGGAACGACCAACCCTGAATCATCCGCAAACACGAGCCCGTCGCAAAAGCGCGAGTGATGCAGCGCCTTGCCCGCCGCATTCTCCGCAAACGTAGGCGCATTTTCTTCGAACGCCGGTAGAGACTCGAATCCCGGCAGTAACTTCAACTCGATCGCAGCTTGGCCTGTCAATGTTGGCTTCACCGTCTGCGCCAGGACGCGATATTCCGCAAGTTTTCCCGGATTAGACGACGCAAGAAAAAGTCTAACGGGCGCGCGCACTGAATTTCACGGGCAGCACCGCGCGCTGTTCGTCGGTAAGCCGCCGAATTCCCGCCGCAGCCAGCGCCAGCAGGTCCTGCATCTCGCTCCCGGTGAACGGCCGGCCTTCCGCAGTCGCCTGTATCTCCACAAAATGTCCGCTGCCGGTCATCACGACGTTCATGTCCACTTCCGCACGCGTGTCTTCTTCATAGGCCAAGTCGAGCAGCGCACGATCGTCCACAATTCCCACGCTGGTCGCCGCCACCGTATCGATCAGCGGCGAACTCTTCAGCATTCCCGCGGCTACCATGCGTTCGAACGCCAGTGCCAGCGCCACAAACGCACCGGTAATCGACGCCGTCCGCGTTCCCCCATCGGCCTGGATCACATCGCAATCGAGCCACACGGTGCGCTCGCCCAGCGCCTCCTGATCCGTCACCGCGCGAAGCGATCGGCCAATGAGCCGCTGAATCTCCTGCGTCCGCCCGGACTGCTTCCCGCGAGTGGCTTCGCGCGCCGTGCGTTCTTCCGTGGCGCGTGGCAGCATGCCGTATTCACTCGTGACCCAGCCTTTCCCGCTGCCTTTCAGAAATCCGGGCACGCCGTCATCCACGGTCGCTGTACAAATCACGCGCGTCTTCCCCAGTTCGATCAGAACGCTGCCTTCCGCCGTGGAAATAAAATCCGGCGTCATTTTCAGTGCCCGCATCTGATCAGCGCTGCGTCCATCGACTCGCAATTTTCCTCCCGCCGTTGCTGTGCCGCGTTCACGCGTTCCGCTCATGGTTTTGTTGCCGGTTTGTCTGGAGATGCCGCCAGTTTGACGGCGGTGGCGGCAGGTGTCAATTGCTGCGCCACGCTGGAGGGAGTGGGTGATTCCGATGTGGCGGCGCGCGGCCCGACCGGCGCATTCGCATACACCACAAACGCCTGGCTCAAATCCAAATGTCCCGCCAGCGTTTCCACTTCCTGCCCATGAATCAAAATCTTCAGCCGCCGCACCTGCGGCACATTCGCCTCCAACGTCCTCGTGATGGAATCCACTGCCATTTGCTCGCTTTCAATGCCGGACGGAATCGAAGTACCCAGCGCTTCGGAAAAATCCGCGATCGCAGTTCCATCTGGCAATAAGTAAAAAGCCAGCAGCGCCGCGTCCGGCGGCAGTGTGCGCAGCTCCGTATCGACCGGACCAGCTAACAGAGTGTTCAGCACTTGCTTCGACCGCAGCACCGGATCACTCGCAAGCGGCAACTCCACGACCACCGCCGACACGGTTCCGTCATCCGCCCCCGACGCCCAGAATAATTTTGCCTTCACTTTTGGATCGCTCGGATTGATCACCGTGGGCTGCGTCAATTCCCGTCGCGCTTGCTCCTCGCTGCGCTGCTGCAGCGTCGCGGCTTGTTTGATATTGCGGCGCAATATTGGCAAGTAAATCGCGGCGATCACCACGGCCAGGAACAGCGCCGCCACAAACCACCAACGCCAGCGCGGCAGAATCACGGCCGTTCTCCTGGGTTCGCCGGCACCACGTACGTCGGGCGAAACGCCGCCGCACCGCGCGCAATCGCGTCCGCGACGCCGGGCGCCATGTGATCGAGCTGCGCGCGATCCTCCACGGTCACGCTGGAAATCTCCACGGCAATCGCCGGAGCCGCCGTCGTGCGCAGTTGCCGCACGCTCGCCGTTTGCGCCATAGGCGGCGATCCCTTGAAACGCTGCGCCAGCAGCCCTTGCACATGGTCGCCAAGTTTCCGGCTCAGTGACACAAACGGCGCCTGCGCGCGATCCCACGGAATCAGCCCCGTCGCGTCCGCACCCGGCGCCATATCGTTCATCACATAAACGCGCGCGGTGCCCGGCGTACCCGTCGACGCAATGTGCAGCGTCACAAAAATCGCCCCGCGCTGCGCATTCGCCATCGCCGAGCGATCGTCAAATGATGGATTCGCGTTTCCCTGCCGCGTCTGCACCACTTGAAATCCCTGCGACTCCAGCGCCGTGCGTACTTGCGCCGCAAAGTCCAGCACAATGTCGCTTTCGTGAATCCCGCCCGTTCCCCGCGCGCCTAAATCCGTTCCGCCATGGGCCGGATCGAGCACGACAATATTCAGCCCAGCCCGCGGCGGCGGAGTTGCGGTTTGCGCTGGGGGCGCCGGCGTAGCCGCTCCGGGTGGCGGCGCCGCGACCGGCGATGCAGGGGTCTGTTGTCCCGCTGGCGGAACAGAACTCTGCGGAGCCTGCGATGCTGCCACTTGCATGGCAACAAGGCACGCAGTAAGCACAAAAGGCGGCAGCCAAAGTTTGCGAGAAATAGTATTTTGAACGAATCGTCCCACGTGGAGCAGCATACCAAATCTTCCGAGTGCCCCGCGCACAACCGCCCTGAGCCGCCACTCAATTGCAACGTCGTCCGCGGCGGTCTTTTTATCCTGAGCCTCGAAGGGCCGCCGTTTTCAGAATTCCAAACTACGGAGCTACTTGCCCAACGGCTGCAGCTTCGCCTTCTCCAACACCGCATTAACGGCCGCTAAATCCGCCTCGACCGCCTTCCACCGCCCAATCACGTCTAGCCCTGCCGCCTCCCACTTCTCCGCGGCCGTTCGCGTATCCGCAGTAGGCGGCGCATCGGCGCCATCCACGATCATAAGCAATCCGGTCAAAGCCGCAGCAACCTTGTGCAACGTAATCGATTCTCCGTCCGGCAGCCTCAGCCCGAAAAATCCAAACTCTTGTTCACCCGGCGCGCCATGCACCGCATCAATCTTCCGCACGAGCTCCGCAAAGGCCGCAGAAATCTCGGCATTCCCACTCACGTCCGTCTTTCGCGCAGCGATCCGCTTCTGCAACTCTTCCGCACGCTCCTGTGCCGTGGCCACTTCCCCCAGCCGTGCCGAAATGCGCGAAGCCGCCGTAAACTCCTGCCGCAACCCATCCTCTGCCGTGCTAATCCTCGGATCCATCTTCACAGTAAGCGCCTGCGATGAACTCTTCCCATTCGCCGTAAGCTTCACCGTGTAATTGCCCGGCAACGTCCACACTCCCGCCGGTCCATAGAACGATCGGTGGACGCTCTTCGGCAGCGCATAATGCAAATCCCACACGAACCGGTGCATCCCCGCTTCCGCCGAAAGTGGCACCGCTTCGCGCACCCACTCCATTGCGACCGGCAGATCCTTTGGGTTCGCTTTCGGCCGCAAATCATCGCTCGAGAATCGACGCACCAGCGCCCCATCCGCGTCGAAAATCTCCAGCTGCACCGGTCCGCGCGGCTTATCCTTGAGCCAATAATCCACAATGGCGCCGTTAGGAGGATTTTCCGCCAGCGCCTCGTCCATCGGCACCGGAGTGCCTTGATCTGATCCCGGCCGCACGCGATAAGTTGTCGCTGGCTTGAACAGCCACAAATCGGCCGCGCTGACTTGCGCACTCAACTGTCTCAGCGGACTCGCATCATCCAAAATCCAAAACGAGCGTCCGTGCGTTGCCACTACCAGATCATCGCCGTGTACCACCAAATCGCGAATCGAAGCTGCCGGCATATTGAGCTGCAGCGACTGCCACGAATCCCCGTCATCGAACGAAACGTACACGCCCAACTCCGTGCATGCGTACAGCAATCCCTTGCGCAGCGGATCTTCGCGAACACAATTCAGAAAGCTGCCTTCCGGAATCCCGCTCGAAGCCTGCTGCCAGCTCTTTCCGAAGTCCCGCGTGCGATACAAATAAGCGTGCAAGTCCTCAAGCCTGTGCCGATCCACCGCCGCATAAGCTGTCCCGGCATCAAAATGCGAGGCTTCGATGTGCGTCACCTTGCTCCACGCCGCTAGCTCCGCGGGCGTGACGTTGCTCCACGCCTTGCCTTCATCCCGCGTCAACTGAACTTGTCCGTCATCCGTCCCTGCCCAAATTTCTCCGGCGTGCACGCTCGACGGTGCAATCGTGTAAATCACGCCGCGCCGCTTTTCTGCCGGAGCGTCCGCCGCGGTGGCCGCATCCAGATTCGACGGCACACCCGGATCCTCGCGCGTCAAATCCGGGCTGATCGCCTTCCATGAATTTCCGCCATCCGCGGTTCGAAACAATATCTGCGAACCGAAATAGAGCACATGCGCATCGAGTGGCGAAAAAACGAGCGGCAAAGTCCAGGTGCGACGCAGCTTTTCCGTCTGCGTCAATCCAGGCGGCACCTGCACAATTTGCTCGTTCCGCAAATCCTGCCGAGTCACAAATCCGCCATACACCACTTCCGGATTCAAAGGATCAGGCGCGACATACCCGTTCTCATCCCCCGCTTCCATCGGCCGCCAATCATGAAAATTCAGCGAACGATACTGACTACGGCTCGGAGTCGCTGCCGACCCACTATCCTGCTGCGCGCCATAAACCCAATACGGAAACCGATTGTCCGTAGCCACGTGATAGAACTGCCCGGTCGGCTGGTTATACCAACTGCTCCAAGTCTCGCCGCCATTGCGAGTCACCACCGTGCCCTGGTCGCTCCCCAAAATCATCCGCTGCGGCTCATCGGGATCAATCCACAATTGGTGATAATCATCGCCGCCCGGCGCTCCCTTGATAGCCGTGAACGTCTTCCCCCCGTCGCGCGAGCGATACAGCCCGGTATTCGGCACATACACCGTGTCCGCATCCTTCGAATCCACGCTTACTTCGCAAAAATACCAGCCGCGGCCCCAGATTCGCTTATCGTCAGAAACACGCTGCCAATTTTCCCCGCCATCGTCGGATCGATATAGCCCGCCTTCCTTCGCATCCGCAATCAAGTAAATCCGTCGAGGATTGCTCGGCGCAAATGTAATTCCCATGCGCCCCAACCCTTCCGAAGGCATTCCGCGCCCGTTCAACTGCTCCCAATGCTCTCCGCCGTCTGTCGAACGATACAAACCTGTCCCCGGTCCTTTCGACGGCGGATAAATATTCCACGGCGGCCGCCGCGTCTGCAGCAGTGCCGCAAAAATCGTTTTCGGATTTCCCGGCTCGAACGCCAAATCAATCGCGCCTGTATTTTCGTCGTGAAAGAGCACGCGGTTCCATTTCTTCCCGCCATCCTTGGAATAAAAAACGCCGCGCTCCGAATTCGGCCCATACGCATGGCCCAGCGCTGCCACAATCACTTTCTCGGGATCTTTCGGATCAACCAGGATTCGCGCGATCTGCCGCGAATCTTCCAGCCCGATATGCGTCCAGGTCTTCCCGCCGTCAGCCGACCGGTACATCCCATTCCCATTAGAAATGTCCGAGCGCATGTCCGCCTCGCCCGTTCCCACGTAAATGATCTGCGGATTCGAAGGCGCCACCGCAATCGCCCCAATCGAAGCGATCCCCTGCGAATCAAAGATCGGTTTCCACGTACGCCCTGCATCGTTGCTGCGCCAAACGCCCCCGCCCACCGCCCCAAAATAAAAGACCTCGGGCTGACCGCGCACTCCGGTAACTGCCAGCGTCCGCCCACCCCGCGCAGGCCCAATCGACCTCCACCGCAACTCCGTCAACAATGTCGGGTCCAATTTCTGAGCCGCGTCAGGCGAAGCCATCGCCTTCCATTCGCCAAATAGGCTCAAGCACAAAAAGACCACACCGAAAAAATATTTCACGAGAGCATCTCCGACCGAAACCCCTGCGAACAAAGAACCGCGAGTATACATCACCCTTTTCTTGTCTTCTCTGCTCCTAATTCAGCACCGTTGTATCTACCCTTTCGATTATCTTCGCTGCGTTGCTCCGCGAACTCAGCGTCTCTTTACCCTGAAGCTCGCGAAGGGTGCGTTAGATTCTCTCTCCTAAAAAGAAAACGTCCGGCTCGTTTCCGAGCCGGACGTTCCACAACGAAACAGCAATTTTCCTTACGCAGTTTCGACGTGCTCTACTATCTTTGGCCGCAGCCCCCGCCGGCGGAGCCTCCCCGTCGCCAAGTACGCCGCAAATCCTGTAACAATGATCACTATTCCAAATACCAAGCCATTCATCCCCAGCACGGTCTCGCTCCCGCCATGCAGAACAGCCAAGCCCAGCACCAACAGCGGAAACACTCCAATCAAAACCGTGCCGACCACTCCACCCGGCACGCGGAACTCTCTTTTCAGCTCCGGCTCCCGAATCCGCAGCACCACCAGCGTCACAAACTCCAGCATCAAGCTCGCCCCATACAGAATAATGTCCAGCGTAACCAGCCGCTCAAATCCCAATCCCAGGCAAAGCGCCCATCCCGTCGCCAGCACCACAATCGCCACCCACGGCGCTCGCGTCTTCGCATGCGTTTTGCCAAATACCTTCGGCAGCATTCCGTCCTGAGCCATCGCCAGCGGCAGCCGCGAATAGCTCATCACCAGCGCATTGAACATCCCAAACGCGCTCATCATTCCGCCCAGCACCAGCAAAAATCCCAGCCAGTTTGCGCCGTGCCAGGTGCCGCCCACCAACCCGGCCACCTGCGCCCAAGCTCCTTCACCCGCGAACGCCGCTGCCGGCACGCCCGCCAGGTATACCGCGGCAAATGGCAGCACGTACGTCAGCGAGACCAGGATCACCGCTGCAATCATCGCTTTCGGATACGTTCTCTGCGGCCGCTCCACTTCCAGCGCAATCGTCGACGCGTTATCCCAACCCATGTAATTCCACATCGCGATCAACATCCCACCAAGGAGCCCAACTGTGCCCACAGTGGATGCAGCCGGCGCAACAGACGCGCTACTTGCAGCCGCCAACTTGAATGGCGAAAGCAGAACGATCAGCGCAAACGGCATCGACAACAGGAAGAACAGCCATAGCGAAGTGATGCCCACAACACGAATGCCCGCAATATTCAGGGCCGCGGACGCCACCACCACAAAGAGTCCAACCATTACTCCGCGATGCCCCTCGCGAAACCACGGCGCAACCTGCGTCAAGTACGCCACGAACAGCGTGGGATAAATCGCCATATCGAAAATGCTCGCCACTAGCGACAGCCACGCTTCCTGAAATCCCCAGAAATTTCCCAGCCCGCGCCTCACCCAAGCGTAATATCCGCCCTCGGCGGGCAGCGCGCTCGATAGCTCGCCGATCATGAACGCCGTCGGCAAGCTCCACAAAACAGGCGTCAGCAGCAAAATCAAAATCGCGCGCCCGTATCCGGCGCCTTGCACAATTTGTTCGGTGCCATAAGTGCCGCCAGACACCATGAAAAATGTGGCAGCGACCAGCGGCCAGAACGTTAGCTTGGCGATTCTTTTTTTCGCTTGGGGAATAGCGCGGGAAGGAAGTGGGGCGGGCAGCGATAACGTACTCAATTTTTACTCTCGATCCTCCTAGAGCGAACGCTCAAATCTCACCGAACACGAGCGACTTCGCATTCGCAGAATACAAGGTCCGCCTCCGCATGCAACAACAAAATGCGTCCTCCGCAAAATTTTTCGCGTCGTCTAACGCAACTCCCTTAATCCTGCTTACCTTCGTCCCAAGCGGTCCCGCTTTTCACGGAGTGCGGCGGTCTTGTTTATCGTGAGCCTCGAAGGGCCGCCGCTTTGGCGACCGAATCCGCAGCAAATCGACGTTCCCAGTGCATCTCAGCCGCGTCCCCGCGTCTCTTCGTGCCGAGCCCTATGCTAAACTCCCGCGTTCGTTTTAATCATTCCCAATCATCAGGAGCCTCGAGCAGATGAAACCAGGTCCTTGCCTGACCGCCGCACTTCTCCTCGCAATCCTCCCCCACACCACACCCGCCCAGAAGCCCCCCACGCAGCCCCGCCCCATCACGGTTGACGACCTCTTCCAAATCCGCGAAGTCTTCGACCCACAACTCAGCCCCGACGCACAGTTCGTGGCCTACACCGTAAAGACCCTCCTCCTGAAAGAAGACAAGTCCGAGGAGCGCATATGGTCTGTTCCCAGCAACCGTGGCGATGCCATCCCTCTCACGGCCGAAGGCGTCTCCTCCTCCCACCCGCGCTGGAGTCCCGACGGCAAGTACCTCGCCTTCCTCTCCGCTCGTAACGAAGGGAAAACGCAAGTCTGGCTGCTGAACCGCTCCGGCGGCGAAGGGCAGCGTCTCACCGGCACGCCGCAAGATGTCGATGATTTCGCCTGGTCGCCCGACAGCACCCGTCTGGTCGTGATCCTCCGTGATGCTTCCGAAGAAGAGCTGGCCGAGGCCAAAACGAAGGACAAAGACAAGGACGCCGACCTCAAGGACAAAAAGCCCAAGACTCGCAAGCCCTGGGTTATCGATCGCCTTCAATTCAAAACCGACGAAGTCGGCTACCTAGACCGCCGCCGCGCCCACCTCTATGTCCTCGACCTCGCCACCAAAAACATAACCCAAATCACCTCCGGCGATTACGATGACGCCCATCCCACCTGGTCCCCCGACTCCAGCCTAATCGCCTTCGCCAGCAATCGCTCCAAACCCGATCCCGATCGCACCTACAACACCGACATCTGGGTAGTCGCCGCCAACAACACTGACAAAGGCGCGCAGCTAACGCAGGTTACGACCAATCCCGGTGACGACGACGTGCCCTCCTGGTCTCCCGACGGCAAGCTCATCACCTACATTACCCAGCTCGATCCGCATCTGTTCCAATACGCCACCCACCACGTCGCCGTGTCGCCCGCCTCAGGCGGCCAAGCTCGCGTCCTCACCCGGTCCTTTGACCGCAACGCGACCGTGCCGCGCTTCTCCCCTGACGGCAGCTCCATCTACTTCATCGCGGATGATGACGGCACGCAAAATCTTTGCCACGTCCCGGTAACCGGAGGCGAAGTCACCCGCGCCATTGCGGGCCGCTTCATGCTCTTTGCCTACTCGCTTGGCCAAAATGGCGACCTGGCGGCCCAGATCGACATGCCCGACCGTCCCAGCGAAATCTACTCCCAGCCCGCCTCGAGCAACAAACTTTTGCGACTCACCAAGACCAACGACGCCTTCATCACCCAGCTCAAGCTCGTTCCACCCGAGTACGTCCAGTTCAAAAGCAAAGACGGAGCGACCGTGCGCGGCTATCTTTACGAGCCGCTCGACTACACTCCCGGCAAAAAATATCCCACCCTTCTCCTCCCCCACGGCGGACCCGTCTGGGCCCATTACGCCGAGTTCAGCCACCTGGCGCAACTCTTTGCCGCTAACGGCTACGCCGTACTCCTCCCCAATCCCCGCGGCTCCTCCGGCTATGGTGAAAGCTTCGCCAAAGCGATCTACGGCGATTGGGGCAACAAGGACTATCAGGACGACATGGCCATGCTCGACTACGCTCTCGCGCAGGGCATCGCCGATCCCGACAAGCTCGGCGTCGGCGGCTGGTCTTATGGCGGCATTTCCACCGACTTCATCATTGCCCAGACCACCCGTTTCAAAGCGGCCATCTCCGGCGCCGGCGAAGCCAACAACACCAGTATGTACGGCCACGACCAATACCAGCGCGACTACGAAACCGAACTGGGCTGGCCCTGGGTGAACCACGCGCTCTACGACAAGCTCTCTCCGTTCTACAAAGTCACGAATATCACCACGCCCACCCTCTTCATGGGTGGCGAAATCGACTGGAACGTCCCTATCCTCGGCAGTGAGCAAATGTACCAAGCCATGAAAAGCCTCGGCCGCGAAACGCAGCTAGTCGTCTACCCCGGCGAGTACCACGAATTCAAGGCCCCGTCGCACCTAAAAGATCGCCTCGAGCGCTACCTGGCCTGGTACGCCCACTACATAAAGGGAGACTCCTCGCCGGCCACTCCGAAATTGTAGAGGCCCCTGGCGCAATCACCAGCGTCTAAGCGATGCCGCGATAGCCGACCTCGTATCGCGCCCTTCACTGGCTGCAGCAAATGGCTGGTCGGAATTGTCGCCGAGTTTGTGCTAGCTTTTGCCGTAGTCCCGTGGTTAGGTATTCGCAAGGCGTCCAAGAGGAGCAGCATGTCTGGTGAGTTCCCCACGAATACCGGCGCCGACGCTGCCGTGAAGCGCCGCCCAAACGCTCCGCTCTGGATCGGCTTCCTTGTGAGCGTTTTCGCGTTCCTCAGCTACATCCCCATTTTCGCGAAATATCCCAGCACCCGCGATATGCCCTGGGCAAATTTCCTGATCTTCGCGCTCGGCTTAGTTCTCCTCTTCCTTGGCCTGCGCCGCGCGTTCACGCAACCAACTCTGTATCGCGGCAAGATCGCAGGCCCGATTTTGACCACCCTCAGCGTCGCGGCTCTTGTTTTCTTCTCCTTCACGATATTTTCTTTGGGCAAACACCTGCCCGCATCCACCCAGGCTCCGAGAATCGGCCAAAAAGCTCCTGATTTCGCGCTCGCCGACACCAATGGCCGCACCGTGTCACTCGCAACTCTTCTCTCCGCGCCCGATGCCGCGCACCCGACCAAGGGCGTGCTCCTCGTTTTCTATCGCGGTTATTGGTGACCATTCTGCAACTCCGAGTTACGGGGTATCCAAGACCGTCTACAAGAGTTCGAAAAATTAGGCGTCAAGCCCGTAGCCATCAGCATCGATTCTCCATCGGAATCGCAAGATCTCTGCCGCAAAGCGGGTTACACCTACACGTTTCTTTCTGATCCCAATACCGAAGTAATCCGCCGCTACGACCTCCTCCACAAGGGCGCCGGCGTCAACGCCCACGACATAGCGCGACCTGCGGAGTTCCTCGTCGACTCTTCCGGCACAATCCGTTGGATCAATCTCACCGATGACCTTCGCGTCCGCGCCCGTCCCGACCAAATGCTCCAAGCCGCCAACGCCTTGGCATCCCAGTAGCACAGGGTTTACATCAAGTTTTCTACGGCTGAACCGGCACCTCTACCGTCTGCGTCG
>Ga0209131_1000232_pt1:0-32500 | contig 40703 bp, 33 predicted proteins | sample GraSoi_2013_40cm_FD_185826 | JGI IMG/M metagenome (GOLD analysis project Ga0209131, IMG submission 185826) | Grasslands soil microbial communities from the Angelo Coastal Reserve, California, USA - Sample 9_17_2013_40cm (SPAdes) (version 2) | ecosystem: Environmental > Terrestrial > Soil...
TGCGCAAACTCTTGCCAATCGCATCCGCGCCCTTGGCTTCGACCTCATCGACCGTCATAAAATACTCGGCACTGGCCTGCGTCGATGATGCGATCAAATACACCACTGCCGCCAGGATGAGTACACCGCCGAGAATGAATTTATTGAATTTCATCGTTCCTCCAACAAAGTGCGAAAAGTAACAATCTACGTCCATTTTACATCATGACATTAAATATCCCTGAGTTTTCGGGTAAAGCGATCTTGCTGATTCTTCCAAATTTTTATCAGGGCTTTTCAGGTGTTTTGGTTTGATGATATAGTTGCGCCGAAGTTTCAAAGGAGATCATTATGCGGGTCCGAATCATTATATTCCTTTTATTGGTCGTCACAATCATCACCCCCGTGCAGATCGCATCGGCTGCAGCGCGGGCCGATGTAAAGAACGATCAGGTCAAATTTGAATTTCCCGAGACCGCGACATTTTCTGCAACATTATCATCCAAGACGAACATCACATCCATCGTCCTCGAGTATGGGGACGAACAACAAACCTGCGGGGAAGTGATCGCAAAAGCCTTTCCTCAATTTACACCCGCTGCCTCCGTCCATGTTGAATGGACTTGGGACATGCGTCAAAGCGGCTCGCTTCCGCCCGGTACGTCGATTTGGTGGCGCTGGCGATACAGCGATGACTCAGGCGCGGAATTTGTCAGTGAAAAGCAAACCGCAACCTGGCTGGATGATGTGCACGATTGGCAAACTGTTTCAAATGGCGATATACATATTCATTATTATGGAAAAGATCAGGTTTTTGCGAAGACCATGCTGGATGCCGGCCTCGAAGGTCTTCGACGTAATAAAGAACAGGCTGGCCTTGTTACCGACGGCCCGGTGGATATTTACGTTTATCCAAATTACAGCGATATGCAGGAAGCTGTCTTATATGAACCTTCATGGACGGGCGGGCAGGCGTATTCGGACTTTAACATCATTATCATGGGTCTTTCCAACTCCGATACCGAATGGGATCAGAATACGGTCATTCATGAACTGACACATGTGCTCGTCGGCGCCTTTACATTTTCCTGTATCGGCACATTACCCGGTTGGATTGAAGAAGGCCTTGCCATGTTCAGCGAAGGCCAGTTGGATTCCAACATGCAGTCGATGCTTGATCAAGCAATCCGCAGCAACAGTCTCATTAACCTGCGTTCATTGAACGGCGGTTTTTCTGAACTTCCTGATAAGGCCAATCTCTCTTATGCCCAGTCTTATAGCACGATTAAATTTCTGATCGATACCTCCGGTCGGCAGAAAATGACTCAATTGCTTGTCGCGCTGCGCGATGCAAAACCTATTGATGACGCTCTCATCGAGGTCTATGGATTCAATACCGATGGGCTGGAAGACTCCTGGAGGAAATCGGTCGGGGCTCCGCCGCGAACTGCTTCTGCACAACCAACCTCCCAGCCAACTCCGACATTTGTTCCCACCTTTGTCCCTGTTTCAGGCGCGCCCCTTGCAATAACACCAACACCTTACTCAATTCCCACCTCATCTTTTGGAAATACAACTCCTCCTTCAGCCAGCCCACCTTTTTCATTAACGATTGCACTGCTTTGCATTTGCGGTGTGCTTGTGCTAGTTGTGGGTATATTCGTATTGGGATTTATCGCTCGCGGCCAAAATGCCAAAGGAGCAAACGATGCTCAAAAATAAAAAACTAACAGGGATCGTCTTGTTGATCGCTATCGTTCTGTCCCTTCTGACGAGCGCCAGTCTACAGCCAGGGTTCGATCTTCAATATGGAATTCCTCTCAATCAGGCATTGGTCTATAGCGGGGGTGAGACGTCCAACCTGCGCGAATATGACCCGGCCACCACACATGGCTCAGGAGACAAACTCGCATTCAGCGGGCTCGTTTCATTTGACCCGCACTTAAATCTCACACCCGAACTCGCCGAGACATGGGATCTCAGTGACGATGGTACTGTGTACATATTCCACTTACACTCGAACGCAAAATTTCATAGTGGCCGGGCAGTCACTGCTCAGGATGTGGTTTATTCCTGGGAACGTGCAGCCAGCCCGGAGATTAAGTCTGATACAGCGCCGACATATCTAAGCGATATCGTTGGCGTCAAAGAGATGCTTGCCGGTCAAGCGGATCATATCAGCGGTCTAAAAGTCATCGATGAGCATACATTACAAGTGACCATCGACGCGCCCAAACCTTATTTTCTATTGAAGCTAACATATCCCACTGCATTCGTTGTGGATAAAGATAACGTTGAAAGCGGCGCAGATTGGGTGCATTCCCCGAACGGCACGGGGCCTTATCATCTTAAGGAATGGCGTTCCAACCAATATATTTCTTATAAAGCCAATGCAGATTTTTATCTCGGTAAACCATCCATCCCATATGTATTGATTAAATTGTATGCGGGTCAGGATACGCGTCTGTATGAAACGAATGAAGTGGATGTTGCCGGTGTAGGCCTTTACGATGCCGATCGATTCCTCGACCCTGCTGAACCGCTTCACAACCAGCTGATTTCAGGTGTGAGTCTTTGTACGGGTTACATTGTTTTTGATACAACAAAACCACCTTTCGACGATGCCAATGTTCGCAAGGCTTTTTCGATGGCCTTCGACCGTCAACGATATATCGATGTAGTTTTACGTGGTCAGGCTTTGCCCGCGATCGGTCCATACCCACCAGGGCTGCCGGGTTTCAATTATGGGCTTAAGGGATTGCCTTATGATCCGGCACAGGCGCGTGACTTGCTTAAAAAGTCCAAGTACGGCGGCCCTCAAGGATTGCCGCCTATTGTTTACACAGATGGAGGCATCGGTAGTTATGTCAGCCCGGATGTCGCAGCGATGGCAGAGATGTGGGAACAGAATCTCGGCGTGACCATTACAGTCGAAAATATTGAGAGTGATTTCTTTTACGATCAGATCTATTCCGGAAATCATGGCCAATTGATCAGTGGAGGCTGGTGCGCAGACTACCCGGACCCTGAGAATTTCGCGGATGTCCTCTTCCATACGGGTTCGTCAATGAATAACGGTAATTATTCCAACCCTGAATTGGATACCTTACTTGAAAAAGCTCGTGTAGAACGGGATGTTCAGACGCGTATCACAATGTATCAACAAGCCGAGCAGATGATTGTGAATGACGCGCCTGTTTTATTTACCACTCATTCGCTTTCATATCAACTCGTGAAACCATATGTAAAAGGATATGTCTTCACGCCAATTGCTGTTCCGCTTGAAAGATATATGTGGTTGGAGGGGAAATAGGTCACGGCCTTGCTTCAACGGCAAATTGGACCGAATCTATTTTCGATCCTACGCTGGCCACCGCGAAATTAAATTGGATGGTTATCCCGGGCTGAATTGCTCCGCCCTCCCAGCGTTTGACCCCAACCACCTGGCCGTTTTTATCGTATGCCACGGCTGCGACCCATACCTGAGTCGCAGCTTGTGATTCTGCGGGCAGGAAAATCTGTCCACTAACTTGCGCAAAGTGACCATCTGCATCTATTTGTGTAAGCGTATTATTCAATGCTGCCGGAAGATAACGCGCATTGCTACTGTTCAGTTGAAGCGCGCTTAATAGTTGTACTTGTGGATTCACATTCCCAGATGCATTTGGGAAGAATACGTAAATTGGTAACGACATATTGGTTGGAAGAATGTCCAGAGGCAGAAGTCCTGTTTGGCTCACAACGACTGTGCCGCTTTGGTCAATCAACGTGATTTGAGCCGAAACGTCCTCAAGAACATCTGTTGTATTGTTTTGAACGAGCGCGAAACACCACAAGCCGTGGTCTGCTGTTGGGTGGCATATAGTTTGGGTAACTGGAACAGGTACCGGCGTCGGAGTTGAAGCGCCTGAAGCGGCTAATGGTCCGCTTGGGATCAATATGCTCATCCCGATCGTCAGACTGTTCGGGTTGATATCTGGGTTTACCGTTCGCAGGTCGTCCTGTGAGATATTAAATTTTTCAGCGAGTTGACTAAGCGTATCGCCTTGTTGGATTACATAGGAAAAAGGTGTTGCGGTAGGAACGACTGTTTCTGCAACAGTAATATTCGGCGTATTCGTACTTAGAGATGCGCTGGTGGAATAAGGTTGGAGAGTCTTGGGAAGAACATCATTCTTTGATGATGTTGTGCAGGCAGTCAGAAGTAGAACACAAATAACCAGGGTGTTTCGCATGAAGAGATTATAATGGATGGAAATTCTTTGATCACGGGAGACAACATGGAATATCGTCATCTTGGCAAAACAGGCATTCGCGTCAGCGAGTTATCTTTTGGTTCATGGGTTACCTTCCATAACCAGGTGGACGTGAAAGCCGCAGTGGATATGATGACTGCGGCGTACGACGCGGGCGTGAACTTCTTCGATAACGCGGAAGTGTATGCGAATGGAAAATCGGAAGAGGTCATGGGTGAGGCCCTCAAGAAGTTGAAATGGCGTCGCGGTAGCTATCTCGTCTCAACGAAGCTCTTTTGGGGATTGCATGAGGGAGTGAACGAACATAATACATTAAATCGCAAGCGCCTTGTTGAAGGGATTAATGGTTCGCTGGAACGTTTGCAATTGGAGTATGTCGATCTGATCTATTGTCATCGGGCTGACAAAACCACTCCGATCGAAGAAACTGTGTGGGCCATGCACAATATTATTGAATGGGGCAAGGCCATGTATTGGGGAACATCCGAATGGGCGGCTTCTGAACTGGTTGAGGCCATTCAAATTGCAGAACGACATCATCTCCACAAGCCGGTTGTGGAGCAACCGCAGTACAACATATTCGAGCGTAAGCGTCTTACAGGCGATTATGTGCGCTTCTACAACGAATATAACTATGGCACAACCATTTGGAGTCCGCTAGCTTCTGGTTTGCTTTCAGGCAAATATCAAAATGGCATTCCAAACGACAGCCGCGGCGCGCTCAAGGGATATGAATGGCTGAAAGACAGCATTACCGATAAGGAAAAATTGGCTAAGGTCGCTGCGTTGGAGCCGATTGCTAAAGAAATTGGCTGCACACTTCCGCAATTCGCACTGGCCTGGTGTTTGAAGAATCCCTTTGTGAGTACAGTCATCACAGGCGCAAGTCGCGTAGAGCAGGTTCACGAAAACATGAAGGCCGCAGAATTTGCATCGAAGATTACCCAAGAGATCATGGATCGGGTTGATAAGATCTTTGGAATAGAAAAGGAAGAAGAGGAAGATTAATGCAAAACATGCGGGTTCAAAATGAACCCGCATGTTTTATTTAAGCTTTTGTAAAGTGATTTTCTTCGACGCTTTGCCAGGTCTCGTCGTATAGTTTTATATACTTGGTCAGCAATGGATGAACATGTGCTATTTCTTCATACACCTTTTGGGCAACCCGTCGAATGGAAAAGTGTGCGTTGGCCGCGCTGCGTAATTGACAGAATGCAAATGCTTCACGTAAATTAAATTGCGCCAGCACGCGGCGATTAAATCCATTGGGGACAATATATTGCGCGACATCAGAATTGAAGGAGTGTAATTTCTCGTACATCTTGATTGCTGATTCCATGGCCGCTTCATACTTTGATCCGAAACCCGCTTCTGTTATGAGGCGCGGGATCGTGTATCCAAGCCCTGTTGTCAGTCTCTGCGGAGTCTGGCTCATCATACGATGACGCTTGAACTCGGCATAAGCACCCTGATCCATCACTAGGTCGAAGGTGTAGTTACAATATTCCAATTCGCGCAAAGGGACATCGAATTTGTCGAGGCGTTTCAGTAATTTTTCAGTCAGATCAGCACGTTTGTTTTCCTTTATTGAGTTTATGTATGCGAAGGCATCAGTAAATGCCATCTCTCCAAATCGGTATAACGCTGCAGCAAGGACTTTGCTTTCCCCTTCCTTATCGTAGTCGATCAGTTTGCACCAATTTTGGGGTATAGGTGCAAGCTCCTGCATTGTCGGCAGCTTGCTGTCTGACTCCAAATTCAATTCACTCACTGTCTCAACCAGATATGGAACAACATCTGCGTATTTCACCAGTGTAGGTGTCTCACCCTTCGCAACTTCCTTTACCTTTTCACCGATCTGCCGTACCTCAGCGAGTGGGTGGGAGAGCATTTTACGGATTGCAATTTCCAGCAGGCGTGCGTTCGCGGTCATGCCCACATTCGCGTTTGCGGCTGCAGGCAGAATAAAGCGGCACGTATCCACATATTGCGAGCGGATGCGGCGATCATAGCCTTCATTACTTTCCTTTTCGCGTCGTGGGGAACGCCCGAGAATTAGATTCTTTACCGGTTCGAGCGACTCAGCATAAGTCGCAAAGAGGAAGCGAACTGTTTGAATGAAATCGTCGTGGAGCGGATGTCCATCCAATTCGGGAGGAATGGTAAAGTCATCAGGCCCCCATTTTTGATAGCGCGTGGATTTTTCTGTATAAGAGGCGAGCCGATTTCCCTCGATGCTTTCAATGGCGATGCGCGAGACGTTCTCGAAGGCGATATGCAGAACGGCGTGTTCTGCAACAGAGGCATGACCATAGCCGACGACCCATTTCTCGTGAAATTGCGCCGACTTTTCCTCGCTTAATTGTGACGCGATCTCGCGAAAAGATTCAGGCGCGCGTGATGTCTTTGCAAATGCAACCGCGATGGTTTCCGGGCTGAGCGCGCGCGGAGAAAGTAGATAGATATCTCGTTCGGGCATGCTGACTCCTCTTTTGTAAAATCCTCGACAGTTTATAGACGATAATTTAATTCACGTCAATAAAAAAGCGACCAGCTATTCCTTGCTGATCGCTTTGAATTTAACCCATTGGGTGTTTCATAGGCCCTCCGCCCAAAAGATGGAGGTGAATATGAAAGACTGTTTGCCCGGCCAGCTGCCCGGTATTAATAATCAGACGATAACCATCCTCGGCAAAACCTTCCTGCGCGGCAAGCTGCTTTGCCACAATGAACAGATGCCCAATCAATTGTTCATCATCGCTAATCAGCACGTTGACTGAGTCGATGTGTTTGTTTGGCGCAATTAAAATATGCGTAGGTGCAGCCGGGTTAATGTCACGGAAAGCTGTCACCTGCTCGTCGCGATACACATTTGTGCTTGGAATGTCACCAGCGATGATCTTGCAAAATAAACAATCAGTCATGAAGTTCTCCTCTAGATGACAATCTACTGTTTATTATGGAGATGGCAAAGGGCCATGTGTTGGAGCACAGACAATATCGTAATACTCCAATTCTATCGCTTTATTTGCCTGGGCGTAGGCTGCAGCCTCGTTGCCCATGATGCGTACCTGGTCGATTGCATCCACTACTTGATAAGGCCAGTAACGCGGCAGGGTCATCAGTGGATCGCCAATGTTTCCTTCCGGAATAAAAGATGGACGTTTCGGGTCTTCTTCATTTGCTTGAGGAACCCAGTTATACATCACCGGGCCGCGTGAATTGGAAGTGAAGCCTAGCTGGTACCCAAGCTGGCGCGCAGCTAGCACAGGACGATATCCAAATCCGCCGCCAGGCCAGATAAATGCTAAGGGCGTTTTCCCATATCGCTGCGCAAAGGCATCAATGGAACCTTGAAGTTCGCGTGTGATCACGGCCTTGGATGAATCGTCGGTCATAAACGTTCCGATCATGACGCCTTGTGCCTGATGATCCACCCAACCTTCGTTTTCAAGTGTGATATTTTCCTGCCATAAGGATTCAGGAGTATCCGGCTGGCTTTGCCATCCGTTGACGATCGGCCATCCCCAATTTTCCCAATAATCACGGAAATTTTTATTGAAATTATCGGCTTGATGTCGGTCATCTTGAATGATCAACACCGAACGCGCCGGGATTTTGATATTGCGTTCCATGAACGCAAGAAATTGTTTTGTATCAATGGCATCAAATCCCTGCTTGTGCAATTGCTCCATCATGGTCGCCAGATCACCAACGTTAATGCCGCCCGATTGTTCCACCGGACCTTTATAGACCCCATGGATCATAATGATCATCACGACAGCACCTGGCTGTGCACCAGCTGGATTCCATCGATTGCGCAAGTATTGGCAGACATCCTCAATGTATGTATGAGGCATATCGAGAGGATTTAGATATTTGGATTGATAGATCGCAGGGAGCTCTGGTGGTGTGCGCGGCGGGATCTGTGTAGGCTCAACAGTAGCAATCAGAGCAGTATTGGTAATTGAACTTGCTTTGGGTGTCTCTTTTGTTGATATCGCAGATGTGTTTGCAAATGGTGCGCAAGAGATTAACAGAAATATGATTGCCAGAAAAATTGCGATCCGAAAAACAATATAATAAAGGCTCGATTTTTGATTTTGCATGAAATGTATTGTAAACGATATTTCATCAGATAAAAATGAGGCAACATAATAGATCAATGTTGCCTCATTTTTTCAAAGTAGCTTATAGGATTTATGGAAATCCCGGAATTGGTCCGTAGGTTGACGAGCAAACAATGCTGTAGTAATCGAGCTCGGTGGATTTGTTCTGCTCTGCATATGCAGCAGCTTGTTCACCGATCTGACGGACGGTGTCGAGTTCTCCACGCGCGTTTATGCTCCAGTAACGCGGAAGCGTCATCAGCGGATTTCCTGCGGAGGTCTCCGGCAGCGCGGATGGATTGGATGGATTGAAAGTATCTGCCTGTGGAACCCAGTTATACATCACCGGGCCGCGCGGATTGACTGTAAAGCCGAGCTTGTATCCGAATTGTGTGCCAAGCTGTACCGCCCGTGCCGAGAAGCCCCCACCTGGCCAAATGTATGCGATTGGAGTTTTATTGAAATAAGCTTGCATATTCGTGATCGAACCTTGCATTTCTGCTGTAATGAATTCATCACTGGAGGAATCGGTAATGGGAATATTATGTATGACGCCATGTGCCTGATAATCCATCCAACCTTCATTCGAGAGATTTACGTTTTCTGCTAATACCGGATCCGCTCCGCCAAGTGAACTGATCCAACCATTTATTACCGACCAGCCCCATTGATCGTAATAGGGGCGAAAGTGATCGTTAAAATTTTGTGCGGAGTGGCGATCATCCACGATCAGCAACACAGACTTCTGTGGAATTTTTGCATTCGTATACATGAAATCTGCCATTTGCTGCATATTGATGGCTTGAAATCCCATTCCAAAAATGTCGTCCATGAGTTTTTTGAAATCATTCACCGTGATGTTTTTTGGATCATTGCTTACAGCGTCTTTAACAATGCCATGGAACATGATGACCATGACAACAGTTCCTGGCAGGGAGTTGTTTGCATTCCATTTATTTTGCAGGTATTGGCATGTGTCAGCTAGATAGGTACGTGGAAGATCTTCCGGTTTCAATACAGATGTTTGATAGGTTGCCGGTAATACGGGTGGCGTACGTACAACAGTCGCCGTGGGGATGGGCGTTTGAGTAGGCAGGAGTGTTTGAGTTGGGATGCTGATCTGTGCGACAGCGGTCTCGTACGCTACTGTCAGCGCGAGATTCGGTCCTGCCGTGGGTGCAGATTGGCAGGAGGTCAATAGTACAACGAGCAGGATAAGGGCTAGAAAGAAGCGGGGAATCCTAAACATGGAACGAATTCTACCAAACAAAAACGCGATGAGCACGTACGTGCTCATCGCGTTGATTTCTACTCGTCGCTTCTGCCTGAGATAAAGTCTTCGACTTTTTCCCGGCAAATATCGTCGCGGAATTGTTTCGGCGGAGTTTTGAAAAAATAAGATGACGGGCCGATGATCGGGCCGGCGAGTTCTCGATCGAGTGCGAGTTTGGCGCAACGTACTGCGTCGATCATTACGCCAGCAGAGTTGGGACTATCCCATACCTCGAGTTTGACTTCCACGTTAAGGGGTACGTTGCCGAAGGTGGTGCCTTCCATGCGAATATAACACCACTTGCGATCGGTCAACCATGGTACATGATCACTGGGGCCAACATGTACATTATCCGGGTCGAGCTTGTAGGGAATCATGCTTGTCACCGCGTTTGTCTTGGATATTTTTTTGCTTTCGAGACGTTCCCGCTCAAGCATATTAAGAAAGTCTGTATTGCCGCCAAAGTTGAGTTGATAGGTGCGATCGATTTTTACGCCGCGATCCACAAAGAGACTTGCGATCACACGATGCAGGATCGTCGCGCCGAGTTGACTCTTGATATCATCGCCCAGGATGGGTAGACCTGCATCTGTGAAGCGTTTGCCCCAATATTCGGAGGAGCCGATGAATACCGGGATGGCATTCACGAATGCACAACCCGCTTCGAGGGCCTGCTCCACGTACCATTTGGTCGCCATTTCCGAACCAACGGGCAGAAAGTTGATTACTACATCTGTTTTCGTTTCCTTTAGCAGCCTGACGATATCTGCAGTTGGGCCTGGGGCCTTTTCAACGATCTCACTTAAATATTTACCGAGTCCGTCATGCGTCATGCCGCGCACAACAGGCACATTAAGTTTTGGCACATCTGCAAATTTATAAGTGTTGTTAGGCTCGGAAAAGATGGCTTCGCTAAGGTCCCTTCCGACCTTGGTCCTATTCACGTCGATACCAATTGTAAATTCAATGTCACCCACATGATATTCGCCGATGCGGGCATGCATAATACCAGGAATGACCTCGTCGTCTTTTGCGCTCTTGTAAAATTGGACACCCTGTACAAGCGAAGAGGCGCAATTTCCCACACCGATGATGGCGACGCGTACTTTTTTGTTTGCCATGAAGATTTTCTCCTTGATGTTTACTGCAAATCTCTGATAGAGTCCAGCCAGCTTTGATTTCTGATAGACCTGTGAAGTATAATCTTACCGTAGGTTAAGCATGACCATCGATCGATTGAAACTCCTTGAACGCCTTTTCGAAGTGACGCGCAACCTGAGCGCGTCGGTGGAACTGGAAACGTATCTACAGTCCATTCTCTCTGCCGCAGCCGAGTTGACCGAAAGCGAGACGGCGTCGATCATGGAATACAATGAGGCCACGCAGGAATTTTATTTTAAATTCGTCCCTTGGTTCCATCGCGAAGCCGTTGTCAATGTACGTGTGCCTCTAAATGGAAGCGTGGCGGGGTGGATCTTCTCGAATGCCAAGCCTGCAATCCTCGATAATGCCCGCAAAGACGAGCGCCATTATGGAAAAATTGACGAACTCACCGGGTTCACCACACAATCTTTGCTGGGCGTACCAGTCATTTTGCATGGCAAGCCGGTAGGCGTCTTTGAAGTTTTTAATAGGGCGAACGCGTCGAATTATACCGAGGAAGACGTCGTCGTCCTAGAGACACTTGCTTCGCTTGCATCGACTGCCATGCAAAACGGTTTGTTGGAAACCAATGTTCAATCTTCACGCGAGGGCGCCCGCGAACTGGACCGGCTGAAGAATGAATTTATTGCCATTACCTCGCATGAACTCCGTACCCCGCTGGGCCTGATCCTCGGTCATTCCACGTTTTTGCGAGAGCTGGTGGATAGTGAGTATTACGAACAGGTGGACGCGATCATTCGCAACGCCTCACGTCTCAAAGAGATCATTGAGAGTCTCTCCAGTGTAGACAATTACCAGACCGGTGGGGCGAGTTTGCGCCAGCACAAATCGTCCATAGCTCGCATTATTGAAGATGTAGTTTCTTCATTCCGCGAGATGGCGATTCAGAAAAAAATAACGTTGAAAGCGGATCTTCCCGAAAATGAATATCTGCTTGTGGATGTGGACGCCGCAAAGATCTCAATTGTTCTGAGTAACCTTGTCAAGAACGCCATCGCTTTTACAAACGAGGGAGGACATGTGAACTTACGCGCCGAACAACAAAATGAGTTTGTAAAGGTCGAAGTAGAAGATGATGGAGTGGGTATTCCGATCAAGGACCTTACACTTATCTTCGAACGTTTTTATCAAGTAGAATCACACCTTACACGTAAGCATGGGGGCATGGGGCTGGGCTTGTCTGTGGCAAAAGGAATGGTTGAAATGCATGGCGGACGCATATGGGTGGATAGTATAGAAGGTAAAGGCAGCACGTTCGTCTTTTTGCTGCCGGTTGATTCGAAAAGCGAAACCGTGGATTTTTCAGGGCCACTTGCAGCATCGTAGAATATCTCACCGGCCTTTTACAGACTGAACGGGGAATTGAGCGGTCGCAGCAGTCATGACACCTACCTATGTTATTGCAGGAAAACTAAATCGTGAATATATCCTTCCACCCTCGGGACAACCCGTTTTGGATTCGCCCGGTGGAAGCCTGCTTTATGCTGCAGGCGGGCTGGCCGTATGGGATGGAAACGCAGGCCTGCTTGCACGTGTTGGAGAGGATTATCCGCGTCAATGGATTCATGATTTGGAGAGACGCGGTTTCGATGTAAATGGCGTTCGTGTTCAAGCGCGCAGTATTGACCTGCGGTCCTTCATTGCCTATTCCGATTCAAATGAGCGCAGTCATTCCAATGTGGTCTCACATTTTGCACGCCGCCAACTAACCTTTCCAAAATCCCTGCTTGGCTATCAATCTCCGGAAGAATCGAATAGGGACCCGCGTGAATCGGATCCGCTTAGCCCAACCGCGTTGGATATCCCAAAAGAATATCGCGACGTCTCTTCTGTGCATCTCTGTCCAATGGACTTTACCAGCCAGAGTCAGTTGGTTAATATTTTCAAAGGCGGCTCAAATCAGACCGTCAGCCTGGATCCTGCTCCGAATTACATGAATCAAATCTTCTGGCGCGATCTGCGGATTGTGCTTCAGGGTGTGACTGTCTTTCAACCGTCAGAGGAGGAAATCCGCGCGCTCTTTTGGGGCGAGACCAATGACTTATGGCAGATGGCAAGCGAGATCAGTGAATACGGCCCGCGGATCATTGTTATTAAACGCGGCGGGCACGGACAGATCATCTTCGATGCTACTGGGAAACATAGGTATGAAATTCCTGCTTATCCTTCGCGTCTGGCAGATCCAACCGGTGCAGGTGATTCATTCAGCGGAGGGTTTCTTGCCGGCTTTCAAAAGACAAATGATCCATTAATGGCGGCTGTATATGGGGGCGTCTCGGCTTCATTAAAAGTTGAAGGCAGTGGCCCGTTTTATCCGTTAAGTGTGTTGTCGGGTTTGGCGGAGGCGCGATTGCATTCTTTACAGCAATTGGTTCGCATCGTATAGGTTCTCACTTCATGTATACTCAAGGCATGACCGATCCTTCTGCTCGTGTTCTGAAACTTGCAATTAATATCCAGCAAATCCCTGCGCCTACATCTAATGAGGGGTTGCGTGGTAAGTTTGTGCGCGATCTCTTTGCAAAAGAACGTCTCAAAGATATTTCCATGGATGCACTGGGTAATGTTTATGCGTGTTTGACAGGAAAAGGTAATGCAATACAGCCGCTGGTGATTTCTGCTCATTTGGATACTGTCTTCCCAAATAGTGTCAATTTACAAGTTAAAGAAGAAGCGGGAAAAGTCATTGCTCCGGGGATTGGGGATAATTCACTTGGCGTAGCTGCCTTGTTTGGAATTCTTTGGGCTTTGCAGGATCAGGGGGTCACATTGGATCATGATCTGTGGCTTGTGGCAAATGTATGTGAAGAGGGACTTGGTGACCTGCGTGGAATGCGTAGTGTAGTGGAACGGTTTGATAAAAATGTGATTGGTTATCTTATTTTGGAAGGCCTTGCCCTCGGCCATGTTTACCATCGCGCGATTGGCGTAAAGCGTTATCGAATCCATGCGCGTACTGCGGGCGGACATTCATGGTCTGATTATGGTCAACCTTCGGCGGTGCATGAACTTGCCTCACTGGTAACCCAATTAACGTCGATGCAATTGCCGCATGAGCCGCGTACAACCATGAACGTCGGGACGATCAGTGGAGGTACTGGTATCAATGTGCTTGCATCGGAGTCGACTTGTGAATTGGATTTGCGTTCTGAAGATCCTGTTGTTCTCACGAAAGTCGCAGGTGAGGTGGAGGAATATTTACGCAAGGCTAATCGTGATGGAGTACAGATGGACATGGAAGTGATCGGGCAACGCCCGGCTGGAGAGATACCTGCAGATCATCCCATTGTGCAATTAGCCGTGGAGTGTGCGCGTGAAGCGGGACTGGAGGCGGTATTGACCTCCGGCTCTACGGATGCAAATATCCCTTTGAGTTGCGACATTCCAGCAGTCGTAATGGGGATCACAACAGGTGGCGGAGCACACACTACTCATGAGTATATTAATACCGAGCCCATGGCGGTGGGGATGGACTCGGTGGTCAAGTTTGTGGAGAGAGCAGGGCGATTACTGTAGGATAAAAGATTTGCAGATTTTTTAAAAAGTCAGTGCCCTATGTATCAACTTAGGGCACTGACTTTTGATTCTTTGCTAAATTACTTCAACCCTTCCACCTCAAAAACTTCCACAGGCTGGGTCTTGCCCTTTACGGTGATCTCCACATGCGGCTTGGCCTGCACTTGTTTTTTTACTCGTTCATACGCGTCTTTGCTGATCAGGATTTGATTCTTCGCAGAGTTTTCCTGAATGCGTTTGGCTGTATTGACGCTGTCACTGATGGCGGTGTATTCCAATCTCTTTTCGGTTCCAATCAAACCAAGTACCGCGTCGCCATAATGAATGCCTGCGCCAAAAGCAAGATGTGCGTCGGCAGGCATTTCCTTGTATAAATTTTCAACCGATGCGCGAATCGCAAGCGCGGTTTTCACCGCCCGTAAAGTATGATCTGATTGCGGCATAGGGGCATTGAACCAGGCCATGATGGAATCGCCCATGAACTTGTCGATCGTCCCGCCATGTTCAAGCACGGCCTCGGCCATTGCTGCAAGGTAACGATTTAAAATGCTGACCAGCTTTTCTGGCGGGAGTTTTTCACTATAGGTGGTGAAGCCGCGGATATCAGCAAATAACACCGAGATGTCCACACGCTTGCCGCCCAGTTGTAAACTATTTGGGTCAAGTTGTTCGATCACTGCAGGAGAGACCATACGCTCAAAGAGTCTGCGTTGTGCTTCGAGTTTCTTTCGTTCAGTCAGGTCATCAAGGACGATGGTCACGCCCTGGGTTTTTTGTCCCGCGTCTTTGAGAGGGGAAAGATTCAAGCGCCAGTCCACATTGCCGCGCGGTGGCAGGTGGTGACTGATCTCAAGGTCAACGATTGGTTTATCTGTATCACGGACCTCTGTCAGGTGAGGACCAATTTCCTTTGAAATAGTTGCCAGCACTTCATCCAGGTGATGACCGACGATATCAAGTGTACCGTGTCCCAGTATGTTCTCTGCTGCGCGGTTGGCGAGAGTCACTAAATTTTTAAGGTCTGCTGTGATGACACCGCTGGCAATCGAGGCGAATACGTTGTCCATCAGATTCTTGAGCGCAGTGACTTCTTCGAGAGTATGTTTGAGCGAGGAAAATAATCGTGCGTTTTCGATGGCTACCGCCGCTTGATTTGCAAATGCAACCAGAAGATCCTTTTCTGAGTCGGCGAAGATCCCGGTACGAATACGATTATCGGCGTAGATCACGCCAATCAGTTCGTTCTTTGCTTTTAATGGCACGCATAGGATCGAACGCAGGTTAAAAGCCACAATACTTTCCTGTCCAACAAACCTCTGGTCTTCCTGTGCATTGGTGGTGACAATGGGTTCGCCTGAATCGATCACTTTGGCCACGATCGAGCGGCTGACGGTCAATTCGGATGAGTTGATCGATTCCTTTTCCCAATTGCGCGCCACACGGGTAACCATTTCACCTTTTTCATCACGCAACATCAGAAAGCCGCGTTCTGCCTTGGTAATACTGACGATATTATCCATCACGATACGGAGTACTTCATCCAGTTCAAGTGAGGAGTTGATCGCTTGTCCAACATTCGCAAGCGCGAGCATATTGTTATGCTCATGCTGGAAAGCTTTGATCTTTTCTCCCATCACCCCCAGGGTGGATTCTAAATTACGCAGATCGTCCAGCGTTGACTTGGGAAGTTTGAGCTTGCTGGCTTCGAGTTCGGAACGAACCTTGCCTGCCTGCAAGCTAAGTGTATGGATTTGATCGCGGACAGTTGAGGGATGTGTCTCTTTGGTCATGGATGGTCAAGTTCAATTGTAACGTCGTTTTAGATTTTCTTTATATCGAAATATTCTGATACGCCCGGCTTCCAACAGCACTTTCAGGCTGGCCCGACGCGCAAGCTTCAAGTTTGCGGACCGGGGAGTGAAGAGGGCAGTTTGATGTTCACGCACCAAATCATTGATCGCTTCACCGGCAGATGGTAATGATTTTGCCAGGCTTTGGGCACGCTCTGACGGTGTTATATATGAAGGTTGCGTTTCGCCAAGCCATCGCAGGCCCAGATTAATCGCTTGAAAAGCCCGTTCAATGGGTAAAAGCTTGGCCCAATTTGCCCAATTTGAAAGCCAGCGCGGGGATGGGCTTCCATTTTTTGTATATCTTTCCACCAAGTATACTGGCAAACGCTCGGTTAAGGAGTAGCGCCTGATAAGAACGGCTGCGGTTCCCAGGAAAAACAAAAACAAACCCGGCAACAGCAACCGTTCCCAGGGATTTGTCTTTGTAGCAATCGACAGGTCTTGATCTTGTTTCAAGGTCTGGTCAATACTGGAATCGCTTTGCGGAGCCTCACTTTGATTCACTGGTGGATTAATTTGGGCGTTTGCCTGCGCTTCGGAATTCACCCCAATCTGTTTCTGAGGGCGGTCAAGCGGAACCTGATTTGCCGTGGGCTCAAACTCTACCCAGCCAATCTGAGGAAAATAGACCTCTGGCCACGCGTGAGAATTTAAGCGGGCGACTGTGTAACGACCTGCCTGTTCATCATATTCACCCTCGGCAAAACCCACAGCCATCCGAGCTGGGATCCCAAGCGTCCGAAGTAAAAGCACCTCTGCGCTCGCGTAATACATGCAAAACCCTTTTTTATAATCGAGCAACACCCACAGCAAAGGATCTTTCCCATGTGGAGGGGTTTCGGTGATCTCAGTCTCGTATTCGATATCATTTCTTAGGAATGAAGTAACCGCCTGCGTTTTATCATATGGAGTGCTATGAGAGGCTGTGATGCTCTCCGCGAGCTTTCTTAATTGAGGTTCCAAATCTTGAGGGACTTGCAGATAGTTTTGTGTTACCCACTCGGGATATTCATTCCCTGACGCTTGCAAATCCTGGATGGTCGGATTCGCGATCAACGCGTGGACCTCATACTTGTCCCCCGCGATCAGGCCCGGATCCGCAAACCAGGCAGTGACCTCGTGTGCATTTTCCGGAAAAGGATTCGCCATCATCCTACTTTCGCGATTTACCCAAATCATTTCGGAAGGCCCATAAAGCAATTCCTGATTCGGGAAATTCATAGTGATTCTAAAATCCACTTCGGTTCGGTCGAGTGAATCAGCCAGTAAGACTTTATCAGTGGTTGGATCAAAACTTTGACTCGAAGAATTAGCGTTCGACCATTGACCATGATCATATTGGTTATAAACCCGGCCTCGCCAGTAATATCGGGGAATGTCAACGTTTGCATGCTCGACTTTCACATAGAAGACTGGTTCATCACTAACCGGAGCACTGCTTCCTAACTTCAAATCCGTTCCGTAAAAATCAGCGCTAGTCGCGGAACCGTATGGTGCATCCAACGCGCTCACGGCGTCCGAAAGCCTTTTGAGAATCGGGTCGGTAAAATTCTGCCAGACCTCTGCTGCCGGCTTTACACTAGCAAGCACCCCTGGCAATCCCCAGGCAATGAATACAACTAATCCAGCCGTCAAAAATGCACTGCGTAGAAACTCCCATTCTGCGTCTGAGGAAAGGAACACCCTTTTCTTTTTCCAGCTGGCTTTATTATCCAGATAATACAGACGTCCCAACAAGATCAGTGCCACGAAAATATAGACTGCCAGCCCCCATACACGCAAAGGCGTAAAAGCGTCATAAATTTGAACAATCAATATGATCAACCCCGGTGCAAGGACGATGTTTAGAAAATTCCTGTTCTTGGTTAGCTGATAGCCCGAATATATACCTACAATCCAAAAGCAGATGGAAGTTAGTAGGACGAAAAAAATCGTATCGTTCACCGGCAGGTTTCGAAAGAACAAGCCGAACGAATTGAAGAGCCGTGAAAACAAATCTCTGTAGTCATTGTAGTAATTTCCCGTATGATCGGTTGTACTTAATAACTGCATTGGGATGAGCAATAAGCCGTATTCCACAGCGGTCCAGATCACATTCTTACGAGTAAAGGAGCTATACCCCAAAACCAACCCAAGGATTACTGCATAAAAGCTAACCTTTTCTGTGATGTCCAGCGCTGGCACCCACTCTGTGATTACGAGGCGAGTCGATGAGATCTGCACTAGTGCAATGGTCAGGGCAGTGATTTGCCAGTCCCATTTGCGGCCGGCTAAACTGCTTAAAAAGAAGGAGGTGGTTTTTCTGGCAATGCCTTCTAGAACTGGATTCTTAATCATCCCTTTGAGTTTACAATGAATAAAGCCGCTTCGTCAATTCTGAACCAGTCAAAAACCATACTTGAGAACTACGTCTGGGCACTATGATTAAAGGCAATATCATTCCAGTTTTATCAATGGATCGAACCCCGATTGACGACCTTGCCTAATCTTTCGCTTTCGTTTCATTAGTGATGCCTAAGAGTTCAATCTGATATAATCCCGGTAAATATTTATCGGGATTTGTTGATGACTCTTGAAAAGAACATACTTATCCATAATCGATATCGGGTGATGGAAATCCTTGGTCAGGGAGGGATGGGGTCGGTTTATCAAGCGATGGATGAAAACCTTCGCGCGACCGTAGCCTTGAAGGAAAACCTGTTTACCACGGATGAATACTCGCGCCAATTCCGGCTGGAGGCGGTGATCCTTGCAAATCTGCGTCACCCAAATCTGCCGCGCGTGTACGATCATTTTGTGCTTGGCGATATGGGGCAGTATCTGGTTATGGATTATATCGAGGGGGAAGATCTGCGTCAGCGAATGGAGCGCATGGGCAACATTACTGAGGAGGATGCCATACAGATAGGAGCTTCCATATGCGATGCGCTCGCTTATTTGCATTCGCGCAAGCCGCCGATCCTGCATCGTGATATCAAGCCCGGGAATGTGAAGATCACACCTGAAGGCCATATCTTTTTGGTGGATTTTGGCCTGGCAAAGGTATATCAAGGTTCCGGGCAGGCTACTTCTACTGGCGCACGTGCGATGACCCCGGGTTATTCTCCGCCAGAACAGTATGGCACTGCTCGAACAGATCTGCGCACCGACATTTACTCGCTTGGTGCAACCTTGTATGCATCACTATCCGGTGTGATCCCTGAAGACGGCCTTGCGCGCGCAATGGATAATGCCCAGCTCACTCCATTGCGAAAGCGTAATTCAAAAGTTTCGCGTCGTCTTGCTGCAACAATTGAAAAAGCCATGTCCGTTGACCCAAGTGATCGCTTTCAAAACGCGGAAGACTTTAAAAAGTCGCTGCTTAACTCCAAAAATATAACCCAGCAACTTGCAGGTGCTTATGTTGTGCCACCGCCACCAGAGGACTCTGATTCACTGGATGATCCTAATGAAGGTGTAACCCAGGTTGACAGACCTGCACGTCAGGCGACGGGCCCTGTTTCACCTCCCTCCATGAACGAGGAACAACCTTTTGTATCCCCTCTTAAGAAGCAGAAAGAGCGCGAGCGAAAACGTCGTTTTGCCATGTTCCGATTTGTTTTTTTTCTTCTTATTTTGTTGTTTGCTGCAATCCCATTTTTCGTCCCTAATGTTATACCTGCGAATGTCCGTAATGCCATTCCTTTCCTTGCGCCGTCAAAAACATTGACTCCAACTGTCGTCTCCACTGTTATCCCAACGAACACGGCTGCTTTAACATCGACTCCGGTTCCGTCCACTCCGACGAGGACGCAAACTGCAACGTCTTCGCCTGCGGCGACTGGGATTATTGTTCCCGTCTTAACAGAGACGCCGACTCCTTCAGACACCTCGACCCTGGCTGCTACACTTGTAGGTGGTGGGGATGGGCAGATTGCTTATGCATCCAACCGTTCTGGCTTGCCTCAGATATATCTTCTGGATTTGGCAAGCAAGAATGTGATTCAACTTACAGATATGTCTGAGGGTGCCTGCCAGCCCTCCTGGTCACCCAACGGTGATAAATTGGTATTCACTTCCCCATGCAAAGGCATGGATGAAGTTTATTACGAGTCAAGTTTGTATATCATTAATGCAGATGGGACCAATTTAACTCCGATCTCTACTGTGCCTGGCGGGGATTTCGACCCTGCCTGGTCGCCATCTGGTGACTCGATAGCGTTTACCTCCTTACGTACCGGGCAAATGGAGATCTTTGTTCTTAATTTGAATAATCAATCTGTTGCTCGAATTACAAAAGGCTCCCCGGGTATCGAGTCCCGTCAGTCTTCATGGTCACCAGATGGATCGCAAATTGTTTATACGGTTAGAAGGCTTGGGGTTTATCAAATTTGGTTGATGAATGCAAATGGCTCCAGTCAGACACAGATCGTGCGTAGTGGAATTGCGTTTAGTGATTATCTTCCGACCTGGTCACGCGATTCTCAATTGATCCTCTTCAATGAGCGTTGTGCCAAGACGTTTTGTTTGCCCTATGTAATGAGCGTTTCAGCAACGAATGGCTCTGGTGAACAAGGCACACGGCTGCCATTCACCGTACTTTCGATTGAGGATGTGGAATATTCGCCCGATGGTTTCTGGCTTGCATATGAGAGCGAAGAAGAGAGCCAGAACAAAGATGTTAGTTATATGACAGTCACTGGGGCGAATCAGACGCGGCTGACTGAGGATCCAGGGCTGGATTTTGACCCGGCCTGGAGACCAACGCCGAAATAAAGTGTTCTTCAAACTGAATTGAAATAAAATAGAAATGAATTGCAATACGCTTGAGGGTAAAATCACGACTACGTTTATGCCTGAATAATTGGGCCTTCAGATAAGGATTTGATGATTCTCGAACACGACGTATTGTTGCATAAGCGCTATCGGATTCAGGAGAATCTCGGCCAGGGAGGAATGGGATCTGTTTATCGCGCCGTGGATGAAAACCTTGGCGTGGAAGTGGCAGTTAAAGAAAACCTTTTCACAACAGAAGAATACGCGCGGCAATTCCGGCTCGAGGCAGTGATCCTTGCGAATCTGCGACACCCAAATCTGCCACGCGTCTCGGATCATTTTGTGTTCGCGGGGGAGGGTCAATACCTGATCATGGATTTCATCGATGGAGAAGACCTTCGTCAGCGTATGGAACGCGTGGGTATCCTTCCTGAAGATGAGGTCATACAAATCGGCGCCGCCATGTGTGATGCGCTTTCTTATTTGCATACTCGCAAGCCGGCTATCCTGCATCGTGACCTAAAACCCGGTAATGTAAAAATTTCTCCGGATGGGCATATCTTCCTTGTTGATTTTGGCCTTGCCAAGGTGATTCAAGGGAATCAAGCCACAACGACTGGCGCGCGCGCCATGACACCGGGATATTCACCTCCTGAGCAATATGGCACCGCTCGTACGGATGCTCGTACGGATGTTTATTCACTGGGAGCAACATTATATGCCGCGCTAACAGGGGTCATTCCTGAAGATGGTTTGGCGCGCGCAATGGATAATGCCCAACTTACGCCGGTGCGAAAGCGTAACCCAGACGTATCACGTCGTGTTGCGGCGGTGATCGAGAAAGCGATGGAAGTTGATCCAAGCGATCGTTATCAGACAGCAGATGCGTTCAAGACAGCCCTGCTGAATACCAAATCCAAGACACAGCAATTAACGGGCACTTATACGGTTACCCCTCCACCCCCTGAGTCAGAGCGAAGAAGTGATCCCGCAAAAACAGCGTCTGTTTTGAGGCACTCCACACCCATTGACCATGCTTTTGTATCTCCTCGTAAGATGCAAATTCAAAGGACTACGCGTTTCATCCGCTCTATTGGAAGCAGCCTTCTTCTTTTTGTTTTCCTGGGATTTTTGGCCGCTATTTTCTTTGCCCCGGAATTAGTCCCTTCTTCCGCACGCGCTTACATGCCATTTTTACCGGAAATTCCAAGAACACATTCACCAGGCGTTGTGACGTCGCCGGTTGCACAAGGCACGCTCGAAACCATTATCGAATCGGTCCCGACACAAAACCTTTCTCAACTTGCTACCCAAACCGCCATCTCTGCCAATGCATTAACATTGGCTCCCACCCCAATTGGTGCGGATTATTTGCAGATTGCCTACGCGTCTACCAGAACTGGCCTAGCCCAGATCTATCTTACGAATTTGTTGAGTGATCAAGCAATTCCGATAACGAATCTGCCTGGGGGCGCCTGTCAGCCTTCCTGGGCGCCGGATGGAATGAGACTGGTATTTATTTCACCTTGCGACATTAAAAAAGATATTTATTCTGATGCAAGTTTGTATATTATCAACGTAGATGGCAGCGGGTTGCAGCCTTTACCAACTTCGCCAGGCGGAGACTTTGAGCCTGCATGGTCGCCCGACGGGCAGTTTATTGTTTTTACATCCCTGCGCGATGGATATATGCAGCTCTATACATATAGCCTTAAAACAGGCAGAGTGTTGCGGCTCGTACGGACTGATACCGATGATCCCACGCGTCAAGCCTCATGGTCGAAGAACGGCAGAAGAATTATCTACGTTTATCACAGGGTGGTCACATATGAAATATGGATCATGACCAGTTTGGGCGATAATGAACAACCGCTATTTAGCAGCGGCGATGAGCTGACGAACTCAAATCCCATTTGGTCTCCGGATGGGGCTTTCATTCTTTTCAGTCAGAAGAAGATCTCTGCGCCTGAATTTGAATTTCCGAATCTGTACTCGCTCAAACTTGGTGAAAAAACTGAACCCGTTAGAATGTTTCTTGGAGTTCTTTCTGCCGAAGATGCTCATTATTCTCCGGATGGAATTTGGCTTGCTTATGAAAGCGGCGGAGATCGCAATTATCATGTCTTTTATTCCACTCCCTCAGGAGGGAATCAAGCTCGCATCACGACGGATACCATTTCTGACGATTTCGACCCCGCTTGGCGTCCCCTCCTGACCAGCCCATAAACATCAACCTCCTTCAGCTTCTGAAGGAGGTTTTCATATACTTCTCTTATTGACTTCCCTTTTTTGCACTGTTATCATTACTCTACAATGAATAGCACTCTCGGTTCGGGAGTGCTAAATTATGAATATGAGTGACCTCACTGAACGTCAGAAGACTCTGCTTCTTCTTCTCATACGCGACTATATCGAATCTGCTCAGCCCGTTGGCTCAAAGCGGCTGGCGGAGCATTACCACCTGGGTCTTTCTTCTGCTACGATTCGAAATGAAATGGTCGCGCTCACCGAGATGGGTTATTTGCGACAGCCTCATACCTCGGCTGGACGCGTGCCTTCAGAGGAAGGTTATCGCTATTTTGTAAGTCAAATGATGCACAATGCACAACTGCCTGAAACCGTTCAACATACGATTTCTCATCAATTTTATCAGGCTCGCCCGGACGTTGAACAATGGATGACTCTCGCGGCTTCGATTCTTGCTCATCAATCGCAAGGAGCTTCTGTGGTTACCGCCCCGCATATGGAGCAGATTCGATATAAGCATGTCGAATTGATCTCGACCCAGGGCCGGCAGGTCTTGATGGTTTTGGTAATGGCTGGAGGAGAGGTCTCACAACAGATCCTTACACTCGCGGAACCTGTCTCTCAGGAGCGACTCAGCCAAACAACTTCGCGTCTCAATGGACTTTTAGCTGGCCTTACCGTGGATGCCATCGCGGCCCTTTCAAATCGTTCCGATGCCCTTGATCAGGATATTCTTATTCTCATTCTGCAAGAGATACGACGCACCGCGAACAGCATCTCCGGTGAAATTTATACTGATGGTTTAACCAATGTGTTGTCAGAGCCTGAATTTGCCGAGGCAGATGATGCTCGCCGCGCATTGAAGATCTTTGAAGAGCGATCCACGTTACAGGATTTGCTTGCACGTACAACAACGAATAGCAACGTGGGCGGTTTGCAGGTGCTTATTGGTGGAGAAGGCGAATGGGACGAGCTTCGTCAATGCTCGATGGTCATTGCGCGGTATGGGGTCCCTGGAATGGCGACGGGCACATTGGGTGTTTTAGGGCCAATGCGCATGTCTTATGCGCGGACGATCCCGACCGTAAGATTTGTGGCCGGATTATTAAGTGATATGGTGAACGACACCATTGTCGGTGAATAAAAAATTATGGAGTGCAGGGCTCGTATGCCCATTAGGGTATGCTCCTGCGAATTAAGTATATGAGCGAAGAAGACGATATCAATTCTGAAGAAATTAACGAGGCACAAGAACCAGCTGAGACTCTGCCTGAGAATGGCAAACAGGAGTCGGCGGAACGTGACGCGTTGATCAGCCAATTGAAGGAAGCCGAAGCAAAAATGTCTGAATACAAAGATGGGTGGGCAAGGTCTCAAGCGGAATTCCAGAATTATAAAAAGCGTATCGAACGCGATAACGAGATGATCTATGCCAGCATGAAGGGCGACATCATCAAAAAAGTGTTGCCCGCGCTTGACGATCTTGAACGTGCCCTGCAAAACCGTCCCGCTGATGACGCCTGGGCGAATGGCATTGAACTTATTGCGCGTAAATTACAAAATATGCTGGATAGTGAAGGTCTGAAACGGATCGATGCAAAGGGCGTAGCATTCGACCCAAACTTCCATGAAGCAATTTCGCATGAGCCTTCTGATGAGGTCGAGAGCGGACATGTGATTGAAGTTGTACAGAACGGGTATATGTTGGGCGATCGCGTGATACGGCCTGCCCTGGTAAGAGTGGCGCAGTAAAATTAAAGGAGAAATTATTTAATGGCAAAAATTATTGGTATCGATTTGGGGACTACAAACTCTGTCGCGGCGGTTATGAGCGGCGGCGAGCCAATTGTGATTCCATCTGCAGAGGGGGAACGACTCGTCCCTTCTGTGGTCGCGGTAAATAAAAACCACGAACGACTGGTCGGACGCGTGGCGCGCAATCAGGCAATTACTAATCCGCAGAACACAATTTTCTCGGTGAAGCGTTTTATGGGACGCAAATCCGGCGACCCTGAAGTGGAACGTACAAAGAAGCGCGTCCCATACGAGGTGACCGAAGCCGCGAATGGCGACGTGCGCGTAAAACTGGATGACAAGGATTATTCACCGCCGGAAATTTCCGCGATGATCCTCGCGAAGATCAAAACGGATGCTGAAGCCTATCTTGGCGAAACCATCACACAGGCGGTCATCACTGTCCCAGCCTATTTCAACGATGCGCAACGTAATGCTACAAAGGATGCCGGCAAGATCGCCGGGCTTGAAGTCCTACGTATTATCAATGAGCCGACTGCTTCCTCACTCGCGTATGGATTGGATAAAAAGAAAAATGAAGTCATCGTGGTCTACGACCTCGGCGGCGGCACGTTCGATGTCTCCGTGCTTGATGTAGGAGATGGAGTGTTTCAGGTGCGCGCTACGAGCGGCGATACCTTCCTCGGCGGTGATGATTTCGATTTGCGCATCATGGATCATCTGATCGAAGTATTCAAAAAGGATAATGGTATTGACTTGAATAACGATCGTCAGGCCTTGCAGCGTCTAAAAGAGGCGTCTGAAAAAGCCAAGATCGAACTTTCTACTGTGATGCAGACCGAGATCAACCTGCCTTATCTGACGGCAGATGCCAGCGGCCCGAAACATTTGGTCATGACGATGACGCGTGCCAAACTGGAACAGATCACTGCTGATCTTGTTGACCGAACGATTGCTCCAGTTAAACAGGCATTGACAGACGCCGGTTTGAATCCCGGTGATATTCACGAGATTGTATTGGTAGGAGGCATGACGCGTATGCCGGCCATTCAGGATCGCGTGCGCGCCTTCTTTGGAAAGGATCCGCACAAGGGTGTAAATCCCGATGAAGTCGTCGCGATTGGCGCAGCCATTCAGGCGGGCGTATTAGGCGGGGAAGTGAAGGATATTCTCCTGCTCGACGTAGCTCCCCTGACCCTCTCCATCGAAACATTGGGCGGTGTTGCCACAGCCCAAATTGAACGCAACACTACTATTCCGACTCGCCGCAGCCAGGTCTTTTCAACTGCTTCCGATAATCAGACTCAGGTTGAAATTCATATCCTCCAGGGCGAACGCCCGATGGCGAATGACAATAAATCGTTGGGTAAATTTATTCTTGACGGGATTCCCCCTGCACCGCGCGGCATTCCACAGATCGAAGTGACTTTTGATGTGGACGCGAACGGTATTTTAAAAGTCAGCGCAAAGGACAAAGCGACCGGTCGTTCGCAGCATATCACGATCACAGCTTCCTCCGGTTTGAGCGATGCTGAGGTCGAACAGATGCGCAAAGATGCCGAAGCACATGCAGAAGACGATCGCAAGCGCAAAGACTTGATCGAGGCGCGCAACAATGCCGATAATACTGCGTACGCTGCGGAGAAAGCCTTGCGCGAGTTTGGTGATAAAGTTCCTGCTGAAGTAAAAAGTGACATCGAAGCCAAAGTTACAGAGACCAGGTCTGTTGCGCAAGGCGAAGATGTCGACAAGATCAAGGCTGCGACAGAAGCATTGGGGCTGGCGATTCAAAAGATCGGCGCGGCTGTTTACGAACAGGGACCGGCTGCGAGTGAAGGCGATGCGGGTCAGCAAGCCGATCCTTCGGCCGGTCAGCCTGACGCAGGCCCCGAAGTTGTCGATGGGGAAGTGAAGGAATAATATTCTGTCATTGCGAGGAAGGTGAAACTTGACGAAGCAATCTCAATAATCCGAGATTGTTTTGCCTTTCAGGCTCGCGGTGATGTGGTCGAACTATGAGCAATCGAGATTACTACGAAGTTCTTGGTATTGGGCGGAACGCCAGCAATGATGAGATCAAAGCTGCATTTCGTAACCTGGCGCGTCAGTTTCACCCGGACGTGAATAAGGAAGACGATGCCGAGGAGAAATTCAAAGAGATAAACGAAGCCTATGGCGTACTTTCAGATTCAGATAAGCGCGCACGCTATGACCGCTTCGGCAAAGAGGGACTTGGTAACATGGGCGGGGGATTCCATGATTACACCGCGGATTTCGGCGATCTGTTCGAGGAGATTCTGGGCGGGTTTGGCTTTTCAACAGGTCGCCGTGGCGCCTCACGCAAATCCCCGCGGCGCGGACGTGATCTTCAGATGGCAGTCCCGCTCAAATTCGAAGAGGCGGTTTTCGGCGTCGATAGAGAGATCGAATTCGAACGTGAAGAGACTTGCTCGCGTTGTAGCGGATCGGGCGCTGAGCCCGGCACAACGCCAGTAAAATGTTCCACTTGTAATGGGCAGGGCGAAGTACGTCAGGTGCGCCAGACTTTTCTCGGCCAAATGGTGCAAACGGCAACGTGCCCCACATGCAACGGTCGCGGAGAAATCATTGCGTCTCCTTGTACGGTATGCCGCGGCGCGGGCTTGGAGCGTAAGCGAGTCAAAAAGAAAGTACAGATCCCAGCCGGGGTGGATCATGGCACGCAGATCCGTTTGGCAGGCGAAGGTGGGCCCGGTGTATTTGGTGGACCGAATGGAAGTCTGTTCCTCGTCCTGGATGTGAAGCCACACAAGTTTTTCAAACGTAGGGAGAATGATATCTTGTTGAACCTGGATATCAATGTGGCGCAGGCCGTCCTGGGCGCAGAAGTCGATGTGCCCACATTGGATGGCGATGAAAAGTTAAAGATCCCCGCCGGGACACAGCCCGGCAAAGTATTTACCGTCCATGGCAAAGGTGTGCCCTATCTGCGACGCAGAGATCGCGGCAATCAAATGGTGATCGTCAATGTGGCCATTCCGAATAAGCTGACCAAAGAACAACGCGAATTGTTCGAGAAGTTGGCCGAGAGTCTGGGATCGACGGTCAAGCCGCAGGAAAAGGGATTTTTGGATTGGTTGAATGAAGCGTTGGGTGGCTAGAAAGACTTGAATGCAAAATCGCGAGCGGACAAATCGTCCGCTCGCTTTGTTTTATAATGCTTCAACCGAAGATGAAATATCTATTGCGAATCTGGCAGGCATTACCCATGTGGTTTCATGTTCTTGCGATGCGCATGTTTCGTCCGAAATTCCGTGCAGCGGTTGCAGCCATGATCTTTGATGAAGATGGACGTATCCTGCTTTTCAAACACACCTATCGCAAATTCCCGTGGGGTATCCCGGCTGGAGGGCTTGAGTATCACGAGCAGCCTGCAAACGCGATTGTACGCGAATTCTTCGAAGAGACTGGAATACAAATTCAAATTGAGAGATTATTAACCGCTGTCAGCGCACGCGAGGATCATAATATCAGCCTGATTTATCTATGCAAGCTCCTGAGAGGCGAATTCAAGCCGTCCCACGAAATTTCAGAGATGAGATATTTTGACATCAATGATCTGCCGATGATGTTGTTCGCAGAGAAAGAACTTATTCAACTGATTGCAAAAGAAATTTCATTGCCCTGACGGAGTATAGAGTGACAAATATTCTATTAGTTGGACTTGGCGGCTTTATCGGTTCCATCATGCGTTATCTCTTAAGTGGCTACGTCCAACAATCCACAAAGAGCGTCGATTTTCCATTTGGCACATTAGCAGTCAATGTGATCGGTTGCTTTGTGATCGGTTTCCTCTCCCAGCTTGCGGAGGGACGCGGCATGTTCACCAGTGAATCACGCGCATTTGTGTTTATTGGTATTCTTGGAGGTTTCACTACATTTTCTTCATTTGGAAATGAGACGCTTAACCTTGCACGCGACAGCCAAATGATCAACGCGTTTGCAAACGTCGCTGCAAACGTAATCATCGGCTTGTTTGCAGTTTGGCTTGGGCGTATTGCTTCGTATTTGATCTGGAGGTAAGCATGCACTTGCCGGAAGAAGGATATTTGCTTCGCGTTTTCATTGGGGAATCTGATCATCACGCTGGGAAACCCTTGTACGAATGGATCGTGCTGCAAGCCCGCGAGCAGGGACTGGCCGGTGCAACTGTCCTGCGCGGCATGATGGGCTTCGGCGCAAACACCCGCGAGATCCACACCTTCAAGATCGAACGACTTTCCGAAGATTTGCCGATCGTGGTTGAGATCGTGGATACAAAAGAAAAACTGGAGACATTTCTCGACCTGATCGATGAGCATATTCTTGCAGGGCTTGTTACATTGGAGAAGGCACAAATCCGTTTTTACAAGGCGGATAAAAAATGAATTGGTTGGAAGTTTCTCTCACTGTGAATGGCGAGCTTGCCGAGTCAGTTGCAGATGTGCTTGCGCGTTTTGCCCCGAATGGTGTTATGACAGAGCAGGGCGTGAAGTTCATGGATGATGAGGACGAAGGTACCGCGACCGGCCCAATCACCGTCCGCGCGTACTTGGAGGTGAACAATCAATTGGAAGAGACAAGACAAAAGCTGGAAGAGTCACTGTACTTTCTGGGGATGATCCAGCCTGTGCCGACTCCTGTCTATAAACAGATCGCCGATCAAAACTGGATGGAGGCCTGGAAACAGCACTACCAGCCGATCCTCATCGGAAAGAGACTCCTCATCCTGCCTGCCTGGATCGAATCTCCAAACCCTGAACGTATTCCAATAAAGATAGATCCGGGTATGGCATTTGGCACGGGGACCCATCCAACGACGCAATTATGTTTGGAGTTGATGGAACAGTCTGCAGCCAACCGCAAACTATCAACTGTTATCGATGTGGGCTGCGGTTCCGGGATTCTATCCATTGCCGCATTGAAGCTGGGAGCGCAAAGTGTCCTAGGTGTGGATATTGATATAGAGTCGGTAAAGAACTCGCGCGAGAATGCAGAAACGAATGGGTTAGGTGAGGAGTTAATACTTGGTCAAGGTTCAGTGTCACAGATACTTGAAAATAAGTTTCCGTTTAAGTCCGCGCCGCTTGTGGTCGCGAACATACTTGCTCCTGTCATTATTCGCCTCTTTGACGAGGGGCTTGCAGAATTGATCGAGCCAACCGGTGAGGTCATTTTGAGTGGGATCCTCGCTCATCAGGCGGAATCGGTGATTGAGGTCGCGCAGGCGAAGGGTTTAAGAATGAATGATCAACGTCCAATGGGGGATTGGGTGGCGCTATCGTTTAAACGTTAAAACGTTTAAACGTTCCAATGTTTTGTGCTATCATACGAACCATCATGGATCGCCGTAAATTGGTTTATTACCTGTTGCTGAATGTCTTTGTTTCGGCGTGCGTGACGGGGACGATCCTCTTTTGGTATGACCGTAATTACCGTGCGCTGAGTCAGTCGGCAGTTCAACAGGCCGGGCCTTCTAATGGTGATACCGCTTCTGCAAATGCTGACCTGCAAACGGACATTCCCGTGAGCATTAGCAGTGTGGTTGGTGCTGGAACTCCCGACTCAGAGATCGTGGTAGTCAAGTATGAAGGAAAAGATCAACTGGATCTGGCAAGCTGGCAGTTGAAAGATGAAAATGGTAATACATTTACGTTTCCAAAACTCACTCTTTATCCAAATGGCGCAGTGCAAATCCATACCGTTTCAGGGACAGATACCGTGATCGACCTGTATTGGGGAATCGGTGAAGCTGTTTGGAGTTCGGGTGAGAATGCGCGGTTGTTTGATTCGCAAGGAAACCTGCGAGCGGTATATCGCGTACCATAAATTCGTTGATGGTAGGTATTGATTATTGATAGCTACTACCGTCGACCACAAACCATCAACAGTCAATTATTATGACCCAGGCTTTCTATCGTAAATATCGCCCTCGTCAATGGGACAATGTCATTGGACAGGATCACGTTGTCCAGACTCTCACCAATGCGATCAAGGCTGATCGTGTCGGTCATGCATATCTTTTTGCCGGGCCGCGCGGCACGGGCAAGACCACGGTTGCGCGTTTGCTTGCGAAAGCAGTTAATTGTCTCAACACCGATCCTGCGAAACGGCCCGATAATACCTGCGAACATTGCAAGGCGGTTAACGAGAATCGTTTCCTCGACCTCATTGAAATTGACGCGGCCTCGAATACATCTGTGGATGACGTCCGTGACCTGCGCGATAAGATCAACTTTACCCCAACACAGGGCAAATACAAGATCTATATCATAGATGAAGTGCATATGCTTTCCACGGCAGCGTTCAACGCGTTGCTCAAAACACTCGAAGAGCCCCCGCCTCATGCCATCTTTGTCCTCGCAACAACTGAAATCCATAAAATCCCGGCTACGGTTTTATCCCGATGCCAGCGTCATGAATTCCGTCGCGTGCCTGTGGATGAGATCGTCGCGAACTTAAAGCAAATTGCTGCCTCAGAAAAAATTCAGGCAGAGGAGGAAGCCCTGACGCTCATTGCGCGTCAATCCACAGGCGGGATGCGCGATGCACAATCTTTGTTGGATCAGCTAGCCTCTACGGGAACGAAGATCACACTTGCCCTCGCGCAGACTGTGTTGGGAACAGCCACGAGTCAAACTGTATTAGATATCATTGGTTCTATATTGGATAACGAACCTGCACGCGGCCTCGAGACCATTCATCGCGCCCTGGATTCCGGCGCAGACCCGCGATCGCTTGCACGTCAGATCGTTGAATATACGCGGGGCCTTATGCTCATTCAAATGGGCAACCCGGATCAGGTCGAAGTTACACGTGATATCAAAACACAAATGGAATCCCACGCGAAATCATTTTCTTCTAGCGATGTCCTTCGTATGATGAAAATTTTCAATAATGCGGCAACAGACCTGCGCGGCGGCTGGCAGCCTTCACTGAGTTTGGAGCTTGCCCTCGCGGAAGTCTTGGACTCGCCCTCAGAATCTTCTCAACCTGTTATGCCGCCTCGTGTGAAGCCTCAGCCTGCTCCCGTTTCTAAAACGGAATCCAAGCCCCAAACCTCCGCATCAAGCGGGTCTGAACCACCGATCATCAGTGCAGGAGATATTCTCAAGGTATGGAAACAACTTGCTGCATCGCTTCCAAAGTCGCAGGCAAATCTCTCCGCATTATTGAACTCGGTCCGGATGATCGATGTACAGGGGAAGACCTTGTTGCTTGGGCTGGCAAGCGATGTGCTAGTCTCGAAAATTGACAAACCTGACCAGATCGAGGCTATACAGAAATTGATAAAAGATTATTTCAATGTAGACGTCTCCGTTCGCTGCGTCGTCACGAATGCCAAAGGAAAAGTTCCACCCAATGTGTCGCAGGACGGCATGGTGGCTACGGCCATCCAGCACGGCGGTGAGATCGTGGATGTGCAGGATTGATCTTGTCTAAGCCTGCAAGGCCAAGGATATTGTTTGTGTGTGGACGCAATAAATGGAGAAGTCCCACCGCTTGGCGAATATATAAAAATGACAGGAGAATTGAAGCCCGATCCGCCGGCGTAAGTGAGAAAAGTCCGCACCA
>Ga0209131_1000232_pt1:37500-40703 | contig 40703 bp, 33 predicted proteins | sample GraSoi_2013_40cm_FD_185826 | JGI IMG/M metagenome (GOLD analysis project Ga0209131, IMG submission 185826) | Grasslands soil microbial communities from the Angelo Coastal Reserve, California, USA - Sample 9_17_2013_40cm (SPAdes) (version 2) | ecosystem: Environmental > Terrestrial >...
GACAGAAGTGAGAATGCAGGCATGAGTAGCGTACAAACACGTGAGAACCGTGTTCGCCGTAAGTCTAAGGTTTCCGACGCCAGGTCATTCCGCGTCGGGTTAGTCGGGTCCTTAGCCGAGGCCGAGAGGCGTAGGCGATGGACATCCGGTCAACATTCCGGAACCGCTTGAGAGTGCGATGGGAGGACGCAACGAGGTAGGCCAGCCCATTATTGGATTTGGGTGCGATCCATTTAGGCGTTGAGACTGGTAGGTAAATCCGCCAGTTGAGCTGAGGTGGAAGCGAGCCGTAAGGCATAAGTGGTTGAGCCTTGTTGCCAAGAAAAGTCTCTAAGCATAACTTTCAAGCGCCCGTACCGCAAACCGACACTGGTAGACGGGTAGAGTATACCAAGGCGAACGGGAGAACCCTCGTTAAGGAATTAGGCAACATGACCTCGTAACTTCGGGAGAAGAGGTACCCTCCTTTGTATTAAAGCTTCGGAGGGTCGCAGTGAAATGGCTCTGGTGACTGGTTAACAAAACCACAGGTCTCTGCTAAGCCGTAAGGCGATGTATAGGGGCTGACGCGTGCCCAGTGCCGGAAGGTTAAAGGGAGAGGTTAGCGCAAGCAAAGCTTTGAACTGAAGCCCCGGTGAACGGCGGCCGTAACTATAACGGTCCTAAGGTAGCGAAATTCCTTGTCGGGTAAGTTCCGACCCGCACGAACCGCGTAACAATTAGAGCACTGTCTCGACGAGGGACCCGGTGAAATTGAAATGGCTGTGAAGATGCGGCCTACCCGCAGCAGGACAAAAAGACCCCGTGGAGCTTTACTGCAACTTGGCATTGTATTTGGACATGATCTGTGTAGCATAGGTGGGAGGCTTTGAAGCTGGCGCGCTAGCGTCGGTGGAGCCACCAGTGAAATACCACCCTGATTATGTTTAGATCCTAACCCCATTCCGTCATCCGGATGGGGAACCGTGCCAGGTGGGCAGTTTGACTGGGGCGGTCGCCTCCCAAAAGGTAACGGAGGCGCCCAAAGGTTCCCTCAGGTGGAATGGAAACCCACCATAGAGTGTAAAGGCATAAGGGAGCTTGACTGTAAGGCCAACGCGCCGAACAGAGACGAAAGTCGGGCTTAGTGATCCTACAGTACCGAGTGGAAGGGCTGTAGCTTACCGGATAAAAGCTACCCCGGGGATAACAGGCTGGTGAGATCCAAGAGTTCACATCGACGATCTCGCTCGGCACCTCGATGTCGGCTCATCGCATCCTGGGGCTGGACAAGGTCCCAAGGGTCGGGCTGTTCGCCCGTTAAAGCGGTACGCGAGCTGGGTTCAGACCGTCGTGAGACAGGTCGGTCTCTATCCGCTGTGGGCGTAAGGGATTTGAAGGGAGCTGCTCCTAGTACGAGAGGACCGGAGTGGACAGACCTCTAGTGTGCCAGTTGTTCCGCCAGGAGCATCGCTGGGTAGCCATGTCTGGCAAAGATAACCGCTGAAAGCATCTAAGTGGGAAACTTGCCCTAAGATTAGATCCCTGTAATCCCGTAAGGGAGTAAGACCCCAGGTAGACTACCTGGTATATAGGCAGTATGTGTAAGCGCAGCAATGTGTTAAGCTAAACTGTACTAATGGTCGAGGGCTTACTTACGTGATACGGAGAAATTGGTACTTTTCTGGAAACAGACATTCATCATCTGCTATTTAGTCACAACATTGTGAAAATGTCCCTTGGTGATTTGAGCGACGTGGGTACACCCGGTCCCATACCGAACCCGGTAGTTAAGCACGTCAGCGCCGATGGTACTTGGAGGGCGACCTCCCGGGAGAGTAGGTCATTGCCAAGGGGCTTTTCTTTTAACATTCCACGCGCGGCATCTTTTCATCCGCGCGTGAATCGTGTATAATTCAGGACGCAGTTTCGGAATGGACATTTCAGATTATTGTCCAAGTTTAAAAATCGAGGAGTTGTGAAGCGTATTTTTTGATCGTACGGTCATTTAGTTCGTTTCTGGTCTTTTGATAAAGTCCTCGGCCGATTCTGCGTGGCCGAGTTTTTTTATTATGCCCATTGGTCAATTTTATGCGGAAAGGAGGTGAATTCAGTGGCATCTGTAAATTTACGTAATGGCGAGTCCCAGGACTCCCTGCTCAAGCGCTTTCGCAAGAAAGTCGTCAAGAGCGGTGTCTTGAGTACGGTTCGCCGCAAACGCTGGTTCGTCTCCAAAAGCGAAACCCGTCGCATGGAAAAGAAAAAAGCGATTCGTCGCATCAAGCGACGCTCATTCAAGGATACAGAGTAATTCAAGAGGCGCGTATGACAAAAGAAGAAGGCAAGATCAAGGTGGATGGTGTTGTGATCGAGGCACTGCCGGGCACCCAGTTCCGTGTCAAGCTCGATAATGGGCACGAGGTATTGGCATATCTCTCCGGCAAGATGCGCAAGCACTATATTCGTATATTGCTCGGTGACCGTGTTGCGATGGAAATGTCGCCCTATGACATGGCACGCGCGCGAATTACCTTTCGCCAGCGAAAGAATGCGCCAGCGTCCACGTCTACCGAAACGCCCTCTTAATCTGTGTATCCCGTGTTTATCGAAAATAAAAATCCCTCAATTGAGGGATTTTTTGATTCCTTCCATTCAACGAAAAGACTTTTTATTCGGCCGGAATCTCTTCCAAAGAAAGAAATACTTGTAATCCAAGTTGGCGCGCCACATTTACCATTTGATCTGCACCTTGCGACGCTCCACCCACCCGTAGAACCGCATCACACTTTTCGAGCAATCTTTCTGCGATCGGATGGAATATCCCATTAAAGGCTTCATCACCGATCTTTTGTGAACCTGCAAGTTCCACCAAAGGAAGTGCAATCCATTCACCGAGCAATGGAATGTGTCCCTTTTTGAAGATAGGCAGCGCAAAGGATTCCATGGCGTGTACATTCGCGGCGATCTTCTGCGGATCGTCGTTTGTTCCAGAACGGTAAGGGCCGGCGATTAAGATCATCATAGATTTAAGAATGGTCTTGCCAGTAACAATGCCGCCAGTGACTTTGCGTCCGGGATTTCTCCGCGCTCAGCCATGGTCATGGCTTCTCTTACCGGAATCTTCTCCACTGATAAAAATTCATCCTCATCTGCTTCAAGAGGATTGTGATTCAAATCAGTCGCCAGGAAAACCCCCATGAACTCAGTCGAATACCCGGGTGCCA
>Ga0209131_1000234_pt1 | contig 40340 bp, 25 predicted proteins | sample GraSoi_2013_40cm_FD_185826 | JGI IMG/M metagenome (GOLD analysis project Ga0209131, IMG submission 185826) | Grasslands soil microbial communities from the Angelo Coastal Reserve, California, USA - Sample 9_17_2013_40cm (SPAdes) (version 2) | ecosystem: Environmental > Terrestrial > Soil >...
ACCCCGCCGCCCTCGGTTCCGGCCGCGCTGTTGTAGCCCCAGCCGCCGGCCGAGCCGGGAGACAGGCCGTCCAGGAACAGGTCGCCATACACCGTCCCGTTGCTGCTGTTGCTGCCCCCGCCGCTGCCATGCAATAAGGTTAAGGAACTTTAGCTCCCGGTCTTACAATGATCTAAACCCCAACTCATGCTAAGGCCATAAGTCCAACCATAATTTGCCTGCTGACCAGCATATTGAAGTTCAGCGGCATAATCACCTTTGCAGTAATCAGCAGATTTCCCTCCCAAATCCCTGCCCCAATCCTTCACCCCATGCGTGCCGTCAGGCTGCCAACCATGCTGTCTTAATTGTTCATCGTAATATTTGAAAATATCGGCAGAATTGATGTCAGTTAAGTAACCGACGCTTACAAGGGCCTGACCTGCTTTATTTGATGCATGATAATCTACAACACTTGCACCTTGGAGAGGAACAATAGCCTTAAATTCAGTTTCTAATTCAGCCTGTTTTTCCATTGGTAGTTGAAAAAAGAATTTGTAACCCCAAAATATCGAGAAGATAATGATAAGAGTAATTCCTATCATACCTACCCATACAAACCAATTTCCAAAAAGTGGTTTGTATGCTTTCTCTATGGCTATATGCTTATGATGGTTTATATTTGACATTTTAATCTTCTTTTTTGGTCAGGGAAAATGGACTAACAGAATACAAAACAGCATGAATGTAATCAAGGTAGCAAACATAAAGTGGGCATACCGGATAAAGGCGAGTTCTACCTGTCGCCTTTATCCGGTATGCTCTTCGCGCAAAGACTGACAAAAACTTGGCTGAGGCGAAGTGCATACTTTTCCATTGTTTCAGCTAAACATTAATATTAAAGGGGGTCATTCATAAGCCATATATTTCTGGGTCTCTATCGTAAATATTGGGCATCAATTTAATTGACAAAAAACTCTGAAGGCATGGTTTACAAAGGGCATCAAGAGTTTATCCGCCGTTGGCTTCGTATATCGCCAGATTATTCATTACTCCTTGCATAAAATCTGCTAGTGTTTGCTTCCAGCCGTAAGTCACAGATCCACCTATTTGAGGCGAAGCGACACCCTTTTCTTGTGAATGTTGGAGATTGAGGGGAGAAAAGGTTTCTCCCGCTGCATTCACAAAAACTGAACCAGTAATGTTAGCAGCTGGACCAGTAAAATAAGATTCGCTTTCATATTCTCTAGGCATTATACCATCTGATCTTGCATGCTCGTCTCCTATCCAACCTTCCATATGACTCACGCTAATGAAAGTTAGGCTTTTTCCCGCAGTAATACCTGCGCTCAAAAATTCTTGACCATAACGATCTACTGTCCATGTACCTGTAAAGCCAACTGCCCCACCAATACTTATTGTAGAAGACGTATAATCTGCATTGTAGGGATTAAGACCCTCTGGGATCGGCTCCATTCCACCAGATTCATTCGATGGACTACCAGTCCAAAAGCATCCCGAAGTAGGAGAATATTGACAAGCCGCTTGTTGCGCCTCAAGATTATTAAGAGCATCTTGCATTTCCTTTTCATGTTTTAGGCGGCGCTGTTTGTTCTCCTCGCTCTCAAGCGGGCCTGTTAAAGGAGGCTTAGTAGTCGTAGGAGGAGCAGCAGGTGATTTATATTGACAAGCTGAGGAGCTATCATCCATCTCATGCCCGCCGACAACGCAATGCCCGCTGGGATCGGTGCGGTTTATGGGGTTATTGGATACATACGAATACCTGTTCCAGGTCTGCGGATTAACTGGGTTGGAAACAATCGTGTCTGGCTGGATAAACCTGCCTATCGAGGCGTCATAGAATCTTGCCTTGAAATCAGACAGCCCGATATTCGCAAGGCTGCGCTGACCGGTGTAACCGAAGTCAGTCTGGGTGATGCTGCCCATGCCGGCATCCGTGCGTACCTTGCCGAACCCCCGAAAGAACCGGGGGCAGGTGGCAGGTAGCGCTGCTCGCTGCCGGCGATCAGCAGCCCGTTGGTACCGAGCATGCCCACCGTGGAGCCCTGCTGGTCGGTCAGGAAGTATTTTAATCCCGAACCGTCCAAGTACGTGACCGTAGCCTGAAGAGCACAGGCAACTTGATGGTGATAAAAGAAAAAACTCGGCAGTGTCAGATGACCCCGCCGAGCGAGAGCAAGCTATAGCGAAATTATGGCGTTAAATTCACATCAATATAAGACGCCACCTTCTTATCCGTTTTCGCCCCATTTTCATAGACATAACCAATAACGAATATACGTAGCAAGGCCGGCTTATTTGGATCGGGCAGATCAACCGTCACAGCAGAGCTACCATCATGACCAAAACCTTGAGCAGGATCAAGAATAAAGGTAAGATCGGGTGGTTCCAATATCGTTTTATCTTTTAACTCGACCCATTTCCCATTGTCATATAGGAATGTTCTTGTATCAGCAACACTAAAAATGATTATCTGCTGAGAAATGGGCTGCATCAAAAGATAAATAGAATCTTTCGCTTTATATGTATTCCAACCCTGCGGAGCGGAAAGCCCAATATCGTTATTAAGCTGTTCGAGAGGGATGCCAATGTCCGGCATCCCTTGCGGCGTAACAACAGGAGAAGTTGCCAGCGCACATGCAGCAAGAAAGATTGAAGCTAATATTATTAATAAGCTGAAGTATTTTTTAATGCTCATTTCAACCTCTTTGGTAAATTAAGGGTGGTAAACCGGTCCAGCATAATTTATCGACCCTACATTGCCATTGGATGTACGATACCGTACATCCATACCTAAATTTGAGTTGCCTGTCAGAATTTGAGCTGTACGTAAGAGAAGAAATGTACTGGCTCCGGGACTAATTGAAGCGCCAGAGAATATGGCTACATGGTGCTCCATCCCACCGACTGTGGTAGTTATTGTATTGATCTCTATATTATAAGATGTACGATTTGTAACAATTATCCCAGGCACATAGGTTGAATCACCTTGGTGGGCAAAAGGAATTGTACCTCGCACATCATTCCCTTGTATTCCGCTCAACATAAGTCCACCAGCACCATTTGGCGCTGCAAACTTTAAGACAGCCGCAAGAGCGTCGATATAAGCCATACCCTGGGAAAGGTTATCTGGCTTTTCGTATTGATCTCCTACATGATATTCCTCAACTGTTTGTATTTCCGCTGGTTTTACGCTTGTATCACGATACTGGGCCAGGGGATCCACCTCGGGCCAACTTGGCTCAGTAGACGTTACCCCGCAAGTAATTGGGTCGTGATTTGGAGAACGATCTCCACAAAGAACATTTGTGCTGGGTTGTTTTGTTTGTGTAGGCTCGGGCGTGGGAGTATGAGGTACGGGAACTGGGCCTGGTGTAATGACAGGAGGCGTAGGCGTAGTACTACTTTGACAAGCTGGGGAGCTATCATCCATCTCATGGCCGCCGAAAACGCAGTGCCCGCTAGGATCGGTAAAGCGAACAGGATTATTGGACACATAACTGTACCTATTCCACGTCTGCGGATTGACCGGGTTGGAAACAATCGTATCCGGGCTAATGAACCTGCCTATCGAGGCGTCATAAAAGCGCGCCTTGAAATCAGACAGCCCAATACTCGCAAGGCTGCGCTGGCCTGTGTAGCCAAAATCCGTCTGGGTGATGCTGCCCATGCCTGCATCCGTGCGTACCTTGCCAAAAGGCAGGTAGCGCTGCTCGCTGCCGGAGATGATCAGCCCGTCCGTGCCCAATACGGCCACGGAAGAGCCCTGCTGATCGGTGAGCACGTATTTTAATCCCGAACCGTCATCGAGGATAGTCTGGCCGCCCAGGGAATAATATTTCTTCCAGCCGGTCTGCTGGCCGCTCGAACTCACTGTCGCTTCATACGCGCCGCCCATGAAATAGGCGCTCATCACGCCATTGATGATTTGGGCCACGCGCGTGCCATCGCCGTCGTAGAGCGAGATGAACGAGAGCGTTGGGCCGGTGGTGTTGGTGATGGTGGCCGGGCGGTTATCGGCGTTGTAACCGAACGTGGTGGTCACGTCGCTGGCCGTGCCGGTCACGTCGATCGTGCGCGTTAGCAAATTGCCGTTCAGGTCGTAGGTGTAGTTGCGCACGTCCGTGTTGACGTTGCGGATGTCCGCGACCGTGGCTACGGCGTGCGGCATGCCGCTGGTGTAGGTGTAGGCCAGCTTCTTGGTCAGGGTGGGTGTGGGGGTGGGCGTGATCGTGGGCGTGGGGCTGGGCGTCACGCCGGGCGCAAAGTTCGCCGTCCAGCGCGCGATGCCCTTCGAGACGCGGTAGTCGTCCACGTGCCCCAGGAAGGAGCCATTGGTCCCGTCGGTCGTGCCGATGCGCACGGAAGCCGCCAGGTTGGGCACCGGGTCCGCATCCGTGACGGTCGTGCCAAGCTGCGTGCCGTCTTCGAAGATGATGAAGTCATCCCCGCTGCGCACGACGGCGATGTGGTGCCAGACCGCGGCCGAGATGGTGGTGGTCTTGTCGACGTAGATGGTCATCGTGCCGGCGTTGTCGACGCGGAAGCGCCACTTGTAGACGCCGCTGGCGTTGTACAGGAACAGCTTGATGGCGTTGCTGGCATCCACCGTTTGCGAATACAGTGTGACGCCCGTCCCGGAAGCCGGCAGGGGCGAATTGAAACGCACCCAGAAATCGATGGTGAAATCGTTGGAGCTGAAAAAGAAGTCGTTCGAATCGCCGGTCAGGATGTCGTCGCCGCTGCCCCACAGCGTCAGCGAGCCGGTGCCGTATTTCTTGGTGGCGGTGTCGATCTGGGCGTTGCCGGTTGCCGACCAGCTCTTGCCGCTCACATCGGTGAAGGTGGTGGAGGCGTTCGCGCCGTCCAGGTGCAGCATGACCTTGGTGTAGCTGTCGATCTCGCTGGTGGCGGTCGGCGTGAGTGTGCGCGTGGGCGTGAGCGTGATGGTCGGCGTGGCGGGCACGTCGAAATCCTGGACGTAGGCCGCGGCGGTCGGGTTGAAGGTGTGGCTGCCAAGCGAAGTCCAGTAATACACGCCGATACGCCCGCGCCCGCCGGCCCCGCCGGCGCTGCCGCTGCCGCCGGTCACGCTGACCGTGCCCAGGGCCGTGACCGTGTCCGCTTCGATGCGCACGCTGCCGCCCGCCCCGGTGCCGGGGACTCCGGCTCCGCCAACGTCTGCGCCCTTGCTGGTGATATTGCTGCCGCCGGCCATGTTGATGGTTTTGGCCAGGATGTAGACGACCCCGCCGCCCTCGGTTCCGGCCGCGCTGTTGTAGCCCCAGCCGCCGGCCGAGCCGGGAGACAGGCCGTCCAGGAACAGGTCGCCATACACCGTCCCGTTGCTGCTGTTGCTGCCCCCGCCGCTGCTGCCGTAGCCCCCGCCGCCGCCGTTCGGGCCGCCGCTGCCGTTGCCGGCCGCGCCCCCGCCCAGGCAGGCGCCGCTTGCGCCGAAACCGCCGTAGCTTTCGCCGCACGTCCCGGCGCCGTAGCTGCCGCGATAGCCCAGGCTGTCCATCGAGACCGCGCCGCTGCCCGAGAGCGTGCCCTTGGCGCGGAAGATGGCCACGCCGTACTCATATCCGTCCCAGGCGTTGGCCGTCAGGGTGCCGTTGACCGTCACGTCGTTGTAGTTCGGCACGCGCACCAGCATCACGTTCTGCTGACCGGTGCCCACGCCGATGCTGCCGTCGTTGCCGGCGACGCTGCCATAATGGCGGGTCTTCAGCGTGCTGAAATAGACCGTGTTGTAGCTTGTGCCGCCCACGCGCAGCAGCTCGTAGCTGCCGGTATTGGCATTGCTGCCCGCGGTGCCCTGCAGGTTGACCAGCAGGAACTCGTCCCCGCTGGCAAGGCAGCCGGCGGCCGGCACGCTGGCAAGCCGCGCATAGCTGGGGGCCAGCTCGATGACGCTGTAGGCCACGCCGTCGGCGCAGGTGCGCGTGCCGGTATGGTTGACATTCAGGTTGAAGGTGCCGGAGACTGTGATATTGCCGTCGGCCCCGGTGCCCCAGTCGTGCGGCGTGGCGGTGGCGATCGTGGTGGGGGTGGGCGTGCGCGTGGCAGCCCCCGTGCCCAGGTGGGCCGTATAGGCCGCCGGGCTGGCCGACACGCCACTGATGCTGGCCTGATAGTAGACGGCGATGCGGCCGTTGCCGCCGACGCCGCCCTCGATGGCGCCTGCGCCGCCGGTGGCATCGGCGCTGCTCAGGGCCGTGATCGTGTCCGCTTCGACGCGGATGCTGCCGCCCGCGCCGCCGCCGCCATTGTTTTGATAGCCATCCCTGCCCTTGCTGGTGATGCTGCCGGTCCAATTGACGCTGCTGGCCAGGATGTAGACGATCCCGCCGCCGTCCCCGCCCGAACCGGTATTTCCCCGGCCCCCGGCGGAGCCGGGATACAGCCTGCTGAGCGAAGGCAGGCCATACGTGGCCCCGGCGCCCCCGTAGCCGGTGCCGCCGCTGCTGCCATAGCTCCCGCCGCCGGCATTCGGGCCGCCGCTGCCGTTGCCGGCCCCGCCCCCGCCCAGGCAGGCGCCGCTGGCGCCGAAACCGCCGTGGCTCTCACCGCAGACGTTCGAATTCGTGCTGTTGTTGGCGCGATACCCCAAAGCCTGCATCGAGATCGTGCCGGCGCCGCTCAACAGACCGTTGGCCCGGAAGACGGTCACACCGTATTTCAAGCCGTCCCAGGCGCTGGCCTTCAACGTGCCGCTGACCGTGACGTCGTTATAGTTCGGCACGCGCACCAGCATCACTTTCTGCTGGTTGGCGTCCACGCCCAGGTTGGCGTCGCTGTTGAAGGAGTTCCCATAAAAGCGCGTCTTTTGGGTGGTGAATGCCACCGTCTTGCCCGTTACATTCGCCACGCGCAGGAACTCGAAGTTGCCCACGCTGTAATTGGAACCGCCGGGGTCCTGCAGGTTGATCAGCATGATTTCGTCATTGGGGAGCAGACACCCGCCGGCAGGCGTGTCGCTCAGGGTGGCGGCGGTGCTGCCCAGCGAGCTGACGTTGTAGGCCACGCCGTCGCCGCCGTCTACGCAGCCGGCGTTCAACGCGGTGCTGCTATGAGCCGTGTTGAGGTTGAAGCTGCCCGTCACCTCGAGATCGCCATCCGCGCCGTTGCCCCACGGATCGTCGATCAGCGGCAGGTCGGTGGACGTGGGTGTAGGCGTGGCCGGGGTGCCCGTCAGGGTGGCGACGATCACAGGCGTGGGCGTCGCGAACGTGCCAAACAGCGCGGCCACTTCGCTGTCTGTTTTCGAACCCTTGAACAGGCGCACCTCGTCCAGCGCGCCGACCCACGGGTCGGAGCTATAGCCAATATACAGCGGGCTGCCATCATAGCTCACCGTCCCGCTGACGTTCTTCGATGAAACCAGCACGCCGTTGACGTACAGCTTCAACAGGCCGGCGCTCTTGTCGTACACGCCCGTCACCATGCTCCAGGTATCGAGCGGCAGCTTGGGGCCGCTCACGGCGGCCAGCACCGGGGTCGGGCTGGGCATCGGGGTGGTAGTGGGGGTCGCCCCGGGCGGGTCGGCGGCCAGGTCCGCCATGCGGAATTCGATGTAGCCGGCGCCGGTGATGCGCAGGACGTAATCCTGGTTGGTGCCGCCCTTGTTCAGGATGGTGTAGACCGTGCCGGCAATGCGCTCGGTGGGGTCGACCCAGGCCGAGACGGTCAGGCCGTTGGTGGGCTGCAGGCTGCTGTCGTAAGGGATTGTGACGTATTTGCCGGTATTGCCCAGGTTGATGGCCCTGCCGCTGGCGCCGTTGGAAATATGCGTCACGGCGGTGGTGAGTGTGCCATCGTTGTGCTGGCTGGAACTGTCGGCAGCGGCGGTGCCGCTGAGTTCTTCGAACTGCCAGTAGCCCACCTGGATCGGCGCCGCGGTATTCGTCACCGTCGGTGTAACGGTGGGCGTCTTTGTTTTCGTGGCGGTAGGCCCCGTGGGGGTGAAAGTTTTGGTCTTTGTGATCGTCGGCGTGCTGGTCTTGGTGGGTGTGCGCGTGATCGTGGGGCTTGGCGTCCGCGTGGGCGTGCGTGTGGGCACGGTCGCCGTGGGTACGGAGGAGGTCGGCGTCGCGGTCGACAGGGCGGGCGCAGGATAAAGATTTGTTCCCGGGATAATATAAGCGCCATCGTTAGCGGCGGGCGTGCTGGTATCGTTGAGCTTCCACGAGACTGCCAGGTGGTCCGGGTGGCCGGTGGTGTTGGTGCTTTCCTTCATACGCGCTTCGATATAGTAATAGCCGGCAGTCAAAGTGATGGGCACGGATTTCTGGCTGGAATACTTGCTCCACTCGCGCTGATTGGCAGGCAGGTTCAAATAAGCAACCTGGGTGGCGCCGTTTGCCAGCGCGGACCAGTCTGGGTTTGTGGTGGTGCTCAGCCGGGTGGCTGAGTTCAGGCGCAGCGAGGCGGAATCATCCCCTGTGATCCAAAACGTATAGGCGCCATCGGTTTCCACCCACAGCAAGGCGCGCATACGCTGGCCGTACTGGTCGCCGTAATCCTGGGGCGCTTCGAAGCTGGAGCAGGTCTCCACATAATTGGGAGCCGTAATGAAGTTGTTCGTCCCGGTCACCAGGCTGCTGACGGTCGAACCGCTCAGCCCGGTCCAGACTTCGCGGGTCACGCCTGTGCCGCTGCACGAAATGGGTGGCAATGTGGCTGTCGGCGTGACTGTTGCAGTCAAGGTAGGTGTTGGAGTTCGAGTAATCGTTGCAGTCTGAGTAGGCGTCGGGGTATCCGTATCACCGGGGTCGCTGAGCCCTGAATGCTGCCAGTTCACGAGCGCATCTTTGCGCAGGGCTTGCCCTGAGCCCGTCGAAGGGTCGGGTGAATTGTCGGCTGCCAGCACACCCGCGCCGCCTGAGGGCAGCCCGGCAAGGCTCGTGCCGTTATCCACCTGCAGCAGGTTGCCGATCTGGTCGTAGCTGTAGGTCTGGCGGTAGAGCAGCGTGCTGCTCCTGAAGTCCTGCGCAAAGGTCAGGCGGTCCAGGCTGTCGTACTGGTAGGTGATGGTCTCGACCAGTTTGTTGTCCACGGTCTGGGTAATGTTGCCGGCCGGGTCGTAGCTGTAGGAGAAATTCATCAGGCTGGTGCCGCCCATATCCGCGTGGCGGTTTAGCAGGCGGTAGGTGCCGTTCTGGGAATCGTAGCTGTTGGTGACCGTGGCGCCGTTGCCCAGCAGGGTGGTGGTGATCTGGCCCAACTGGTTATAGGCCAGCTCGGCCAGGGTTTTGCCGCCCTGGGCGCTGCTCTGCAGGCTCCTGGCCTGCCCGAGCGCATTGTAGTCGTAGCTGACGATGTCGCCATCCGGATAGACGAGCGTCAACGGGCGTCCCAGCCAGTCGCTGGTGCTGGTGGAGGATTTCGTGATGGGGTTGGTGATACCAATGGTGCGCGTCTCGGTCACGCGCCGGCCGTAGTCGCTGTAGTTCCAGGTGGTCGCACCGCTGGTATCAGTCATGCCCACGCGCATGCCGATCTCGCCGGGATCCGTGCCGTAGGTGTAGGTCACCGGATAGCTGTCCGGGTCGGCGGGGGAAGTATATGGGTTCGTAGCGGTATGGTAGGTCTTGACCTTCATGCGGTTGAGCGCGTCGTAATAGAAATCGATGGCCTGCGACTTGGCGTCGATCTGTGTCACCAGGTTGCCGAGCCCGTTGTAGACGTAGCTCCAGACGCCCATATCCGGGTCGTCCATGGCGGTCTTGCGCCCGAGCAGGTCGTACTGCAGCACGGTGGCGTTATTCTGCGCGTCCAGCACCTGGGTCAGGCGGTCGGCAACGTCGTAGGTATAACTGGTGGTGGCATAGATACTGCCATCTTCGTTGGTCTCCTGCACCTTCGTCATGCGCCCGAAGGCGTCTGAAGTGCGGATGGTCTGGTGGTTGTTCGGGTCGAAGGAGCTGGTCGTCAGGCCGTCGTACTGCGTGCTGGTGACGATGTTGCCGGGGGCAGTCACCTGCACCACCCGGCCAAGCGCGTCGTATGCGTTCACGCTGGCCCAGCTCCAGTCGGGCGCAATCGAGGTACTACCGCCCGTCGCGGAGACGTAATGCGGCGTGCTCTGCCTGTAGGCCGCGCCGCGCGCATTGAAGGCGGTATCCGAGATCAACAACTGGCCGGTAACGTCGCCGTTCTGCACCTGGCTCTGCAGGATGCGCCCGAGGCCATCGTAGATGCCCCAAATGTATCGATAGTGATCGCTTCCGCTTTTTGTCGAGTCCAGAATTTGCATCTGGATGCTGTAGGGAGCTGTCACAGCCCCACCGACCACTGCCGGATAGGTATACATGACCCCGGCCTGGCTCAACCCAGGCACAGTCGTGGAGAGCGTGCGTCCCAGGCCGTCGTAGGTCGTGGTCGATTCCCAGCCGTTGGGGTCCGTGCTGTGATACGCAATGCCCAGCGTATAGAAATAATCAGTGCTGGAAGTATTTCCCAGCGCGTTGGTGCTTGTCACCGGGTAGGTATTCAGCGTCGCGTCGTAGCTCGTCGAGCTCGATACACAACTTGCGGTGGGGTTTACATTCACATCGCCGTACGCGCTGTAGGCGCAGGTGCCGGTGGTATTGCCATACTGATCATGAGTGTAGCTTGTGTCGATGGTGTCCTGGCTGCTATTCACGATGCGCTGGGTCAGGGTCAGGTCACCCTTGACCGGCGCGGCGTGGATGCCGCCGTCGTAGTGGTAGCGCGTATCGGCCGAGATGGCGTTGCCGGCATCCACCACCAGGGCGCGGGTCATCTTGTTCAGGATGTGCACGCTCGGGCTGAAATCGGACAGGTATTCGTAATATTGTTTGCGGTACAGCGTACTGCTGCCTTTGAAATCCTCGCGGTAGGCCAGGTTGCCGGTGGCCGGGTCGTTGTGGTAGCGCGTCGTGGAGATGATGCTCAAGGCGCCGTTGGAGCGCAGGTAATTGACGGTCTGGTAGAGATAGCGGTAGTGCCACTCGGGGAAGGGCGCCGCGGAGTCATCCGTAACATAGGAGTTGACCGTCTTGTTCAGCACCGTGCCATCCGGGTCGATGGATTGGGTGGTCAGTTCATAACCGGTGTCGGGGTCGGCCGTGCCGAAGCTGTGCTTCACGTCCAGCAGTTTGGTGGTCCCATCGAAGTCGTAGGTTGTATCGGTCACGTTGGTGTAACCGGTCAGTTCGGCCAGGGCTGTGTCGCCGTCGCTGTAGACCGGCGTTTCATAGGTATAGCCGTGGATGGCCGAAACCGCCGGGCCGCTATCGACCGTGGCGGTGGCCACGCGCCAGTTGTACCAGGAATTGGCCCCACGCCCATCGCTCTCGTAGGTATAGGTCAGCGAGCCGCCGTAACCGTTGAAGATTTGCACCAGGCGCGGATAAGGATATTTCGCTTCTGCGCCGGTCACCGCGCGGTTGTTCTTGTTCTGGTAGCCAAAGCTGATGGTGGCGGATGGAGCGGTAGCAATGGTGATGCTGTTTTCGGCGAAACCGCCGCCGGAGATGGCAATCGTACTCAGCACCATTGTGCCGTTGGCGCCGGTTGGCGCGGCCACGGTATAGTAACCAAGGTCGTAGGTGCGAATGACTGTTCCTCCGGCTGCGCAGGTCTGATAACAAACCTTGATCAGGTCCAGGAAGCGGGTGTCGTAGTGATCCCAGATATTGAAGGCCGTCGGGATGGCATCGCCCACGGCCGAGCGCTGGCCCAGCTCGAATTTCACCTGGTAGCCGGGCAGGCCGCCGTCCACGGTGCCGGTATATGAGATGGTATCCAGGTAGCTGGCGCGGTCGAAGGCCGGCAGGTTCGAAGCCGGGTCCGGATGTTCTTCTGTGTAGGTGTAGCTCATCGTGTTGCCGTGCGTATCGCTGACGCGGTCCACGCGCCAGCGCAGGGCCACCAGGTTGCTGCCCGTGCCGGCATAGCCCAGGGTGGCATAACTGCCGTTGGGCGTGGTGCATGGGTCACCCACCGTGCAGGCGTAGCCGTACATCAGGGCCAGTTGCTCCGCATCGAGAGTCCAGCCCAGGCGGTAGCGCGTGCCGTCGGTGGTGACCACTTCCCACCATTCGCCGCCGGTGGTGGGCGCGGCGTCGGCCGTCCCGCCCAGCGCCTTGTTGTGGCGCCGGATGTAGAGGAACGAACTCTGTTTGGTCGCATACAGGCCGGGATGGAGAGTGTCTTCCACCAGGTCGTACTTGGTGCCGTTGACGGTCAGCGCGAAGCTGTTCTCGTAGCCGTAGCCCTTATCGCTGGTGGTGACCTTGCGCACGATCTCGGTGCCGTCGATGTTCCAGCCGCCGCCCACCCAGGGCGCCTGGATATTGCCCAGCACGCCGTTGTAACCGCCGCTGGAATACGAAAGCGAGACGCTGGGCTTCATGCCGTTGCGCCCGGCCGGCATCCAGATCGGGATGCTGTACTGCGCCGAACCGCTGAACAGCGAGGTGAACGGCTGGTCGAAGAGCATCACGTTGGCGCCGTTCTGCGGCAGCGATGCGCCGATGCCCGCGCCCCAGGTGGAGAAGTGCGCCGCCTGGACTGTGAGCGTGTCGTTGCGCAGGTCTTTCGCCAGCACCGGCACCTTGACCCACACCTTGGCGGCTTCGTCGTAGGTAGCCACGTACGGCGACTGGCCGGCCGGGATATTGTCCAGGTCGATACTGCCGTTCAAATCGAATGTAATGAATGCAGGTTTCTTGAATTTTTCGGTCGAAACACCCGCGAGCGCCACTTCCTGGCGGGCCGGGTTGCCCTGCGCATCCCTGGCGAGCGCGCCGGTTTTCAGCACGTCCAGCTTGAACTGCAGGGCGGGTCCGCCCCCCTGTCCTGTGGACAGGGGGGTAGCCACCAGCACCGAGTCTGAAGCGACCGTGCCCGGCTGCATGTATATCGAGACATTCCCGAGCTTGTGCCAGCCGCCTGCGGGATCCAGCGCGGCCATGTTCGACTGCGCCGCAGCCAGGCCGGTGCCCACGCCAAAGGAAACGCGCGCCGTCTGGCTGCTGCCATCTGCAAGGCCCAGGTCGGCGGTGTGGATGCGGATGCCGCCCTGGCTGCCGTTCTGTTTCGCGGCCGTCACTCTCAACTGGTACGAGAAGCTGGTCGCGGTCCCGGCCGTCAGGCTGGCAAGCGCGTACGTGACTTCGCGCTTCTGGCTGTCATAGCTGACCGTGCTGCCGCTCGAAGGAATATACTCCAGCCCGGCTTCCAGGCTGTCGCTGAAGGAGATATTTGTTTGCGCAAACGCGGTGGTGTTGCGCAGGGTTACCGTAATGGTAACGATGCTGTTCAACGGCACGCTGCCTGGTTGGGCGCTCATGCTGAGAGCCACCGGCTGCACGGCCGGCTGCGCAGGCACCCTGGGCGTCGGTGTCGCAGCCGGTGTAGCGGAGGCTTGCGGCGGCGTGTAATAGAGCGGGGCCGGCTGCGCCGGAAGCGTCCGTTCGGGAGGGGTCGGTGCATCCGCTTTACCTGCCGGCTGCATAGCCTGCGCCGCCGCCGGGGATGGCACGACCAGATTGAAAATAAAAATGACAAGCATCAGTACACGTAAGGTAGTCTCGATGTGCTTTTTCATGACGGGCCTCCAACTAATTCGAACGGTTAAAAGATTTTCAGCATCGATATGTGTATCATCTTACATGATGTTCCAGGGGGGTACCCCCGCAAGTGCGGGGCGGAATAATGCAGGCAAAAATACGCCCTTGAAACGCGGATTTGAATTGGATAGGTTGGGGTGGTCTTGATCGTTTCGGGCTTACCACACCCCCTCACAATAAAGAGTGAGTTGTTCGAAAATGAAGTAATGTCTTTCGCTTTTCTTGTACCCTAATCAGTATATGCTTTTATTAGCATCACCACAATAGACATTTGTACTGTATTTGGGCCGAAAAAATTTCTGCTCCTGTGTACTTCGCCCGTCACCAGCCCCACGCAGTTCGTTGGGTGCGCGATCCGGGCCAGGGTGGCGAAGGTTTTTCTGCCGCCTTCCAGCAAGTGGATTTGACCTCGCTGGATTGGGAAGAAGTAATAAGGGAGAAGTTAGAAGGACAACCTGATTCCTTCTCCCTTCTCCCTTCGATCTTGTCTTTGCTTTTGCCGTTCTGCGCCAATCCGTGCCGTCCGTGTCCGAATCACGGGAAACCCTAAAAGCTCGAAATGCTGATGACGTCCCGTGCATGCACACAGCCCGGGGCCAGCTTACCCAAAACACGGTAATTGTGTATACAAGCGTACCCTTTCGGGTGAGGGTTTACACGCCCCCAGAGGCCCAATTTGGGCCTCTGGGGGCGCATATTCTCCATAAGGGGAATAGATGGATACAGCCTGCTCCTATACAATCATGCATAATAAATAACCTTGTCAACAAGGCTGCCCTGTTCATGCAGAGAGCTTCAAAGGATCGACAGGAGAAATAAGATGCGTGAGACCATTGTGATCGTCGGGAACGGCATGGTTGGGCATAAGTTCATCGAGCTTCTGCGCCAGCATGCAGCAGACGAACAATATCACCTGGTGACGTTCTGCGAAGAGCCGCGCACCGCTTATGACCGCATCCATCTGAGCGATTATTTTTCCGGCAAGACGGCCGATGACCTGATGCTGGCAACCCCCGATGGATACCGGCAGAATGGCGTGCAGGTCTTCGTCGGAGACCGCGTGGCGGCCATCGACCGCCAGGCGCAAAAGATCACTTCTTCCAAAGGGGTGGTCATCCGTTATGACAAACTGGTGCTGGCGACGGGTTCCTACCCGTTCGTGCCGCCGATCAAGGGAAAGGAAGCAGCCGGCACGTTCGTCTATCGCACGCTGGAAGACCTGGATGCGATCAGGGCTTACGCCCGGGACGCAAAAACCGGCGTCGTTCTCGGGGGAGGCCTGCTCGGCCTGGAATGCGCCAACGCCTTGAAACTGCTCGGCTTGCAGACGCACGTGGTCGAATTCGCGCCGCGTTTGATGACCGTGCAGATCGATGACACCGGCGGCATGCTGCTGCGCAAGAAAATCGAAGCGCTGGGTGTGCAGGTCCATACCGGGAAATCGACGACCGAGATCGTCGCGCAAGACGGCAAAGTCTGCAAAATGCTGTTCGCCGACGGCAGCGAACTACCCACCGATATGATCGTATTTTCCGCAGGCATCCGCCCGCGCGATGAATTGGCGCGCGAGTGCGGCCTGGTCGTGGGCGAACGCGGCGGGATCGGCATCGACGAGCATTGCCGCACCTCCGACCCGAACATCTATGCCATTGGCGAGTGCGCCCTGTATCAAAACCGCATTTACGGCCTGGCTGCCCCCGGCTATCAAATGGCAGAAGTGGTCGTGGGCAATCTGGTAGCGGCGACGGAACCGGGCAGCCTGTTCACGGGCGCGGATATGTCCACCAAGCTTAAACTGATGGGCGTGGATGTCGCCAGCTTCGGCGACGCTTTCGCCGCCGCCGCCGGGGTGCATGAAATCAGCATCACGGATGCGTTGACGGGTACGTATAAAAAGATCGTCGTCGACGCCGAGGGCAAGCGCCTGGTGGGAGGCATGCTGGTCGGTGACGCCAGCAGTTACAACATGCTGCATCAGGTCATGCAGAACGGGATGGCGCTGCCGCCGCACCCCGAAGATTTGATCCTGCCGGCACGCGAAGGCCAACCCGCCGGCATGGGCGTTGAATCGCTGCCCGCGACCGCCAAGATATGCTCGTGCGAAAACGTCAGCAAAGCCACGATTTGCGACTCGATCCGCACGCAGGGCCTGACCAGCGTAGCCGGTATCAAAGCGTGTACCAAGGCTGGCACCGGCTGTGGCGGTTGTGTTCCACTGGTCAACGACATCCTCAAAGCTGAACTGAAGCAAGCGGGGGTCAAGATCAGCAACCATCTGTGCGAGCATTTCGCTTACTCACGCCAGGAGCTTTTCCACCTGGTAAAGGTGCAGGGCATCCATACTTTCGACGAGCTGCTCCAAAACCATGGCAAGGGGTTGGGCTGTGAGATTTGTAAACCGGCCATCGCTTCCATTCTTGCTTCCATCTGGAACGATTACGTCCTGCAGGAGACGCATACACCCTTGCAGGATACAAACGACCATTTCCTGGCGAACATCCAGCGCGACGGCACGTATTCGATTGTGCCGCGCATCCCCGGCGGCGAAATTACCCCCGACAAGCTCATCATCCTCGGGCAGATCGCCAGGCAGTTCGATCTCTACGTCAAGATCACCGGCGCGCAGCGCATCGATATGTTCGGGGCGCGGGTCGACCAGTTGCCGCACATCTGGGAACAGCTGGTGGCGGCCGGCTTCGAATCAGGGCATGCCTACGGCAAGGCGCTGCGCACCGTCAAATCCTGCGTGGGCAGTACCTGGTGCCGCTACGGGCAGCAGGATTCGGTTGGCATGGCCATCCGCCTGGAAGAACGTTACAAGGGACTGCGCGCGCCGCACAAGGTCAAAGCCGCGGTTTCCGGCTGCACCCGTGAATGCGCCGAAGCGCAGGGCAAGGATTTTGGCCTGATCGCCACCGAAAAAGGCTACAACGTATACGTGTGTGGCAACGGCGGGATGAAACCGCAGCATGGCCAACTGCTGGCGGAAGACCTGAGCGAAGAACTGGCCGTGAAATATCTCGACCGTTTTCTGATGTTTTACATCCGCACGGCGGACCGCCTGCAGCGCACGGCGCCCTGGCTGAATAACCTTGAGGGAGGCATCGACTATCTCAAGGCAGTCATCATCGACGACAAGCTCGGCATTGGCGAAGAACTCGAACGCGACATGCAGCATATCGTCGGCACCTATCAGTGTGAGTGGCGGACGACCATCCAGGACGAGGAAAAACTGAGACGCTTCCGCCATTTCATCAATTCCGATCAACCGGATCCAAACATTGTCATGGTCGAACAGCGCGGGCAAAAGCGCCCCGCTTACGCCAACGAACGCGAACGGTTAATTCCAGCAGACTTTATACCGACACGCTAATAAGTAGTAGCGACTTTAGTCGCTCTTTCGGTAGCAAGCGACTAAAGTCGCTACTACAGAAACAAAGGAGGATGCGCCATGAATAACAGTTGGATGAGAGTATGCAAGGCAGATGACATCCTGCCTTATTCCGGGGTGGCCGCGCTTATTCTCGGCCGCCAGGTGGCGATTTTTCGCGTATCGTCGGATTTTTACGCCATCAGCGATTACGACCCTTTCAGCGGAGCCTATGTGCTCTCGCGCGGCATTGTCGGCGACCGTGGCGGTGTGGTCAAAGTCGCCTCGCCAATTTATAAGCAGTCTTTCAGCCTGATGACGGGAGAATGCCTGGATGACCCTTCGGTCAAATTACCGACCTATCCCGTCCGGGTTGTGGATGATGTCGTTTACATCTCAATCCAGACCCAGAAGGAGAATGCATACGTGCAACAAACGGCTTCTTCGGAACGATAGCTTACTGACTGTTATCTGAAGCGCCGGCGCTTATAAAAAACGCCTCTTAGCATATGTGCAGAGACGCAAAAGGCATTTTCGCCTATATCAAACAAGGAATGGAGAAGCAGGTACATGAATCGCAGAGATTTTCTTAAGTTGACGGCTGCCGGGGGCGCCGCATGGGCGCTTGCGGCTTGCGGGAGCAGTACCGCCACAGGTCCAACCGCCACACCAGGCTCCGCCGCGCCTGGTGATGTGATCCGCATCGGTTTCATCCCGCTGACGGATTGCGCCTCAGTCGTCATGGCTGACAAGTTGGGCTTATATAAGAAATATGGTGTAAATGTGGAAGTGACCAAGGAAGCTTCCTGGGCCAACGTGCGCGACAAGTTGCTCACGGGCGAATTGCAGGCGGCGCACTGCCTGTTCGGTATGCCGTTCTCGGTCTACACCGGCGTGGGCGGCACGGCAGGCAAAGAGATGAAGATCGCGATGATGATCAACGCCAACGGCCAGGCAATCACGCTGGCCAAGGAACTGGCCCAGTATGCCGGTTACGCCGATCTTAAAGGCGTACCTGCCGCCGTGGCGGCATTGAAAGCCAAAAAGGAACCGACCTTCGCCATGACGTTCCCCGGCGGCACGCACGACATGTGGCTGCGCTACTGGCTGGCGGCAAGCGGGATCGACCAGACATCGGTCAAGATCGTCACCATCCCGCCACCGCAGATGGTCGCCAATATGAAAGTGGACACGATGGACGGGTTCTGCGTGGGTGAACCGTGGGGCGGCGTGGCGGTCAGGGACGATATCGGCTACACCCATATCGCCACCCAGGATATCTGGAAGGATCACCCTGAGAAAGCATTGGTTGCGAATGCGGAATTCGCCGACAAGCGTCGCGACGACTTAAAGAAAGTCATGCTCGCCGTTATGGAAGCCTCGATCTGGCTAGACAAGCTCGAGAACCGGGCGCAGGCCGCAACAATCATCAGCGATAAAGCCTACGTCAACGCTCCGGCCGACGTGCTCGCCAACCGCCTGATCGGCAAGTATGACCTGGGCGCAGGCCTGGGCGAGAAAACTTTTACGGATGACTATATGCTCTTCCACAAGGACGGCATGATTAACTTCCCGCGCAAAGGTCATGGCATCTGGTACATGAACCAGTATGTGCGCTTCGGCTATCTCAATGAGGCGCCAGATTACAAGGCCATCGCCGACAAGCTGATCATGACTGACCTGTACACGGAAGTGGCCGGTGAGTTGAAGGTCGCCATCCCGGACGACGACATGAAGCCCTTCACCCTGAAACTGGACGGGGTGACCTTTGACCCGGCCAACCCGACCGTTGCTTATCGAACGAGATCTTTGGTTTCATAAATACCGGCTTTGGTTTTCATGTAGTAGCGGCTCTGCGAAGGCCCTATGGGTGAGCACTACCAGAGCCGTTACTACATTCTGAAATCAGTACTGACAGTATTAAAGGAGAGAACCCATGATTACAGCCAAACAGACAGTCTTGCAAACGTCGGTGAGCACACTTGCAATTCCATCCAACACCGACAAACTGGTCGAACAGTTGAAATCCGGCCTGCGTAACGCTCTTTGGGCAAGTGCCGGATTTGCGGCGTTGCTGCTGGTCTGGCAGGTGGTGGCCTTGTTTAGCAAAGACCTGCCCGGCCCGATCAAGACTCTGCCCGTATTCTGGGAGTTGATCAGCAATCCTTTTTACGACAATGGCCCCAATGACAAAGGTGTTGGTATTCAAGTGTTTTTCTCGCTTGGACGAGTCTTTTCGGGCTGGATGATCGGGTCGTTGATTGCCATCCCGATCGGCATTGCGATGGGAAGCAACAAAAGGATCATGCAGGCGCTTAACCCGGTCGTGCAGGTCTTGCGGCCCGTCTCGCCCCTGGCCTGGTACCCGATTGGGCTGATGGCCTATTCCAGCGCTGCAAATGCAGTCGTATTCGCTATCATTATTACCTCGCTCTGGCCGACGCTGATCAATACCATGTTCGGCGTTGCCTCCCTGCCCAAAGACTACCGCAATGTGGCGCGTGTCTTCCACTTCTCGCGCTGGAAATACCTGACAAAAGTGCTGCTACCCTACTCCTTGCCGCACATATTGACCGGTCTGCGCCTGTCGCTTGGCATTGCCTGGATGGTGATCGTGGCGGGTGAAATGTTGGCCGGCGGTACCGGCATCGGGTTCTTCGTGTGGGACTCATGGAACGCGCTCTCGCTGGAAAGAGTCATCAGCGCGATTCTGATCATTGGCTTCATTGGGCTGTTGCTGGACCGCGGTCTCGAATGGGTGATCCGTCGCGTGAGTTACACTGTTTAACCGTAAGGAGGTTTCTATGAATGGTATTGCGATTGCACCCGTGCCAGAAGATGCGGCTGCTCCAATTGAGGAATATATGTCCATCCGAGGTGTCATGAAAGCATTCGATACCCCCGCTGGAAAAATGATCGCATTGCGCGACATCAACCTCGATGTGAGGCATGGCGAGTTTATTACTTTCATCGGACATTCGGGTTGTGGCAAAAGTACATTACTTAATATCGTCGCCGGATTATCGCGCCAGACCAGCGGCGAAGTAACGTTAAATGGCAAACCAATCAGCGGCCCCGGGCCGGACCGGGGCGTTGTCTTCCAGAACTACAGCCTGCTGCCCTGGCTTTCGGTGCGGGAGAACGTCTTCGAGGCCGTGGATGCCGTGTACAGGACCAAATCAGGCCCTGAAAAGCAGGCACTGGTGGACAACTTTCTGGACAAAGTCGGCCTGGCCGAACACCGCGACAAGCGGCCCAGCCAGATTTCCGGCGGCATGAAACAACGTGTGGCTATCGCCCGCGCCTTTGCCACCCACCCGGAAGTGATGCTGCTCGACGAGCCTTTCGGCGCACTGGACGCGCTGACCCGCAATTCACTCCAGGAAGAGTTATTGCAGATGTGGACAGGCGACAATCAGACCAAGACCGTGTTGATGGTCACACACGACATCGACGAGGCCATTTATCTGAGTGATCGTATCGTGGTGATGACCAACGGGCCCGAGGCCGTCATCGGCGAGATTATCGAGGTTAATATCCCCCGTCCACGCGACAAGCGGGCCATCCTCCATACGCAGGAGTGGACAAAGATTAAAGAACATTTACTATATTTGTTAATGGTGGCGTACGCCCATCCCACGAAAGAGTAACGGTCTTCCCAACCATGGACGCTTCCGGAAAAGCCATTTGCCCCTATTGCGGTGTGGGTTGTCAGGTGAAACTGACGACCCAGGACAACCACATCACCCGTTTGAGCGGCGCGGATGATTCGCCCATCAATCACGGGCGACTCTGCCCGAAGGGCGCACTGCTCAGCCCGGTACTGGAACTGCCCGGGCGGCTGTTTAATCCGCAGGTCCGCCTGAACCGCAGCGGGGATCTTGTTGACCAGACCTGGGATGAAGCGCTGACTCACGTCAGCCGGCGGCTGAGGGAGATCATCGACCGCTATGGCCCGGATTCCGTCGCGCTGTATGGCTCGGGACAACTGGATACAGAGGCATGGTACCTCGGCAACAAGCTTTTCAAGGGGTATATCGGTTCGAATCATGTCGACAGCAACAGCCGGCTGTGTATGACCAGCGCTGCCGCGGCCTATCGCAGCATGCTCGGCAGCGACGGCCCACCCACCTGCTACGAAGATATTGACAGCAGTGATTGTTTTCTGATTGCAGGCAGCAACATGGCCGATACGCATCCTGTCATCTTCCAGCAGGTCAAAGGGCGGCTGCGTGAAGAACCCAAACCGGTGGTGATCGTCGTAGACCCGCGTTATTCGCATACCGCCCAGTCAGCCGATATTCATATCCAACTCAAACCCGGCAGCGATATTGCCTTCTTTCATGCCATTGCGCGCATCGTATTGGAGCGCCATGCCGAAAATATGGATTTCATTCGTGAGCATACGTCAGAATTTGAAGAGTATACCTCCCTGGTCTCTTCCCTGGATTTGCAAGTGCTCGCAGACGAATGCGCCGTCCCGCTGGAGCTGATCGAGCGCGCCGCCGATGCCATCATCGGCGCACAGGCGCTGCTCTCTTTTTACTGCATGGGGCTGGGGCAAAGCAGTGTGGGTACGGCCAAAAATCAAGCCATTATCGATCTGCATTTATTGTTGGGACAGATTGGCAAACCCGGCGCGGGTCCCTTCTCGCTCACCGGCCAGTCAAACGCGATGGGTGGGCGCGAGCTGGGCGGGCTCTCGCACCTGCTCCCCGGCTACCGCTCGATCGAAAACGACGACCAGCGCCGCGAGGTGGAGCACCTGTGGAATGTACCCGCAGGCAGCATTCATCCTCGCGCCGGGCTGACGGCGGTGGAAATCTTCCAGGGGTTGGAATCCGGGCGTATCAAAGCCGTCTGGATCGTGTGCAATAACCCGCTGGTCAGCCTGCCGAACCTGGCGCAGACGCAGCGCGCATTGGCCAAAGCCGAATTCGTGATCGCACAGGATTGTTTCGAAACGGAAACGACCCGCGTGGCGGACGTGCTATTTCCCGCCGCCCAATGGATCGAAAAGACCGGCACAATGACGAACAGCGAACGCCGCGTGATACGCACCCATCAACTGGCTACACCGCCCGGCGATGCAAAGCCCGACTGGTGGATTTTCAGCCGCATGGCGCAGGCCATGGGCTATCCCGGTTTCGACTTCGAGTGCATCGAGCCGATCTGGGACGAATACCGCACTCTGACGGCAGGCAGGCCGTGTGACCAGTATGGTATTACCAACGAGCGTTTAAAAACCGAGACGTTGCAATGGCCCTGCCCCGCCGATGACCATCCCGGAACGGCGCGCCGTTATCTCGACCATAACTTTACAACTCTGGACGGGCGCGCCCGCTTTGTGGCCTGCCAGCACAAACCGCCACAGGAGCGCCCATCCGAGGCTTACCCGTTCACACTGACGACCGGACGTTTGGCGTCCCAGTGGCATACGATGACGCGCACCGGCAAAATCCAGCGCCTGGCGCAGCAAGCCGCCGCGCCCTATGCGGAAATCAATCCTGACGACGCCAAAGCGCATGAGATCGCAGAAGGGCAAGCTATTCATGTCTCCAGCGTACGGGGCAAAGTAACTGTGGCGGCCAAAATAAGCAGCCGTGTTACTCCCGGTATCGTGTTCATGCCTTTCCACTGGGGCGACCTGTATGCGCCCGGCAACGCTGCCAACCAGATCACCAACGATGCGGTGGACCCGATATCCAAAGAGCCGGAATACAAAGCCTGTGCCGTTGCCATTGCGAAAGCAGTTTAGCCGGCATGGAACTCAGCATTTCGTTGCAAGTGCACCTTGCGCACTCGGCTTTCCTGCACAGGCGTTTATGTCCCCGGCAGGTGTTGGGCGTGCGCATGGCACGTTTGGCCTGCGTTCAGTTGGGCATCGATCCCGCACTTCAACATAAACAGATCATGGTCTACATGGAAAACGGACATTGTGTTGCCGACGGCGTGATTGCAGTTACACAGGCCAGCCCAACCAATCAACGGATGCAGTTGCTGCCTTATGGCAAGATGGCGGCAACCTTCGTAAATCTGGTTACAGGACGGGCTGTGCGCGTTTGTGAACATCCCCGCTGTCGTGAAACCGCCATTGCCATCTTACCGGATGAGCCATCCGCATGGGCAGCGCATTTAAAGGCTTATCAGATCATGCCGGACGAACAGCTGTTATCATGGCAGCCGGTTGAGCTTCTGACCCAGTTGCCTGAGATTCAGGGAAAACACGCGGTCGTGTGCATGCAGTGTGGTGATCGAGTCCACGAACACTGCGAAGTCCAGGTCGACGGTATGCCATTATGCAAGGCTTGTGCCTATGGAGCTTATTACAGGAGGATAGAACCTGCGCATTCTAACATTCAAGAATCATTAATGCTCTGACTGAACCAGTATGAAGAATCAACATAAACTAACGCTGGTCATTCAGGCAGGCGGCGAGTCCCGCAGGATGGGGGAGGATAAGGCGTTAAAAAATTTTCTCGGGGAACCGCTTGTGCAGCGCCTTGTAAGACGGCTGAAACCACTCGGGCAAGAAATCATTATTATTGCCCGCGATCCTTCAGAGTATGCCTTTCTCGGTCTACCGGTTTACACAGACGTGCAGCCCGGCGTAGGGGCCTTGGGGGGCCTGCTTACCGCGATGAGTGTGGCAGAGACGCCATTCGTAGCCGTTATCGCATGTGATATGCCCTTCGTAAATCCAGAATTGCTCCTCTATCAATGGAGCCTGATACAGGAGAGAGGCATAGATGTAGTGATTCCGTTCCACGACGAAGAGTTGCAGCCGTTTCACGCTATCTACCGCGTCAAAACCTGTTTGCCTACTATTCAAAGTACAATCGAGAAGGGCCAGAAAAAAGTATTATCCTGGCTGGATCAGATGGTAACGTACAGGATCTCAACTGCAGAAATGCGTACATTTGAGTCTTATGCGATGACATTCTTGAACCTGAACACGCCCCATGATTTTGAACTGGCAGAGAAGATTGCAAGAAATTATTATGATTGAAGCGCTGGCCCGATCATTATTCCCTGACGGGCTTGCGATCACGTGATATTTTTTGTAGACATGGAAACTCCTCTTCTGGGTGAATTCCGGGTACGCCGTGTTTGAACTCCGACTACAGCGTATACGGTTTTTTTATTCGAGCCCCGTCATAATAAAACGTTCCGAGGAAGGAACATTTTATTAATCATTTTGTCCAATCGCTTAACCAGCATACCTGTCCGGGCCAATCGTCGCTTTCTGTCTCAGATAAGAGCTGATCGAGACTTGTGAGCAATTCCGGCATGGGGCGCTGCGGAGAGAGAATGATCCCACCGTGGTGTGGGTATCGTTTTGCCAGTGGAATGAAATCCCGAATGTTGAAGGTGAATATACAGCGTCCTTGCGCTGTTGCGCCCAGCAACTGTTCATCGTCACGAGCATCCAGGGACATCCATTCATTCGGTGTACGAGTGACATCGTGGCCGCGTTTAAGCAATGCGCGATACAGTGAAATTTTGGATGTGTCGGCATCCAGGTGGAGACTTGGTTTAGCCACGGCCTGTTTCCAAGTGCTCCTCGGCCTGGATATTGGCGTCAATTTCGGGGCGGTGCGCTTCGTAGAAAGCTAACGCCTCGCGCACACGCTCCACACCCAGTTCATAATCGGTCGCAATCTGCTTGACGGTCATACCCTGTCGGGTGTCAACGACAACTGTCTGCACCCGAATACCGGTCCCGCGTATTACTGGTGTGACCCATCCGGATGTACCGCGCCGATAAGTAACACCCGGAAACTTTGGATCGTCCAACTGCTGGCGAAGGGTCGCAACCTTTTCAGAGACCGACCACATAATAAACTGGTTCAGAGAAATTCCCTGGCGTTCGGCCAATTCCTCGGCTTCATGTTTCAGGTCGAATGGTAAATTAAGAGCATAGCGTGTCATAGTATGCACTCCTTGTTGGCGCTATTATATCATATACGACATCTCCTGTGATGTTAATAGTGAGAATGGTATGGTCGCTTTTACCCCAGGCCTGCTTACTTACATTCGGTTCATGGCGTCCATAACGGCCACCGCTGCTACCTGGACGATGTCGTTGACTTCGTCGCCGGTCTGCAGGACGTGTACAGGCGCACCCATGCCGAGCAGGATCGGGCCGATGGCCTTGGCGTTGCCCAGCCGGGCCAGCAGCTTGTAGGCGATGTTGGCCGATTCAAGCGACGGGAAGACCAGCACATTGGCATCCCGGACGGCGCTGAAGGGGAAGCGCTCATCGATGAACTCGAGCACCACGGCCGTATCGGCCTGCATCTCGCCGTCCACCACGAAGTCGCCGCGCGCCTTGGTCAGTTCCACCGCCCTGCGCACCTTCTCGGAGAGCGGGTGCGGCGTGGAACCGAAGTTCGAGAAGGACAGGAAGGCCACGCGCGGCTCGATCTCCATCTTGCGTGCAAAATCCGCCGCCAGGCAGGCGATCTCGGCCAGGTCCTCGGCCGAAGGGTCGATGTTGACCGTGGCGTCGGTGAAGAAATAGGTCTTCTCGCCGATGATCATGATGTAGATCCCGGCCGCCTTGCTGGTGCCCCTGGCAGTATGGTGGATCTGCAGCGCCGGGCGGATCACCTCCGGATACTCGTGGGTCAACCCCGAGACAAAGGCATCCGCATCACCCATTTTGACCATCATTGGCCCCAGCACGCTGGGGTCCTGCATCAGCTTTTTGGCCTGGGCCGGGGTCAGGCCCTTGCGCTGGCGCATTTCGTAATAGGCCCGGGCATACTCATCGATCCGCTCGAAATCAGCGGGGTCGACCACTTCGGGTTTGAACGCCAGCCCGAGTAATTTGGTGTTTTTGGCGATCACCTTGGGACGGCCGATCAGGATCGGGGTGGCCAGCCCTTCGTCCACGATCTGGGCGGCGGCGCGGATGATCTTGGTCTCCTCGCCTTCGCCGAAGACCACGCGCTTCTGGCCCTTGCTGGCCCGGGCCTTGTTCATGATGAAGTAGCGGATCTGCTCGCCCTTGCCAAGGCGGTAGGCGAGTTGCTCGCGATATTCGTCCAGGTCGATCTGCTTGCGCGCCACGCCGGTTTCCATGGCGGCTTTGGCCACCGCCGGCGCCTCCCACAGCAGCACGCGCGGGTCGAGCGGCTTGGGGATGATGTACTCCGGGCCGAACTTCAGGCTGTCCACGCCGTAGGCGCGCAGGACCGAATCGGGCACGTCCTCGCGCGCCAGATTGTAGAGCGCCTGCGAGGCGGCGAATTTCATCTCGTCGTTGATCGCCCTGGCGCGCACATCCAGCGCACCACGGAAGATGAAAGGGAAGCCCAGTACGTTATTGACCTGGTTGGGGTAATCCGAGCGGCCGGTAGCGACGATCGAATCGGGCCGGGCCTGCTTGGCCAGCTCGTACTTGATCTCCGGGTCGGGATTGGCCATGGCGAAGATGATCGGCCTTTCGGCCATGCTTTTGACCATGTCGACGCTGAGCACATCGGCAATCGACAGCCCATAGAACACGTCCGCGCCGCGCACGGCATCCGCCAGGCTGCGCGCGTCGGTATCGACCAGGAAGCGCTGCTTGTATTTGTTCATGCCCTCGGTGCGGCCTTCGTAGACCACGCCTTTCGAATCGACCAGCATGATGTTCTCGCGTTTGACGCCCCAGCGGATGGCCAGCTCCGCGCAGGAGATGGCCGAGGCACCCGCGCCGGAGATGACGATGCGCACGTCGCCGTGTTTCTTCCCGCTCAGGTCCAGGGCGTTGGCGAGCGCCGCAGAGGAGATGATGGCCGTCCCGTGCTGGTCGTCGTGGAAGACGGGGATATCCAGTATGCCCTTGAGCGTTTCCTCGATATAGAAGCACTCGGGGGCTTTGATATCTTCCAGGTTGATGCCGCCGAAGGTCGGGGCGATGGCCGCCACGACCTGGATGATCTCGTCCGGGTCGTGGCTGTTGAGCTCGATGTCGAAGACGTCCACATCGGCGAACTTCTTGAACAGCACGCCTTTGCCTTCCATGACCGGTTTCGCCGCCAGCGCGCCGCGGTTGCCCAGGCCGAGAATAGCCGTACCGTTGCTGACCACCCCGATCAGGTTGCCTTTCGAAGTATATTCATAGGCCAGGTCGGCTTCTTTTTCGATGTCCAGCACGGGGTAGGCCACGCCGGGCGAGTAGGCCAGGCTCAGGTCGCGCTGGGTGTCCATCGGCTTGGTCGGCACAATGGCTACCTTGCCCGGCTTGCCTTTCAGGCGATGATATTCGAGCGCGTCCTCTCGCGTGATCGTCAATCGGCCCATCGGAATTCCTTGCTTGGTATATTGAACATGGTTACTTTCCGCCTCTACGAAAATTTATCAGGCCTGTTAGCGGCTTGTGCTGGCTGTATTTGAAGGGAACGGACTACGGGGGTGGTTGGAGCAATTCCAATGTAATGCCATCCGGGTCTGTGAAATAGATGGTGTAACCGCCCTTATTGACGCCTGCTTCGATGGCGACCGGCTGCTCGGCTTTGAAATGCACCCCGAGAGCCTTGAGCCGGTTGAATTCCGCATGGATGTCCTCCACCATAAATGCCCAGTGGCCGACGCCCGTCCGATTGGTGTCCAAGGGAATATCCTCACCGCGCGGGTGTATGTATTCCACCAGTTCGATATGATGACGCGAGAGCGGGATCGTTGCGCCGGGGACACACAATTGGGCAACCTTGAGATGCGCATCCGGATACCCGACCAGCTTGCTGGTGTATTCGTTGTGCTGCACCTGTTCACGGACAAATTGCAGCCCCAACACCTGGGTATACCATTTTACGGATGCTTCCAGGTTACTAACCGTGAACGAAACATGCCAGAAGCCTTTCATCATAGGAGAACCTCACGCACCTTTTTTTCCATCAGGAGTAATGCCGCTTTGGGTGTGGATTCACCCGTCATCGCAGCCTGGACGCCCGACCACAGGATATCTTCCACCAGCGGGTAACGCGCAAACTTCGGCGGGATCATCGCATACAGGCTGATCGTTTCTTCCAGCGCGGCCAGGCGTTTCAAGTCCCGCTCAATGGCCGGCTCGGAGCGGACAGCCCGCATCTTTTCAAAAACGCTTTGGCGCACAGGCGTGTGCCCTTCCACGCTGGCCTCATGCCACTGCACTTCGAAACCGGTCAGGTATTTCGCCAACGCCAGGCCACCTTCCGGATCGCGGGCCGCTTTGGGCACGGCGAAGGTATGCCCGCCCGCGTAGGATCTGCGGATGCCCGTTGGCCCGGCCGGGTAAACCGCCACATCGTATTGATCGAACACCGCGCAAGTTTCGCGCTTTTGATAAAGACCATAGAAACCGGGCCAATCGCCGATCATGAGCACGTCCCCATGACGAAAGCGATCCGAAATCTCGTCGTAATACCAGTTCGCAACCAGGTCAGGCGGGGTGACGCGCTCAACAGTGTGCAGACGGTACAAGAAGTCCAAGGCCCACTCACCGGCCGGGCTGTTGAAGATCGGCTCGAGATCGGCGTCGAAAAGTTCACCGCCCGCCATCCCGAGCATTTCATAGAAGGTACCAAACAAGCCCGAATGCCGGCCGGGAAAGGCGAAGCCGAAGAACCCATCACGTCTGTATTGGACCATCTGGGCCAACGCCTGGTCCCAGGTCTGCGGAGCGTCGATCAAATCGGCGCGATAGAAAAGCAGGCGGGCATCCAGGTTGCGCGGCAGTTGCATCAAGCGCTGGTCGATATGGCACTGGTCGAGCACACGCGGCACAAAGTCGTTCAATTCGTGATCATCGAACCATTCGTCCAACGGGCGCAGGTGTTCGGCCTGGGAGGGGCAGTACTTGGTATGCGTGGAAATGAGGTCAAAGCGGCCGTTTTCCGTGCCGAGATCTCTGGCCATGCGTTCGTTCAGTTCAACGTGCGGCAGGCGCACATCCACCAGCAGGTGATAGCCCGTCTGCCGTTCAAATTCAGGCAGCATACCCAACAAGCCGTCATACTGGGGGCCGCCGATCAGGGCGAGATGTAGTTCCTGCTTCAAAGCATGGCCTCCACTGCGCGCACAATATCCGCCGGTTGAGGCAGGACGGCGTTCTCAAGAGGCTCGGCAACGGGGATGGGCACATGCCGTGCGCCCAGCCGCCGCGCCGGAGAAACCAGCAAATCGGGCGCCTGTTCGTAGACACGCGCAATGATCTCGGCCCCCAGGCCGCAATTCTGATGGGACTCATGCACAACCAGCAGGCGGCCCGTGCCCTTCAGCGACGCCAGAATGGTCTCCATATCCAGCGGCTCGATGGTGCGCAGGTCGAGCACTTCGGCCTCGATGCCGTTCCGCGCGAGCGAATCGGCCGCTTCGAGCGCGAACAGCAGGCTGCGGGAATAGGTCACAATCGTGACGTCCCGTCCCGGGCGTTTGATATCCGCCTTGCCGATCGGGATGCTGTAATCACCGTCCGGCACCTCGCCTTTGGTGTTATACAGCAATTTATGTTCGATAAAAATGACTGGGTTTCCGGCGCGCATACTGCTCTTGAGCAGGCCCTTGGCATCGGCCGGGGTGGCCGGCGCCACGACGATCAGACCCGGGACCTGCGCCATCCAGGACTCGAACGACTGCGAATGCTGCGCCCCGTTACCGCGCCCGCCCCCCTGCTGACCGCGGATAACGATCGGGATCGAGACGGTACCGCCGGACATATAACGAAGCTTGGCGGCCTGATTCACGATCTGGTCGGCCGCCACCAGGGCAAAATCCATAAAAAGCAATTCGACCACGGGTCGCATGCCCGTCATGGCTGCGCCGATGCCGATACCGACAAAGCCCGACTCGCTGATGGGAGTATCACGCACGCGCCCGGCGCCGAACTCATCGATCAGGTCTTTGGTCACGCGGAAGACGCCGCCGTGATGGCCGATGTCCTCGCCCATCAGGAAGACGCGTGGGTCCGCCCGCATTTCTTCGCGCAAGGCTTCATTCAAGGCTTGGGAATATGTTTTGATTGGCATGGGTCGATTCACAACAGGTTTCACCGGGAGGTCGAACAAAGAAGTCGATCCCTGTGAAGGCTGTGCTCCTTTTCATCAGGGTCAAAGATTGCTCGTGTCGAACACGTCGGTAAAGGCAGCTTCCGGCTCGGGCGCGGGACTGGCTTCGGCAAACTGGATGGCATCCGCAATCACGGCTTCCGCTTCGGCATCCAGGCGGGCCAGGTCGGGATCGGTGGATCCCAGTTCGCGCAAGCGGCCTGCCAGGCGCAGGATGGGTTCATTCTCGCGCGCCCGGGCCACTTCTTCTTTGGAGCGGTACGTCTCGGGGTCCCCGATCATATGGCCCCACAGCCGGTACGTAAGCGCTTCGATGTAAACGGGACCAGCGCCGGAGCGGGCCTGTGCTGCGGCCCGTTCGACGTTTTCATACACCAGTTCCACATCATTCCCGTCGATCTGAAAGGAAGGGATGCCAAATGCGGCAGCGCGTTTGTGCGTTTCGACCACCGAGGTGGTTTCACGGGAAGGCGTCATCTCGGAATACAAATTGTTCTCGCAGACCAGGATCAGCGGAAGTTTCCAGATGGCTGCCAGATTAAGGGTTTCGTGGAAGACGCCCTGGTTGACCGCGCCCTCGCCAAAGAAAGCCAGCGCCACGTGATCCTTCTTTTGCATTTGCGCAGCCAGCCCTGCCCCGGCTGCGTGGGGGATGCCGGCAGCCACGATCGCATTGGCGCCGAGCAAACCCACCGACGGATCGGTAAAGTGCATCGAACCGCCTTTGCCTTTGGAACAACCGCTGGCCTTGCCGAGCATTTCGGCCATCGCTGCGCGCACGCTCAAGCCCTTGGCCAGCGCCTGTCCATGCCCGCGGTAGGTACAGGTCATGAAATCGTCCTGGCGCAACGCCCAGCAGGCCCCCACGGCAGTCGCTTCCTGCCCCACGCAAGGATGGAAGGACCCGCGGATCTTGTCTTGCTGGTACAGGTTACGGATTGCTTCTTCGAATTTGCGTATCACGAGCATCTGCCGATAGGCGTCTGGCAGGCGCTCCGGGGTCAGGGGCATCGGGTTTTCTCCTCAGTGCAATCTTCTAGCCGGTAATTTCAGACGGACGCACGCTGCGAGTCTCGTTCATCGAGCGGTAGGCAGCTTCCACGGCGCGCAGCGTGCCGAGATTGTCCTCCGCCGAGGTCAGCGGCTCACCACCGGTCTGGATCGCCTCCATCAACGAGGCCATTGGGCCGTAGAAGGCGTCGGGGATCCATTTGCCCGGCAGGCTGGCAGAAAAGCTTCGTTTCGGATGGGTCCGGCTCGTAAACTTCAGGGTATCGCTGCGGCCGGTGGGATAATCGTAATTGGTACCGATGGTGCCTTCGATCAGGCCATCCGTGCCAAGCACACGCAAGATTGAATACAGGCCCGGGGACCAGTCGAAATGACAGACAGCGATCAGGATCTGCAACCCGCTGGCATATTCCCAGACTGTGACCGTTTTGGTTTCGCCGGCCGCTTGCTGTGCCGGGTTGCGAGTATGGCGGCTGGTGACGAGCGCCGGGTCGCCGAACAGGAAGCGCAGCGCGTCGAGATAATGGATGGAATGGTATAAGACTTCCAGGCGAGGCCGGCTGGCCAGCCAGGGCCACAGGTCCCAGGGGGTGTGGATGCTGACCTGTACCTGCACGTCGAGCAACTCACCCAACCAGCCTTCCACCAGGATGGCGCGCGCTGCTTGAACGATGGCGCTCCAGCGGAATTGTTGGTGCATCGCGATTTTTAGCCCGGCTTGCCGCGCCAGGGTCGTCATCTCGAGCGCTTCGGAATAACGCTCGGAGAACGGTTTCTGGCAAAGCAGGTGCTTGCCGGCCGCAACCGCTTTTTCAACGATACGGCGTTGCTCCCAGGGCAGCACCGCGATATCCACAATCTGGACCGCCGGATCGAGCAGCAGCTCATCCAGCGAGGCATAAACCCTGCCCAGGCCATGCGTTTGCACCGTTTTTTCGGCAGCCTGCTGGTTTTGGTCGTAACCGCCGAGTAGATTAAAGCCGCTGGCTTGATAAGCCGGGATATGGCCGTAGTTGACGATGCCACCGCACCCAATAAAGGCAATGCCATAATCGGTTTTCGGCGGTAGCCTGTGGACGAGCGCGGAGCGAACGATCCTGGGGAGTGGCTGGGTATTCATCAAAATATCTTCTGCCGTGCAGCGGGTTTCGTTTTTACGGCAAGGGGCAATGCGATGGCCTGTAAAGGCTTGCCGCCTGGTTATCTCTTTTGAGCCAGGTTGGCGGCAGGGTATGTGCCGTTTCGTCTTTAAGTCAGGGGTGGTGTAAAGAAGGTCAGCAATTCAACCAAAGTGGAACTGTCATTGCGCAAGGCATGCTCAAATGTAGGGGGTATTACAACCACCTGCCCATCTCCAATGAGCACCTCGGTGCGATCCAGGATCAGGATGGCGTGACCGCTGAGGAGACAGACGGTTTCGAACTGGTGGGTATGCCGGTGCAGGCCGATCAGTCCGCCCGGTGGGACGCGCACTGTGCTGACACTCGCCAGAGGATTATCAACCGGGCCCAACAGCGCTTTCATATAAATTCCATGAAAACGAGGATGTTCCTGCCATTCTCCAGCCGAGAGATCGGCAATTCGAGGTAAGGCCATCAGTCCATCTCCATTCCGCCGCACACATTGAGCGCCTGGCCGGTCATGTAGGCTGCGTCCGGCGAGCACAGGAATGAAACGACAGCGGCGACATCCTCGGCTGTTTCTAGCCGGCCCAGAGGGATGCGGGCCACCATGCGCTCCAAAGATTCCTGCGCCGTGATCCCTAAGGCGCGGGCCCGGTCGGTATGGATCTGGCGCGTGAGGGGCGTATCCACGATACCCGGGCAGACGGCGTTGACTGTGATGTTCTGGGCAGCCAGGGCCAGGGCGGCCGAGCGCGTCAGGCTGATCACGCCGGCTTTGGCGGCTGCATAGGGTGCTTGGTCCGCGCGGCCCGAACGAGCGGAAATCGAAGAGATATTGACGATGCGCCCGCCCGCTACCAGCCGGCGGGCCGCAGCCTGCATGGCAAAGAAGACGGTCTTGAGATCGAGCGAGAGCGTGGCGTCCCAATCGTCTTCCGTGATTTCGAGAAAAGGACGTGTCACCAGGCGTCCGGCGTTGTTTACCAGGACAGACAGTTCACCCCACTCAGCGGCACGGGTGACCATGTCCTGCAGCGCCGTAAGCTGCGATAGGTCGGCCGGAAGCGCCAGCGACTCTCCGCCCTGGGCTGCAATCTCGGCCTGTACCTGCTGGATGGCGTCCGCTTTGCGATCAGCCAGCGCCAGCGCAAACCCATCGCTGGCCAGCCTGAGCGCAATCGCCCGGCCGATGCCCTGTGCCGCACCTGTTACGATGGCTACTTTTCGCATAAAAGCTTCGCTCCACTATTTCGAGTCTTTTTGCGGTTGCGAAAGAGTTTCCAATACTTCGCGTGAGTAAGCCAGGTGCTTGATCATCGCCTGGCGGGCCGCCTCAGCATCACCGCTCTCCACCGCTGCCACAATGGCTTCGTGTTGATCCAAGACTCTTTTGACCGGGCGGGGGCCATAGCCTTCCCATGTAAGGGTGATCTGTTCGTGCAGTTGATCGATGAGTGGCGCCAGCAGCACTTTGAAAAGCTCGTTCTGGGTGGCCTCGGCCAGTGTGACGTGCAGACGAAAATCGAGCTCGGCCATCTTCTGGGCGGTACTGCCACGGGTCTGCATCTGCTGGCAAATGCGGCGCAGTTCAGCGCGTTGTTCGGGCGTCGCGCGTTCCGCGGCCAGGGCGACAATTTCCACTTCCAGGCCGCGGCGCACTTCATTCAGGCGAATCTCGAAATCGACCTTGCCGGAGAGCTGCATGTAAGTCTGCAGCGAGCGCGAGACCATGCTGAAATCGGCCATACGCACAGATACACCGCTGCCGGTGGCCGACTCAAGCACTCCGCGCGCCTCCAGCGCCTTGACCGCCTCGCGCACGACAGTGCGGCTGACGCCAAAAGCAATGGAGAGTTCACGCTCGGGTGGCAGGCGATCACCGGGTTTCCAGGTGCCTGAAGAGATCAGCCCCAGCACTTTTTCGACCACCCTTTCATACAAACGTTGTTCGCGCTCCAGAGGCTCGATGGTCGCGCCTTCCAGGATGGATGCGTTGTTATCGATTAGTTCGTTCGGCATAATATCTTTTCCTATACGATGGAATTCAGTAATATGGTATACCATACTACGAAAACAAGGCAATGTCAATAGTCTTTATCCGATTAAACACTTTCTGAAAGACGTGGGATTGTTACCCAATTCCCAGTTTTTCTACCTGCTTATGAAGGGAATGCGCCTGCTCATCTCCCATAGGAAGACTCAGCGCCTGCAAACCTAATATGCATGCACCTAATACTGGTGGAAATTCGGGCTGCTGAATGCGACATCCGGGCAGACGCTGCAAAATTGCTTGATGCATGGGTTGGAGGAAGATTTCGCCGCTCTGAAATAGGCCTCCAACCAATACAATCTCGGGATACCCTGAAGCCAGGCTCAGATGTTGTGCAACGGCGAGGATACAGTCCGCCAATTCCTGGGTTCCGCGTTGAACGAGGTTGATCGACGCCTCGTCGCCTGCTGCGGCAGCATCCAGCACAAACGGAGCCAACGCCGCCATCTCGGCTCGCGACATACCAACGACATATAAGCGGTGCATAATCTCGTTTATATCGGTGAGACCAAGATGGCGTTTTACCAATTCCATCAATACGTAAGGTTTAGCGCGTCCATCGAATGAGGCAACGGCAATTTGCATAGCGTGAAGACCCAGCCAATAGCCACTCCCTTCGTCTGCTAGCAGGTGCCCCCAGCCGCCAGCTCGCCAACTTTCTCGCTCGGCGTTCATTCCGAAACAAGACGATCCCGTCCCAGCGATTACAACGATACCCGGTCGTCCGCGCAAGCCTCCGGCTAAAGCAATTCGGCAATCATGATCAATTCCAATTTGTTCCACAGGGGCCAGGTGCATGTCTTCGGCTATTTTTTGGATGGCGTAACGGTCACGCGTAGAGACGACACCAGCCATGCCAAAAAACGCCGAGGCAAAAGAGGCAGAAGCCAACCCGGCCATTTGGCAGGCTTGATGAATTGCATTGGAAATATTGGCCTGAATCACATCCAGACCCAGATCATCAAGGTTGGATGAGCCGCATCGCCCGAAGCCGCACAGGCGGGCATGTTCATCCAGTATTACGGCATTGGTTTTAGTTCCACCGCCGTCCACTCCCAGCACATACTGGCTCATCGAGCTGCTATCCCACCCGCACCATGTTTGACAAACGCTTTAACAACTTTAGCAATTGCCTGTCCCTCGTTGATCAGACGGTATCTGCGCGCGCCAGCAGGGACAACAAATGTCTCAGCATAATGGATGCGCTGACGCATCCCGTCTTGAGTTTCCAAAATTATTGATTTTCCCTCTACCAGATTCAGGACCTGACAGGCATCATCAGTCGTAGATTCCACTGTGTCTTCGAACTCAAAACGATGCACATCGTAAAAGTGATCCGGGTGTGTTGGCAGATGGATGAGGCTCCAGTTTTGCCCACCTTTCAGCTTGTAAGGTTTAGAAATCAACTCCGCTTGAACACGCCGACCCTGGCGCTCAAAGTTAAGATTCTCAAAAGCCCGCTGGATGTTTAACGGTCGTGGTTGTCCATCCAGGCCGAGGCGCATCCAATCGTACATCTTGAATGTGAAGATATAAGGTGTGGCGCTAATCTCTAAGACCAGATTGTTTACTCCAGAGGAATGTATGGTTCCGTGAGGAATAAGGAACAGATCATGCTTGTTGGCTGGGATCGCTTGGACAAATCGTTCGATGTTTATGGGTACTGCATTCGCCGCACTTTGTTCTAAAGTTTTACGGAATAGGTACGGGTCAACCCCATCGCAAAACCCAAGATAAACGTGCGCATTTGGAGCGCAATCCAAAATGTAATAGGTTTCATCCTGTGTGAAGCCCTCACCAAAGTGACGACGAATGTAATCAGGGTGCGGATGGCATTGTACTGAAAGGTTTCCGCCATCAACGCTATCCAGGAAATCGAAGCGGATGGGAAAGATATGACCAAAACGAGAGGCGGCCTCTCCAAGGACAGCCTCGTTTTCCTGAAACATCAGACAGTCAAAGGAAACTTCCAGCAGCCGGTTATCACTCTCCAGCATCAAACCGTTCTCAGGCGTGATGAGTTCAAATGACCAGGCATAATTAGGAACATCCTGAGGTAGTTGAGGTATATGACGCTTGATCCATTGACCGCCCCATGGTCCTGGTTCAAACCACGGCCGAGCGCGAAAATAGTTGCGGCTCATTTGGGTAAGTGCCCACCGCAGATCATTGCCTGCCATGAACGTTGGTTCGTTGGGATGCTGCTCATCCACGATCAAATCCAAACGTTCAAGCAGGCGGGATTTATGCCGATTAAGCACCACCCAATCCACAAAGTAAAACCGTTTGTACATTGCTTTGGGATCAGTCAGCTCAACGCAGCCGAGATTGCAAATTGCGCCCGCACGTGATCGGAACTGAATTTCGTTTTTGGGTACGTCTATATATACTAAAAGCCCATCCCATTCAGCCAACGCGGCACCGCAACCATAAAGCACCGATAGATCAGCATCAGGATCGGGACGCAATGGGCGTAAGAGTTCCGGGTCAACAAAATCCTGCATTTCTCCCGTGAATAGCGTTCCGAACAAAGGATCTTCGCTGTCAAGGAAGTCTGCTACCAATCGCTCGATTTCTTCGACAGGTCGAAAAGCGTTTTCGATGTTCATCCAGACTGCTCGCACACCCAATTGAAGCAGACTGCCATTCAACTGCGTTCGGAAATTTTCCCAGAAAACCCCGCCATAGCCATCCAGAATCACCCGGCGTTCCCTGGCCAGGAGTGTTGCCAAAACATCATATCCAGATAAAATCTTGTTGGGACCGATTGGAAACCCTGGATACAGGTTGTAATGGTCATTCGTGGCAGGAAAATGATTCACAGGAGCCAGCATCTGACTCGTGTCACGCCATTCAGGGAACAGGTTCATCGTTAATTTCCTTAAATATCAATACTGCTTTACCGCCAGCCAAGGGCCTCAATGGGCGAGGCTGCCAGAATAGCTGACTCGACATCTGACAAACCGGTTCTGCTGATCAATCGGTAGCGAAGCCGTATGTTCCCGCGTTGACTTGGGCAAAAATTAGTGAGCCAATAATGATTGACTGGCATGGACGCCAGAAAACCATTCCAATCCCAGGGGCCAGGCTCCCAGTTCGCATAATTGATAACATTGGGCATTACCAATGGCGCATCTAGTGGCAGCCAGAGTAATTCCAGACCATCAGCTGAAATAATATGGGCAGCGCGCTGAGTGGTATAGTAATTGGCACAAGTCCCAGGCAACTGACCCTCTGACTTATGGCTGCCTGGTTGAAAGAACCCGCCTGCCGCTTCCAGCTTCAACTGAGCATTTGATGCGGCAAATGGAAAGGCTATATAGCTGGCTTCCGGCTGTGAACACCAGTTCTTGTTCCAGTCAACCACAAGCTCTACGACAGGTTGGGCATGATAGCAGCGCCAGGTGAGACGCACCTGACCAAATGGTTCGTTCTCTCCCTGCATGACGAGACTATCAAAAACAGGCCCCTGCACCCGCAATGGCAGCGAACGCATTTGGGGCGAGCGATGAGCGAACACCGCGGCATCTCCAAGCCGTTCCCGTCCCTCCTGATTGGCAACCCCCAAAGCGACGTAGCGTGCAAGATTATGAACTGCCTCACGCCCCAACGGATGAACAATAACCTCATGAACAAACTGGCCAAAAGCGTATGAGGATTGCTTGTCCACCCACTCGCGTCCGGTGGATATCTCAATCAGACTGGATAACCCTCCGGTGCCGGGATCGAGCCTTAGCTGCCAGTTTGGATTCACCAGGCTATAGGTTGAAGCCGGAGCCGGGAAAATCGATTTCTCTATTGGAACTGTATCAAGCCGCAGCGCGACGAGTCCCTGGATTCCTGATGGCAGGCTGAGGATGTACTCTCCCCTTGTATCTGTCTGAAATCGGCATACCTGTCCGCTTTCTGTCATGAAGACCTGTGTGTCTGGATCAAGCGAGACATCCCCCAGGCTGAAATGTACCAGTCGAGGGGCTGGGAGCGCCTCGGCAACATAAACGTAAAGGGAAGGAAGACTGCCACTAGCAGGGGTTAGACTGCGTAAAGCACTGCCAACCGCTTCATCAAGATAGAGTTCGGCACGATGAAAATATAACTCTTTGGCCGCCTGTTGAAATGCACTTTCAGGCGAATTGGGTTTTGTGATGGATGACCAGACATTGAAGGTATGTTCAAGGGCAAATCGTTCCTGTTCAAGCGCCTCAGCGAATGTTTGCTGGATTTCCTCAGAATGTGTCTGCTTCACCAATGCGTCGATGCTGCTGCGGCGGCGTTGCGTGCGTCGAGCCTGAGCGATGCGCGCGGTTGATGCACCCAACCCGTGTGACCAATGATCAGGCCAGGCGCAGTCGTAGGTTGGCCATTGCCCGGTGTCCCGCTCTAACAGCGCGGCGAACCATTCACTGAGCGTTGCAGACCGTAGCTTCACATCGTCATGTTCGGCGTTCCAACGCGCTATGATCTCCAGCCAGCGTGAGTCTGGTGGGGAGTTGTCGACGTAATACCCTGCTGTGTTGATCAACGCGATATCGAGTGAATATCCGCTAGACACCAGTCGGTTCAGATATCGCGGCACTTCGCACTTTGCAATCTGATAGAGATCATCAGCCGTGTCAGGATCGCGTTCCCAGTAATAGCGCGTCTTATCGGCATTGAACGAGTAGTTCCCCGATAGCCCCAGATTGTTACCCACCAGATAACCCTCACCCAACCAATGCAGGGCTTTGCCGCCATTTGGCCCCTGCCACCAGAAGGCCTGCGGCACGCGAATGGGAGCTTCGGCATGGAGCCAGGCCTTCCGCTCAAACAGTGAATGATAGTCAACACTGCCTCGCCGGCTTAGCGGAGCAGTTGCCATATCCAGATTGCTCTGGCTGCAAAAGAACGGGATTTGATGCTGCTCCAGTAAATCGGCCAGGCCCCAGGGCCAGCCATTGATATCCGAATGAACCAAGCAACGTAAAGGCAGTTCGTAGCGCCGGCAAAATTCCAGAGCCCATTCCAGACTGCGCTCGTAGGCATCCAGATCGATGAGATCGGCAAAGTGCAGATACCCAGCGGTGATCTCGATTAGTCCCGCCTGGGCTAAGGCCACAAATTCGCCGAGACGTTCGGGGCGCTGGCTGAGGTAATGGCGCACCTGCCAGGCTGTTTCACAGGTCCACTTGAAGCGACGTTCAGGCGGGGCAGCCGCGGTTTGTTGGGCCAGGGTCAAGACCCGGTCGTAGTAGTCCACATACATCCGCATGATTTGCTCCTGCGGATGGGTAAAGCCAATATCGGTATGGGCGGAATGGGTTAAGTAAATCGTCAGCGGTGCGGTCATAGCGCGGTTAATCTTCCCTGAGTCTCAAGGCTTGCCATCCAATTCAATGAACAACCATAACTTCTCTGTAGCTTAGCAGGCCTTTTTAGCCCTTCAACGCCCCGCCGACGAGACCGGCAATAAATTCCTTCTGGAAAGTAAAAAAGAACGCCAGCATTGGCACAGAGGCAATCATCATGATGGCAAACATCTGCCCGTAATTGATTGTATATAACTGACCGAGCGACATATAAACGCCAAGCGTAATCGTAACGCCACTGCTTGGCCCTAGCAAAATCAGCGGCTGGAGAAATTCATTCCAGATCCACAAGCTTAAGAAGATCACCACCGTTGCCGTGGCGGGGCGCAACAGTGGAAAGAGGATCTTCCAAAACACTTGGAACTTATTTGCTCCATCAATCCAGGCAGCTTCCTCCAGTTCAACGGGAATATTTTTGATAAACCCGGTATAGACAAACACCGCAAACGAAAGTAGTCCACCGCCAATGAAGACTACGAACATGCCCGGATATGATCCAATTAAATGGAGTGTCCTGAAAATCTGAACAATCGGGATCAGATAGATCTGTGCTGGAATCATCATGCCAGCCAAGAAAAGCACTTGCAAACCCTTCGTGAAACGCGTATTATGGCGCGCAATGTAATAGCCGATCGCTGACGAAAATACCACAATGAAGAACACTGAAACCACTACCAAGATTGTGCTCGTCAGCAGCCCGCGCACGATCAGGTTGTCTGGGCGATTAAATGCCTCCGCCAGATTGTCCAGTGTAAAAGGCGCCGGGAGGCCGAGTGGATCGGTCAAGATTTGCTCTTGTTTTTTG
>Ga0209131_1000235_pt1 | contig 40152 bp, 31 predicted proteins | sample GraSoi_2013_40cm_FD_185826 | JGI IMG/M metagenome (GOLD analysis project Ga0209131, IMG submission 185826) | Grasslands soil microbial communities from the Angelo Coastal Reserve, California, USA - Sample 9_17_2013_40cm (SPAdes) (version 2) | ecosystem: Environmental > Terrestrial > Soil >...
CCTGCCGTATCGAGTACATGTCCGGATTCAGTTTTCTGGACCCAGACAGAAAACACAGGCCGCGATTTAGCATCTTTCCTGAGCGCCGGGATGCGTATGTTGGCCCACAAAGCGGACACCGCGCCCAGATTGTCGTGCCGCCAGTTCGAGTACCTTCCCGTCGCTGTATCCAAATCCAAGGAAAATGTTTGGCCCGGGTCTGGAACAAACGACACAAGCGCTGAAGGCTGCTGGCTTGGGGTGGATTCGATGAAATCGAGTGCGGCCGACAACACTTCGCCACTGCAGGTCGTATGCTGCATGCCGGGAACATCGAAGAGTTTGGCCTTAAATCCCTCTTTCGCAAAACCACCGTTGAAAATATCCAAGATGTTCCCTCTGCGGAAATCGCGGGTACCCGTCACCAGCACAAATCGGACTTGCTTGGCTCTTGCGATCTCTTCGTCCGTTGCCTCAAACGTTCCGTAGGGTTCCCCGCTCCTGCTGAGCCATGAGGTCGCATACAGCGTCGAAACCTGTTTATGAAAGTCGGCGCCGCAGTTCTGAATCGTGCCGTGGAATACTTCGGACTGATAGAAGCCTAGCTTTCCAGCAATGCGGGCCCCTCCAGAATATCCGGCAACATATACGCGACTGGGGTCGATTCGATAATGCTTCATCATCTGTAGCGCTCCCATTACAGCCAGGCCCATCCGTCGGTCGTTGTCTTGGTCGTTTCCGCCATTCTGCGGCGCAACAAAGAGCATATGGCGCGCGTCGAGTACGCTCGCCCATTCATAGGGGACCTCGTTAACGTCCTCCTCCGCATCGATGAAGACAACTAAGCCGTAAGGCCTGTCCTCCACGTAATCGTTCGGAACGTGAACAAAGTACTTTTCGCGCTTTGGATCCAGGCCGTATGTGATATGAACATTGCGATACTCGGGTGCAACCGCTGTTCCTCCAAACGCGGCGATGAAATCCCCCTTCCTGCCAACATTGTTCGCGCGCGGAGAGCCGCACGAGCAGAGAAAACCCAACGCGAGTACGGCAGTGCCCCAAACACTGACCAATGCAAAGGCTATCCATCTGACCTTACTTAGGCCTTCGCTTTTCATAATAGCTTCGATTGTGCGCGGCCAACTTTCCTGCAACAAGAACTACTCGTCCTCTGGTCCTGTAATCAGCAATAGGTCGTCTTGAAAAACCTTGGAGAAGGCGTAGTGCCTGATAAACGCCATAACCGGACCCCATTTCCATATGCCCGGTAACCCAACTTATCCGGCAAGCGGAATCACTTCCGATCCCCGTTATTCGCCAAGCGTCAAAAGGCAGGACGGGCGCTGCACTCGCCGTCGCGGCGAATTGCGTGGAAAAGTCGCCCGCGACGGTCCGCGGCCGCTGCATAAATCAAAGTCAACATACGAAGCGAGAGGCGCTACGTGGATCGAGCCGGAGTGCCGGCTGGCTCGCTGGAAGCGAGGCGGCGGATGTCTTTCACGAGTTGCACGATGAGGATGACAACGGCGAACCAAATACAGTAGTGGATGGTTTGATTCACGATTTGGGCGACGCGGGCAGCATCTGGGGCTTTGCCTAAATGGGCTATCACGATCGAGTCGCCTCTCCTGAGGAAGAAAAGGGCCACACCCAGATTGTCCACGCTTACTAGAACGCGTATGAGCCAATGGAGGCGAACCCAATCCGGCCGGACCAGGCTGGTGCCTGCGCCTATGATTCCGAGCAAAATCAGGCCATTTATCGGCGAATAAAGCTGAGTCCAATTGGGAGTAAGACTGAGAAATGCCGCTGCCGGCCCGAAAAATGCGAATTGGGAGTGCTGCACCAGGCGAAGCCAAAAAAGAGCGATCAACAAAGCGATTAGTTGCGACGCCGAGTTTAGACGCGGAATGCGCGGGCCATCGTCCGGGGCGGTTAGCACCGGGTGGCGCACTCTGTATGGCTTTCGCGGGTCCCAGCGATCCGGGAACCTAGTGAAGTGCCGGTCCATCAGCCAAAAGATCAAAGTGACAGCCGCGAATTGGATTAGCAGTTGGTAGACAAAGACTTGGGGCCAGGTGCCGATCGGCTGACCGCCAGCAAACAGTGCGGCGAAGATTACAAGGCGATGTGGCGCGCGTGTAACGGGCGGGGCACTTGCGTGCTGCGCGGCAGCCTTGGGTTTGCGAAAAAGTGGGAAGATATTTGTTGCTTTTTGAGGGGATCGATAATCTAAGAGCCCATGCCACGAATACAGACCATTGAAGACCGCAAGCTGGACGAAGCGCGCACGCGGAAGAAGCATTGGAAGCGCTGGGGGCCGTATCTTTCGGAACGGCAATGGGGAACGGTGCGCGAGGACTACAGCGCTGGGGGAACGGCTTGGGAATCCTTTCCCCACGACCATGCCCGGTCGCGCGCGTATCGATGGGGCGAAGACGGCATTGGAGGCATCAGCGACCGGCACCAGATGATTTGCTTTTCGGTGGCGATGTGGAACGGGCGCGACCCTATTTTGAAGGAACGGCTTTTTGGGCTGACGGGGCACGAAGGCAATCACGGCGAGGACGTAAAGGAGCAGTATTTTTATCTGGATTCGACACCGACGCACAGCTACATGCGCATGTTGTACAAGTATCCGCAGGCGGCGTTTCCATATACGCAGTTGGTGGAGGAGAACCGCAGGCGCGGCAAGGAGCAGCCGGAATTTGAGCTGCTGGACACGGGAGTGTTTGCGGAAAATCGCTACTTTGATGTGTTTGTGGAGTACGCGAAGGTGGACGTTGAAGATATTTTGATTCGCGTCACGGCCGTGAATCGCGGGCCGGACGCGGCGACTTTGCACCTGCTGCCCTCTTTGTGGTTTCGCAACACATGGTCGTGGGGCCGGGACGCGCGGCGGCCCTCGGTGCAAATTATGAGGGGCGGGGGAGGAAACGCTGGCGCCGAATTGGAGCACTGGCAGTATGGGAAGCGCTGGTTGGTTTGCGCGGGTCAGCCGGAGCTGTTGTTCACCGAAAACGAAACGGACTTTCAACGGCTGTATGGAGGGAAGAATCGTTCGTATGTGAAGGACGGCTTTCACGAATATGTGATTCGTGGCAATAAGGCGGCGGTGAATCCTGAGCAGGTGGGGACGAAGATGGCGGCGCTGTATCGCCAGGAGCTGGGTCCGGGGGAATCGGTGACCGTGAAACTGCGGCTCACGGATAGGGAGCCCCGAACCGCGACGAACAACAATTTGCCCGCGACGGGAACGTTCAACGGGCCGGTGCATGCGGAAGTTGCGGAAGCCGTTCCAGACACAATCGATTTTGATAAGGCCTTTGACGAAGTGTTTGCTGCGCGGCAAAAAGAGGCTGACGAGTTCTATGCTTCGCGAGTTCCCAAGGAATTATCGGAAGGCGCGAAGCTGGTGATGCGGCAAGCTTTCGCCGGAATGATGTGGTCGAAGCAATTTTATCATTACGATGTGCGCAACTGGCTGGATGGCGATCCGGCGGGCCCGGTTCCTCCGAAGGAGCGACTGCATGGGCGCAACCATGATTGGACCCACCTGTACAACGATGACGTGGTTTCCATGCCGGACAACTGGGAATATCCGTGGTATGCGGCTTGGGACCTGGCGTTTCACACGATTCCCATTGCGCTGATCGATCCGGATTATGCGAAGGAACAGCTCATTCTGCTGCTGCGCGAGTGGTACATGCATCCGAACGGGCAATTGCCGGCGTATGAGTGGGCGTTCGGGGATGTGAATCCGCCGGTGCACGCCTGGGCGGCTTTTCGTGTTTATAAAATTGAGCGACGGTTGCGCGGCGTGGCGGATCGCGGATTTCTTGAAAAAGTATTTCACAAGCTGCTGCTAAATTTCACTTGGTGGGTGAATCGCAAGGATCCGGAGGGCATGAACATTTTCGAGGGGGGATTCCTGGGGCTTGACAACATCGGAGTGTTCGATCGCTCCGCGCCGCTTCCGACGGGCGGGCATTTGGAGCAATCGGACGGCACGAGTTGGATGGGCATGTATTGCCTGAACATGCTGGCGATCGCGCTGGAGCTTGCGAAGGAAGATCCCGCTTACGAGGACGTGGCGAGCAAATTTTTCGAGCATTTCGTGCACATCGCTCATGCAATGAACGACATGGGCACGGATGGCAAATCCTTGTGGGACGACGAAGATGGTTTTTACTATGACGTTCTGTACTTGCCCAACGGCGAGGAGCATTTTCTGAAGATTCGCTCGATGGTGGGCTTGATTCCGCTGTTCGCGGTCGAAACCCTGGAGCCGGAAATAATCGAGCGATTGCCGGGATTCAAGCGGCGGATGCAGTGGTTCATCGATAACCATGCGGATATGCCGGAACACATCGACACTTCAGAGCGCTCGGCTCGCGGGGTGCGGCGGCTGCTTTCGCTGGTGACCCGGCGCCAGTTGAAGCGAATTCTGGAGCGCATGCTGGACGAGTCGGAATTTTTGTCGCCGCACGGAATACGCGCGTTGTCGCGATTCCACGCCGATCACCCGTACGAAGTGTTGGTGAACGGGCACGTGAGCCGCGTGGATTATGAGCCGGCGGAATCGAGCACTGGAACATTTGGCGGCAATTCGAATTGGCGGGGCCCGATTTGGTTTCCGGTGAATTTTCTGCTGATCGAGGCGCTGCAGAAGTTTCATCACTATTACGGCGAGGACTTCAAAGTGGAGTTTCCTACGCGTTCGGGCAGCGAATCGGATTTGTGGCATGTAGCGGGCGAGATATCGAGGAGATTGATTAAACTTTTCTTGCGCGGTAAAGATGGCCGGCGGCCAGCGGATGGAGGGGCGGAGATCTTCGCAAGTGATCCGCATTGGAAGGATCTGGTTTTGTTTTACGAATATTTTCAGGGCGACAACGGCGCGGGAATGGGCGCGAATCATCAGACTGGATGGACGGGGCTGGTGGCGAAATTGATCGAGCAGAGTGGCGAGTAGACAGAGCTGCTCTACGGACTTCTGGGACTTCGTCGATTGATGACGAGATAGTTAGAGCGATGAGCTCCAACGTGACAATACGATTTGGGCGCGAGATTTGCGGCAATCTCGAAGAAGCGGAGTCGCGCGAGTGGTTGATTACAAACGGCATAGGCGGATATGCGTCGGGGACGATTGCCGGCGGCATGTCGCGGCGATATCACGGATTGCTGATGGCCACGCTGCACCCGCCGGTGGGGCGGACGCAACTTGTCGCGTGGATGGACGAAATTGTGCGGCACGGGGGCGCAGAGTTTGCGCTGGCTACGCATCGTTGGGCGAGCGGGGCTGTTGAGCCGAAGGCATTTCAGAATATTGAGGAATTTCGGTTGGAAGGTGCGACGCCGGTTTGGACGTATGCGCTTGGGGAGGCGCGGCTGGAAAAGCGTGTGTTTATGCGGCAGGGCGCGAACACGACTTACGTGCAATACACAATGGTGCAAGGAAGCGGTTTGCTGGAGATGGAGCTGAAGGCGTTGGTGAACTATCGGGATTTTCACGCTGCTACGCATGCGGGAGACTGGCGCATGAGCGTCGAGCCGGTTGAGCGCGGCGTTCGGGTGGTTGCTTTCAATGGTGCTACACCGTTCTATTTAATGAGCGCAACGGCGGCTTGTGACGTGCGGCACGAGTGGTATCGCGATTGTTTTCTGCCTGCTGAAAGGGACCGGGGGCTGGATGATCGCGAGGATCATCTGTTGGCGGCTTTGTTCCGCGCTAAGCTGCGGGTCGGCGAGAGCTTCTCAGTTGTTCTGACCACGGAACAGACGGCGAGCCTCGATGCAGGAGCAACATTGGTGCAGCGCGCGGCCGAAGAATCGAGGCTGTTGAGCACCTCTATTGCGGCGAAGAAAGATGCGGGTGGGGTTTCGCCGGAGTGGTTGCCGCAGCTCGTGCTTGCCGCTGACCAATTTATTGTGAAGCGAGCGTCGCCGGGCGAGCCGGACGGGCGCAGCGTGATTGCGGGCTATCACTGGTTTGGCGATTGGGGCCGCGACACGATGGTCGCGCTGCCGGGCTTAACGTTGGCTACAGGGCGTCCGGAAGTGGCGAAGCAGATTTTGCTAGCGTTTGCGCGCTATGTCGATCGCGGGATGCTGCCCAACAATTTCCCGGACGCTGGCGGAACGCCGGAATACAACACAGTGGATGCGGGGCTGTGGTATTTCGAGGCGGTGCGGCAATATTTTGCGGCGACCGGTGATAAGCCGACGCTGCAGAAACTTTTTCCTGTGCTTGCGGGAATGATCGACGCGCATGTTAAGGGTACGCGCTATCAGATCCATGTCGATTCGGCGGACGGTCTGCTGTATTCAGGGGAAGCTGGCGTGCAGCTCACCTGGATGGACGCGAAAATCGGGGATTGGGTGGTGACGCCGCGCACCGGAAAAGCAGTGGAGATCAATGCCCTCTGGATCAATGCGCTGGAAACGATGGCGGGATTCGCGCGCCTGCTTACGAAATCGAGCGAAGCCTATGAGGTGCTGGCGCAAAAAGCCAAAGGCGGCTTCCAGAGATTTTGGAATGCGGAGCGAGCGTGCTGCTATGACGTGATTGATGCGCCTGGGATCGGTAGTGATGCGTCGCTGCGCCCGAATCAGATTTTTGCTGTAGCGCTGCCCGTGAGTCCGCTTACCGAAGCCCAGCAGAAAGCGGTGGTCGATGTTTGCGCGGAGCGGTTGCTGACGCCGTACGGGTTGCGCAGCTTGGCGCAAGGCGAATCCGGGTATCAGGGTCATTACCGCGGAGGGCCTCGCGAGCGTGACGCGGCATATCACCAGGGCACCGTATGGGGCTGGCTGCTGGGACCATTTGCGATGGCGCACTTTCGCGTGTACCGAGATCACGCTGCTGCCACATCTTTCTTTGACTCCATTGGCACGGCAATTCGCTTATATGGAGTGGGGTCGCTTGGGGAAATTTACGACGGGGATGCGCCTTTCGCGCCGCGAGGGTGCATCGCGCAGGCTTGGACGGTTGGCGAAGTGCTGCGCGCTTGGAGGGAGTTGGGCCGAGCGTCAAAACCTATAGACAAAGGAGAAGCGACGAACAGGAAAACGGCCTCTCCAGTTTAGAGGGCGCGCGGCCGCTCGTAAAGCTCGATCAGAACCTTTCCCGAAACTGGTGAAGGTACCAGGAAAAAATTGACTCGCGTATTATCCGCGCCCGCGCGGGTTTCTGGATAAATTGGCTGAACGCGAAACTTCTCTTTTAGGATTTGGGTGGCGCGGTCCACATTGATGCAGCGAAACTCCACTTGTTGTACGCCTTCGCCAAGTTTTGCGAGGAATTTGGAAATAGGGCCTGGTCCTTCCGGCTCACGGGTGGTCAGCAAATCCAAAGAGATATCGTTTGGAAAATGCAGCTCGAACTCTTCGGCGTCTTGATCGGGCGGCACATCCACGAGACGCGGTGATCCATTTGCATTGCGAATGCGCGCGAAGGTTTCGCGTTTGACTGCGAGTCCAACGGTGACGGCCGGGGTTGCGCCGAAAAGTGCCGCGAATTCTGGATTTGTCCACCAGATGTAAGCCGCGCGATCGGCCGGCGCTCGTCCCCGACGATAAATCTCTATCGCAGCCGCCGAGCGCATGATGGGGTCGCTCGACGAAAGATCAGCGATAGCGGAGGCGAGGGGACTGGACATGGATGACTTGAAATTGTAGCGTGGGGGCTGGGCCAAAACGAAGCACGGCCGGGCAAAAGTAACCAAAGCGGCGCGTTTCTCATCGGAATTGCTATGCCAAAGCCAGTGATGTTGACGGTGGATGACGATCCGGAGGTGTTGCGCGCGATTGAGCGCGATCTCCGCGGCCATTACGCGGAGCATTATCGCGTAATGCGCGCGAATTCCGGGAGCGCCGCGCTCAGCACGCTTCGCGAGCTCAAGGCTCGCAATAATCCTGTAGCTCTGCTTCTGGCCGACCAGCGCATGCCTCAGATGGACGGCGTGGGCTTTCTCACCCAGGCGATGGACATTCATCCGCAGGCCAAGCGCGCGCTGCTTACAGCGTACGCCGACACTAATGCAGCGATCGACGCGATCAACGAAGCGCGCGTGCACTACTATTTGATGAAGCCGTGGGATCCGCCCGAGGAAAAACTCTTCCCGGCGCTCGATGATCTGTTGCATGACTGGGCTGCGCAGTTTCGTCCGCCGTACGAGGGCATTCGTGTTCTGGGCACGCGCTGGTCTTCGCGCTCCTACGAGCTGCGCGATTTTCTCGGCCGCAATCAGGTGCCGTACCAGTGGATTGATATCGAAATTGCCGCCACCGATCCGGAGGTGCGCAGGCTGATCGACTCGCTCGGTCCCGAAGCGGAGACCCTGCCACTGATCCTTTTCCCCGATGGCGAGCGCTTGGCGGAGCCACCGTTTCCGGCGGTAGCGAGCAAGCTCGGCCTGCACACAAAAGCGCAAACGAATTTTTACGACCTGGCAATCATTGGCGGCGGCCCGGCGGGACTGGCCGCGGCGGTCTACGGTGCATCGGAAGGCCTGCGCACTGTGATTGTTGAACGCGAAGCTCCGGGCGGCCAAGCAGGGCTGAGCTCACGCATCGAAAATTATCTGGGATTTCCCTCTGGGCTAAGCGGCCTGGATCTGGCGCGCCGGGCGGTGGCACAGGCGCGACGCTTCGAGGTGGAGATCCTCTCGCCGCAAGAAGCGCAATGCGTCCGCGTGGATGGCCCTTATCGGCACATCAAGCTTTCCGACGGCGCCGAAATCTCCTGCCACGCATTGCTGCTAGCTATGGGCGTACAGTGGCGCACCTTGAATGTGCCAGGAATGGAGCGGCTGCAGGGCGCAGGCGTTTACTACGGCGGAGGCGCGTCGGAAGCAATCGCCTGCAAAGGTGAGACGGTTTACATTATTGGCGGAGCGAACTCCGCCGGCCAGGCCGCTATGCATTTCTCGAAATTCGCGCAAAAGGTCATCATGCTCGTGCGCGGTGGCTCGCTGGCGAGTACGATGTCGCACTACTTGATCGAGCAGATCGAGAAGACCCCGAATATTGAGGTGTGGACGCACACTAGCGTCATTGAAGTCCACGGGGAGACGCACCTTTCGGAGATCACGATTCGGCGTGAGGTGACCGCGGAAACCGAGAAGCTGCCGGCGAGCAGCCTGTTCATCTTTATCGGCGCCCAGCCGCGCACGGAATGGTTGGATGGCCTGATCAAACGCGATGAGCGAGGTTTTGTTCTATCTGGGCCGGATTTGCTGAAAGACGGCAAGCGGCCAGAGGGCTGGACGCTCGACCGCGACCCCGGCCTGCTCGAGACGAATGTGGCGGGAATTTTCGTGGTGGGCGACGTGCGGCACGGATCGGTGAAGCGCGTGGCCTCCGGCGTCGGCGAGGGCGCCGTGGTCGTGCAGTTCATGCATCAATATTTGGCCAAGGTCCAGTGAGGAAGTCTTCAAAGTCTGCATGGCGCACCTGGAAAGGCGGCGAAACGCATGACGGAAATGCCGGATAAGGCCCGCATGGATGCGCTGGTCGCGGATCTCCGCAAGGTTCCGGCATTCTCGGGCCTTTCAGACGCTGACCTCGAGTGGTTTATCACGCACGCTGAAGAGCGGCGAGTAGAGGCCGGCGAAGTCGTAACTCGCGAAGGTTCTCCCGCGGATACGATGATTGTCATGCTCGAAGGCGAAATACGCGGACGGACGGAAAGCGAAGCGGACGGTCCGACGTACACCCAGCAAGCGCCCGCCGTAACCGGCTTCCTGCCTTTCTCGCGAATGAAAGTAGTGCCGCTGACTGCGCGCGCCGTTCGTCCGGTGCGCGCCTTGGCCATGAACTCGAAAGACTTTCCGGAGATGTTACATCGCATGCCGGAACTCGCGCAGCGCTTGGTCGGGGTGCTGACCGATCGCGTCAGAAGCTTCACGAAGGTCAGCCTGGAGCGAGAAAAACTCGCGGCGCTGGGCAAGCTTTCCGCGGGTTTGGCGCACGAGCTGAATAATCCAGCAGCGGCGGCGCGCCGCTCCGCCGGAGCGCTTCGCGATTGTCTCGGGCGCCTCCGCGAAGTAGGGCGTACTTCGACCATTGGCCCGGAAAATTGTGCGGAACTGGCAAAACGCGAGGAGGAAATTCGCGCATCGCTGCAGCCTGCCCACTTCAAAGACGAATTCGAGCGCGTCGAACGCGAGGAAGCTATTCAGACCTGGCTGGAAGGCCGCAAGGTTGCCGATTCCTGGAAGCTGGCGCCGCTTCTCGCTGAGGCGAACATTTCAGACGCGCATCTCGGAAGCTTTGCAACGACGGCGGGCCCTTCGCTGGGCCCTGAGCTGTTGCGCTTCGCCACGCTTTTGGAAATGGAGCGCATCGCCGACGAACTCGAGCACAGCACCGCCCGCATCTCCGATCTCATCAAGGCCATCAAGGAATATTCGTACATGGATCAGGCCAGGCTGCAGGAAGTGGACATCACCAAAAGCCTGGAGACGACATTGACGATTATGCATCACAAGCTAAAGCGCGGCATCGCGGTGACGCGCAATTACGCGCCGGACCTGCCCAAAATCATGGCCTACGGCAGCGAGCTGAACCAGGTGTGGACCAATCTGATCGACAATGCTGCCGACGCCATGGGCGAAAACGGTAAGCTGCGCATCCGCACCGCCCGCGAGAACGATTTCATTCTCGTGGAGATTGCTGATAATGGCCCGGGCATTCCGCCGGAGGTCAAGTCTCGCATTTTTGAGCCGTTTTTCACGACCAAAGGCGTTGGCGATGGCACCGGTCTAGGACTCGATTTTGTCTATCGCATCGTGACCGGGCTGCATGGCCAGATTTCCGTGGACTCCGTGCCGGGTGATACCCGCTTCGCGGTGCGCATCCCGATTCAAGCTTCCGGGTAGATCTAGGAGGGGAACGTGCCTGACACTTGCACACACATCGATCAGATTCGTAACCCGAAACCCAAAACGCAGGGCTGCGAGGAATGCCTGAAAATGGGCGACACCTGGGTACACCTGCGGCTTTGCGAAATCTGCGGGCATGTGGGCTGTTGCGACTCATCGAAAAACAAACATGCTACAAAACACTTTCACAGAACGAAGCACCCCGTCGTGAAGTCCATCGAGCCGGGAGAAGACTGGTTCTGGTGCTACGTCGACGAAGTGATGTTCGAGGAAGGCTGAGGCGTAGGCGCGACGCGCGCGTTCAGTCAGCGATAGTCCGTTGCTTTGCGTCGGCGGCTTTAACGGGAAAAAGCAGCGAAGCCGCGAGCGCGAAGAGCAAAATCCCAACCACAATCAGCAAAGAAATATATTCGGGGATGTCCACCCACTTGTGCGCAATCATCTTTGCGCCGATGAAGGTCAGCACGAACGATAGCCCCACCGTTAGGAACCGCAGTCGAGTCAACACCCCGGCCAGCAGGAAATACATGGCGCGCAACCCCAGGATGGCGAACACGTTTGAGGTGTACACGATGAAGGGATCCTGCGTGATGCCGAAAATTGCCGGGATGGAATCGATGGCCAGTGTGATGTCGGTGATTTCTACCACGAGCAAGACCAGGAACAGAGGCGTCGCGTATAACTTTTTGCCGCTGCGCACAAAGAAGTGCTCGCCTTTGTAATCGTGCGTGACTCGGAGATGCTTGTTCGCAAAGCGGAAAATGAAACTTTGCTCGGGGTGGACTTTTTCCTTCTTGATGAACAGCATGTGAATTCCGGCATAAACGATAAACGCGCCGAACACGTACAGTACCCAGGAAAAGCGCTCAATCAGCTCCGCACCGGCTAAAATCATTACCCCGCGCATCACCAAGGCACCCAGGATGCCCCATTCGAGCATGCGGTGCTGAAAACGTTCGTCGATCGAGAAGGTGCGGAAGATCACCAGAAAGAGAAACAAATTGTCGACGCTAAGAGCTTTTTCAATCAGATAGCCGGTGAAAAATTCCAGGCCCGCTTGCTTGCCAGAGTAGTGGAGTATTCCCAAGCCAAATAAAATCGAGAGCGCGACCCACACCAAGCTGAAAAGACCGGCTTCGCGCAAACTGACTTTGTGCAGGCGCCGGTTGAAGACGCCCAAGTCCAACGCGATACACGCCAGGACGAAAACGTTGAATCCAATCCAAAGAAGGGGAGTGCCCATTTCAGAGCGCGCGGCCGTCAGGGAGCCGAAGCGCGCCTATCCACGGCGTTCAGGTTGGTGAGCTCCACGCGCGTGGTCTGACCCGCGCGGATCGCCACGGGAGCGTCCCAACCGAGCCTCGTGTCGCCGGCGTTGGCATCCAGATTGAGCGTGCTGAGCCAGTATTCTCCGGGAGCAAGGCTGGAAACCGAGGCGCGGCCATCCAGATCGGTATCCGCTTTTGCGGCCAGATATTTCGTCTGCGCGAATTCCGGCGCGAGCCGCAGCACTTGGCGTCTGTGTTCGGCTTGAATTTTCGACCACTTGTCCTGCGGATTCACACCCACCAGTTCCAGTTCGATTCCGCTGACGGTGGAAGGATTGTTCTGGATGAATTTTTTTAGCGCGAGGTAGTACTCCTGCAACTGCTTGTTGTAGCGATCGGGATGCGTAGTCTTGTCGGCATCGGCATACTTCGGCTTGGGAATTCCAGAGGTTACGCCGCCACTGTTGGAGCGCTGGTACGCCAATAGAAATTCGGGCACGTGAATAATATCGTCCGCCGTGACCAGACGGTCCAGGCCAGGCATCGTCAAATCGAAAATATCATGAGCCTTCAGCCATTCTTTCAGTTCTGGAGAAAGCTTTAGGCCGTCGATAAATTTTTCACGGGAAGGACTTTCATTCTCCGCCTCCACTTCCCTGACGATTTCCGCATAGCTCTTGGTCAGAACATAAAACGTGAACTGCCGCACCGGCTCTGGCCGAGCGGCCGTCGGACTAATTCGCGCCGCCAACTCGAGCGCGCCCGCGGTGCTTTGTGCGCAAGCAGCAGCACCGAGAAAAGCGGCGCAACACAACACGCAAAGGTAACGGGATAACGCTCTTCGCATGAAGTTCATCCTAGCAGATTGCTCGCGAGGCAAGACAGAAGAAGGATAGGGTGTTGCCGAACTGGTGGCCAAGTGAGCAGCGGCAAACGAGCGGCAATTGGCAGATGTGAAGTAGCAGGCTCGGACTTGCAGGTAATCCGCTCAGTATAGGCGGAATGTCACTTCGATGTTTACACGCACGGGGATGATCTTGCCGCTGGGTCCGACCGCGGGTTTGAATTTCCAGCCCTTGACGGCTTCAATGGCCCTGTCCCCGAGGCCTAGTCCCGGATCCTTTACGATCCGAATTTCGATTGCTCGACCGTCCGGTGTAATGGTCACGTCCAACACAACGTTGCCCTGATACTTGGCTTTGCGCGCCTCGTCCGAATACTGCGGGATCGGGCAGTACAGACAGATAGGCACGCCGACGCCGTTTACGCCTGCGCGAAACGCGCCGCCACCCGTGCCGCCGCCTTCGCCCGGACCGAGGCCGCCGCCGGTGCCGCTGCCAATGCCCGTGCCGTTACCATGGCCGAGCGAATCGGAGTACGCGGAAGCCAGCGGGTCGCCGTACGTGGACATATTCGGACTTGGAACCTTCAAGTCCGGCGGACCCAGCAGCGCCGGATCCATGGCCAGCTTCGGATTGGGATTCTGAATCTTTACCTGCGGAGGAGTAAATTGCGTCCACTTGAACTTGGGCAATTTTCCTTTATTCACCGGGGTCATGGTGTGATCGTTGGCGCCGCCACCACCGCCCGCTTTTGTGGCGCCAGCGGGCAGCTTGGTCACATACGGTGAAATGTCGAGCGGTACCACGTCCACGTTGCTCTTGGCCTGGATCGGTTTCGAGAAATGCCAGAAGAGCGGCACGAAAATCACGAGGGCAAAAATCCCCGCGTGCAGGCCCATGGAAATCACTTGTGTCCAGCCGAAGTTTTCATCCTTCGACCAAATCTCTTTCACCTTCACCGGCTTGCTGGTCACTTGCAGCGGCGGAAGCTTCGTTGGCGAGAAAACTTCCTTGATGCGGTAGAAGAAGCCGCCAAAGCTCGAACCCCAGTTCACCGCCAGCCTGCTGTTGATGGGGCCCTTGGGCACTGGGCGCGAACTCAAAAATTCCTTCAAATTGTCGCCGACACCGCCGCCAAAGGCATTGCGCGTGAATGGTGCGTCCGGACGCTCGACAACCTTTACCGGGCGCTCGGTCAGAAACTGCTTCAAATTCGACCAAAAATCATCAGATACAAGGTGAGCGGGAGCACCGAAACGTGGCACAGCGCTAGCGGGCACCGGCACGGGTGCTTGCTGCGCGGCCGATCCGGCAGGCGTATTTCGTTTTATATTCGCGGGCAAGAGGCTAATAAAAGATGAATCTGGCACCTGTGTCCCCTAACATCAGCCGCTTCGCGGCATAGGTTTAGACGTAAGAAACCCTCGACTAGGTGTCCCGAGGAATACCAACGAAAATACGATTCCCGCGGCCCACGTTTGGTTGCACGCGCCTTGGGCTGACACCCACTGCCATTCATTGTAACATACGGTATTCACGCTGCTTTCCGATGTTTCCCGCCAAACACCCTAGGGAAATAACGGCATAGAAGGGAATCGCGCTAAATCAGCCCATGGCCGAGCCGCTGGAACTAAAGAAGACACTTAATCTGCCGAAGACAGACTTTCCCATGAAGGCCAACTTGCCCCAGAACGAGCCGAAACAGCTCGCGGCTTGGCAGGAAGAGAACTTGTATGAGCGCATTCTCGAAGTCCGCAAAGGCAAGCCGCTGTTTGTTTTGCATGATGGGCCGCCATATCCAACCGGCGAAATTCATCTGGGTACTGGCCTGAATAAGATTCTGAAAGACTTAGTCGTGAAGACCAGGAGCATGGCGGGACATTACGCGCCATACGTGCCCGGCTGGGATTGTCACGGGCTGCCCATCGAAACTCAGGTCGAAAAGGAATTGGGTGGCAAAGGCAAGGTCCCGCCGGCGGAGTTCCGTAAGCTCTGCCGCCAGTTTGCGACGCGCTACGTCGAGCAGCATAAGCGCGACTTCAAGCGCCTCGGCATCTTCGGCCGGTGGAATGATCCTTACCTGACCATGAGCTTCGACTATGAAGCCACCATCGCCAGCGCGTTTCTCGATTTCATGGAGAGCGGCTACGTCTATCGCGGGCGCAAGCCGGTGTATTGGTGCATCCATGACTCTACCGCTTTAGCGGAAGCTGAAGTGGAGTACGAAGACCACACTAGCCCTTCCATCTGGGTAAAATTTGGCGTGGTTGGCGGTGGTTCGGGCGAAACCGCGAAAATCGGCAATGATGTGAGCGCGGTGATTTGGACCACAACTCCCTGGACCATCCCGCATAATCGCGCGCTCGCCTTTCATCCGGACTTCGAGTACGCCGTGGTCGATACGGAAAAAGGCGCGCTGCTGCTCGCGGCGGATCGCATCGCCGCTTTACAAGCCGAAAGCGGGATTAAGGAAGCTCGCGTTCGCGCTAAATTCAAGGGCTCCGACTTTTCCGGAATGAAATTTCAGCATCCCTTTTTGCCGATTCAGGTGCCTGGAATCCTTGCTGATTACGTAACGCTCGATCAAGGCAGCGGCATCGTACACACCGCGCCCGGTCATGGCGCCGACGATTTCTATTCCGGCCAAAAATATGGCCTGGAGATTTATGCTCCAATCGATGATCGCGGTATCTATCTCGAGGGCTTGCCGGAATACAAGGGCAAGGACGTATTCACCGCGAATCCGATTATCGTCAAGCTGCTTGCCGATCGCGGCGCGCTGCTGGGGCATCATGAATACAAGCACAGCTACCCGCATTGTTGGCGGTGCCACAATCCCCTGATCTTTCGCGCAACCGAGCAGTGGTTTATCAAGATTGACGCCGCGGCGCACGGCCGCAGCACGACTCTCCGCCAGGAAGCTCTCGGTGAAATCCGCCACGTTAAGTGGATTCCCGCCTGGGGCGAAGACCGCATGTACGAAATGATCAAGGAACGCCCGGACTGGACCGTTTCGCGCCAGCGCTTCTGGGGCGTACCGATCATCGTATTCTATTGTGATGCGTGCGGCACCCGCTTGGAAGATTTCAACGCCCTGCGCAACGTCGTGCGCTGGTTCGACAAAGAAGGCGCGGACGCCTGGTACCAACACACCGCCGAGGAGCTCTTGCCGGCCGGAACCAAGTGCTCCTGCGGCGCCACAAAGTGGCGGAAAGAAAACGACATTCTCGATGTCTGGTTCGATTCCGGTTCGTCGCATTTGGCGGTCTTGAAAGGCCCGGAGTGGCCGGCGGACGTTTACCTGGAAGGTCCGGACCAATATCGCGGCTGGTTCCACAGCTCGCTGCTCGTCGCCACCGGCATCAAGCACAAAGCGCCGTTTCGCAGCGTCGTCACACACGGCTGGACGCTCGACGAAAAAGGCCAGCCGATGTCGAAGTCTCTCGGCAACGCTCTGTATCCCAACGAAATCGTCGAGCGCTGGGGTGCCGACCTGCTGCGCCTCTGGGTTGCGTCCGTCGAATACCAAGCCGACGTAAAAATGAGCGAGCGGGTAATGACCCAGCTCAGCGAGGCTTATCGCAAAATCCGGAATACGTTTCGCTTCGGGCTTGGCAATTTGTTCGACTTCGATCCCTCACGCGACGCGTTGCCGAACGACCAGCTAGAGGAAATCGACCGTTGGATGCTCGAGCGCACCGCCGAACTGGTTACCAAATGCCGCGACTGGTACGCCGGGTACGATTTTCATCGCGTTTATCACGCGGTCCACGATTTCTGCGTCGTTGATCTCAGCGCCTTCTACTATGACGTGCTGAAAGACCGCCTCTACACCAAAGCTGCCGGGAACAAATCCCGCCGCTCCGCCCAAACGGCGATCTGGAAAATCACCAGCGCGTTAGTGCGCTTGATCGCGCCCATCCTCGTCTTCACTTCCGAAGAGATCTGGAAGTATCTGCCGAAGGCTAAAGGCGATCAAGCCAGCGTGCATATGACGGAGTTCCCCGCTCCGGAAAGTTTGATTGCAAAGATTGACGCGCAGAAAAAGGAGGTTTGGGAAGAGTTGGCCAAGGTGCGCTCTGCCGTGCTCGTCAAGCTGGAGGAAGCGCGTAATGCGAAATCCATCGGCGGCTCGCTCGAAGCCAAAGTGTCGTTGTATTCGACCCTTCCAAAGCTGCAAAGCACTCTGAAGTCGTACGCTAAACAACTGCCTGCACTGTTCATCGTCTCGCAGGTGGAAATCCTGGACGCTGCGCCTGCGGGGTTCGATCCTCCTGAATCCTCAGGCTTGGCTGTCCGAATCGAAAAGGCTGACGGCAAGAAGTGCGAGCGCTGCTGGAACTATTCCACCCACGTCGGCGAGAACGCACGCTATCCCACTATCTGCGAGCGTTGCAGCGAAGCACTGGCCGAAATCGAAGGCGCAGCAACCCATGCCGCCATATAACCTTAAGGCGCTACTTTTTTGGAGTCCGGCTCGCCGCCGCTCTCACAGTCGAGGCGCAAGTTCGGTGCAAACCACAAGTGAAGACCTGAACCGGCCGCTCGCTTTCGAGGCCCAATCGGGAGCACGCCGTTGAGTTTCCCAGGACGCCTGCGCTGGCTGTGGCTCACCATTGCTGTCGTCCTGCTTGATCGCGCCACCAAAGCCTGGTTCGAATCGCAAACCGTGGAAGGCTGGCACCGCGAGGTGATCCACAATTTTATCTACCTCGTGCACAGCCGCAATCCTGGCATCGCGTTCGGGGTCTTCGCCGATTCGCCATCAACTGGTATGCGCATCCTGCTGATCGTCGGCTCCGCCGTAGTAATCGGCGCGCTCGCCTGGCTATTTGTCGCCGGTCACAGCGGTGGTTCTCTGACTGCTGCCGGCCTCGCGCTCCTACTCGGCGGTGCCACCGGCAACGTGACTGACCGCATCGTCCACGGCGCAGTCACAGACTTCTTTGAAGTTTGGCTCGGCAGCTATCACTGGCCTGCCTTCAACGTCGCCGACTCTGCCATCACCATCGGCGCCGCCCTCATCATCATCGACGTCCTCTTCTTCCACAAACACCACGCTCCCGAAGCCAGCAAAAGCCATCCGAGCTAACAATCGAACAGCCAATTTTGACTGTGCTCCCACGATCACGGGCTCGGAATCACGCCGGCATTCAAGTTTGTATCGCACGAACCGCTGCTACAATCTCCGCGTGAGCCAGAGCAACGAACCTTCGCTTCACGAATTCGTCGTTACCGAAACCGAAGCGGGACGCCGTCTGGATCAAGGAATTGCCTCTCGATTCACGCTTAGCCGCGCACGCGCTCAAGAACTCATCAACGCTGGCCTGGTGCTCGTCAATTCCCGCCCCGCAAAAGGCTCGCACAGGCTTCGCGGCGGCGAGCACATAAGCGTAGAAATCCAGCCCCGCCCTCCGCTTCGCGCCGAACCGGAGTCCATTCCCCTCGAGATCCTCTACGAAGACAATGACGTCATCGCCGTCAACAAACCCGCCGGCATGACCGTGCACGCCGGGGCCGGTAATCCGCGCGGCACGCTTGTAAACGCGCTGCTCGGCCGCGGCCAGGCCCTATCGCAAGGCGGCGACGCGCTCCGCCCCGGAATTGTGCATCGGCTCGACAAAGATACCTCCGGCATAATCCTCGTCGCGAAAAATGATGCTGCTCACGCTAAGCTCGCCGAATCGTTTCGTGAGCGCGAAGTAAAGAAAACTTATATCGCCCTTCTAGAGGGTCATCTCAAGGAAGAAAGCGGCCGCATTGAGCTAGCCATCATGCGCGATCCCAAACGCCGCACCCGCATGACCACACGCCGCAGCATCGTGCTCAGCAACGCCCGCGAAGCGCGCACAGACTGGCGCACCCTCGCGCGAATCGGCAGCACCAGTCTCGTCGAAGTCCAGCTCCACACCGGCCGCACCCACCAAATTCGCGTACATTTCTCCGCCCTAAGACATCCGGTAGTTGGTGACACGTTGTACGGCGCTGCCCCCCACCTTCGCATCGGCAAGGCAACGCTCCCACCCCTGACGCGCAATTTCCTGCACGCTGCCAAGCTCGGCTTCACGCAACCGCGCACCGGCGCTTGGATCGAACTGCGCGCTCCCCTTCCCCCAGAGCTGCGCAAATTTCTGCAGCACCTGAGCGCCTCAGCCGGCGAATCTCCTCGGCGAATTGACGCTACCCTCGCCAGCTACCTATAATCGATTCACATGCGTCGGATTTCTATTTCGCTCGTCCTCGTTTTAGCGCTGCTCTTCGCAATTCCGGGCGATCGCGCGCAGCAATCCTCCAGCGCCGCGCCTGGCAAGCGGCAGGATGCCGCACAGCAGCCCGCGCCCCCGCAGCCCCCGTCTTCTCAAGAGCCCGCGCCCGAGCGACAAGATCAAGGCAAAATCACCCAGGTCGTCAACCTGGTCGACGTCCTCTTCACCGTCCTAAATCGTCGCAACAAGCTCGTCCCCGATCTCGACAAGGACGATTTCAAGATATGGGACGACAAGAGCCCAGAAACCATTCGCTATTTCAGCCGCCAGACCGATCTGCCGTTGCGCATCGGCTTGCTAATGGACACTTCCAACAGCATCCGCGACCGTCTGAAATTCGAACAGGATGCCGCGACCTCGTTTCTCTTTAGCGTTCTGCGCCACAACAAGGACCAGGCCTTTGTGATGACCTTCGACGATGAGCCTTCGGTTCTCCAGGCATTCACCGATGACGCCGGTCGTTTACGCGATGAGATCGTAAAGACGCGCGCCGGCGGCGGCACCGCGGTGTACGACGCAATTTACAATGCATGCGAGAAGGAATTGAGCCATCCGCCACGTCCGCCGGGTGACCAGCCGGACGTCGTCCGCCGGGTGATGATCCTCATCAGCGACGGGGACGACAATCTTTCCAATCACACGCGCTCGGAAGCCATCGAGATGGCGCAGCGCTATAGCGTGGTCATCTACACCATCAGCACCAGCACGCAATGGATTCAGCTCTCGCAGACCGATCCGAACAAGGCCGCCAACCGCAAGACCCATCTCACCGAAGGCGATAAGATTCTGCAAGACTTGGCGGAGGAAACCGGCGGTCGCGCATTCTACCCTTATCACGTCGACGACCTCGACCAATCCTTCCAGGACATCGGTGACGAGCTACGCAATCAATACTCCATTGCTTACATTCCCACCCATTCGCAGTTTGACGGCAAGTATCACAAGATCCGGATTGAAGTCCCGGACCACAAGGGCTATCAGGTGCGTGCTCGTCGCGGTTACTATGCCAGGGCCAACAGCGACCGCTCCGCCCCAGGAAATCCGTCTGGCTCGGCAAATTAGTCCGACAGTGAAGTTTCGCTTCCCCTTCGCCTCGCAATCCGCTACGCTTCTTTATCCCAGCTTTCTCAAACATGCGCACACTTTTTGATCTCGAGCCGCTGGCCGACACCGGCCTGAAACTCAATGACGCACAGCGGCGCGCCATCACCCACGCCGAAGGTCCGCTGCTGGTTATCGCCGGCGCAGGCACGGGCAAAACCCGCGTTATTACCGAGCGCATCCGCCACCTGTTGCAGTCCGATCCAAATCTTTCCGGTGAAAACATTCTGGGCCTGACCTTTACGGACAAAGCCGCTGGCGAGATGAAGGCTCGCGTAGTAAAAACGGTCGGCGAGCGGGGCAAGGACGTCACTCTGAAAACGTTCCACGCCTTTTGCGAGTCCATCCTGAAAGATACCGACCCGCAAAGCCGCATGCTGGATAAGGTCGATCATTGGATTCTGCTGCGCCGCAATCTTTCGAGATTGCAGCTCGATCGCTATCGCCGTCTCGCCGAGCCCGGGCAGTTCCTCAACGATTTCGTGGAATTTTTTTCACGCTGCCAGGATGAGCTGGTGTCCTGCGAGGACTACCAGCGTTATGTCGATGATCTCTCGGCGCAGCTACAGGCGGAGCGCAACCAACTCGATGCGGACACCCTCGCCGAGCGCGAGGAAGCCGTGGCGCGCGAACAAGAAATCGCTCGAGCCTACCGCGCAAGCGAAGATCTGCTTCGCGAAAAGAAGTCTTCTTCGTTCGGCACGCTCATCACAGGCGCAGTTGGGCTGCTCGAACGCGATGCCGCTCTTCGCACCGCGCTGCAAAATCGGTATCGCTACATTCTTGTCGACGAATTTCAGGACACCAACATCGCGCAACTCCGATTGTTAGAGCTGCTCGTCAACGATGCGAAAAACATTTTCGCCGTCGGCGACAATGACCAGGCCATTTATCGCTTTCGTGGCGCTTCCTTCGGCAGCTTCAAGCTCTTTCTCGAGCGCTTTGCCGGCTGGCGCGAAGGCCAGGATTCGACTAAGTTCCGCGTCAGCCTCACGGAAAATTACCGCTCCACTCCTAATATTTTGCGGGTCGCCACCCAGGTCATCGGCCAGAACACGGTCAGCGCGGATTTTCCGAAAAAAGTGCTGAGTTCGAACAAACCCGAAGGTGAAAAAATTCGTATTGTGGAATTGGCCGCTCCCGAAGACGAAGCTCGCTGGGTTGCTTCCGAGCTGGAGCGGATTCACAAAGCTGGCCGGCGCTGGCGCGATTTCGCGGCTCTATACCGGGCGCATGGCCACCGCGACGAACTCGTGCGCGAGCTTGCTTGCCGAAAAATTCCCTTTGTGATTTCGCGGCTCTCGATTCTCGAGCATCCGCTAGTCAAAGATGTTCTGGCCTACCTTCGGCTCATCGCCACCCCCTACGATGACATTGCCACAGCGCGCGTGCTGGCAGCCCCCGCCTGGCAGCTTGCGCCCCCGGACCTCGTGCGTTTTGCCGAGCGCGCCCGCAAGGAGCGCACCAGAATTTACGACGTCCTGCAAACGCAACAACCGCCGCTGCCTTTTGATCCGTCCCACAGCGCCATAGTCGAGCTGCTCGAATTCACAACCGCGCAGCGCAAAACCATGAAGCGTCGAGATGCCCGCCACACTGTCGCGGACCTCTTTGACTGGCTCGAAATCTATCAGCGTGCCCCGGAGCAGGACCGCGACTATATCAAGCGCCTGGCGGAATTCGTCAAGGAGTGGGAAGACAAGAGCGAGACGCGGAAGCTGCCGGAATTTATCGAGTATTTGGATTATTTCGAACAAGCCGGCGGCGCCATCTGCCTCGAAGAGGACGCTCCGGGCGACGCCGTGCGCCTGATGACCGTTCACGGTGCGAAGGGCTTGGAGTTTTCCCACGTATTTGTGTTGCGGGTGAACAAGAATAAATTCCCGCAGCCGGAGCGCCCTCACGTTTTCGAATTTCCTCCCGCGCTGATGAAAGAAGGCGCTCCCGAAGAGCAATTCCACAATCAAGAAGAGCGGCGGCTATTTTACGTGGCACTGACCCGCGCGGAAGACCGGCTCACCATCACCGCGCTCGCTGAGAAAAAAGGCCGGGTTCCGCCCTTCATCGAAGACATCTTGATGGAGCCCAGCATTCAGCGTCGCGATGTTCTGCAGCTTGCGCCCAAACCGGCCGCTATGGCCCTAAACGGCACGCGAACCGCCGAGGCACCCGCTGCCACCGGCTCGCTGTTCGCTCCCCCAATCGAGCGGCCCAAAATCTTTTCGCGAATCGCAGATTGGGCGGAAACGTTCTTCCCGGCATCGCCGGAGCCGCTGGAGCTGAATCCCTCCGCGGTGGACAGCTACCGAAAATGCCCGCAGAAATATCTCTTTGCCTATCTCTGGTCGCTGCAGGAAGGCGCGAAGGCCACGCTTACCTTCGGCCGAGTCATGCACGCAACCATTCGTCGTGTGATGGCCGAACTCAAAAAAGGCAACCGCCTGCCATTCGAAGAAGTGCAGCGCCTGTTCGAAACGGAGTGGTCGGTCTCCGGCTTTGAAGACGAATACCAGGAAGGCGAATACAAGAAGGACGGCCTGGAACAGCTCCGCGCATTTCACCAAACCATGTTCGATGAAATGCCCGAGATCCTGGAATTGGAAAAAACTTTCGCCCTGCCGGTCGAAAATAGCGTCGTGCTGAAAGGACGCATTGACCAGATCAATTCGCTTGGACGAAAAGACGTGGAGATCATCGATTACAAAACCGGAAAGCCAAAAAAGGATTCGGAAGTGCGGCGCGATCTGCAACTAAGCATCTACGCCATCGCGGCCAAAGAGATTTTTGAGCTAAACCCCGCACGCCTGGTTTTTCATTATCTGCAGGATAATTCTCGCCAGGAAACGCCACGCACAGCCAAGCAGTTGGACGAAGCGCTGGCAGTAGTGCAGGAAGTCGCCGCCGACATCCGCGCGCGCAGCTTCCCAGCCAAGGAAGGCTTCGTCTGCCGAAGCTGCGCGTACCGTCCCATCTGCCCCGTTCACGAAGAAACTCTATCCGCAACCCCGTAGGGGCGCAGCACTGCTGCGCCCCAGCTCGGCACCCAACGAAACGCCTAAGAACCTTCGGTGTAAGTCTCTTCCGAGAATTTGGCGTTCACGGCGCGTTCCCATAAAAAAAGGGCGCTGTAAGATCACAGCGCCCTCGATCGAAACTGTAGCTACGTGCTACTTGGCCTTTTTTCCGCCCTTATCGTCCTTCTTGCCCTTTTTCTTCATGGAAGCTCCTTGTGTCGCTCTGCGGATCACCGGCGCGATCGGCGCGCCGGTTTTTACAGCGGGAAGCTTGAGATATACGAGTGAGCTGCGCGACTGTCAAGTGGTATTCGCGCCTAAGCCGAAAAAAAATGCTATTGGCGGGTGGCCCCTGGGATTTCCCCGCTGTAATACTTGTCGCGCGTCTTGATCGTGAGCCCTTCGCGTTTCACCCGCACTTCCACGCTGTGAACGTCCACGGAGCGATCCGTGCCTCGCGGCACATAAGCAATCGTGTACTGGTTGCGCGCCTCCTCGCTAATCCGCGAGTAAAGCTCTTCCAGGGTCTCCCGCTTGGCCGCGAAATAGACTTCACCGCCGGAGTCGTGCGCATAATCCACCAGCCGGTTAAACTTGCGCTCCAGGAATGCGCTGGCAACCGCCACGCTGTAAACCTCAATGTTGTCATGCAGGAGCGTCTTCACCACGCTGTCGTAATTCATCTTGTTGGTTTTCTTCCCACCATTGGCCCCATCGGAAATCAACAGAATGAGTTTGCGGCGATTGCGGTCGCGGTCTCGCAGAAGCTGCGCCGCCCCAAACACCGCATCGTCCAGCGCCTTGGTCGACTGCCCGCGAATGTTGATCGTCGCAGAAGTTATGTTCGGTGCATCGCCGATCGCCGAATGCCCGTTGATGGAGGGCGCATTGGCAATAGCGGCGCCGGAACGTGCCACTGAGGGCTCGGTATCCAGCTTTGTGCGCTGCAGCTCCGTGAGCAGCAGGTCGTGGTCCGTGGTAAATCCAGCTCCTGGATGGAAAAATTCGTCGAAGCGGCAGATAAACGCCTCGTCATCCAGGCTAAGCCCCCCAACCACCGCATCCAGGCTCTTGCGAACCTGCTCCCCGTCCTTTTCCTTGAGGTCGTTGTCGAGAAGAATGATCATCGACAACGGAAAAGCTTCCGCGGTAAAGACATCAATTTTCTGTTCGACATTGTCTTCAAAGACGCGGAATTCGTTCCGTTGCAAATCTGCAACGAGATTGCCCGAGCGGTCCTTCACCGTTACCGGAAGAATAACGAGGTTGGAGCTGATGCTGATCTTCGCTCGCGCCTCGCTAGGGGGCGGCGCGGAGGATTGAGGAGGTGTTTGCGAACCTCCGCTTTGTAGGGACCCCGTCGCAGGCGCCGACTGGCCGCCCGTCTGCGCTGCAACATAAGCAACAAACCCGGGGAGAAGGGCGATAGCCACAACAGCGATTTTTCGTAGACTTTTCACGGTCCTCAGGCCAAACTTTCTGCTGGTTCACAGCTCCGGCGGGCCGAGCCACGCATCCCGCGCCGCGCTTCTCCGCATCCTACGGGGGGAGCGACCTAGCAGCGGGCACTTCTGACCGGGTATTCTCGAACAAGGAAATTATACATGCGTTTTGCAAAGAAGGCTCTGTTGGCCTGCATCCCGTGGGGGGTCGCCCTGGGAGTCGCCTCATTGGCGCGGCCGCAGGAACCCTCGCAACAGCAGGGCCCTGTAATTCGTACCCAGGTCAACCTGGTAAACCTGTTCGTGACCGTGCGCGACAAGAGCAAGCACATCGTGACGGACCTGAAACAGGAAGACTTCAAGATATTGGAAGACGGCCAGTCCCAGCAGATCGCTTTTTTCTCTAAGGAAGTGACCCTGCCCATTACCCTGGCCATGCTGCTCGACACTTCCGGCAGCGAACAGTACATGCTCGCCGCAATTCAGGATGCCGGCGGCCGCTTCATGGATCGCGTCCTGCGCAAGGGCGACGAAGCCTTAGTCATGTCATTCGACTCCGATGTCGACCTTTTGTCGGATTTCACCGATGATCGCAGCCAGCTCGACCGTGCCATTCGCAAAGCGCGCATCAACGTGCCATCGGCCGGGAGCATCGGAAACAACCCTGGGCCGGTCGGTTCGCGGCAAATCACCGGGACCGCGCTCTACGACGCCATCTATCTCGCGTGCAACGAAAAGCTGAATACCGAGGCCGGTCGCAAAGCCGTCATCATCGTCACCGACGCGCAAGACGAAGGCAGCAAAATACGCTTGGAAGAAGCCATCGAAGCCGCGCAGCGCACGGACACCGTCGTGCACATTCTGCTGGTGGCCGATCCGCACTCTGGCGGCGGGAATGGCGGAGTGGCGCACAAGATTACGGACGAAACCGGGGGCCGCACCATTTCCGTCAATTCGGAAAAACATTTAGCGGAAGCGTTCGATCAGATTTCCGAAGAGCTGCGCAGCCAATACACGCTCGGCTATTACCCGACGAACGCGGCGCGCGATGGTAAATTCCGTAAAATTAAAGTCGACATGTCCAATCACGACCTTAAGGTGCTCGCCCGCAAAGGCTATTACGCCCCTAAGGAATAGCACGCACTGGTTGTTCTTCCGTGTTTTCTCAATAAAAGCGCCGCTCTTCGGAGCTCAGGATAGAAGCTCGGCGCACTCCAACAGGCACCTTCCAGGTCCGCCTCGTAACGAACATTGACCCCATTCGCGGCAGCGTCTACCATCTGTGGTTTCACCAACAACATGGAAGGCCAACTCATCGCGCACTACCAGATTCTCCGTAAAGTCGGGGGCGGCGGCATGGGTGTGGTGTATGAAGCCGAGGACACCAAGCTTGGCCGACGTGTCGCTCTAAAGTTTCTCCCGACCGAGAACAAGGAATCCACGGCGCTGGAGCGGTTCGTGCGCGAAGCGCGTGCAGCCTCAGCGCTGAACCATCCCGGCATCTGCACTATTCATGCCATCGAAGAGAACAGCGGCCGCACGTTTATCTCGATGGAGCTGCTAGAGGGTCAATCACTCGATAAACTGCTGACTCAGGTCCCGCTGCCGATTTCTCGCGTTCTGGAAATTGGCATACAGCTCGCCGATGCGCTGGACGCCGCGCACAAAAAAGGCATCGTGCACCGCGATATCAAACCAGGCAACATCTTTGTTACCGATCGCGGTCCGGTGAAAATCCTGGATTTTGGATTAGCCAAGTTGCTGGAAGACGCCCAAGAAACCGTCGGCGGGGACACGGTCGTCAACACCCACTTGCTGACGAGTCCAGGAACCGCCGTGGGAACGGTCGCCTATATGTCGCCAGAGCAAGCGCGCGGCGAAGACCTGGACGGGCGCAGCGACCTGTTTTCACTGGGGGCGGTTCTGTACCAGATGCTCACAGGAAAGCACCCGTTTCCCGGCTCGACCAGTGCGGTGGTCTTCGACAATATTTTGAACACAGCGCCGGTGGCTCCAGTTTCACTGAATCCCGCGGTGCCGGCGGAGCTCGAACGCATTTTGAACAAGGCTCTCGAAAAAGATCGCGAGGTGCGCTATCAAGTGGCTGCTGAGCTGCGCGCCGATTTGAAGCGGCTGCAGCGCGAGAGCGACTCCGGGCGGACTGTTGCAGTATCTTCTGCTAGGGTCTCCGCAGCCCCGGGAGACAGCGCGTCGCGGCAAGGCGCTCCGGTGCCAAAATCCAGCGGCTCGGTAATTGTCGACGCTGCGCGAAAGAATAAATTCGGGGCGGGCCTGACAGCGGCCGTAGTGGTCCTGGTGATTGCGGCCGCGGCTTTCGGCGTGTACTCCTTGTTGCAGCGCAGCCGGCATCTCCCATTCGAGCATTTTTCCATCGAAAATCTGACGAACAACGGTCACGTATCCCTCGCGGCGCTTTCGCCGGACGGCAAATATCTCCTGCATGTGCGCGACGAGAACGGTCTTCAGTCCCTGTGGCTGCGGCATATCCCGACCATGAGCAATACGCAGGTCGTGGCTCCGGCGGCCACGCGGTACGCAGGGCTGACCTTTTCTCCCGATGGCAGCTACATTTACTGTGTGCGGCGCGACGAGGCCGATCATACATTGGCGTCTCTTTATCGCGCTCCCGTGCTGGGCGGCACGCCGCAAATGCTGATCAGGGATGTTGACAGCGCCATCACGATTTCTCCCGATGGCCAACGCCTCGCGTATCTGCGGGAGCGCCACGACACCCCTTTCTGGGATCTGCTGATTGCGCACAGCGACGGCACGCGCGACCGCGCGCTGTTCACCAAGACGCCGCTGGCCAGCGACAGTTTTGAGCCGGCTTGGTCACCCGACGGCAAAACGATCGTGATTCCGGTAGCCCAGCCAACTCACGAGGCGTCCTCCGGGCTGCTCGGTGTGGATGTGGCCAGCGGCAAACAACGGACCGAGGCGCTGTCCGTCGACAAGGTGTATTACACGCCCGTATGGTTGCCAGATGGCAGTGGCCTGGTGATGTCGACAATGAGCCAGATGACCAGTCTGCACGGACAGTTGACACTGGTCAGCTATCCGGGAGGCGAGTTCCGGCAGCTGACCACCGACACAAATGATTATTTCCATCCCAGCATTTCCACTGATGGGCGGAGCATCGTGGCGAGCCAGGTACACGGCCAATTTCAAATTGAAGTGGCGCCAGCGAGTTCGCCAGACGCGGTACAGCCGGTGCCCTTGGCATCGCACCGGGATGTTTGGCGTTGGGATTGGGCCGCGGATGGTCGCCTGGTGATACCGCAGACCCCGGATATTCGTTTGGTGAATCCGACCGGCGGCGAAACGGTTTTGTTGTCTGACGCGGGGCACATCACGGATCAGGTCACAACCTGCGCAGGAGGAAAGTATTTTGTGTTTCGTTCGGCAGGCCGCTCCGGAAAAGTGTCGCAGAATCTTTGGAGGATGGCCAGCGACGGGACCAATCTGAAGCAACTTACGTTTGGCCCCAACGAAAGCGAACCGGAGTGTTCGCGCGACGCCCAATGGGTTGTTTACGTAGACCGTGGAGATAATCAGGCGATCAAGCGCGTTTCCATCGAGGGCGGACAGCCGGAGATGTTGATCAAAGAAGCGATTGGGCCGTGGAGTCTCTCGCCGGATGGGAAGAGGATTGTCAGCCTGGAAGTGCGTGAGATGGATCATCGTCTGGTGCTGAATTTTTACTCCATAGAGGATAAGAAGACGAACTATCATGATTTGGACCAAAGGGCTTCATCACCGCTGACCTTCACGCCAGACCCCAAAGCCGTGGTGTACGTGGTTCGCGAGAAAGGCGTAGATAATTTGTGGGAGCAACCGCTCGATAGCTCGCCCGCTCGCCAGCTTACGCACTTCGCCGCGGAGCGGATCCTGAGATTCCGGTTTTCGCCGGACGGGAGCAAGATCGCGCTCGAACGCGGGCATGTGGAATCCGACGCGGTTCTGCTCCGCGATACCAGCCGATAAGAACCTGCCGTCGACCAGGCGCAGATACCCCCTCCCCCCCTTTTTCGGATCTGTTGTAAACAAGTCACTTAGGTTTAGCGAGTTTGGAAGTGTTGCAGATACTGGAGTTATCGACGCCCCTGGGTCGAAGATGCGTAGCTTGAGCGAGTAGCGAACAGAGGGGAGTCGTCCGCAAGGCTCTCCGAAGTGGCGGAACGAACTGCGACCCAGGCTCATTATATTAAATCAGCAATGCGATCCGTAACTGCACGGGCGGGCAAAAGTGAACACCTGTCCTAAATCGCGAGAGCGTTTCGGCTCGCAATCATAGCGATATGACGTCGTCGCGGACCAGGTGCAGGCGAACGGAAACTGGCTTGGGGCCATCTTGGAAGTGGCGTTCGACCGCGGCCTTCACGCTTTCGCGTAGTTCCTTCCAGCTGTCGGCCATAACCGACAGATCTTCCGTTGCGCAGTCCGCTGCATAGCCGCCCAAATCTTCGCGGATCACATCGAATACGATTTCGCTCATGACTGGCAGATCCACGTTGACCTCTCTTCGCAAGGCCAGTGTAGTGCGGCGGCTATCGCGGAATACAACGGTGAGAAACCTTACAAGCGCGCAGCTTTGATGGTATTCGACCGCTATGCGCTTACTAAGGTCACTAGCGCTGCGAAGCCTCGCCAGCCGCGACGCGGCGGTTAAAATCTTCGGATTTCTTCTTCGGGACGCTCAGGGTTTGCCAGTTTGCGCCTGCAAAATGCTTGGCAAGAAACACAATCTGGCCCACGTGATGCGCGTAGTGCCCGACTTGCCGGTTAATGGCCTGCATCACGGAATGCGGTTCGGTGCGAATCGTAATCGTGCGCGTCAAATCTTCGTCGGTCAGTTTGTCCAGGGCGTCCAAACAAATCTTCCAGCCCGCTTCCCACAGCGCGACCAAACCGGCGCGTGTTTGCGGCGGCGTTTCAAATTCCGAGTCGCGGTTGCGGTCCGGTTTTTCGCCATCCGTGGTGAGAAAGTCTGTCCAGCGCGAGCGCATGTTTCCGGCCATGTGCTTGACGACGATCGCTATGGAATTTGATTCGGCGCTGATCACCGTGAAGAGTCCGTCGTCAGGGCATTGCTCAATGGCTCGATCACCCAAACGCTTGTAATACCGCAGGAGGTCGCGGGCATCCTTCGTATAAGAGGTTGTGAGTTGGTGTGCCATGGGGCTATTCTGTCCGCGCAAGTGAGAATGTCAACGGGGGAAGCGCTGCGCGGTGACGGCGTTCGGACGATACCATCGCGTGGTTCAACAAAAATTCACTTGACAATTCGCCTTTTGTTCGCCTAAGCTTCCTGCGCTATCATCCGCAACTAATCTTCCTCAGAGAGGTAAACCATGACCATCGGCCAATCGATGCTAGGGGAATTCGACCAGGAAATGCAAAACACCCGCAAGATCCTCGAGCGGGTTCCGGATGACAAATGGAATTGGAAGCCGCACGAGAAGTCCGGCACGGTCGGATGGCTTGCCGGGCACATCGCTCTGCTTCCCGGCTGGACGACTATGACCATCAACACGGAAGAATTTGATTACGCGCCGGTGGGCGGGCAATCGTCCTATCAGCCGCCGAAAATCGAAAATCGCACGGACCTTCTCGCCGCGTTCGACAAGGAATCGGCGGAAGCGCGTGCCGCGCTGGCGTCGGTGAGCGATCAGGATATGATGAAAACGTGGAAGCTGCTCGCGGGTGGTAATGAGATTTTCGCCATGCCGCGCGTGGCTGTGCTCCGCGGCGTCGTGATGAACCACCTGATTCACCATCGCGCGCAGCTTGGCGTGTACTTCCGCTTGCTGGATGTGGCGGTGCCCGGCTTGTATGGACCGAGCGCCGACGAAAACCAGGCGAGCGCCGCGGCCGTCGCAAACTAGCGCCGTCTCGTTTTATATGTTCGAGGGCACGATAAGTCGTGCCCTCCTGACGTTTCTCCCGCGAACTCGGCGGCGACGTTTCTTTTTCTATGTGGCGCGTGGTGATTTCTGTATTGCCACTCTGCATCTTCTGGTAGCCGGGCCCCACCCTTCCGCATCCGATATACTGTTACTTGATTCGGAGGCGTGTTATGGAAACACCGGTGATACTCTCGGCTGTCCGCACTCCTATCGGCAAATTTCAAGGTGGCCTCTCAGGCTTTTCCGCAATTGACCTCGGCGCGAAAGCCGTTGCCGAGGCGATTCACCGGTCTGGACTGGACGCCAAGCAAGTTGACGAGACCATCCTGGGCAACGTGGTGCAAGCCGGACTTGGCCAAAACCCCGCCCGTCAGGCGGCGCTCAAAGGCGGGTGTGACCCGCGCGTTGCGGCAATGACCATCAACAAAGTTTGCGGCTCTGGACTGAAGGCGGTCGCGCTGGCCGCGCAGGCCGTGCAGCTTGGCGAATCCGAAACCGTGGTGGCGGGCGGCATGGAGTCGATGTCCAACTGCCCGTACCTGCTGCCGCAAGCGCGCACCGGTTACCGCCTCGGCGATGGCAAGCTCGTTGATTCCATGATTCACGACGGCCTTTGGGACGCCTACGAAGACTTTCACATGGGCATCACCGGCGAGCTGGTGGCCGAGAAATACGGAATCACGCGAGAAGAGCAGGACCGCTTTTCCGTTGAAAGCCACCAGAAAGCGGTTCGCGCGCGCAAGTCCTGTTTTTTCGAGGCGCAGATACTGCCCATCGAGGTGCCGCAGAAAAAGGGCGATCCTGTGGTGATTAAGTACGATGAATCACCGCGCGAAGATACCAGCATGGAAGCGCTGGCCAGGCTCAAGCCGGCGTTCAAAAAGGACGGCACAGTCACCGCGGGGAACGCCCCGGGCACCAACGACGGTGCCGCCGCCGTGATCGTCACGAGCGAGCGCAACGCGCAACGTCTCGGCAAGCAGCCGATAGCGCGCATCGTGGCGCAAGCGGTTAGCGGCGTGGAACCGAAATGGGTGATGATGGCGCCGGTCGAAGCCGTGGAAAAGCTGCTGGCAAAAACGGGTTGGGACCGCGACAAAGATGTGGATTTGGTCGAACTAAACGAAGCCTTCGCGGTAGCCGCGATCGCGGTCACGCGCGAGCTCAAGTTAAATCCCGAAAAGGTCAACGTAAACGGCGGCGCAGTCGCCCTTGGTCATCCCATCGGCGCGAGCGGCGCGCGCATCCTGGTGACCCTGCTTTATGAATTGCAGCGCCGCAACCTCCAGCGAGGGGTAGCCGCCCTCTGCCTCGGCGGCGGAAACGCTGTGGCCCTCGCCGTGGAACGCTACTGAGCGCAAGATGATTTGCCCGCAATGCCACGCCGAATATCGTCCAGGCTTCACCGTATGCGCCGACTGCGACATTCCGCTCGTCCCGCAATACGAAACCGGTGCAGCCCTGGAAGCACCTGCGCCTCCCGCCGAGCCCGGCGATCCCAACCAAGACCCTTTCTGCGCATTCTGGAAAGGTGATGATCGCCGCCTGCACGCGGAGCTAACTTCCCTCCTCGACGCGGCAGACATTCCCCACAAAACCGTCCGCCGACAGGATCACCTGTTCAACCTGAACAACTATCCTGCTTTTCAAATCGCTGTACCGTTCTCTTTTTACGAGCGTGCCGAGCGCACCATCAAAGAGGCTTTTGACCTCGACGCTTCAGATCCGGACGCGGTGCAATCGCTGACGGCTTCACCGCTTCTAAGCGATACACCGGAAAGGGTCCGTAAGCTGCCAGCCTTGCTTTCGCCGCCCGCGGATGAGGCGATTCCCGGGCCGCCCTCAGCGGGGGATGCTTCCGATTGGTTTCCAGAGGACGCCAATGCCGCGATCTGGTCGGGCGATGATCTCTCGTTGCAGGAAATGCTGACCGTCTCTTTGAATGAAAACAAAATCTTTTGCCACTCTGAGACCACAGGTGAGCGCGCTACGATCTTCGTCCAGCCAGCGGACGAATCTCGAGCGCGTGAGATCGTCCGCGAAGTTTGCGAAGCTTCCCCACCATCCTGAGGTGGTCGGCTTCGTCCATCCATCTGATTCCCTTCCCAGTTCTTCTCAAAATCATGGGCTTGGTTCACAATACTCGCTCGGAGCCTTCCTTGCAGACCGTCGCAGTTGGCTTTCGCGTGCATTCCGGCTGGGCCGCGGCCGTTGTTCTTTGCGGGCCGGTGGATGCGCCGGTTGTTGTCGAGCGCAGAAAAATTCAGCTTGTCAAAATCTTTACCTACGCCTACCGCCAGCCTTACCACACGGCGGAAAAAATGCCGCGCCCTGACGCAATAAAGTTCATTCGCGGTGTTCAGTCCGATGCAAAACGGCTGGCGCTATCTTCTCTGCACTCTTTGCAAGCGGATTTGGCGGAGGGTGACTTCAAGATTGTGCGCAGCGCTCTTCTCCTGGCGTCCGGGCGTGCGCTTCCTGAATTAGAAAAGATTCTCGCTTCACACGCGTTGATTCACACCGCCGATGGCGAGCTGTTTCGCGATAGCTTGCGTGCGGCGTGCGGTGCCTACGATGTGCCGGTCGAGGGCATCCGGGAGAAGGAGCTTTTTGCGCTCGCTTCTCTGAAGGCGCTCGGCGTTCAACTCGCCACGCTCAAGCGTCGCATCGCTGCACTCGGCAAAGCCCTCGGTCCGCCGTGGAGCCAGGACGAAAAGTTCGCGGCGCTCGCTGCATGGCTCACGTTGACACGCTAGGGAGCTCTCTGGGTTCGGACGTTTTCGCCGGTTCCAAATCCGTTCCGCAGTAAGCGCAAAACTTATCGGTTTCCGCGACTTCGCGCTTACAGTTGGGGCAGGCCGGGTGCAGGTTGCATTTGCAATTGGGGCAGAAGTTGAAGCGCGCGTCGACCGTCGCGCCACATTGCGGGCAATTGTAGGGCAGCGGCTCGCGCATCAGAAGATAAATGATGAAGCCAAGCACCAAGTAGCCCGGCATGAGAACGAGTACCAGGAAGGTCCACAGCGCGGAGTGCATGCCGCGGCGTTTCGCATCTTTGTTGACGTAGCCAACCATGAAAACCATGATGGCGAAAACTAAAGACGCACCGGTGATAATGCCAAACAGTGCTGCTCCCGCAGCGCCTGGGTCATTGTCCAGTTCCGGGCCAAAAACCTCCTGATGGTTCGCGAGTTGGACATGAAGGACCATCTGTCCGATGATTTGTGCGATCAGAAACAGCACCACTACCATCCAGATAAGCCAGCACGGCACGAGCTTGAATTCGTTCCAGAAGCGCAGGTTCTCCCGCTTGCGGCGAAAACGGATCAGCCGCATCTTTTCGCTGAACGAACTCTTTATGCCTTGTGGATCTTCGACCATTGATCTTCTCATTCACGTGCTCGCATTTACGTGCGATTGACGCGCTCGCTTAATTCGCTTGCCGATTCCAGTCGGCCTCGTGGCTGCGGCCGGCGCCGGTCAGCAGCAGGATGACTGCGACCACGGCGGCGGGCAGCGCCCACCAAAGTCCAAAGCCGAGCTCCCAGACAATGTTGGGTACGCCCAGGCGGTGGCCGACCCATTCAAGCCCGCGCCACACGTACGGCGCCGTCGCTGCCCCGAATGCCCAGGAAATGCCGCAGGCGGCCCAGACAATGCGCCAGCGCGGCTCGCTCCGAAGCTGCTCAGCGCGTAGGCGTACCCGGAACTGCGTGCGACTAGCCAGCGTCGGAGGCAACGCAACACTCAATCCGCGCAGTGAACGAATCGCCTGCTCAGTCGCCGCCGCGCGTGCCACACATCTCGCGCACTCCGAAAGATGCTGCCGTAGCCACTGTTGATCGGCCGAAGAGATTCCTTCGACTCGCTCTTGCGCAATCAGCCGCTCCGCTCGGGCGTGCAATTCTTGGCTCATGCCACTTCTCCGGCCAGTAAAACGCGCAAGTCCTCGAGCCCGCGATACAGGCGGGACTTTACGGTCGATATGGACGCACTCAGCACTGCGGCGATCTCCGCCAGCGCCAGCTCTTCCTGAAAGCGCAGCAACAGCACCTCGCGATAGATCGCCGGCAGTTTTTCAAGGGAAGCGTGCACCGCGCCCTCGGATTCCTGTGTCAGCACCAAATGCAGTGGCGAGGGATCATCGCCGGCAAATTCCACGGGCGCGCCTTCATCGGGATTGGTCAGGGCATCCAGGCTTTGCGCTTTCTTCTGTCGCTGCCAATCGATGACCAAGTGCCGCGCAATCGAGAATAGCCAAGCCTCGAATTTCGACTTCCCGTCGTACTGGTGGCCGCGTTCCAGCACGCGAATCCAGGTCTCCTGAAAAAAGTCCTCGGCGCGCTCGCGATTTCCCGTGATGTACAACAAATAGCGGAACAGGCGGTACTGATACTGCTCGATCAAACGGTCGAGCAGCTCCGGGTCGCGGCGTCTCAGCCCGAGGGCCAGGGACTTCGTGTCGTCCGCCATCAAGTTCGAGAACAGCAGGGAGGCCGGCGCGGCCAGCGGCGTCGGCAATGAGAATGTCGCGTTCATTCTAAGCTGAATACGCTTGAGCTGCCCAAAAAGACGCATCGAGGCACCTCCAGCCGCTAAACGCGCCACTTTCGGCCGTCCGCGCACCCAACCACCGTTCATCTGTATGGTAAGCTGGCCGAGTCTCCCCGCCCTCCGCTCCGCTATGGAGGAACCGGTGTCGACCAAACCTGCCCCGGAAAGCTCATACGTTGTTCTCTGGACCGGTGAGAATCCCGCGCTGCACGGGGCCTTGCTTCAGGAGCTGGACCTGTCCGGGATTCCCTATGCGTACGCGCCCATCGGCGAGGAAGAAATCGAGCCGGACCCCCTGCCCATTGATTGGAAGCCGCGCTTTGGCTTCGAGGTCGCCGTGCACCATGCTGACCTCCCGAAAGCAAAGGAGATTCTGGAGCGGCTCCTTAGCGAAGGCGAACTCGCCGACGTAGAAATTCACGCGGAAGATGAAGAGCCGAGTAATGCCGAGTCAATTGTTGAGGCATCGCCAAGCCCGGCAGTCGATGAGCAGGCCACCATATCGGTCTGGGCCGGCGACGACGCCCGCATTGTTGAGTTCCTGGCCGCCGCCTTGCGGGAAAATGAGATCCCGATTCGCGCGGTAAGCGAGGGCGCGCTCACAGTCATGTACGTTCCGCCGTCAAGTGCTCTGCGCGCCCGCGAAATTGTTCGCGAAATCACCGAAGGCGTTCCGCCGGCGTAACGTGACCTTATTTCGGCCTCTCCGCTTGACCTCTATCTGCGTCCCGTGCATCCTCTACTCCGCTTGCGAGGGGCTTCAGCTTGTCGATCGATTCCATCAGAACCGTCGCGGTGCTTGGCGCTGGCACTATGGGTAATGGCATCGCGCACGTGTTTGCGCGCGCGGGATACAAGGTGCTGCTCCGCGATGTCGAGCAGCGTTATCTCGATCGTGCGCTGGACACGATTGCAAAAAATCTCGACCGGGAAATCAAGAAGGGCAAATTGGCGGAAGCGGAAAAGGGGACTGTCCTCGAACGCCTCGTTCCCGTCACGGACATGTCCACCATCGCCAATGCTGACTTCGTCGTCGAAGCCGTCCCAGAAAAGCTCGAGCTGAAGCGGCACGTTCTCACCGAGGCTGACCATCTCCTTCGCGATGACGTGATCATTGCCAGCAATACCTCATCGATTGCAATCACCACGTTGGCAGCGCTTACCAAGCGCCCCGACCGCTTCGTGGGCATGCACTTCATGAATCCTGTGCCGGTGATGGTGCTGGTTGAAGTCATCCGCGCGCTGCAAACCAGCGATGCCACTTTCACCACCACGATGCGGCTTGCCGAGCGCCTCGGCAAGAAGCCCGTCGCGGTAAACGATGCTCCCGGATTCGTCTCCAACCGCGTGCTTATGCCGCTGATCAACGAAGCCGCCTACTGCGTAATGGAGGGCGTGGCCACGCCTGAAGCGGTCGATACCGTGATGAAGACAGGTATGAACCATCCTATGGGCCCACTCGAGCTGGCCGACTTCATCGGCCTCGACGTCTGCGTCGACATTATGCACGTCCTCCACGAGGGCCTCGGCGACCCCAAATACCGCGCCTGTCCGCTGCTGAAGAAATACGTAGCCGCCGGCTGGCTCGGCCGCAAATCCGCCCGCGGTTTCTACACCTACGGCACACAATAAGACCAAGGCTCAAATAGTGTTTGCTTTTTGTTCGCCCCTATGCTATTTTCCTCTCGCGATTTCAACAGGTGCCTGGCGTGACCACTTGCTCCAAAATCAAAACCTGTCATCCTGAGTGCATCGATGAGGTCGCCCCAGAAAAGCCTGGCAGCGGCATAAACAAAATGGTAATCTACCGCTTCCATTATGTAATCGGCCAACAGCTCGGCGCTTTCCCGGCGTCAAGCCGTGCCTTTGGGTCGTGCAGCAAGGGTTCCCTAATTTCCTCCACCGAGGTGTGAAATGGCAGACGACAAACTAAAACAGCTGGAAACGGCGATAGCAGTAATCGAAAAATCCTACGGCAAGGGCTCCATCATGCGCCTGGGCAGCCGCGATGTGCTGGTGCCCGTGAGCGTGATCCCTACTGGTTGCCTTTCGCTCGATGCCGCCCTCGGTGTAGGCGGCTTCCCGCGCGGACGCGTTGTCGAGGTCTACGGTCCGGAATCCGGCGGCAAGACCACGATGACGCTGCACGTCATTGCCGAGGCGCAAAAGCTCGGCGGCACGGCCGCGTTCATTGACGCCGAGCACGCTCTGGACCCCATTTACGCCCGCAAACTCGGCGTGGATGTGGACAATCTCCTTGTCTCGCAGCCCGACAATGGCGAACAGGCGCTTGAGATAGCGCAGGAGCTAATCCGCTCCAATGCTGTCGATATCGTCGTGGTCGACTCTGTCGCCGCGCTCGTCCCCAAAGCCGAGCTCGAAGGCGACATGGGCGACCCGCAAATGGGTTTGCAAGCGCGCCTGATGTCGCAAGCGTTGCGCAAGCTCACCGCCATCGTCTCCAAGTCGCGCACCTGCCTCATCTTCATCAACCAAATCCGAGAAAAAATCGGCGTGATGTTCGGCAACCCGGAAACCACTACCGGCGGCCGCGCGCTGAAGTTCTACGCTTCGATTCGCCTGGACATTCGACGCATTCAAGCCATCAAGGAGGGTGACCGCGTCATTGGCTCGCGCACCCGCGGCAAAGTCGTAAAGAACAAAGTCGCCGCGCCCTTCCGCGAAGCCGAATTCGATATTCTCTATGGCGAAGGCATCTCCCGCGAGGGTGACCTGATTGATCTCGGCGTCGAAAAGGGCTTGCTGGAGAAGAGCGGTACGTGGATCAGCTACGGCGGCGAACGCATGGGCCAGGGCCGCGAGAACGCCCGCGTTTTCCTGAAGGAAAACAAAGATATCCGCGACAAGCTCGAAACCGCGCTGCGCAAGAAGCTAGAAATCGCGCTGCCTGGCAGTTCGAGTGCGGCACCTAGTGCAGCATCAAGCGGCGTCAACGGCCATGCCGCCACACATTCGCAAAGCGACAAGGTTCCCCAGAAAGCCGCAGCAGCCGCGGCATCAGCAGCCGACGCTAAGCGCCCCTCTCGCTAACAGGGTTCCAACAAAAAGAAGTCACAGAGTGTTTCAGGCGGAGGGCTTCAATCCGTGAAGCCTTCCCATTCGATAGGGTGAATGCGTTTTTCCGTTCTGTAGCAAACAAACTTTGCCGCGTCTTCACCCAATTTTCTTCCACCGTTCACTTTTCGTGACGTATAGTATTCCTAACCCCAAGCGTTTTCCGCTGGGGCCAAGTGTCTCTTTTTTAGCCTTCGCACGGAGTTCTCTATGCAAACGCCCTTCGACCTCCTTCGCAGAGATCCCGACGGCAGTTTCATCTGGATCGAAGCCGCGGCCGACCTTGTCCTCGCACGCACGCGCCTCCGCGAGCTAGCCTCCCACGCACCCGGCGAATATGTGCTGTTTGATCACACCATTCAGAAGACCGTCGAGAAGGTCAGCAACTCTAACCTGAGTTCTTGGAAAAGCTTGGAAGCGTCCGACCCGCGGCTTGCAAAGCCTCAATAGCCCCACAACGCTCCCGCTACAGCATCATATAGATGCTGCTACAAATTTTCGTGTATGGTCACTGAAAATGACTCGTGCGAGTATCGCCTTGCTGGTTACTAAGCTCCGCTAAATCGAGGTAGAAGGGGGAAGCCGACACCCCCTCGAAAAAATCGAGGCGGTAGGGCTGGGACGGTTTTCCTCTTCCACTTCGCTTACCTTGTTCTCCACAGTCTAGTCTACGTACAACCGCTTCGTCGTCCGCTCTGCCGCCCTCAAGGAGCTTAGTGACCAGCCTTAATCCAGGAAAACCGTTCGCTGCACGTTGTGTTTGCTGCACGTGCCGCCAGCAGCCGCTGCCAAATTCGCAAAATCTTGCGGCCTGGCCTTAGCTCGCCCACCCCAATCGCAAGCTGATCCGGAAATTCACCCCGCGGTTGCCCGATTCTTCTTTTCCCTTCGACGCCTTCTCGGCGTCCCCTCCGAAAAATGTCCCACCGCCCAGCAACGCTTCCAGCGCATCCAGCAAATCCCGCGCCGCATGCGATTTCAGGACGAACCCGCGCGCTCCCGCTTCCTGCACTGTGGAGGCGAGGTTCTTCGATTCGTGCATGGTGAACACCAGCACCGCCGCCCGCAATTTCAATTTCGTAATCTCCCTCGTCGCCTCAATCCCGCTCATCTCCGGCATCGTAATGTCCATGATGATTACGTCCGGATCGAGAGCCGTCGTCTTCTCGATTGCGTCCTTCCCATTCACCGCTTCGCCGCAAATTTCCCACTGTGGCCGCGCCCTTAAAATCGTTCGTATACCCTGGCGCACCACCTCGTGGTCATCGACTATCAAAATCTTAGAACCCATTGGTCAGCTCTCCTGAAATCTCCAAGGACGCAAATTCGCCCTGCTCCGCGCCATTCCTGTCACGCGGTATCCGCGGTCAGAGCCCTGTGAGCAAGGGAAGATTCTTTGGCGGTCGGGGAAAACGCCAATTGCACCGCCCACATTTGAAACTTAACCGCGCTATTCACGCAAGGAAAATCGTATACAGTGTTCGCTGTACGCACTGAGGATAATGGATGTAGTTCCCTTGCCCCTGATTCTGTATTACTTCCGTACGATGGTGCGACCTACAGCTTTCGTTGCTTTGCTGCTGGCCAATATGAGAATCCACGCCCCGAGCAGTTCTACGAGGTGGTAACCGCCCAACCGACCATCGTCATCATCAGCACGACCAGAAGCAAGCACATGCTGATGACGCTCAGCACTTTCCCATGTCCAAGCAAGTAATCGCGCGACTCCGCATCCGCGCAAAGCAGCACCAACACAACCAACACCACCGCCCACGCCAGCAGCACCGGCAAGCCCGGG
>Ga0209131_1000236_pt1 | contig 39911 bp, 31 predicted proteins | sample GraSoi_2013_40cm_FD_185826 | JGI IMG/M metagenome (GOLD analysis project Ga0209131, IMG submission 185826) | Grasslands soil microbial communities from the Angelo Coastal Reserve, California, USA - Sample 9_17_2013_40cm (SPAdes) (version 2) | ecosystem: Environmental > Terrestrial > Soil >...
CGCCGGTCAAGAAGCGCAGGAGGGACTGTGAGTCGCTGTTGCCGGTGAAGCCGTAAACGTAAACGGATTCCGCTTTGGTCATCCAATCCGGCAGTTCACTTCCAGTCTTCGCAGCAAGGTCCAAGAGAGCCGCCATGCAACGCGCCGGGCTCATGACGCAAAATCGCTCGCCGCTACGATTGTTGCGGGTCGCAATCTCATTGGCGCGCACGAACTGCCAAGACACTCCGAGCACGTCAAGCAGCGCTGCCAGCTTCTGATCCTCAGGCGATACGGTTTCCCCGCGGAGCAACAATGCCTTGGGACATCCGCTCGCGGCAGCGTTGCCCCTTAAGTAGTGTGCCGCCATTCACTCTTTCCAAATTCGTGTATGTTGGCCTGGCAGAGCAAAGAGCTAGGCTGGTCGACCTGACGGGTGGGCTTCGATGGTTAAAGAGAAATCCGCTAAAAAACCGCTGCCAGTTTTCCAATCGCAGCGTAATTTATCGAGTGCACCTAAGTATATACAGCGAATCCCCCACTCCCCTGTATGGGGGCCTGTAAAGCTCTTTATATCTGCGATTTGTAACTAGAGAGCAATCGTTTGCACGGTGCGCCGTCCTCTGACCGCAACCGCCAGTTTGCGAAAGCCGGCGGCGAAAATCATCGGCCAACCTAACGCCAAAAGGCGCAACGCCTCGCCGTACAAACCGCTCTTGCAGGCCTTTCGCACCCAGAACAACGCCGGGCCGCCGAGAAATGCGTACCGTTGGCCGCGGTTCCTGTGTCCACCGGGATAACCGCCGCGCTTCTCCTTTTGAAGGATGAGACGCAAGGCACCGGCGCAGTTGGCGACCTGATGAATAGTATTGGCCGCATGAATCCTGTAACCTACTGTAGCCGGCGCCAGAATCTGCACCGTAAGGCCGGAACTCAGCAGTTTTATCAGCACATCCAAATCTTCCATAGGAAAGATTTCGTTGGTCCAACCCTGAACTTTGGTAAAGACATCGCGGCTGATGACCAATGCGCTGGCGCTTGCGCGATAAGGCCGATCTTTATCGAATAAACTTTCGTAGGAAACTACGTCGATATTTTCCGGTGTACGTTCGCGACTGAGCGTCGGGAGTTGCCCCTCGACCCAAAGCATTGTGCTCAGGATTATATGCGGGCGTTTGCGCTCCACGACCTCTCGATATATGTCCAACGCCCATGGCAACAACAGGTCGTCTCCATCGAGGAAAACCAAAAAATCGCCTTGAGCCATCGCGATGCCGACGTTCCTAGCACGACTCGCACCTACATTTTTCTCAAGTTTGATCAGGCGGATTGCGCGGCCGTATTTTTCGAGAACTCCTTGCGAGCCGTCGCTGGAGGCATCGTCGACTACGATTATTTCCTTATCGCGATAGGCTTGTGCCAGGGCGGATTCTACGGCATCGCGGATGAACATCACCTGGTTATGGGATGTAATAATAATACTGAAGAGTGCCATAGCCCACCCAACATACGCCTGCTAATGATCCTGTGACCCGCTGATGCTCTGCTCCGACAGTACTCTGATGCTTTGATACGCTACAGGGTCCGCCGGTCGCATGCTACAGGGCCTTCGCCACCATGTTTTCCCTTCCGCGCATCTAATGGGGTGGCTCAAATCCGATGAATGGAAGGTCGGATGAATGGAAGGTCGGAAACTTGAAGGTTGAAACGCCAGCAGCTTCGCAAAATCCGCCTGTCCAGATTGAAGATTTCCGGGGTGATTTCGCTCAGGTCGCCGGCCTGGTTCAAGAATCGTGGCAGGAAAATGGCAACCAGGGCCTGTTCTATACGCCCGAATTCCTGGCCTCCTATCTGAGCTATCCGGGATCGAGCTATGCGCTGGCCCCGGCTCTATACCAGGGCGAAAACCCATGCGCCTTTGTTGTGGGGTTTCCGCGCACCATCCAATACAAAGGCAGGGAGCTTCGCGTAATACTCTGCACTCTTCTTTCTGTCTCCAGCGAATACAAAAAGAGAGGCTATGGAGTCGTTCTGTGGAGCGAACTGGTCAAGCGGGCGCAATCCGCCGGCTACGATGGCATGGTGAACTACTGCGTCGAGGGAGAGCCGATGAACGGCATGATCCTCGGATGCTGCCGCATGCTGAAGCTGCCGACCGAACGCATTTTTTCTGTTCACTACCTAATGCGACTCCTGCAACCAAAGTCGGTGATTTCTTACGCGGACGATTCTCAGGATCTGACGGAAGAATTCCGCAGAGCCGCCGGCTTCATTGGCGACGACACACCCTTGAGACGTGTGTGGACGGAAGACGAAGCGCGATGGCAACTGCAGAGACACGACGGACTCGTTGCATACCATCGCTCTGACGGGAAAGATGGACTGTTGACCGGTTATCTGATGCACGCCGCTAATCCGCAGAGAACAAAATGCTTGCTAATCGAAGACGTGTTATGGGGAACGCTTGAAAATGAAGAACGACGGACCGTTCTCCAGAAAATGCTCGATCGGGGCGTCCAAGCCGGGGCGCAGATGGCCTTCCTTCCGCGCCTGGGCTATTCCGACATCGCGCCGTTCCGGGCGGCGCGTTTTCGCAGTTCGGCAAGAACGCTTCATTGCTATTTGACAGTCTTTAACGGGGAACCATTGCCGGAACCGGTTCCCTCCATGTATCTGGACGTCGTTTGAGCGGCAGGTGGTGCGGTAATTTGGCGGCGCAGGTGACCGGTGCTTGCTTGGTTCATTTATGGGTAACTGCGAGTCGCGGCCACTTAAAGGTGGCCGCTACAGTGAGATGGCTCGCGAGCTATTCCGTCAAGGGATGTGGCCGATCTGTGCCCTCTTTGGGGCCCCCTCCCCCCGGGGTTTTTCATAAGTGTTGATTTTACAGGGGTTAAAGTCGCTTGTTTTGATACAGTTTTGCAAGTGTTGATTCTGAAGGAGTTAGAACAACGAAGCGAAGAAAAAGCCGCAGGGCTCCGAAGACTCCGCCCCGTGCTACAGGGCTTACATTGTACGGGGACTGTGCAGGTGCTAAGACGCGCTTTTACACAGGGTTTACGGTACACGAATGGTAACAGTTTGTCAAGGAAAAAGAATTAGGATGCTGCTGAGCGGCAAGCGCGCTCTTATGATACGCGACAAACATGGTAAGATGATGATTGATCAGTGTTTTCAAGCTGATTCACGACTCTCGTTTTCGCAACGCCGGCTCCCCCCAGCGAGTCTTGCCGCTCAGATTTGCATTCGATTTCCTGCTCGGGCTCCCCAGCACAGCCTATCACGAGGACTTTTCTTAGATGATTTTCCTGCGTGAGTCAGTCTCGGCAGGGTCGTCGTGAAACTTATCGACGCCCTGGCTGTTATTAGACGTCCCTTGCCGGGGAATGCTCCATTTCTCCGGGTGTCTTTGGCTTGTGGTTTCACGCCTCTACATTTCGAGACTTTCCTGACCGCTGCCTTGCGCGAGCGATCGTCTGCCGAACGCGTCGAAATAACCACCGGACTTTTTGGAGATCTGGCCGGCAACATCGAGGGAATTCGACCTGCGGGCTGCGACGCCTTAGTCGCGGTACTGGAATGGCAAGATCTGGACCTTCGACTCGGCGTTCGCAATTTAGGTGGATGGCGCGTTGCGGAGCTGCCTGACATCGTGAAGTCTGCGCAGCGCATGCTCGCTCGTCTGGAGAAAGCGATTCTCACCGCGGCGGCTTCCATTCCGACTTACATTTCGTTGCCCACGCTCCCGTTGCCCCCACTCTTCACGACTCCGAGTCAGCAGGCGTCCGCTTACGAACTTGAATTGCGCCAGGCGCTCAGCACTTTCGCGGCGTCCCTTGCGACGCAAACGCGCATACGCATCCTGAGTGCATCTCATCTGGACGAAATCTCCCCGCCATCCAATCGTTTTGACGTCCAATCAGAGCTTCTCGCTGGCTTTCCCTATCAACTGTCGCATGCGTCCGCGCTTGCCGAGCTGCTGGCCGCCCTGATCCGGAATCCAAGCCCCAAGAAAGGATTGATCACAGATCTGGATGACACGCTGTGGTCTGGAATCTTGGGCGAAAACGGCGTTGACGGAGTTTCGTGGCATATTGACCAAAAAGCGCACATTCACGGTCTCTACCAGCAGTTGCTTGCATCGCTAGCAAGCGCTGGCATTTTGACGGCTGTCGCCAGCAAGAATGAGCCTGCTCTAGTCCAGCAAGCTTTCGAAAGAGAAGATCTGCTAATTGACAAGCAATCGTTGTATCCGATCGACGTTCATTGGGGTCCAAAATCGGAATCCGTTCGCCGCATCCTGAAAACCTGGAACATCGCTGCCGATAGTGTGATTTTCATCGACGATAGTCCGATGGAGCTTGCCGAAGTCAAAGCTGTCTTCCCCGAGATGGAATTCCTCCTATTCCCCAAGACTGATTATCAAGCGTTCTGGCAACTCCTGCGGCGTTTGCGGGACGCTTTTGGGAAGGCGATCGTTTCCGAAGAAGATTCCATTCGCCTGGACAGCATCCGGGCGGCCGCAGCGCTGGAGAAGTCGTCAAATGGCGAAGGAACTTCCCTGGATAGCTTTCTTCAAGACGCGAAAGCCAGCGTCACCATTGCTTTTGGTAAGGAGAAGGAAGACCACCGGGCGTTCGAATTAATCAATAAAACTAACCAGTTCAATTTGAACGGAAAACGCCTGACCGAAAGTTCGTGGATGGCGTATTTCAACGACCCGACCACTTTCCTAATGACCGTCAGCTACGAAGATAAATATGGCGCGCTCGGCAAGATAGCCGTCCTGCTCGGCCGGATGGGGGGCAAAGCAGCCACCATTGATTATTGGGTGATGAGTTGCCGCGCCTTTTCCCGGCGTATCGAACATCAATGTCTCGGTTGGTTGTTCGAGAATTTAGATCTCCAAGAGATTGGTTTTGCCTATCAACCGACAGATCGCAATAAACCGATTCAGGATTTTCTCGCAGGCATAGCTGCCACTCCGCTCCCGACCGACGTTCGCGTCTCGCGCGCCGATTTCGCTGAAAAATGTCCGCCTCTGTTTCATCAGGCAAAGGCCACTGTAAATGCATAATCTCGAGCCAATGCATCATCTCGAACATCGTCTGGTGCGCTGCTTTTCGTCCGTATTTCCAGACTTGGACGAAGAACAGATTCGCAACGCAAGCATCGAATCCGTGCCGGGGTGGCATTCCCTGGCTTCGGTGACGCTTATTTCCGTTGTTCAGGAAGAATTCGGTGTGCAGGTCAGCCTTACCGATTTGCCCAACTTAGTTTCTTTTTCAGCGGTGCAAAACTATGTCCAGCACCACCTCGCATCTTGAACAAAGAGAGCTCGGGGACGCTCAGAATCTCGCCGCCACGCCGGCGCCGCGGGAACCCCACAGAGAAGTGAAAGAGAACATCTTAAGGGGCTTTCGGAATCGTCTCTTTCAGCACTTGGCCAGAATTCTGCCCGGCGCACGCAGTCTACGCGTCAGCTTGCATCGGTGGCGCGGCGTGCATATAGGAAAAGACGTTTGGATCGGCTACGACGTCGTCTTGGACACGTCTCGCCCTCATCTCATCACCATCGGAGATCGCGCGTCACTAAGCATGCGCGTCACGGTCATCGCGCATTTCCGCGAGACCCAAGGCGTAAGAATCGAGCAGGACGCTTTCATCGGTCCTGGAGCGATCCTTCTTCCCAACGTCACCATCGGACGCGGCGCAGTCGTAACTGCCGGTAGTGTAGTAAGCCATTCCGTCCCGCCGATGACCATCGTGCAAGGCAACCCCGCAGTTCCCATCGCAACTTGCGGAATCCCACTCTCGTCGGACGTCACTTTGAAAGAGTTCTCAAGGCGCCTTAGGCCTTTGAGCAAGAAATCGAATCCCTGAAAATGCCCGAGCGTGCGGCGTAGGTCCGCCTGCCGTGTTCGCTCAGGGAACCCCGTACGGACAGCCAGTTACCTCTTTCGGCGACCCAGATGACACAAACGGCTGGATGTGCGACGCTGCTGCTCTATACAATGGATTAGCCGAATTGCGACGTTCACGGACTGGAGAGACACCATGGCTGATGGTCCCTATGCAGTAAGGCGGGCTAATCCGCGGTTCCCGTTCTTTGCGAATGCCGAGGTTACACTCCGCGACGGAACGGGAGTTCTCGCACAGGTTGCCGAATTGAGTTCGCGTGGTTGCTATATCGATACGCTCGAACCCATTCCCACTCGTACGGAATTACGTCTCCGCATCTGCGATGGCGTAAGCACATGCGAACTACACGGCAAAGTGCTCTACCTGCATTCTGGTGGCGGCTTTGGAATTTTTGGCATGGGCGTCCTGTTTGAAGGGATGGGTGCCGAGCAGCACTCTGCAATTGACGCGTGGCTGCGCGGGCTCGCCGCGCGTCCTGGCAAAGATTTGGGAAAGAACTCCTTCTCTTAGTTAGAGCCTAATTCCCACAGAATAAATTACTTTGTCGTAATCAACGTGCTCATAAAGCGGATCGTCCGATTTGTGCGCGTAAGTCCATAAATTTTAGAGCAGAATGCGTGGATCGTTGTCCCTGCTAAGCCTTTGCAAATGTGTAGTTTGCGTGCCTATATGTTTGTGCCTCGGTATACCCCTTTTTAAGAGAGTTCTGATCGACGCCGACGGCCTGTATCCAACCGGCTAATAATCCGTCGGCCGCTTCCCGCAAAACAGTACGGATGACCCATTTTGAAATGCAAGACGTTCCGGCACAAAGGAGTAGTACTGATAGTTCCAGAACTCTTCTGAATGTAGCCGCTTCGGTATGTATGGATGTCGCGGAGGCGACGGGATATGGCGATAGGCAGGCTTGATCAGGAGACTGTGGACAGCCTTCCACGTCTGCCTGACGTGTATGACGCATACGGCGTCGAGGTCAATGCGCTGTCGGTCGAGGAAATCTTTGCCCTATACGAGCATACGGGCTTTCTGTATCCGGACAAGGCAGCGCGCCTTTTTCCACACCTCCCGAAGGTGAGGGAAAACTGGCGGCGAATGTTGAGCGCCGACGAGTCTCTCCTTTATGTGCTAACAGCCGGAGACAAGAAGCGGGGACGCGCATCGCTTGCAATTTGGCGCAGCACGCGAAACGGCTGGATGTCGCAGCATTTAGTCTCAGAAAACAATCCATACGCATCGCGGGCGGTCATGCTGGCAGCTGCGGCGGCGCGGATTCGCGAAGGGTGCGATCTCTCGGCGCAGAATTGGTTTCGGCCGGAGAACCGTTTTCCCGCGCGAGTCTTCGGTTCGATGGTGCAGACCATTGGCGAACGTCTTTCGTCGGTTCAGAGACATGCGTATTTTGCGCTACCGAGAACACTCTCGCTGCCGACGCAAAAGCGAATTCGCGTTGTGCGCTACGACCCTTCTCATCAGGGGGCACTGCTGGAGATAGCAGCAGCGGCGCGCGGAAGCATTTACATGATGGCGGAAGAATTGGAACAAGATGCTGAATTCGCGGGCGTGGACGAACTCTACCGCCGGGTGGGGCTGCGACGTACGCGGCAAATCTGGCTTGCCTACCGAGTCAATAAAGAAGAGCCGATCGGTGCGGTGATCGCCTATCGCGGACCTCTGGGTGTCAATTTCAGCTATCTGGAAAATCGCTGCGACTTGTTGTTGCACCCGACGCTTCCTGAATCGGAAGTCTCTGAGGCAGCTTCCGCGCTCCTGACTGCGTGTTCGGAAGCATATGGCGATTTCGAATTGGAAGAGATTCCCGTAATTGCGGAGGAAATGGCGACGCACGTCCTATTCAAACTGGGCGTTGAGTTTCTCCGCCATTATTGCCAGGGAATCTGGCTTAAGGATGGACATCCTCGCTTCTACCGGCATGTGGATGGTTTCTATTCAAAACTATTGGCGCGCATGGAAAAGCAGGAACTGCAAACGGCGCTCATAGGCCAGGAACGATGATGAATAGCACGGCCATGGTCGACTACATCATGGAAGACCCGCGCGAGGCCATGCGTCTCGAGCTGAAGGTGGATCCACGCGCGTGGGTACAAAAGTATGTGGCGGGCCGAATACGCGCGGGCGCAGAAATTCTCTCGGTCGGCTGCGGTCCAGGAGTGATCGTTCGGGAGTTGTGCACACTGGACTCTTCCATTCGAGCAACGGGCCTGGACATCAGTGAGGAGCGCGTGCTGGAAGCGAAGCAAAGAAACAGTCAGAACGCACAAGCAAACTTCGTTCGTGGGGATGCGCAGGCAATGGAGTTCGCCTCGAACAGCTTCGACTTAGTGTACTCGCGCATGTTGATGGAATACCTGAAAGACAAAGAAAGTGCCGTCAAGGAAATGGCTAGAGTTTGCAAACGAGGCGGCACAGTTTTGTTGCAAGACCTGGACGGCCAGCTTTTGTGGCATTACCCCGAGGATCCCGTGGTGCAGGGCACGGTCGAAAAGGTGGTGCGGGCTCTAGCGGCGACAGGGTTCGATCCCTTTGTTGGGCGGAAGCTTTTTTCGTTGGCCTACAGGGCCGGGCTGAAAAACATCGACGTGCAGGTGGAGTGCTACCACTTGATTGCGGGACAAATTGAGCCGGCGATCCTGGAGCAGTGGGAGCTGAAATTGGAGATCGCGGGACCGCAACTCGCGCGGCTGCTGGGTAGCGAACGTGAAGCGCGAGAGCAGAGCCGGAGGTTTCTCCAATATCTATGCCGGCCGGACACGCTGACCTACTCGACGGTATTTACGGTAACTGGGGAGAAGGTTTGAGCAATCTTGAAATTGCGGCGCTGGGGAAAGACCTAGAGCGGCTAGACAACGGATTTATCGGGACCATCGTTACGGGAACACGCTGAAACAGACGTCGGGGGAGACACGCTATCGGAAGTCAGGGCCAAATCCACAGTGGGGAATAGTACGCCAGCTTTGCTGACGAGTTCTCATAGAAGGGACGCTAAATATGCGGTCGATTCGAAAACCCAGTCGCGGCGCGGCAAGGTCTGCCGGACGAACCATGCTGGCCAGTTTTGCAGCAGTGCTTTTGGCTGCTAACTCGGGGGCTCAAGGTCATCAGAGCGTGCCAGACGTCACGACACTGAGCATGGAAGACCTGATGAACATGCAGGTCACATCGGTGTCCAAGCGAACGCAGAAGGTGGCGGACGCGGCGGCGGCCGTCTTCGTAATTACCCAGGAAGACATTCGACGCTCGGGAGCCACGAGCATTCCCGAAGCATTGAGACTCGTCCCGGGTCTAGAAGTCGCACGCATCGACTCTAACAAATGGGCCATCGCTTCACGCGGATTTAATGGCCGTTTCGACAACAAGCTATTGGTCCTCATCGACGGCCGAAGCGTGTATACGCCTTTGTTTTCTGGCGTGTACTGGAATGTTCAAGACGTAATGCTCGAGGATATCGATCGCATTGAAGTGATCCGGGGCCCCGGCGCGACCTTGTGGGGCGCCAACGCTGTGAATGGCGTAATCAACATCATCAGCAAGAAGGCTAAAGACACGCAGTCCACCGTTGTGACCGCAGGAGCTGGAACCGAAGAGCGCGGCTCGGGCGGGGTTCGCTACGGAAGCAAGATTGGGGATACCTCTTACCGAGCCTACGGAAAGTACTTCAATTGGGGACCATCGCAATATCCGTCTGGCATGACTGCGCATGACGGATGGGACGCGCTGCGCGGTGGATTTCGCGCGGATTGGACACCGGCAGGCGCCGATTCTCTGACTTTGCAGGGCGATATTTATCGCAGCAAGTACGGGGAAACCCTAACAGTCCCGTCCCTCAGCGCCCCCTATTCGAGCACTTTCCCTAACAAGGGAAACTACAGCGGAGGAAACATTCTGGGCCGGTGGAATCACAGCTCGGAGGGTTCTTCGATGTCGCTGCAGATGTATTACGACAACACAACGATCGCAGACAATTCGCTGTTCGTAGACCATCAGAACATTTTTGACATGGATTTCCAGCACGGATTCCACGTTGGAGATTCACAACAATTTGTATGGGGGCTTGGCTACCGCTCGATCCGCGACCGGAACGACTCCAGTTTTTCGGTTTCGCTTCAGCCAAATCAGCTTACCCTGAATCATTTCAGCGCATTCCTTCAGGACGAGATAAGTCTGGTCGATAACCGCCTACGCCTAACGTTCGGCTCGAAATTCGAGCACAACGATTTCACGGGCTTTGAAGTGCAGCCGAATGCGCGATTGCTGTGGACGCTGACGCCAAATCAGTCGGTCTGGACGGCGGTATCGCGAGCGGTGCGCACCCCGGCGCTAACCGAGGAAGGTCTGCGGCTGAATTCGGCGGTCATACCGCCGACGACGCCGGCAAATCCAACTCCGTTTCCAGCCGTCGTAGCGGTTTTTGGCAGCCATAAATTTCAATCCGAAGACCTGCTTGCCTATGAGTTGGGCTATCGAGTTCAGGTGACGAGCTCGCTGTCAGCCGATATTGCGACGTTCTATAACAATTACTCCAACCTTCGGACCGCCGAGCCAGGAGCACCCTTTCTGGAAGGAAGCCCTGCTCCCACGAACCTCGTTGTTCCCTTCGTTGCCGGGAATAAGATGAGCGGAGGCACGTACGGCGCCGAGCTATTTGCAGACTGGAGAGTCGTTCCCAAGTGGCGTTTGGTGGGTTCTTACAGCTACCTGCAGATGGACATACGGAAGAATGCCGACAGTCTGGATCCGACGAACGATAGTCCCAACGGGTCGAGTCCGCGCCATCAATGGTATCTGAGATCGTCCATCGATCTGCCGAAGCACTTCGAGCACGATACCACTCTGCGTTTCGTGGATCGTCTTCCAAGCTTGAATATACCCAGCTATTACTCGCTGGATGCCCATTTAGGCTGGCGACCGATTTCGCGAGTGGAATTTTCGATTGGCGGCCAAAACCTGCTGGATAACCAGCATCTGGAATTTATTCCAGATTTCATCAATACCGCTCCCACTGACGTCAAACGCACGGTCTACGGCAGCATGACGTTTAAGTTTTAATTTCGTTGGCAACCGACCTCTCAACGATGAGCACGTACGGACGGAAAATGTAATGTTGAGACGACTGGGAATCCTGATCGTAGTATTCGGTTTGACGCTGAATTGGACGCCCGCGGCAGATGCACAAGCGGGTGACGCCTCCGATTCTTCGGAATACCTGATCAAGGCCGGCTTTATTTACAACTTCGCGAAATTCGTGGAGTGGCCGGCGGCTACGTTTTCTCAGCCAGATTCGCCGATCGTGATAGGCGTCTTAGGGACCGATCCTTTCGGTAACGTCCTTGACCGGATTGTGGAGGACAAGAAAATTGGGGCAAGGGGATTTGTCGTCAAGCGCTATAAATGGGCGAAAGATCTAAAGGATCTGAAGGACTGCAAAATCTTGTTCGTCAGCGCGTCGGAAAAAGCCCACATCGATGAAATCTTGGTAAGCGTCAAGGGCCTGCCGATTCTCACGGTTGGTGAGACGCCTGGCTTTGCCGAACGCGGCGGAGTGATCCGATTTACCTTGGAAGACAATCGTGTGCGCTTTGAGGTCAATGTAGACGCAGCACACCTGGCGGACTTGAACATTAGTTCGCGGCTGCTGACGCTGGCGAAAATCATCCCGCAAAATGCCGCCACAGTAAGGAATCCGGGATGATTCTTCAGAATCTTTCAATCAAGCGCAAGCTGACGCTGATAACGATGTTAACCAGCAGCGCCGCGCTGGTTCTCTCTGCGTTGAGTTTCCTTATCTACGATCTCGTTTCCTTCCGGCACCTGCTTATTCAGGACTTGATGACGCAGGCGGAAATCATCGGATACAACAGCGCAGGGGCGATGGAATTCAAGGACGTGCCCGCCGCGACCGCAACCCTTTCGGCGTTAACGGCCAAGGAAGACGTCGTGACCGCAGGACTGTACGGCCGCGACAGCAAGATGTTTGCGCACTATTCCCGCAACAACAACGTCATACCCTCGCTGCTTCCCGCCCATTCGCAAGACAAAGGCTATCGGTTTGAAGGCGGGTATCTGCAGGTCTTCCATGACGTGACCCTAAATGGGGAACGCCTCGGGACACTCTTCTTACAATCGGACATGCGGCAATGGAGTGTAAGGGCCAAGCGCTACGCGGGTATCCTTTGCATTTTTGTGTTGATCTCGGGTTTGTTTGCATTCTTGGTCTCTTCGAGACTTCAACGGTTGATTTCCAGGCCCATTCTGCATCTTGAAGACACCATGAGAATGGTTTCAGCCAACCGCAATTACGAGATTCGGGCGACAAAGTCCTACGGCGATGAAATTGGAAAGTTGATCGACGGCTTCAATACCATGCTGTCCGAAATCCAGCAAAGGGATACGGCCCTACGGGGCGCTAACGACGAACTGAAATCCAGGACGGGCGAACTGGAGAAAGAAATCTTGCACAGAAGGCAGACGCAGGAAGAACTGTTGAAGGCCAAGCACGTGGCGGAGGAAGCCAGCCGGGCTAAGAGCACATTTCTTGCGAACATGAGCCATGAATTGCGCACACCGCTTAACGCCATCATCGGGTACAGCGAAATGCTGGAAGAGGAATCACGGGAATCGGGAAAGTCGGACAGCGTCCACGACCTTCGCAAGATCCAATCGGCAGGCAAACATTTGTTGTCGCTCATCAACGATGTTCTGGATCTGTCGAAAATCGAAGCTGGAAAAATGGGTTTGCACTTGGAGAATTTCGACGTGGCGCCGCTGATAGACGAAATGACCACCACATTGCAGCCGGCGGCCGCTAAAAATGGCAACACGATTCGTTTGCATGTCGCAAACAATCTTGGTGCGATGCACGCGGATATTACCAAAGTCAGGCAGATCCTATTCAATCTGTTGAGCAACGCCTGCAAGTTTACTGATCACGGCACAATCTCCGTGGACGTCGATCAAAGCAAATTCGAGGGCCGCGATTGGATTCTATTCCGTGTCAGCGATACGGGAATTGGAATCACCGCTAAGCAGAAGGAGAACCTGTTTCTCGAGTTCTCCCAAGCGGACGCCTCGATCGCACGAAAGTATGGCGGAACTGGTTTGGGACTCGCGATTACCTATCGGTTCGTGCAGTTGATGAAAGGCCGCATCTCAGTCGAGAGCGAGCCCGGTAAAGGTGCGACTTTCACGGTGCATTTGCCGGCGCAGGTTGTTGCGGAAACACCCGAATCCGCACGGTCAACGACAAGCAGCGAAGTCGCGCCCTCATCGGAAGAATCCAAAACGCGCAAAGATACGATTCTAGTCATAGACGATGATGCTTCCGTTCGGGACCTTATGTCTCGTTTCCTCGGCAAATTGGGATTTCATGTAGTCGCGGCGGCGAACGGCGAAGAAGGTGTGCGACTTGCGCGGCAAGTTCGTCCGATGGTTATTACGCTCGATGTAGTAATGCCGGAGTGCGATGGCTGGACAGTGCTGAAGAAACTGAAGAGCGATTCCGCGCTAGCGGAGATTCCGGTCATCATGGTCACCATCGTCGACAATGAAGCGATGGGCCTTGATTTGGGCGCCTCCAATTATCTTATCAAGCCGGTCGATCGCGACCGTCTTGCGGTCCTTATTGAAAAGCACCGTGCTGGTCGTCCGGCCACTATTACCGGAGCCACTGCAGCCCCCTTTATATCAAACCCCCCGCAACGTCGGAGGGAGTCGGAACGGCGAGCCTCGGGAAAGGTCGATCATGCCAAAGATCTTGTTAGTCGAAGATAACGAAATGAATCGAGACATGCTCTCGAGGCGCTTACAGCGTAAGGGCTACTCCGTTATCTCCGCTCATGACGGGGAGCAAGGACACTTGATGGCCTGCTCGGAGATGCCGGACCTGATCCTGATGGATATAAGCCTTCCACTGATGAACGGGTGGGAAGTGACTCGCCTGCTCAAGAGTAATGAATCAACTCGGCATATCCCCATCATTGCGCTGACCGCGCACGCATTGAGTACCGATCGCGATAGAGCGTTTGAAGCAGGCTGCGATGACTACGACACCAAACCCGTTGAATTTGCGCGGCTGAACGAAAAGATCGACAACTTGCTGACGGTGAAAAAATCATGACGAATTCCCGGCCGAGCAAGTTGCTCATCGTAGATGACAACGAAATGAACCGCGACATGCTCGCTCGCCGCCTGCTGCGCAAGGGGTATGTTGTCAGTCTCGCCGAGAATGCGAAGGAATTGCTGCAACGAGTCAAAGAAGACGCCGTGGATCTGGTCCTGTTGGACATTGAAATGCCGGAGATCAGTGGCCTCGACGCATTGCAAAACCTGCGTAACCACTACTCCGCGGCCGAGTTGCCGATCATCATGGTCACGGCAAAGGCGCAAAGCGACGATATTGTCAAAGCACTGGATCTGGGCGCTAACGATTATTTGACGAAGCCAATAGATTTTCCGGTCGCGGTGGCTCGAATAGGTACTCAGCTATCACACAAACACGCACAGGAAGCATTGAAGGAAAGTGAAGAGCGCTATTCCCTGGCGGCTCGTGGTTCCAACGACGGCTTGTGGGACTGGAATCTGTCGGCCAATGTTGTGCATTTCTCTCCTCGTTGGAAGGCCATGTTGGGGTATCAGGAAAACGAAATCGACGACAGACCTGAGGAATGGTTCGACCGGATTCACGACGCGGATCGCGAACGAGTCAAAGAGGAGATTGCGGCCCATCAAAAAGGCTTGACCCCTCATTTCCAGAGTGAGCACCGCGTGCTGCATAAGGATGGGACGTTTCGTTGGATGCTGAGCCGAGGGGTCGCCGTTCATGACGCTTCCGGAAATGCTTCGCGCATGGCCGGCTCACAGACTGACATTACCGAAGGCAAGGTATCCGACCCCCTGACAGGTCTGCCCAATCGGCTGCTATTTATTGACCGGGTCGGACGACTCGTCAAGCACACAAAGCGCCGCAAAGACCAGTTGTTTGCCGTTCTATTCATGGACCTTGATGGGTTCAAGATGATCAACGACAGCATGGGGCACCTAGTCGGGGATCAACTCCTCCTTGGAGTAGCCAACCGGTTGGAGAAATGTTTGCGATCAACGGATACCGTCGCGCGTCTAGGGGAAACCTTCACGGTCGCGCGCCTGGGAGGAGACGAATTCACAGTCCTACTCGACGATATCAAAGATCCCAGCGATGCCAAGCGCGCCGCCGACCGCATGATGAATGCTTTGGTATCGCCCTTCATTTTGGGCGGGAAAGAGGTGTTCACCTCCGTGAGCATCGGAATTGCTTTAAGCAATTCAGGCTATGAGCAACCGGAAGATATCCTGCGAGATGCCGACACGGCAATGTATCGCGCCAAGTCTTTGGGCAAGGCCCGTTATGAAGTGTTCGACGCCGATATGCGAGCCAGCGTAATGGCTCGATTGCAGTTGGAGACTGATCTGCGTCGCGCGCTTGAACGCGGAGAATTTCGCAATTTCTATCAACCGATTGTTGCGCTGGTTTCCGGAGAAATTGCGGGCTTTGAGGCTCTGTTGCGCTGGCAGCATCCCACTCGCGGCCTGCTTGGGCCCAGTGAATTTATCCCAGTTGCTGAGGAAACCGGTTTGATCCGCGAGCTTGGTTGGTGGAATTTACGGGAAGCCTGCCGGCAAATCAGCGAATGGCGAGCAGGTGCAAGTGCTCATCGTCATCTGACAATTAGCGTCAACCTGTCCGCTAAGCAATTTCTACAGCCAAAACTTGTCGAAGACATTGGAAAGTTGCTGGCTGACCTTGCTCTTCCACCGGAAGCTTTGAAGTTGGAAATCACGGAAAGCACGGTGATGGGAGATCCGACCGCGGCGGTGGAAATGTTGCAACATATCAAATCCCTGGGCATACAGCTGGCTATCGATGACTTTGGTACGGGCTATTCTTCGTTGAGTTACCTCCACCGCTTCCCTCTCGACACCCTGAAGATCGACCGCTCTTTCATCAGTAACATGGGAGATGACGGAGAAGGCATGGAGATTGCGCGAACCATCTTGCCGATGGCCAACAATCTTCGATTAGACGTTGTCGCCGAGGGAGTAGAGACAATCCAACAGGTCGCTTTGCTGAAAAAATTGCACTGTAAATATGGCCAGGGATATTACTTTTCACGTCCACTGTCCGCCGAGGGGACCGCAGCGTTATTGGCAGGAGACTTGACGTGGCAAGCGTGCGAGCAAACCAGTTAGCTCAACAGATGTCTGCAATGGGAAAACTGGCGACCACAGCCTTGCTCGGCCGCGGCGCACAAATGTTGACCGCGGACTTTAACGTATTCCGTTGCTCGAGTTTGGCGATTGATAGATCTTTATGAAGCTCGCTTGGCAGAACATCATTCACGATCGCGGGCGTTTTTCGGTTACCGTGCTCGGAGTCTGTTTTGCCGTATTCCTCATGATCTTTCAAGGCAGTCTCTTGGCCGGCTTCTTGCGTGCCGCATCCCGGCTTATCGATGCCAGCGATTCCGACATCTGGATCACTTCTCGGGGTGTGCAGGCGTTTGAGTTTGGAACCACCTTGGAAAGCCGCGTTAGGGAAATGGCTGCCGGCGTACCGGGTGTTGTGGAAACCGGTCGGGTGTGCATGGCATTTGCCGTCTACCGGACACCCAGCGGCACGCAACAAGTCATCGCTTTGGTTGGCGCCGATCCTAATGTCGGCAGGCGTTTCCCGGTTCCCAACGTTCCTGAATCGGCTGGAGAGACTTCACCCGATGCAGTTTTCTACGACGTAAGTGATCGCAAACAAATGGACGTCAGCTCGCTGCCGGCGGAAGTCGAGATAAATCGTCACCGCGCCAGCATCGAGCGCGAGATCGAAGGCTACGGGGCCTTCCTGGGAGTGCCTTTTCTCTTTACCTCCTACCGGAATGCCACTCGCTACATGGGTTTTGGCCGGGATGACGCCATGTACATCCTTCTGCGAGTCGGCAATGGATACCCTGTTTCCGATGTCCAGCAAAACCTCAGGCAGCGGCTCCCGGAAGTCGACGTACTTACGCAAAGCGAGTTTGCGCACAAGTCCAGAATGTACTGGACCATGAAAACGGGAGCAGGAGGTGCGATTCTAACCGCCGGCGTCCTAGCGTTTCTCATAGGCCTTGTGGTTGTCTCGCAAACCATTTACGCCAACACGATGGAAAATATCGAGGAATACGCCACGTTGAAGGCTCTCGGAGCGTCCCAAACTTTCGTGGCCCGCATTGTGCTTTCCCAAGCTCTGATTTGCGGAGTGCTCGGCAGCATTCTCGGACTCTTGGCGGCTATTCCAAGCATTGGTTACGCAAAATCCCTGATTCCTTGGATTTACGCACCTTGGTGGTTGCCGGCCGTCATGGTCGTGCCCAGCTTATTCATGTGCTCGTTGGCATCTATTGCTTCGGTGCGCAGCGCCCTCACGGTCGAGCCGGGGAGAGTGTTTCGTGCCTGATCATTTCTTGGGAGTTGAAGGCGCGAGCGTTTCCTTCGGCAAGGGAGACGCACGAGTCCCCGCGCTGCGGGACATTTCTCTGAGTTTCGAGCGCGGCGCGCTCGCGTTGGTGATGGGCCCTTCGGGTAGCGGAAAGACCACACTGCTATCCATGCTGGGCTGTCTCTTATCACCTGATGAAGGAACAGTGTTTGTGGACGGTGTTGCGGTAAATGCGCTGAGTGAATCGCGAAAGACGGAAATTCGTCAAAAGAAAATCAGCTTTGTGTTCCAGGCATTCCGCCTCTTTCATTCGCTCTCCGCGATCGACAATGTGGCTGTGGGCTTTGAAATTCGCGATTCCGGCGAGCCCCGGCGTATGGAAATGGCCCGTGATCTGCTCCTTCAATTCGGCTTAGGCAATAAGCTTAATCAAGAGCCTAACCAACTCAGTCCTGGAGAGAAGCAGCGAGTCGCCATTGCGCGCGCCTTGGCGGGAAATCCTCCGATCCTTCTCGCAGACGAGCCAACCGCGTCTCTCGATGCCAAGGCCGGAAAAAACATCTGCGAAATCCTTCGGAATCAAGCTAGCGAAAATGGCAGAACCGTTGTTGTTGTGAGCCACGATCCGCGCTGGCGGGAATTCGCTGACCGCACCATCACTCTCTGCGATGGCCAGGTTGAGCAAGAGGTGAATTCATGACCGCCCAGCGCAGATGGGTATTTGGTGGTTCGGCGGTCCTGCTGGTCACTATCGGTGCAGCGCTCTTCGGAACTTCAAGAAACCGCAATTCGGTGCAGGCTCACGGAACATCCGCCAATGACGCCAGCGGGGCTGTCGTATTCGCCTCGCCAGGTAGGGTTGAAGGCGCCTCGGAAACCACTCAGGTGGGAGCTGCGGCCGACGGCATTCTGAAGGCCGTGTACGTGAAAGAAGGTCAGTTAGTAAAACGAGGGACATTGCTTGGCGAGATTGCTTGTGACGACCTCCAGCCCGCGTTGCAAACTGCTATGGCCGAAGCGGATTCCGCCCGTCAGTCACGCGCCCGCCTTTTGCGAGGCGCACGCGACGAGGAGAAGAAAATAGCGAGTGAAAAGACATCTGCAGCCCGGGCCACCTTTGAAGAAGCCAAATCACGGATGGACATGCAGCGTGCTCTTTACCAAAAGGAGCAGGTCTCCCGAGCCACATATGACCAGGCGGTCCGCGATCTCGGTGTGGCCGATGCTAATCTCCGAGCCGCACTTCGTACGGAAGAGTTAGTCTCCGCTCCTCCATTACAGGAAGATGCGGCGCGAGCGGATGCCGATGTGCTTGCGGCCGAGAGCCGTGTGCGAACCGTCCAGGAACGCATCGGGAAGTGCTCAATAGTGGCACCGATAGACGGCACCGTCTTGCGGGTCTACGCCAGGCGTGGCGAGTCCTTTAGCACAGTCACTCCCCGCCCTTTGTTCAGTCTCGCGGATACTTCCACTCGACACATTAAGGCGGAAGTGGATGAAAGAGACGTAGACAAGCTCTCCGTAGGGCAGAACGTGATTATCCAAGCTGACGCCCTTGACGGGAAGAAGCTCCGCGGTTCAGTTTCCCGGATATCTGCGATGATGGGCAGGAAAAGCATCAGTACCGGCGACCCCTCTGACAAGAGCGACCGCGATATCCTGGAAGCTGTGATCGACTTGGACGACAACTCCAGGCCATTGCCTATCGGTCTGAGGGTAACCGTACAGTTCGTATCGAATGCTCGTCGAAAATAGAGATTCTCCAAAACAATTTCGGCGCCGTAAGCCCCCACCCTGTAAGAGCAAAGCGTATTGGACCTAGCGTCCTCCGGCCCCTTGTTCCGCCAGATTCCGTTGCAGGCTGTCGCGATCCAACTCGTTTTCCCAACGAGCTACAACCAAAGTTGCCACCGCGTTGCCGGTCATGTTGACAACAGCGCGACACATGCTGAGAAAGCGGTCGATGCCCAGAATCAGCGCCATTCCGGCGACCGGTATGGTCGGGATTACCATCATGGTCGCGACGAGCGCGATGAATGCCGCTCCTTGCACGCCGCTTGCGCCTTTAGAGGTAAGCAGAGCGACGCCCAGAATCGTGAACTGCTGTAAAAGCGTTAGATGTGTGTTGGTAGCCTGGGCCACAAACAATGCTGCGAGAGTCATATAGAGACTTGTGCCGTCAGCGTTGAATGTGTAACCCGTTGGAACAACGAGACCGACGAGGGCTTTGGAGCATCCGAGCTTTTCGAGTTTGACCATGAGTGCGGGGAGTGCGGGTTCTGAAGAGCTAGTGGCTAGTACAAGGAGAATTTCTTCGCGAAGATACCAGAGGAAACGCAGGATTCCGAAACCTGCCACACGGGCGATCCCGCCGAGCACGATGATGACGAAGAATAGCGACGTGATGTAGAGCGTAACCATCAATTTGACGAGAGGGCCCAGGGAGGCCAGACCGTACTTACCGATAGTGAACGCCATAGCGCCAAAGGCTCCGATTGGAGCGAAGCGCATTAAGATCGCCACCACGCCGAACACGGCACGGGTGAGCGCCTCCAAAAAGTCGATGAGAGGTTTGCAACGCGGACCTGCCAGCGACAAAGCGAAACCGAACAGAAGAGAGACGAACAACACCTGCAGGATATCTCCCTTAGTGAACGCGTCGACGACGGTGTTCGGGATGATGTGGACGAGGAATTCGGTCACTTTTTGGGCTTTGGCTTGGCCGGCATATTCGGCCACAGCCCTAGCGTCCAGCGTGGCGGGATCCGCATTAAAACCGTTGCCTGGATGTACCACATTGCCGACGGCGAGCCCTATGAGCAGGGCGAGCGTCGAGACTACTTCGAAATAGAGGAGAGCTTTTCCGCCGACGCGGCCGACTTTTTTCATGTCCTCCATGCCGGCAATTCCGGTGACCAAAGTGCAGAAGATCACCAGCGTGATGATCATGGTGATCAAACGGATGAAGGCGTCTCCGAGCGGCTTCATGGCGACGGCCGTAGCTGGGCTGACATAGCCAAGGATGATGGCAATGGCAACCCCGACCAGCACTTGGAACGAAAGGCCGGTGTAGAACGGTTTCTTGCGGTCCAAAGTTGTCGCAGGTTCGGTGGCGGTGGGGGCCAGCATCGATTCGATCAGCTCCTTTGGAGCACCGGCCGCAGCTCATGGACATCGCGCAGAGTTTCTAAAGCCAGCAGTTTGTCGATGAGCTTCGAGCACACTTCGGTTCCAAGCACGGGCGCGATGAGATCGCGAGCTTTTTCCACAACCTCTTCGCGACTCATGGGATTTTCCGCGGTGCCGCGAACATCGCGCACCCATTCGGTAAGTTGTGTGCCATCAGCAAGGGTCAGTTCGACTATCGCTTCGCGTCGCGGGCGGCGCGCGTCGATGCGTGGATCGGCGACGACGTCTACTTTGGCGCGCTGGCGAAGCACGGCGGGATCCTTCATCCGTGCTCGATCGTGGACTGAGCGGAAGGTGACTGTCTTGTCGAGGAGCATGATGGCAACCATGTGTTGCATGCAGATGTCGGGCATGTCGCGGTTGCTGACAGTGTTTGCTTCGTCGCTCGCGATGCGGACGACGACTTTGGTCACATCGTCGGCGGAGAACGAGCGCTGCTTGAAGAAACCGGCGAGAGCGTCAAGCGGGGCCTGAATCGGCGAGCCTACGCTCCATTTCTTGATATTGGTTCGAGTGATCTCGTATCGCTCGCCGAGTTTATCCACTAGCACGGTGGGATCGGCCTTGACGGCGCCATTTTCGCGAGGGGCGAGAGCCTCGAAAAAGTTGTCAGGACCAGAGAAGACGTCTTGCACTCCGGACCAGCCAGATTGAATCAAGGAGGCGGCCAAGACTGCGCCAGCAGCCGGCTTTCCGGCGAAGAGAAATGCCTTCTCCATGTGTTCGGCATCGCGAGACCAGGCGCCGATTCCTGACGTTTGCTGCGCCGTGTAGTCGAGAAGCAAGCGCATCTTTTCTGCGTTCAGACCGACGGCACAGCCAGCCGCGGCCCCGGCTCCGAAAACCGCCGCGGTGCCATGCGTGCTGCGGTGAGTTGCGGCCTGGTAGGCGGGTCCGCCCATACTCATGGTGATGCGCGAGCCGATGTCATACCCGAGGGTGACCGCGCGTATCAAGTGCACGCCGGCAACCGCAAACTGCTCGCCGGCGGCAAAGGCCGCTGGAACAACGGAAACTCCGGGATGGGAGCGGGAGGGGCCATGTGAGTCGTCGGTTTCATCCGAATGCGCGAGCACGCCGTTGGCGAATGCGGCCTCAATCGGGCCGCACACAATGTTAGAAGCTACGACCGTGGCGATCTCTTTCCCGCCATAGCCGCGGGCAAACTCGATGGCAGCGCGCCCAGGAGGCAAGCCCGAGCCGGAAATCATCGCGGCGAAAGTGTCCAGGATATGCTCCTTGGCCTTTTCGGTCACGTCATCCGGCAGCGCGCGAGTGCCGGCCAAAGCCATGTAAGCGCTGAGCTGCTGCATGACGGGGCTAACGCCTTGCGGCGCCTCGTCAGGATTCAGAAACGAGCCAGCTTTAGCGAGACCAGGCGGAACGGCGGCGAGGATTGTGGACATGCCGCCGAGCTTGATCAAGCGCCTGCGAGTCACCCGTAGGCGGTCTTTCGCTTTGTCGCTATGGTCTTCTGCTCGGCTCATGTTTGTCGTATCCGATGTGCCTGAATCTGACTTGTCAAAGGGCACTGCACAACACGCGAGTGAAAGGAAGGTATGCCAGGAACGAGTGGGATACCTGAAATCAGCCTTAATTTCTGTTAATGGCAAGGGTGTTCTCATGTGCTGACGCAGACTAGGCCTCGATCAAACCCTTCATTACGCGGAACAATTCATTCTTGGCTTCAAAGCCGATGCCCGGAATGTCCGGGAGGCGCACATAGCTATCTTCCACAGGAATGCCGTCGGCAAATCCGCCAAACGGCTGGAAGATACCTGGATAAGATTCGTTGCCTCCCAGCCCTAATCCGGCAGCGATGTTCAAAGACATTTGGTGTCCGCCATGAGGAATGCAACGCGTGGGCGACCAATCACGTTCTTTTAACATATCGAGGATGCGGAGATATTCGACCAAGCCATAGCTTAGTGCGCAATCGAATTGCAAAACGTCTCGATCGGAACGCATGCCTGCGTAGCGGATGAGATTGCGTGCGTCTTGCATCGAGAAAAGATTTTCACCGGTGGCCATGGGGCCCGCGTAGTGTTCTGCAAGTTTTGCTTGCAGATCATAGTCGAGAGGATCGCCCGCTTCCTCGTACCAACGAAGCTTGTAAGGAGCAAGCGCGCGAGCATAGACAATGGCTGCGTTTAGGTCGAAGCGCCCATTGGCGTCTACGGCGAGCTGATCGGGTGTCTTCAGGATTTTGAGGACCGCTTCGATGCGACGCAGATCTTCGGCAAGCGGCGCTCCGCCGATTTTCATCTTGACGACCGAATAGCCAAGATCAAGATAGCCGCACATTTCGTTCTGAAGCGCTGTCAACTCTTTGTCAGGATAGTAGTAGCCTCCGGCGGCGTAAACGAAGACCTTGGCATCAACAGCGCCACCACGATAGCGATCGGCGAGAAGCCGATAGAGCGGAACTCCGGCAATCTTTGCGACGGCATCCCACACAGCCATATCCACAACGCCAACCGCGACGGAGCGTTCGCCGTGGCCACCAGGTTTCTCATTGCGCATGAGAACGTCCCAGACTCGCGCGGCTTCGAAATTGTCTCCGGAATCGTTGAGTAGCGCGCGAGGCTCCGCAGTCTTGAGACGAGGAATAAAGCGATCGCGCAAAAGTCCGCTTGGCGCATAGCGGCCATTGGAGTTGAAACCAAAACCGACGACGGGCTTACCGTCGCGCAGCACATCGGTGACCAGCGCGAGGACACTGACGGTCATCTGGCTGAAATCAATGAAGGCGTTGCGAATCTGCGATTTGATTGGTACGACGGTCTCGCGAATGTCGACGATTCTCAGAAAGGACCTTTCTTCCCAGGAGCGTGAAATGGGTTCAGCTACGTTGCAGTAGCAGTCGAAGCTCGCGAATGTCGCTTACCGTTTCTAGGTGGAAGACTTTCTCGATCAAACTTGAACAGTTGGCGGTGCCGAGTATAGGAGCTATCAGATCCCTCGCTTTCGCGATGGCCTCGTCGCGGGTCATCGGATTTTCAGGAGTCCCGCGAACATTGTCGACGCGCTGGGTGAGGCGAGATCCGTCTGCCAAGGTGATGTTGACGATGGCGACGCGCAGAGGCATGAGTCGCTCCAGTTCCTCGTCTGGAATGAGCTGCACTTTCGCGCGTTCGCGGAGGGTTGCGGGATCTTTCAACCGCTCTTTGTCATGGGCGGAAACGAAGGTGACGGTCTTATCCAGCAGCATTACAGCAACCATGTGCTGGAGGCAGATGTCGGGGATTTCGCGGTTGTTCACGATGGCTGCCTCATCCGTGGCAAGCTGCACCGACACTTGTTTTACGTGAGCGGCCTCAAACGGCTTTTGCTTACGCAGGATTTCGATCGCGTCGAGTGCGGCTTGGATTGGCGAGCCGACCGGCCATTTTTTGATATTTGTGCGGACTACTTCGTAGCGCTCTCCAAGCTTGTCGATCAGACCGGTGGGATCAGCGTGCGGATTGTAGGCGGCAAAAAAATTGTCTTTCCCCGAGAGGATGTCGTCGACGCCGGTCCAGCCCGCTTGAACAAGCAACGCGGACGTGACACCGCTGCGTGCTGTCATACCGCCAAAGTGGAAGGCCTTCTGAACATGTTCGGTGTCGCGATTCCATGCTCCGAGACCGGAGGATTGATGCGCGGCATAGCCGAGCATCCACCGCATCTGCTGAGCGTTCAAGCTTGCAGCGCAACTTGCGGCCGCTGCTGCGCCAAAGAGAGGAGAAATGCTGTGGGTGCTCCAGTGGCTCTCAGCCTCAAAGCGCTGGCCGCCTAAGGTAACGGTGAAGCGGGGCCCAATATCGTAACCAAGCGCGACGGCGCGCAAAAAATGAGCTCCGCTAATCCCAAACCGTTCGCCGGCTGCGAGAGCGGCAGGAACAACGGCGCAGCCCGGATGAGACTGCGACGGAGAGTGGGAATCGTCGGTCTCGTCGGCATGGGCGAGCATGCCGTTAGTAAGCGCGGCCTCGATCGGACCGCATACGAAATTAGAGGCCACTACGGTAGCGACCTCCTTGCCGCCGTAGGCGCGAGCAAACTGAAGGGCGGTGCGTCCTGGAGGCAGCTCAGAACCTGAAATCATCGCGGCGAGGGTATCGAGGATGTGTTGTTTCGTCTTTTCCGCCACTTCGTCCGGTAGGGCACGGCTGGCAGCCTCACTCATGTACACGCTGAGCGTTTCCATGATCGAACTGATTTTTTGTTGGGAGCTGGGGCGAAGAGGCGATGTCGCGCGGAGAGGTATCTCGGGCGAGAAAGCGGCGGTCGCGATGGCCAGTCCGGCAAATTCGAAAAGACCGCGCCGCGTCAAAAACGGGCGGGCGATCGGTTCTTCGCGATCATCACTCGGGGCGCCTTTCATCGTCATCGTTCTCCTTGGCTCTGTAGCGGCGATGCACTTACTTCCGACTCACCTGCGATGCAATTGCTGAACCCAAGTCCCTTGTCGATGCCGTGCCTCCGATATCCGGAGTCTGAACCTTCCTTTCCGCCAAGACGTCCGCGATGGAATTTTCGATGGCGTCCGCGGCCTCTGGCATGCCCAAATGCCGAAGCATCATTGCGCCGGACCAAATCTGCCCGATGGGATTGGCAATTCCCTTTCCAGCGATGTCCGGGGCGGAGCCGTGAACCGGCTCAAACATTGACGGAAATTCCTTTTCGGGATTGAGATTGGCGGAGGGAGCAATCCCGATAGAGCCCACCACGGCAGGACCAAGATCCGACAGAATGTCGCCGAAGAGGTTTGAACCGACGACGACATCGAACCAATCCGGATTGCGGACAAAGTGGGCGGTCAAAATATCAATGTGAAACTGGTCGGTGCGAATATCCGGAAACTCCGCAGCCATGGAACGAAAGCATTCATCCCAGAACGGCATAGTGTGGATGATCCCGTTGGACTTCGTCGCCGAGGTCAGATGCTTCTTTCGCTTGCGAGCCAATTCAAAAGCGAAACGCAGCACGCGATTCACGCCGCGTCGCGTGAATACCGTTTGTTGGACGGCCATCTCGTCATCGGTACCTTCATATAGGCGGCCGCCAATGTTCGAATATTCCCCCTCGTTGTTCTCGCGAACGATAGTGAAATCGATCTGGCCAGGCTTCCACTTCTTCAGGGGAGACTCGATTCCATCGAAAAGGCGTACGGGACGAAGATTGACGTATTGTCGGAAAGTACGCCTGATGGGGATCAGAAGGCCCCAGAGCGAGACATGATCCGGGACATTGGGATGGCCAACGGCGCCAAGGAAGATGGCATCGAAAGGCCGCAGTTGCGCCAGGCCGTCGTCCGGCATCATTTTGCCGGTGTGTACATAGGTCTCGCAGCTCCAGTCAAACGCATGGCACTGCAAGCGAAAGCCGAAATGCTGCCCCGCTGCTTCGAGCACGCGAATGCCTTCGGGAACCACTTCTTTCCCGATGCCGTCTCCGGCGATTACTGCGATGTTGAACGTTTTCATCAGTTCCTATTCGTTTGCTTACGCTGATAGCAGCGGTGACAGGGCAGACATATCGGGAGCAGCCTCCAACGATTTTGTGAGCGCAATTATCTGTTCCGTCTTTGCCGTGGGCCATTCGGCGAATTCGGCACATCCTCGGAACTTCGCTGCTGCTTCGTCGAAGCTCATGGGATTTGCCGGACTGCCTTTGCCGAAATCGGCTCGCCCAGTGATCGTCTTGCCGCCCGTCAGATGAATTTTCAGGATGGAGGTCATTTTGTCATAGCCCGCGTTTTCCGCTTCGGGATCAACGTAAAAATTGATCCTGCGGATCATTTCCTGGACGTCCGGGCGCTGGACCACCTTATCCAAAAATTGGCCCAAACCCGCCTTGTGCTCCAGGAGCAGAATCGCGATACAGAATTCCATGCTGAATTTTGCCTCGAGTCCGGTTTTGGGCTGGTGATGGAGAAGGGTCGTGGTCATGTTGTGATTCGCTCCGACATCAACCTTTTCCACCTGCGTCGCCTGTATTTTGTGAGCATCGATCAAGCGCGCGAGCTCGGTCATCGCAGGATGCGTCAGAGAGCCGGAAGGATAGGGCTTCAGTGAAACACCGGGCGAGGCAAAGGTCCACGGATTTCCGAGGCGGTCCATGATCGCAGACGAGTCGTAAGAACCGCCGGCTGCGTGGAAGAAGCCTCTATCTGCCTCGAGGATTTGCTCCGCCGCGGTCCAGCCCAGCGCGACCAGTTCAGCAGAAATCAGACCGCTTTCCGCCGCGTGTCCAGCCTGGAAGGGTTTGGTCATAGTGCCGAAGTTTTCCCGCAGTCCTCCAGATTGGCTGGCAGCCAACCCAAACGCGTTCAGCGTTTTTGGTAGATCGAATTTCAGTAGCTTGGCGCAAGCCGCCGCAGAACCGAACGGCCCACAGGTGCCGCTGGTGTGAAATCCATCTTGATAGTGGCGTGGCGCAATGGCTTCCGCGACCTTGCATTCCACTTCAGCGCCAACGTGATAAGCAAGCATCCATTCTTTCCCGCTGACTGCGCGTTGCTCCGCAAGGGCGAAGATCGCGGGCAGGACCGGGACCGTAGGGTGCATGAGCAGACCGTACACTCTGTCTTTTGCAGCCGCAAGCTGCGTATCGTCGAAATCGTCGGCGTGAATGGAAATACCATTTACCAGCGCCGCGAAGCGCGGAGACGTCTTTTGCGCCGAACCAATGATGGTCGCTCTTCCATTGCACACACCAATTTGCTGAACATATTTCCGCGAGATCGATCCGGTTTCCGCGCGCGAGCCAGCCAGAGCCAATCCCAAACCGTCGAGGATCGACTTTTTACCTAATTCGATTACCTCTTCGGGAATCTGTTCGTAGCTCGTTGTCGCAACGAATCTGCCCACATACGCAGTCAATCCGGGAGTTTTGGGGAAGTCACCGCCGAACGATTCTGCTCTCTTTGCAGACGCGGAAAGCGCACTCGAGGCCATCATGCCCAGAGAGGCTTTGCCAAACTCCCGCCTTAGCATTTATTCACCGACACGTTTGATGATCGACCGACCTCGAACTGGAATCGCAAATTCGACGTTATCAGGGCTGCACGTCGTACACTCTAACTTCGGCCTCGTGATTCTCGTGATGAGGCACAGCCAGATAGTAGCGGTTCAGCTCGGGCACCAAAATGCCCGTCTTCGCGCGAAAGCTGCCAGGAATTTTGCCCACACGCTCATATTGGTCCGGGTCTTTTTGAGAGAAGACATCCACAAATTGGTCCCCCGCAACGTAAATGCGCTTTTGCTTGGCATCGTAAGCCATGTCGTCGACCATGCCGACAGTCGGGACACTAGATACAACCTTGCCCGTGTCCGAATTCAGCACGATTAACTTGCCAGGATTTCTAGTGACCACGAAAAGCCGATGATCCGCTTCGTTCAACGCCATAGCCACATTTAGCTTGTCGCCAGGCGGCAGAGGCCAAGTCGCCTCGAGCGCTGACTTGTTTCGGTCAATGACTCCCACCGCGTTTTTGCCGGTAATGTTCATGAACATGCGCGGCCCGGATTTTTCCAACACGATCGCTTCGACATGATTCGAATCGATCTTGATATCGCGCAATTTCTTCGAGCTATTCGTATCAATCACACTAATCAACGAGTAAGGCGTGTGCGCTTCCCTACCGCCGTTCACCACGTACAGATAGTGCGTATCGGCATCGTAAGCAATGGAATCCGCGTCGATGGACACCTTAATCTCTTCTATCGGCTTATAGTTCTCACCGTCGTACACCTTCACCGCCGATGCATCCCCTTCGACAACGAAAAGTTTCTTGAGATCGCCGCGGTAAAGAATGGCGTGTGGCGCCTTCGATTCCTCGATTGTGTGAATAAGCTTATTCGTAGAGGTGTCGAAAACCAGTACTTTGTCGTTTTCCTCTCCCGTGAGGAAAAGACGGTGCCCTTCTAGATCGAGAGCAAAGTGATCAAAGTCGCCGTCCTTGAGGCCAGGCAGCGAAATTGTTTCCACAAGCTTCAGCGGCGGTGGCGGATTGTCCTTTGCCTTAGCGATACCCCCGAACAAAACCATTAGCGCCACCATGGCGGCTCGTATTGACTTCATTACTGGTGCTCCTCTCGAACTTCAAGTTCCTCGCTACTTCCCGTACTCCCACTTTGTCAGATGAAGGAAAGCTGCGCTTCCCGTGCCGTTTCGCCAATCTACTTCAACCGAGGCCTCTACCTTATCCAACTAAACAGAAATTAATCTTCGTTTAAGCTAACCGCGCGTTTGATGAATTATGCTCTGCCGTGCAATCTCGCAGCTCAGCCCGATCAACGCTCAGGAGAGCAAATGAAGAAACGTTATTCCATGCTTGCGGCTTTTCTCGCTCTATCCGTGATTCCCGCGAAAGGCCAAGACACTTCGCCGCTTAAGCTTTCACAGACTTTAACTCTGCCATCTGATATCAAGGGCAACTTTGATCATTTTGGAGTAGATCTCAAAGGCAATCGTCTCTTCGCCACTCCCGAAGGTTATAAGGCAGTGCTGGTTTTTGACTTAAAAACCGGCAGACCGATTCATACCATCACCGGAATCGGGAAGCCGCACGCGGTGTTATATCGTGAAGATCTCAATCGCATTTACATAACCGACGGCGACGCTGGCGACCTGAAAATTGTCGATGGCAGCAATTACGCTTTGCTCTCCAGCGTGAAGCTCTTGGAAGACGCCGATTCCATCGGCTACGATCCCAAAACGAATTATCTCTACATCGACAACGGCGGCGGCGACGTGCATCAGACGTATTCCATGCTCAGCGTCGTTGATACCACTGCGGGCAAGAAACTCGCCGATATCAAGATCGACGGAGACACTCTCGAGGCCATGTCCCTGGAAAGCTCCACCCCAAGACTCTATGTCAATAACAAAGCCAAGAATCAGGTGGATGTCGTCGATCGCGAGAAGCGTGCCATCGTTGCGAGTTGGCCGGTCACAAAGTGCAAGACCAATGTGGCCATGGCCTTTGACGAATCGAACCATCGCCTATTCATCGCTTGCCGCACCGGACAGATCGCCGTTCTGGATACGCAATCCGGAAAAGAAGTCACCGCCCTGCCGATCACAAAAGGCGTTGACGATATCACTTATGATCCCGCGAGCAAGCGCATCTACGCCGCTTGCGACGGCGCCGTCGACGTTTACGAAGAGTCCGGCCCGGATCAATACAAACGAGTGGCGCAGGTTCCCACCGGACCTTTAGCTAGGACCGCTCGCCTGGTTCCGGAGCTGAATCGATATTTCGTGGCCGTGCCGCAGCATGGAACAGACTCCGCAAAAATCCTGGTGTTCGACGTTTTATAAACGGCTCGCTCGAGGTCGTTCACCTCAAGCAAATTCTTGAATGATCCTATCGGAGGTCTACTTGAAGATTCTCGGGGTCCGGTTCGTGGCTTGTGCACTCTTGTGCGGCGCGGCGATATCGACGCACGCGCAAGCTCCTCAGCTCACAGCGATTCGCGCAGGCCGCTTGTTTGATAGCAAGTCCGGGAAAGCTGCGGAAAACCAGGTCATCCTGGTCGAGGACGACAAAATCACTGCTGTTGGCCCAGCCGATCGCCTGCAAATTCCCGCGGGAGCGCAAGTCGTTGACCTCAGCGGCAACACCGTGCTGCCCGGCCTAATCGACGGACACACTCACGTCTTCGGATACGGACTCGACGACGTCAAGCCCGGCGGACCCCCGTTCGCCAGCCCCATCAACGACACGCGCGAATACCGCACCCTCCTTGCACTTGCCAACGCGCAGAAGGATTTGCGCGCGGGATTTACGACCCTGCGCGATTTGATGAGCCACGGAGGCGGCTACGCTGATGTGGACATCAAAAAAGCCATTAATCGTGGCTTTTTTCAGGGGCCACGCATGCAAGTCTCGACCATGGGTCTGGTCGCCACGGGTGAGGGAATTCTCGGTTCGCCGGAGGTAAGCCTCCCCAGGAATTATCAGACTGTGGACGGACCATGGGCGGCGCGCCAGGCCGTCCGCGAGCAGATTCACTATGGCGCGGATTGGATTAAGTTTCACTCCACCGCTGACTACGAATTCGAATCCGACGGCGAGTTGTGGAGTGAATCGACTTTTACCAAGGAAGAGGTCGACGCCATTGTAGACGAAGCTCATCGTCACAAGAAAAAAGCAGCCTGCCATGCGTTCGGTGGCCAGGGCTTACGCAACTGCGTTAACGCCGGCGTCGATACTGTCGAGCATGCCATTGAACTGGACGATGCCACAGCGGATCAAATGAAAAGGAAAGGCATTTACCTCGAGCTCACCGCCTATCACTATTCGCTTTCCGACTACACTCTCCGGGATGCCAAAACCACAAGCGGCAAGTATAGTCTTGCTGCGTTGCGGGAAAAGAGCGGACGGTTGGCGATATCACGAGGGGTCAAAATTTCCTTCGGGAGCGGCGCCGGACCCTTTCCTCACGGCGTCCAAGCGCGAGAATTCGCCTACCTCGTCAAGTACGGTATGTCACCCGCGCAGGCCATCCAAACGGCCACCACCGTCGCGGCAGAAATGATGGGATGGCAGGATCGTATCGGTTCGATTGACAAGGGAAAGTTCGCCGACATCATCGCCGTTGCGGGAAACCCATTGAGTGACATCACGGAACTCGAGCGCGTAAAATTTGTCATGAAGGGCGGGCAGATCATTCGTAATGATTTGAAGTAAGATTTCGATGCTCTCCACCACCGAGGGCTCCAGATGCGCAGCCCGCGCACCGTTTGCAATGATGTGAGTTATTAGCCATGCGGATTCTCTTAATCGAAGACGAACGGAAGGTAGCTAGCTTCATCGCACGAGCCTTGCGTGAAAATTCCTACGCGGTTGACGTCGCCGAAACTGGTGAGAAAGGTTTGGAACAAGCCACAGACATCACCTATGACGCTATTCTCCTAGACGTTCGGCTGCCCGGCATGAGTGGCCTCGAGGTCTGCCGTGAGCTCCGGCAGCAAGGGATAGAGGCTCCCGTCCTGATGCTCACCGCACGAGGTTTAGTCGAGCAACGCGTTGCCGGATTGGATGCTGGCGCCGATGACTATCTGGCGAAGCCTTTTGCCTTGGCGGAGCTCCTGGCTCGCGTGCGCGCTCTCGTGCGTCGCGGTTTTCACGGCGGCAATGCCAAGCTGCGTTATGCAGACCTCGCGCTGGACCGCCACCGTCGACGTGCAACGCGCGGCTCCGAGGTTATCCCTTTGACCGCAAAGGAATTTGCCCTGCTTGAATTGTTCTTGCTTCACGCTCCCGAATTGGTCACCAGGAGCGAAATCATTGAGCATGTCTGGGACTGCCACTTCGATAGTGAGACGAACTTGGTGGAAGTCTATATCAATCGCCTGCGTCAGAAGATTGACGAAAATCGCGCCGCCAAGCTGATTCACACCGTCCGTGGCGTCGGCTACCGCCTAGGTCTGCCCGAATGATCAAGAGCCGCTCTCTGCGCTTCCGCATGATGGTGCTCTTCTGCACGGTTGTCGGCGTGCTCCTGGCCGCCTCCTACTTGGCCTTCTGGGCGCTTCTCGCTCATGAAGTTTCCGCCCAGCTCAACCGTCAAATCCAGGAGACGGCCCGCCCCATTCTCGCCGACTTCGCTGCCGAACCAAATTCGCAGGACATAAACCGCATGGATATTGCCGGCCAATTTTTTGAGTTGCTGGATTCATCTGGTCATGTGCTGCAGCGATCGAAGAATTTGCAGGGTCCGATAGACTTAAAGGGCATCGGCGTTCCCACCTCCCAGACAACATTCGGTATTGCGACGCTAGCGACCGGAGAGTCGGTTCGCATAGCGCTAATCCCGTTCCAGCAAGGCACCAAGACACTGGTCTTGGCCATGGCCATTCCCACGTTCGGCACAAACCGCGTGCTCGACAGCTTCGGAAGGGTAGCTCTTCTCCTCTTCCCAGTGAGTCTGCTGCTCACCGCGTTCATTTCCGCGCTGTACGTAGGCAGGAGCCTCGCGCCTATCGCTGCGCTCACGGAGCATGCAGCGCTGATGGCCAATCGCGTAACGAACCGCGAGGGTTTCTGGCGCCCTCTGCCGATTTCCTCTCCTCACGACGAACTGGGTCGCCTGGCAGAAACTTTTAATCGCCTGTTAGAAAGCGTGGACGGTGCCGTTCGCCAGTTGCGGCAGTTCGTGACCGATGCGTCCCACGAGCTCCGCACCCCTCTCTCCGTTCTCCACGGCGAAACAGAATTGATGCTTTCCAAGCCGCGAACCGCCGAGGAATACCGTGAAACGCTGTGTGTCTTCGACGACGAATTCAAAAAGCTGACGCGCATCGTGGAAGGTCTGTTCACGCTTTCGATGGCGGATGCCGGACAACTGCACTTGATATGCGACCCTCTATATATCAATGAAACGCTGGAAGAGGCTTGCGCTTTGGTAAGCTTCCGCGCGCGCGCTAAAAGTATCCGCATCGCCCGTGACCTGAACCAGGAAATTCCGTACGTCGGAGACGAAGCCTTCTTGCATCAGCTCTTCTTGATTTTCCTGGACAATGCCATCAAATATTCTCCCAGTGGTACATGCGTCCATGTGACTTTACACACTCGCGAGGGCGAAGTTCGCGCGGCTTTCGCGGATCAGGGCGTGGGAATCTCCAGTGAGCACTTGCCATTCATCTTTGAAAGGTTCTATCGCGCCGCTCCCGCCAGCAGCGGCGAGGCGCAGAGCGGTGGCCTCGGTTTGGCCATCGCGCAAGCGATTGTTCGCGCCCAGGGCGGCTCTATCGAGTGCGAGAGCGCTCCCGGCATTGGTTCAACATTTACGGTAGTTTTGCCAATAACTCAACCGCGTGAATCCGTTTCCGAAATCACACCTAAACGGAAATTAATCTTAGGTTAAGGTATCATCCGCGCGTCTGCACTACCCTCCCGCTCAAGGTTGGAGGTGATTCTGTGTCCTCTCGAATATTCTGCAAAATGCCTGTGTTTGTGCACGTAGCAGCAATTTTCTTGATGGGAGCAATTCTGTTTCCTGCTGCCCTGCGTCCGCAAGTCGCCGGAGGGACTCTTTCTGGCACCATCACCGATCCTACCGGCAGAGCGGTTCCTCAAGCACAACTCGTTATCACGAACGTGGCTACCGGTGTTGAGAGGACCGTCACCACTAACACCGACGGCTTCTATACCGCCGTGAACCTCCTCCCGGGCGAATATCAAGTCAAGATCACTGCGGCCGGATTCAATGCGGAAATGAAAACTGGGATAACCATGAACGTCGGCGCACAGCAAACCTTTGACTTGGCTTTGCACGTGGGAACGGTCACGCACACAGTCCAGGTAACCACCGAGGCTCCCGCCGTCCAGGTTACGTCTTCGGAAATCAGCGCGACCGTGAATGCCACTACCGTTCGCGAGCTCCCATTGAACGGTCGCAGCTGGACCGATCTCGCCGCCTTGCAGCCCGGCGTGGCGACAATTCAGACGCAGCCAACTTTTACAACTGGAGCAGATCGCGGCAACCGAGGCTTTGGGCAGCAACTCACTATCTCGGGTGCGCGCCCCCAGCAGAATAACTATCGCCTTGATGGTATAAGCCTCAACGATTACGCGAACGGCGCGCCGGGTAGCGTATTGGGAGGAAACCTGGGGGTTGACGCCATCCAGGAATTCTCCGTTCTAACCAGCAACTATTCCGCGGAGTACGGCAAGACCTCAGGTGGTGTGGTCAATGCCATAACACGTTCCGGAACCAACGGGTTCCACGGAAGTGCCTATGAGTTCCTCCGCAATAGCGCCTTGGACGCGCGGAATTTCTTCGAAGATCCGACCGTCAGGAAAGCACCTTTTAAAAGAAACCAGTTTGGCGGTGCGGTTGGCGGGCCGATCATAAAAAATCATACGTTTTTCTTTGCTGACTTCGAGGGGATCAGACAATCGAAAGGTATAGCCGAAGTCGCAACTGTGCCTTCCAATGCGGCCCGGGCGGGCACCGTGAGCTGCAGTTCCAACGACGTCAGTAACGGCGTTGCCGGATGTACCTCGACCTCGGACCTTCACACCGTAACCGTGGATCCCGCCGCCCAACAATACCTTGCTCTCTACCCTGTTCAGAACGGAACCATTGCGGGGAGCAACGACCTCGCGACGTTCACTTTTGCTGGTCAGCAGATTGTGAACGAAAACTTCGTTACCACGCGTGTCGATCATAAGTTTACGGATAAGGACAGCATTTTCGGAACCTACCTGTACGACAGAACCCCATATTCCTCTCCCGACGGAATGAATAACGTCCTCCTTGGCAGCACCAGTGCCAGGCAAATTGTTGCCGTCGAAGAAACGCACAGCTTCACTCCTTCATTCGTCAATGCCGTTCGTTTTGGGTTTAACCACGAGAACGTAGCCAACAACCAGAGCATCAAGGCAATTAATCCCGTGGCCACCGATAGTTCTCTAGGCTCGTTTGCCGGTCGAAACGCCGCTCAGGTCCAGATCGCCGACGCGTCTCTTTTACCCGGGGGCGTCGGCGGACTCCCGACGTACTTGTACCACTGGAATTCCTTCCAAGTTTACGATGATGCCTTCGTCAATCGTGGCACGCACACCATCAAGTTTGGAGTCGCAGTCGAGCGAATGCTGCTCCAAGCCACGGCCCTTACGGATCCAAGCGGCATCTGGCAATTTTCCAGCGTCGAGAATTTTCTGACCAACAATCCATCGCGATTCCAAGGCGGAATTGTCAGCACGCTGTCCCCCCGTGATATCCGCCAAACTATGTTTGGCGCATATGTGCAGGACGACTGGCGCTGGCGCCCGAATCTCACCCTGAATCTGGGGCTGCGTTATGAGATGGCGACCATCCCTACGGAAATCCATGGAAAGCTTGCCAACTTAAGGAATCTGACCGACGCTGCGCCGCATCTGGGTGACCCGTTTTTCGCCGATAACCCTACCACCAAGAATTTTGAGCCGCGAATAGGGTTCGCTTGGGATCCTTTCCGCAACGGACGATTCGCTGTTCGCGGTGGGGCGGGCCTATTTGATGTCCTTCCGCTACCTTATCAGTTCATTCTGCTGGTAACCCAGGCTGCTCCATTTTTTGAATATACTTCCCTCAAGAACAACCTAGCCGGCTCTTTCTTCAATGGGCCTGGGGTTCAGCCACCCTTCCCGGCCAATAAATTGCGCCAGACCTACACCGATCCTAGTCCAAAGCGCAATTACGTCACCCAGTGGAACCTGAATGTGCAATATCAGCTTACGCCCAGCCTCGCGGCCATGGCTGCATATGTAGGTTCGCGCGGTGTACATCAGCCGTTCCGAGTGGACGACGCGGATATGGCCCTGCCAAACCTCACCTCCGCGGGCTATGTCTGGGACCCTAACGCCAGCCGGTTAAACGATAATTATGGATCGATTCGCGGTATGTTTTACCAAGGACGATCTTACTTCAACGCGCTCGAGCTGCAGTTGGCCAAGCGTATGAGTCACGGCTTTCAAGTGCAGGGCACGTTCACATGGGGCAAGAGCATCGACACGAGTTCCGCGACGGTTGCTGGCGATGCCTTCGGCAACTCCATCTCCAGCCTCGACTGGTTCGATATGCGGCTCAACCGCGGACTGTCCGAGTTCAATGTTGGCCGAACGATTGTTATAAACGGTACGTGGGACATTCCGGCACCCAAGTCATTTTCTGGACCGGCCCGATGGATCGCCGATGGATGGGAACTTGGCACCATTCTCACGGTGAGCGATGGCGTTCCATTCACGGCAACCTGGGGCACTGGGGATGATCCTGCATTTACCATGAGCAACGACGATTGGGCTTTTCCGAATCGGCTTGGCGGGGCCGGATGCAAGACCCTTACGAATCCCGGAAATCCCAACAACTACATAAAAACTCAATGTTTCGCGGTTCCGACCGCACCGAGTGCTGCCTTTTGGGCTGCTAATAATTGTCAAGGAGGCGATGGTATCACCGACCTGACTTGTCCCAACCTTCGCGGCAATGCGGGCCGAAACATCTTAATAGGCCCTGGCATCACCAACTTGGATTTCTCGATTTTCAAAAATAACCGCATTAAGCGCATCTCGGAAAACTTCAACGTGCAGTTCCGCGCCGAGATCTTTAACATCTTGAACCATGCCAACTTCGCCCCTCCGGTTACTCCGGACAATTCCGATATCTTTCGCTCGGACGGCACACCGACCGGTGTTGCCGGATTGCTCACCAGGACGACGATCCCGGAGCGTCAGATCCAATTCGCAATCAAATTCATCTTTTAGATTTTGAACGGGTTAACCACGAGAATCCTCGCGAGTCGCTGCCCCGACGGCGACTCGTTTATGAGGTTTGACATCTTTCTGGACCGCCCAGACAAACTCTTTTGGAGGATAGATGAAGTTCCAAATTCTGCATCGATTCACGGTGTGTGCCGGTGTGTTGCTTCTCGGCGGCCTCGTCATCGCTGGTGTCCCTGAGGGCGGATACCACCTCCTCAAGAAATACGATCTCGGCGCGGCGCCGGGCGGCAAGGAATATTGGGATTACATCACCTTCGATCCTGCTACACACCGCCTGTACGTTTCGCACAACACAGAGGTCAAGGTCGTGGACGCCGAGAGCGGCGCGGTAGTGGGCAACATTCCGGACCTAAAGAGAGTTCACGGCATTGCCTTGGTCAGCGACCTTGGACGAGGCTTCATCAGCGATGGCGGCGCCGATGAGGCCCTCGTTTTCGATCTGAAAACCTTGAAAGTCACGAGTCACATCAAAACCGGCAGCAACCCGGACTGCATCATTTACGATCCTGCCTCCAAACATGTTTTCACCATGAACGGCAAAAGCAACGATGCCTCCGTCATCGATCCCGCCACGCTCACGGTTCTTGCCACCATTCCTATGGGCGGCCGCCCTGAATACGCCGTGGCCGACGGCAAGGGGATGATCTACGACAACATTGAGGACAAGAACGAAGTTGTCGTTCTTGACTCCCGCACAAATACCGTCAAGGCCCACTGGCCCATCGCACCCGCGGAAGAAGCCACGGCCATGGACATGGACATTCCGCACAGGCGCTTGTTTATTGGCGGCCGCAACAAAGTGCTCGCAGTTATGGATGCAGACAGCGGCAAGGTCGTTCAAACATTCCCGATCGGCTCTGGAGTCGATACGAACATCTACGAAGCCGAGACAGGTCTTCTATTTACGGCCACGCGCGAAGGCACCTTGCACATCTTCCACGAAGATAGCCCTGATAAGTTCAGCGTCGTCGAGACCGTGAAAACAGAATTCGGCGCGCGCAATATGGCCCTTGATCCCCAGACGCACAAGCTCTTCATCGACACGGCCGATTTTACTCCCGCCGCCGCTCCGACAGCCGAGCAACCGAAGCCACAGCCGACCCCGGTTTCGGGCACCTTTCGCTTGTTGGTCTACGGGCGCTGAAGGCGCGAATTCTTAGGAGCTTTAGCACTGTGCGATCGCCGTTGGTACTGAGAGCGAAATTGTTTCTGGTGTCCGCAATTGTTGTCAGCGGCGCCTGTGCGGACGCGCAAAGCCTTCTGCATGGCTCGCAAGCAACGTCTGGACAGTCTGAATCTCGTTCCACCTCCACAGATTTTCAACTGTTCAAATCAAGTGTCCAACCTATTTTCTTAAAGGAGCGGCCTGGCCACGCCCGCTGCTACGGCTGTCATTCGGAATCCAACAGAATTTTCCGCCTTCAAAAATTATCGCACGGGGCAGCAGATTGGACGGAAGAGCAATCCCGGCAAAATTTCCAAACTGTAATGCAATTAGTGGTACGAGGTGAGCCTGATTCCAGTCCTCTATTGCTCCATCCTCTTGCGCCAAGTGCTGGCGGTGATCCCTTCCATTCCGGCGGCTGGCAGTTTTCGTCGCAGAACGATCCCGATTGGCTCATCCTCGCCGATTGGGTGCGTGGCCTCCGAGCGGATTCCCAGCCTGCACCAACGGCGCTTTCGCTCATCTATGTCACAAACAGCGCCGCAGACACGATCGACGTTGTCGATTCCGCAACTAACAAAGTCGTGCAGGTGATCCGAGGTATCGAACTCCCTCACGGAATCACCTTTTCGCCCGACGGCACGCGCGTCTATGTAAGCAACGAATCGGAAAGTGTGCTCGACGTCGTGGATCGCGCGAGCGGACAAATCACAAACAAAATTGAGCTCAGCGCCCGGCCAAACAACATCACCATTACAAAGGATGGCCGCCGCGTCTTGGTTGGTATTCGCACTCTGCCCGGTGCGGTCGACGTGATTGACACGACTTCCCTCAGCCGCGTGAAGACCATCCCCGTGAATCGGAGCGTCCACAATATCTACGTCACTCCGGACGGCCAGTACGCTGTAGTTGGTTCAATCGAGTCCAAATCGGCCACAATCATTGACCTCGCCACAGATCAAATCGCATGGGAGGTTGAATTCGACCGCGGCGTTCGTCCTATGGCTTTCGAGACGAATCCCGATGGATCAACTCGTCGTATTTTCGTTCAACTCTCGGGTTTTCACGGATTTGCGATAGTAGACTTTGCCAAGCGCGCCGAAGTGGCGCGCATCACTCTGCCCGGCGAGCCCGGTGGTTTTGGAATTCTTGAGGGGCGCAGCGGCACTCCATCGCACGGTATGGGCATTGCGCCGGACGGCAAATCCCTCTGGGTTAACAGCACCTTTGCGAACGCGGTCTTTGCGTACTCACTTCCCGACCTCAGGCTAATCGGTCACTCTGCCCTGCCGCTCGTCCATCCGTTCGGCCATCCGCCGACTGGAGCCGTTCCGGAGTGGATCACCTTCACACCCGACAGTAGAACAGTTTACGTTTCCAATTCCGCTGCTCGCTCAGTGTCTGCGATCGACACAAAGACGCTCAAATCCATAACCGTAATTCCGGCCGGAGAAGTACCCAAGCGCATCAATACTTTGGTCTTGCACTGACGACGCCAACCTCATGGCTGGTCGCCTGCAGCCCCAGGCAGCCCTGACCTAAAAAAAATAGCGGACGGGCCTGTAAGCCGGTAACTACTAACGTTTCCAATAAATCGGGGAATCGGATTCTGATAAGCTTTGGCACAGCCTAAGCGCCGCACCGCAGGGAGATTATCTTTGAACCGCGTTCAGCTTGTCGAGTGTGCGCTTCAGCTCTTCAAGCTTCTGCCCCGCCTCGCCGAGCTTGCCTTCTGCCGTAAGGCGCTGATACGCGGCGAGATCTTTGGCAGCTTCCACTATGAGGGCGTGAAGGTCGGCGGCGGGCCGGGGCGATCCGGCGGATGCCGGTGCGTTTCGCGTCGGCTCCGCGGAGACTGGGGCGGCGCTCAGTGACGACACCGCTCCGCCAAAAAGGGCCGCCATCGCCGACTCGAAGGTTGGTCCGTACGCAAG
>Ga0209131_1000237_pt1 | contig 39885 bp, 31 predicted proteins | sample GraSoi_2013_40cm_FD_185826 | JGI IMG/M metagenome (GOLD analysis project Ga0209131, IMG submission 185826) | Grasslands soil microbial communities from the Angelo Coastal Reserve, California, USA - Sample 9_17_2013_40cm (SPAdes) (version 2) | ecosystem: Environmental > Terrestrial > Soil >...
GAAGAACACGTGCTGCAGTTCACCGCCGGTGATCGAGGCGATCTTTGCCGCCAGCATCACCGTGGGCGCCGTCGCGGTGCGGAAGAAGGTGTTGTAGAAGGGCAGCTGCAGCAGCTGCGCGCGCGCCACCTCGGCGAGTTCGGCGCGTCCGTAGCCGACATTCACGCACCACAGCCCGGCCATGCCGTCGAGCAGCGCGGCGCCGTCGGCGTCGTAGATGTAGCAGCCTTCCGCGCGCGTGATGATGCGGCTCCCGCCGAGCGTCTGCATCAGGCGGTAGTTCTGCTGTGCGGGCAGGTGATGGGCGAGGTCCAGCTCGCGCAGCCGCGCCTTGCCGGGCTGTGCCTCGCCGCCCTCGTTCCGTGCCAGCATGGTCAACGCCTTTGCAGCCAGTATGCGATCGCCTGGGGCAACTCGCGCTGTGAGCGGCCGCTGACGTACATGCCAATGTGGCCGACATCCAGGCCGAGCGCCAGGTAATCCCGGCTGCCGACGAGAGGCTCGAGCGCGGTGGACGCAGCGGGCGGGACAAGATGGTCCTGCTTGGCGTAGATGTTCAACAGTGGCTGGGTCAGCTGCCTGAGGTCCACCCGCCGGCCGCCCAGCTCGAGCGTGCCCTTGAGCAGGCGGTTCTCCTGGAAAAACCAGCGCGCGAACTGCGCAAATGCGGCGCCCGCCTGGGCCGGGCTGTCGAAGATCCATTTTTCCATGCGCATGAAGTTGTCGATCTGCGCCTGGTCGCCGCCATCAAGGAGATTGACGTACTTCTGCTGCAGCAGGCGAAACGGCATCAGCGACACATAGGCGGCGTTGAGCACCTCGCCGGGAACGATGCCGTGCGCCGCGACGAGGGCCTCGACATCGATCCCCTGCACCCATTTGGACAGCAGGTTATCGCTGGTCTGGAAATCGACCGGCGTCACCATGGTGATGAGATTGCGCACGCGTTCCGGATGCAGCGCGGCGTAGCACAGGCTGAAGGTGCCGCCCTGGCACACGCCCAGCACCGTGGTCGACTCGAGCCGGTGCTCGCGCAGCACCACGCCCAGACAGCGGTGCAGATAGCCGTTGATGTAATCGTTCAGGTCGGTAAAGCGGTCGGCGCCGTCGGGGTAGCCCCAGTCGATCAGGTACAGGTCGAGCCCCAGCTCCAGCAGCCGGCGGATCAGCGAGCGATCGGGCTGCAGATCCATCATGTAGGGGCGATTCACCAGCGCGTAGACGATCAGCACGGGCGGCAGGTTGGCGCTCGCCGCGATCGGCCGGTAGTGATACAGCGTCAGCTTGTCCTCGCGATAGACTGCATCCTTTTCGGAGGCGCCGAAACTCACGGTGGACGCGGCCTGGAGGGACTGAAAGGTGGCCGCGATCCGGCCCGGGAGTTCGCCCAGCTCCTGCAGCGGTGTCGATGGCTCTGCGGGTCCCGGCATGAGTCAGCTCCGCGTGCCGGCAAGCGCCGCCTTCAGCTCGCGCAGCTGCTGATGGACGCTGTTGAGTTCGGCACGCGTCGGCAGGTCAAACTGCTTGGTCCATTCCTCCACGAGTTCCCGCTGCGCGCTGCGCAGCTGGCTCAGCGCGTTCGTCACTTCCGCCTGCGCCTGCACGAAGGCCGACCCGCGCGCCGCCTGCGCATAGACGCCCTCGGCGGCTTCAACCCACAGGTCGTAGATCTCCTTCATCGAGCCGGGCGGGGCCCCGCTCTTAAGACGGGGTGCCAGGCGCTCACCGAGCTCGCGCAGGGCCCGGCCGATGATGTCGTTCCATTGGCCACTCAGCTGCATCTGCGCCTGTGCGCAGCGCGCGCCCAGCTGCAGCAGCCGCTGCCAGGATTCCTGCTGCTCGCGCGTCGGCCCCAATGCGGGGATGTTGAACGCGCCGCCCATGCCGGGCAGGCCGCCCATGCCGGGCATCATTCCCATGCCCGGTATGCCGCCCACGCCCGGTATTCCCATCCCGGGCATGCCGCCCATCCCGGGCATGCCGCCCATCCCGGGCAGGCCGCCCATGCCGGGCATGCCAAAGGCCATCGCCGGCGGGGCTCCCGGCGGCGGGACGGCCCACAAACTGGCGAATTGCTGCTGCAGGCCGGCCAGACCGTCGTTGAAATGCCGCGCACGCTGTTCCGGATCGGGTGTCCCCGCCGAACGGTTCAGCAGCTCCCACAGCGAACTGGACACTCCAAGATAGCCCTCGCATTGCTGCAGGAAGGCCCGCCCTAGGCTCTCGGGGCCGCCCTCCGGCGCACTGGCGTTGGCTGCCGCCGCCGGCGCGCCGGCCCCAGCCGATCCGGTAGCCGCCCAGGCCTGGCTCATCTCGGTCCACTGGCGCAGCATGTCGGCTTGGGCCTTCTGTAGCGCCGCGGACCAGTCGCCGGTCGCGTTTGATTCGCTGGTCATGGCGCCTCCAATCCGTTTTGTCAGTTACGCTGCGGAATGAAATCATACGCCCTGACCAGGGCGCTGACTAAGGAGACCCTCATGTCCAGCAAGGCCATCCCCGTGTTGATCGCCGTGGTGCTCTTGGGCAGCGCCGCGACCTGGTACTGGTGGCCACGCCTCGCGCCGACGCCAACGCCACCGCCGCTGGTCACAGCACCTCTTGCGCCCGAGGCGGAGCCCGCCGTCGCCCATCCGCTCCCGACCATCACGGACAGCGGCCCGGCCCTGCCCGCGCTGAACAGCAGCGATCCGGTCTTCCTCGGCGCCATTGAGCAGCTGCCAAGCGGCGACGCGCTGCGCGCCCTGCTGCAACCGGAGACGCTGATCCGGCATATTGTCGCCACGGTCGACAATCTGCCGCGTGCCCGCCTCGCCGTGGACCTACGCCCCGTGCACGCCACGCCGGGCCCGTTTCTTGCGGTCGGCGATGAGCAGCAGGCGACCCTGGACGATCACAATGCGGCGCGCTACGCCACGGCGGTTGCGGCTCTGCGCGCGCTCGACATGCATGCGGTCAGCAAGCTTTACCAGCATTTTTACCCGCTGTTCCAGCGCGCCTATGAGGATCTGGGCTACCCGCATGCCTATTTCAACGACCGCCTCGTAGCCGCCATCGACGATCTGCTCGCCACGCCACAGCCCGGCGGTCCGCTGGCACTCGTGCGGCCGAAGGTGTTTTGGGAATATGCCGACCCGGAACTCGAGGCGCGTTCTGCCGGCCAGAAGCTGCTGCTGCGCATGGGCAACGAGAACGCGGCGATCGTACGCGCCAAGTTGCGCGAACTGCGCGCGCTCGTCGTCACGGCACCCAGCCCCGCACCGGCCGGCAAGGGCAACTGACCTGTGGCCTCAGGCACCAAAGACGCGGCGAACCAATCGGGAATGCCGCGGTCAATCCTCCCAAGGATGCACAGCCGGTTCCGTCCAGGGAGCGATCGCACGCCCGTCGGTCGCTCGTTCCGCAGCGCGGTGGTGCTCCTGGCCGCGACGCTGGCCTGCGCCTGCGCGACGCTGGCCACGAACCCGCCGCCTCTCGGCGCAGCGCTGGCGGGCCAATGGCGACAGGACCGCGCGGCCAGCGATGATTTTGAGGCCAAGCTGAAATCCCTGGTCGAAACACAACGCCGCCGCATGATGCCGCGCCACGGCGCTGCAGGGGCGGCGGGCAGCCGTCGCGGTGGCGACGGCTCCGGCGACTCCGGTGGCGGCGGCGATTCCACGCGCGACGGTATCTACCCCCTGATGATACCGCCCGAAGAGCCCGACAAAGTCCGCACGCGCCTGGGCGATGAGTTGCGCCCACCCGCCGCGCTGGCCATTGCCATCGACGGCGAGGCGCTGGAGCTCACCTCCGATGCCGAGCCCTCGCGGCGCTTCCTGCCCAGCCAGGACGTGTCGCGCATCGACAGCAGCGGCGCGGCGATTGTCGACTGCGGCTGGGACCAGCGGGCCTTTGTCATCCGCGCCCGTTACACCAATAATTCCACCCGCAGCTGGCGCTACGAAGTGGAGGCTGCGAGCGGCCTGCTGCGCGTCAGCTTCGACGCCAATGCCCCAGAATTCGGCCGGATCTCGCTGCAGACCCGCTATCGCCGCGTGCCCCCGGCACCGCCTGGCAACAACTAGAGCGCGGAGTCGTCCATCTCGCCGGTACGGATGCGCACCACACGATCGATGCCGGTGACGAAGATTTTGCCGTCGCCCACTTTTCCGGTCTTGGCCGCCTTCACGATCGCGTCCACCACCTGATCGACGAGCTCGGAGCGAACGCCGATCTCAATGCGCGTCTTAGGAACGAAGTCGACGACGTATTCAGCGCCGCGATACAACTCGGTGTGGCCGCGCTGGCGCCCAAATCCCTTGACCTCGGTGACCGTCATGCCTGAAATACCGAGTTCTGACAGGGCTGAACGCACTTCATCCAGCTTGAAGGGCTTGATGACAGCTGTGATCAGTTTCATTGCGGCTCCTTGGCGGCCCGACGGATTCTTCTGGACCGTATCGTATCGCAAAATGCGGCGGGACCAGTGTATAACGGCCGCCATGCACCTGATGCCCATGAGCCGCCGCCGTTCGGCCGGCCGCCGAGCCTGACACTGCGCAGTCAGGTTCAACACGCGCGGCTCGCCTTCGCACTGGCGCTGCTGGCTGCGCTGTTCTGGGGGCTCTTGCCGCTGGCCCTGTGGCTGCTGACGCCAGCGCTCGACGCCTTCACGATCACCTGGTGCCGCTTTCTGTTCGCCGCCGTGATCGTCGGAGCACTGCTGGGCCGTCGCGGCGCTCTGCCCCGGCCATGGCGCCTGGCCGCACCGCTCCCGGCGCTGCTTCTTACGGCGATCATCGGCGTGACCAGCAACTACGTGTTGTTCGTTATCGGCATGAGTTTCACTTCGCCCGCCGTGGCGCAGGTGGTCACGCAGCTGGCGAGCCTGTTCCTGCTGTTCGGCGGCATTGTCATCTTCGGCGAGCGCTTCAGCCGGCTGCAATGGTTCGGCTTTGCAATACTGCTCATTGGGCTGGTGCTGTTTTTTAACCGGCGCCTGCCCCTGCTGTTCGGCGTCCGCGCGCGGGAAGGGTTCGGCGTGCTGCTGCTGCTGATCGGGGCGCTGACCTGGGCCTGCTACGGGCTGGCGCAAAAACGCCTGCTGCGCGAACTGAGTTCACCGCAGACGCTGTGGCTGCTCTACATCGGAGGGGCACTGCTCCTCACCCCGCTGGTGCATCCGGCCAGACTCCAGTCGCTGAGCCACGCCCAGGCCTGGGCGCTCGTGTTCTGCTGCTTCAACACGCTCATTGCCTACGGAGCCTACGCCGAGGCCATGAAGCTCGGAGAAGTGGCACGGATCGGCGCCACAGTCACCATCTCGCCCCTGTTTACCCTGCTGGGTGGAATCCTTGCGCCCTCCTGGCTGCCCGCGTATGCGGCGACTGAGGCGCCCAGCGCCCTGATGGTGCTGGGCGCCTGCGCCGTGGTCGCCGGGTCCGCCCTGTGCGCGCTCGGCTCCGATCGCGCCGCCATCTAAACCATCCCCGCCGCAACGCACTCCAAGTACACATGGTCGGCGCAGACTTTGAGGCCCTGTACCGGGCACATGTGGGTCAGGTCTATGGACTGTGCCTGCGCCTGACCGGCCAGGCCGCGCTGGCGGAGGACTGCACCCAGGACTGCTTCATTGCCGCCTGGCGCGCCCTGCCCGGCTTCGAGGGGCGCAGCCAGTTTTCCACCTGGCTGCACCGCATCGCAGTCAACGCGGTGCTCACACGGCGGCGCCGAGGGCGCGGCGATGCCCTGCGGGACGCCGGTGAGCTTGACGGGGAAGCGCTGCAGCTGACGGACGGCGGGGATGCCGCGGACACGATCGACGTGGAGCGTGCCCTAAGGCGCCTGCCGCCCGGTGCACGGGATGTGCTGGTCCTCGTCGGCATCTATGGGCACAGCCACGAGGAATCTGCGGCGATGCTCGGCATCGCCATCGGCACTAGCAAGGCGCAGCTGCACCGCGCGCGCCGGCTGCTGGCGACACAACTGGGCATCGGCCTGGAGACGGCATGAACGGCGAGATTTTCGGATCCGTGGATGAAGCGCTCGCGCGTCTGCCGCGCGTGCTGACTCCGGCACGCGATCTGTGGCCCGCTATCGCGCAGGCCACAGGTCCGGGCGCGGCGCGGGAGCGGCCCGAGCCGTGGCCGGCGCGCTGGCCCCGCTGGCCGGTGGCGCTCGCCGCGAGCCTCGCCCTGCTCGGCCTGGTGGCCGCGTTGTCCTTTTCGGTCCTGCGCCAGCCGGGAGCGAGCGCCCTGCTCGCGCAGGACGGCACCGCCTCGACACCAGCGAAGCAGACTAGGGTGAGTTTCGAATCCCCGCGCAATGCCGCCTTCATCTCCGCCCGCACCGCGCTCGAGAAGACCTACGAGGAGCGCCTTGCGATGCTCGCTCCGGCGACCCGTGCACGCGTGCAGGCGGATCTGGAAACCATCCGCAAGGCCAACGCGGACATCCGCGACGCCCTCAGCCGCGATCCGGCCAGTCCCCTGCTCCAGCAGCTGCTGCGCAGCACCTGGCAGCAGGAAATTGAGCTGTACACCGACGTATCCCAGGCCACCGAACCCATGCTGACGAGGAGAACCTGATCATGAAAGCGTTTAGTTCCGATGCGCGCTCGACGCGCCTGGCGTTGCTGGCAGCCCTCGCGCTGCTGCCCGGCTTTGGCGCGCTGGCCTTCGCAGCCACCCGTCCGGTCGCGGCCCAGCAGGCGGCCGATCCCACCGGCACCGTCGAAATCATCAACGTCGCCGGCTCGGTCGAAGTCACCGGCTGGAACCAGCCGCTGGTGGACGTCAGCGGCACGATGGGCGACAAGGTCGAGCGCGTCGAGGTGAGCGGCGGCGGCAATCACACCACGGTGCGCGTGGTGCTGCCTTCAGGCACCAGCTGGATGGGCGACAGCTCGGCACACCTGAAGATCAAGGTGCCACACGGCAGCTCCGTGGAAGTGTCGCTGGTGAGCGCCGATCTGGCCGTCAGCGCGATCGACGGCAACCAGAAGCTGCAGACGGTGAGCGGCGATATCAGTGGCACTTCCAGCGGCAACCTGCAGATCGACACCGTCAGCGGCGATGTGCGCATGACCACCCACGAGGATCACGCGCTGCGGATCAAGACGATCAGCGGCGACATGATCGTGAGCGGCGCCGACGGGGACGTGCAGGTCAAGACGGTCAGTGGCGATACCGAGCTAACGCTCGGCAGCCTGACCAGTGCGCGCATCGAGAGCGTCTCGGGCGATGTGAAGGTGAGCAGCGCACTCGCGCCGTCCGGACAGTTCGATGCCTCATCGATCAGCGGTGATCTGCACGTGAAGTTCGCGGCGCAACCCGACGCCGATATCGACGTGCAGAGCTTCAGCGGCAGTATCAGCAACTGCTTTGGGCCGAAGCCCACCGAGGAGCACTACGGGCCCGGCAGCCGGCTGAACTTCCGCAGTGGCAAAGGCGGCGGGAAGGTGCACCTGGACACCAAGAGTGGCGACGTGAGCGTCTGCACGGTGAAGTAACCCGGCGGAAACGCGCCGCAGCAGGCTCTGGGCCATCCGGCCTGCTGCGCCGCGGCGCTCCCGTTGAACCGCGAACTGGGTTTGGGGCACACACTGCCCCGCCGTGTTTGCACAGCGTGCCTTGGTGTGAAACAGCGCTCACTTTACGGTGTTTCCCCCATCCCACTGCTCACTTCCCCCATCCCGAAACGCGGACGCTATTGCTAACATGATCACTGCTACTACATGCTCAATACGATTCAGGGAAATGGGAAACACGACAATGAGTCAATCAGCATTGATTGAGACGCGCGCCTATGGGGAGGCCGCGATGCCGCTGCGGCGTGCATTGGCATGGCTCGCGCTGCTGGCAATCTTGCTCGCCACCATGCCCGCGCACGCGGTGCCCAGCTTTGCGCAGCAGACCGGGATGCCCTGCCAGCAGTGTCATACCACGGCCTATGGACCCGCCCTGACCGAATACGGCCGGCAATTCAAGGTCAACGGTTATGTATTCGGCGATGCCAAGCCGCTGTTCCCGCTCGCGCTGATGGTGCAGGGTGGCTACACGCACACCAGCGCCGACCAGCCCACGCCGCCCGCGCCGCAGTTCGGCGTCAACGGGCAGACCTCAGTAGATCAGGTCAGCCTGTTCGTCGCCACCCGCATCACGGAGCATCTGGGCGTGTTCTCGCAGATCACGTATGACGGCATCGGCCATGGCACGGCGTGGGACAACACCGATCTGCGCTACGCGCGCACCTTCAATGTGGGCAGCACCGCGCTGGTGGCCGGCGTGAGCGTGAACAACAATCCCACGGTCCAGGACCTGTGGAATTCGACGCCCGCCTGGGGCTTCCCCTACATTTCCTCCGCGCTCGCTCCGGCGCCAGCCGCGGGTCCCATCGTCGGCGGACTGGGCGGCACCGTGCTGGGCGCCACGGCCTATGTCATGGTGAACGACCGTTACTATTTCGAGGCCGGCGGTTACCGCGGATTGTCCAACCACTGGCTCGACAATCTGGGCGCCGGCGCGGATTCCAATCCCAACCTGAATGGCCTCTCCCCCTACTGGCGGGCGGCCGTCAACCTGAACTCGGGTCCGCACCAATATTCATTCGGGACCTTTGGCATGCAGGCCGACGTTCAGCCGGATCCGACCGTGGCGGCGAAGGATCGCTTTACGGACTACGGATTCGACGCGACCTACCAATACGTCGGAATGGGCGCGCACGGCGTCCAGGCCAACGTGTCGTATATCGATGAACGGCAGAATCTGGCCGCAAGCCTTGCGGGCCCCCCGGATCCGTTGAGCCCAATCAGCAACGACCTGCAGTTTTTCAGTGTCGACGTCAGCTACTCGTACAAGCGCACCTGGGTCGCCGCCGTCAATGAATTCTCGACGTCGGGCAGTGCCAACGCCACCTTGTACGCACCCAATACCACGCCGGAAAGCAATGGCTACCGGCTGCAGATCGAATACGTGCCCTTCGGGAAGCTCGATTCGCGGTACCGGCCGTGGCTGAACCTGCGCTTCGGACTGCAATACACCGGCTATTCCAAGTTCGATGGCGCGAGCACCAACTACGACGGCACCGGACGCAACGCGTCGGACAACAACACGCTGTTCGGATTCTTCTGGGTGATTATTTAGAGTCGCACGCCCCGCGCGTTCCCTCGTACCCTGAGGATTGGCGCTGGCGGCCTGCAGCCGCGCGGTGCAACTCACGCGGCATGCATCAATGCCAGCTGACGGCCGGCGCAGCCTTGCAGGGCCGCGCCAGCCATTCGAGCTGACTACCGATCCTCGTCGTGGTCGATCCGCACTTCCGTTGCGGTGACCATGCTGCCGGTCGCGGTACCACGCACCGCGACGATCTGTCCGACCGCCATGGTGTAGAAATCAGTGGCATTCACGCTTTCCTCGCCTTCGACGTCGCCGAAGCTGGCGTTGGTGGCGTCAATGGTGATTCCTAGAATCATGAATTGCGGCGGTGTGGTGGGCGTGAACGGGCCGCGTACCTCCACTTCGGTAGAGGGTGGCTTGCGTTCGAGTTTGCTCGCCAGCACCGCGCCACTGCCGGCCGGGCTCTCGAAGCCGCGGACTTCGACCGTGTCACCGACATTCACGTTCTGCAGCGTAAAGAGCTGAACCTGCGCGCTGCTCTGGTCTTCGTAGCGCGTGTTCGCATCGACGGTCACCGTCACACCCAGAAGCGTCAGCGTATTGTTTGGTGCATCGACCGCCGTGACGGTCGCCTCCAGCTCGATGGCCGAGATGTGATCGATCTCAATCCGGTCGGCCACCAACACCCCATTGGCGTCGAACATGCCGCGCACCTCGACGCGTACATTGAGCGCCAGATCAGAGGCCATACCGCCCTCGAAGAGCGTGTCGGCGGTGGTGGTGACGTGCAGATCGCCGACGTCAAAATCCGTCGCGGACGCGAAGCGCGTGATCAGGCCCTCCCGCTCGGCATGCCCACCGTCCTCCATCTCGCGCAGATCAGTTTCTGCGGGCTGCAGGGAATCCGCCGTCAGCTTCACGCCCACCGCGTCGAACACGCTGCCGCGCGCGACCACCAGGTCGCCATCGGCCGGATGCCCGGCGGAGAAGCCGCTGAGCATGGCGGTCGAGTAATCCACCGTCAGTCCGTTGATCATGAAGGTGTGGGCGGTCGCGTCCAGGCCGGCCACCATACCCAGCACCTGCAGGTTCTCACCGGCATCGGCGCGCGCAATACGGGTGGCGGCGATGGCGCCGTCCGCGCCGGCGAATCCGCTGACTTCAATCGCGTCGCCCACCGCGAGGCCGGTCAGATCTCCCGGAGAGATGCCCTCGCCAAATGAGGTGCTGGCCGTCACCTGGACCGTCTGGCCGAGCACCGTGAGGCGATTGGCCATCGTATCGATGCTCGCGATGGGGCCGACGACGTTGTCCTCAACCTCGACACTGGAGGCATCGCCCTGGCCGGTCTGCAGATTCTGGTGACCCTGCACCAGCGCAACCTCGCCCACGGCGAGCCCCGACTGTGCGACCGAACGGCCATTTTTCCACAGACTGGCGGCGGACACGTCGTAGCGCACGCCATTCACATAAACGCTGCCAAAAGCGGTAATCGTCCCCAGGGTGGCCACGTTCTGCATGCCACTGCTGGTGGTGTTGGAATTGCTGCCGCCCCCGCAGGCCCCAAGCACAACGAGCGCCGCCAGTGCGATCCATATTGCTTTCATGTTCCACCCTCCTGAAATGCGATGAAGGCAACCGGCCAGGGAAAGACCGATGTGGCGAATCTTGCTCGAAAATAGCCTTCGGTCGCACCCTGTCGGCGAGGGACGACGCCCGAATCCGCTGCGTGACGAACTGCTGCGCCGCCACAGAGGAAGGCAGGACGCCCCGTCGAAGGACGTACCGAATCGCGCCGCCTACGGCGCACAGCCCTATCGAGGTGGCGCCGCCCCCAGCGGCTGACCGCAGACCCTCCCACAGCCCCCGGCCGTGCCATCGGCCTCTTTCTGGCACGCCGTTGAACCCTGCTGGAAATCCGGGGTACTTACTGCCTCCTTCGTTCGAAGGGCCTGCCTCCCGGTTTAACAGTACCGTTTTACTGTGTTCCCCCCCCTCAATTGCACTGTTTCCCCCGTCCCCAAGCACTAACGCTATTGCTAACTTGGCTATCGCTACTGATCGCTCAAGACGACTACGGGGAATAGGGGAAGAGGGAAATGAACCGATCAGCCTGGTCTGAGGCTCGCGTCCGTGGGACGTGGACGACGCCGCCGTTACGGCGCGCGCTGGCGCTGCTCGCGCTGCTGGCCATCTGGCTGATCGCCGCTCCCGCACACGCACTGCCCAGCTATCTGGCCGCCAACCTGGCGTACGTTCGCGAAACGCGCCATCTGGACGCCAGCGGCGCCGCACAGGCCTCCGGCGACCTGGACAGCCTGCACGCTGATGCGACCTGGACCTACAAGCAGACCTGGGTCTTTGGAGCGGGCCTGTTCAATACCACCGGCAGCAGCGATGCGAATCTGTATGCGCCGAACCCGGTCGACGGCAGCAACGCGGGCAAGCCGGACAGCAATGGCTATCTGGTCCAGCTCGAATACGTCCCCTTCGGCAAGCTGGATTCGCCCGAGCGGCCGTGGCTGAACATGCGCGTTGGCGTGCAGTACACCGGCTACTCCAAGTTAAACGGCGCCAGCACCAACTACGACGGCTTCGGACGCAATGCTTCCGACAATGACACCGTGTTCGGATTCCTGTGGGTGGCGCTGTGAAGGCGCGGGCTTCAGGCCGCGTCCGCGCCATCCTGCCCTGGGCGCTGGCCCTGGCTAGTTGGGGAAGCGCCGCGCACGCCGCCAACTGCGAGCTGACCATCGATGCGAACGACATGATCCAGTTTAATTCGCGCGCGTTGCAGGTCGATCCGGCATGCAGCGCGGTGCAGCTTACGCTGCGGCATGTGGGCAAGCAGGAGGCCCACGTGCTCGGGCACGACTGGGTGCTGGCGCGCAGTGCGGACGTTTCGGCACTGGCCAATGCCGGCATGGCCGCCGGATTTGACCACGGCTACCTGCCCGCGGGCGATCACCGCATCATTGCGGCGACCCGGATTGTCGGAGGTGGCCAGACCGCCACGATCAGCTTCAGCACCGCCGGGCTTGAACCCGGCGGCGATTACTCGTTCTTCTGCTCTTACCCCGGCCACACCTCGCTGATGCGCGGCCGCTTCCAGTTCGGCACTAAGGAAAGAGTCGCCTCGAGCCGCTAAGATCCTCACCCTACCAGTCCTGGTGGGGTGAAGATGAGCCGGATACCTGCCACTGCCTGCGACCGCCCCAACCCGGCGGCCCGGCTGGCCACGCCCGTGGACACCATAACACGCTGCTTCTATTGAAGTTTCATGTGAAACTTTGAGCCTCCGCGTGGGTTATGAAGCTAAGTGACGATGAAGCTGTGCAACCTCCCCCACCGGCAGGCGACCGGAACGCCGAGTTCACCCGATTTATGCGCAAATACCAGGACATGGTCTATTCCACCGCCGCTCGCCTGAGCGGCAATGATGCGCAGGCGGAGGACATTGCGCAGGAAGTTTTCCTGCGCGCGCATCGGCGCTTTGACGAATTGAAGGACAACCCGCGCGCCGCCGGGTGGCTGAAAACCGTTGCGACCAACCTGACCTTTACCCACCTCAGCCGTTACCGGAAGCGGTGGGTTTTCTTTTCTCAGCTGCAGTCGCAGGACGAGGATGGCGACGCCCCGGAGCACGAATTTCCAGCCACAGCATCGGTGACCGATGAAGTGCAGGATGACGAGCGCCACGAATTCATCGAGGCGGCGCTGCGCGCACTGCCCGAGCACCAGCGCGTGCCGCTGGTACTGTTTCATTTCGAGGAAATGCCTTACGAGGAAATCGCCGTAAAGCTGCGCGTCTCGCTGCCTAAGGTGAAGACCGACATCCACCGGGCGCGCCTGGCGCTGGCTGGAATCCTGGCGCGCCGGGGCATCACCGCCGCACAGCTGGAGGCCTGACCACCATGACATCACCGGAACAATTCATCGACGCGGTGCTGCGCAGGCAGCCGCTGAGGCGCGCGCCTGCCGGTTTTGAGGCCCGGGTGTTGCAGCGGCTCGCGCAGCAGGCGGCCCGCCCGTGGTGGGTGCAGGGCTTCAGTGGCTGGCCGAAAGCCGCGCAGCTGCTGTTCCTGCCGCTGGCTATCGGCTGTGTGCCGCTGTTGTTCCGCGCGGCCGGCGCCCTGAATGCACTGCTGCAGTCCGCGCGCCAGTCTGCCCCGCTGAGCGCGGCGCAGTCGGCCGCCACCACCGTTGGAAGCCTCGGTCACACCGCGCAGACCCTGGCCGATGTGCTGATGCGCCAGATCCCCTCCGTCTGGATTTATGGCGGCGTCGGCCTTGCGGCGCTGCTCTACGCGGCACTGTTCGGACTCTGCGCCGCAGCGTTCCGCACCCTGGTCCTGACCCCACAACACGCACCGTACTGATTTATGAAAAAAACACCCCTGCTCCTGCTGCTCGCCATCGCATTGGCGAACTTGCTCACCGTCCCGCATGCCGCCTATGCCAAGCCCGCGGAGCCCGCCGCCGCCACTGAGGTTCCGGCCGCGACCAGGGACACCCCAGCCGCCCCGGAGGCGACAGATGTCGAGGATGCCGTCCATAAGCACAGAGACAACGCGCTGGTCTCGATCGGGCGCGATTCAACGCTGGCGGCGGGCGAACATGCTATGGCCGTGGTCTCAGTGCTGGGCTCCTCGACCAGCGCCGGCGAGGTCGATAATGCCGTGGTCTCGGTGCTGGGCAGCACCCACGTCACCGGGCCGGTGGGCCACGCGGCCGTGGCCGTCCTGGGTGACACCTATGTCGATAGCCACGTCGGTGATGCCGTGGTCGCCGTATTCGGTGATGTGGTATTGGGTCCCCACGCCGATGTGGGCGGCAACGTCGTCGCCGTCGGCGGCGAACTCCAGCGCGATCCGGGCGCAATCATTCGCGGCAGCACTCAAAACGTCATGCTCTTCGGGAGCATGGGTCACATGGAGTGGCTCCGCTCCTGGGTGAAGCATTGCCTGCTGTACGGGCGCCCGCTGGCCTTCGCGCCGGGCCTGGGCTGGGCGTGGTCCATGGCGGGATGCTTTCTGGCGATCTACCTGTTGATCGCGCTGCTGTTCCCCACCGGCGTGACTCGCTGTGTGCGCACGATGGAGGAGCAGCCGGGCCGCACAGTGCTGGCCGCATTGCTCACTGTCCTGCTCAAGCCGATCGTATTCCTTCTGATCCTCGTCACGGTCATCGGCGCAGTCCTGCTACCCTTCCTCTGCTTTGCCCTGTTTATCGCCGGCCTGTTCGGCAAGGCGGTGGCTCTGGCATGGATTGGCCGCCGCGTCATCCCACAGCGCGACGCGGAGCACGCGCAGTCGCCGGTACTCGCGGTCCTGGTCGGCGGCGTGATCGTGCTGTTGCTGTACGTCATTCCGATCTTTGGTTTCATTGCCTACAAGCTGCTCAGCATCCTGGGGCTCGGTATCGTGGTGTATACCCTGTTGCTGGCACATCGCAGTTCGCGTGCGGCTGACCGGGCGTCCCCGGCGGCCGGAGCCGCCTTGCCTGCCGCCGCCGTGGCGTCTGCGGGTTCACCCGATCCCGCGGCGCCAGCGGCCGCCGAGGCGCCGCCGGCCGCGGCTCCACCGGCCGCAGCGGCGCCGCCCGCGCCTCCGATATCCATGGCCCTGGAAGACCGCGCGGGCTTCTGGCCTCGAGCGGTGGCATTGCTTCTCGACGCCATACTGGTTGGAATCCTGTGCCTATTTGTCAATATCTCGTTTCACGAGTTTGTGTTGCTGCTCGCCGCCTACGGCTCCGTCATGTGGAAGATGCGGGGCACCACCGTCGGCGGCATCGTCTGTAACCTGCGCGTGGTACGGCTGGATGGCCGTCCGATGGACTGGCCTACCGCCATCGTGCGCGCCCTGGGCTGCTTCCTGTCCGCGGCCGTGGCGGGGCTGGGCTTCATCTGGGTGGTATTCGACTCGGAGCGCCAGTCCTGGCACGACAAGATCGCAGGCACCGTCGTGGTGCGGGCGCCACGCGGCGCCGCCCTGGTCTGAGATTCCTCCCATGTGCCCGATCAGCGACAGCTTGTCCTGGTCGCGGTCGGGCGCTGGAATGGTCCCACAGTAAAACAACCGGGACATACCGATGGAAACCAAGGACCGCTTCATGCGCATCGCCTTCATCGGCTCCGTCATTCTCGTCGGGGCACTGGCGCTCGCGGTACGCCTGCATTCCTGAAACGCCGTCCGCGCCCCCCGGCGCGTGACCGGCGAGCCCGGCTCTTGTTAGGCTGAGCGGTCCCGTACCCTCTGGGGGATCGCCGTGAGCGAAAACGACGTCGTCGTCGAAGCCTGGAACTCGGTCCTGTTCGAGAAATTCACGCGCTTCAAGCATCTGCTGATCGCCGGACTCGCCAGCTATAGTGACGAAGTGTTCTCGCGGCGGCTGTACCCTGCCGGCGCGCGCGTCCTTGACGTCGGGTGTGGCTTTGGCGACAGCGCCCAGCGCCTGGCCAGCGCCGTGGGGCCCACGGGCCACGCGGTCGGCGTCGACTGTGCCGAGCGCTTCATCCGCGCCGCCGAGGAAGACGCCCGTGCGGCGGGCATCGGCAATGTCAGTTTCTTCGCCGCCGACGTCCAGACGGACGGTCTGCGCGGCCCCTACGACCATATTTTTGCCCGCTTCGGCACGATGTTCTTCATGAACCCCGGTGCGGCGCTGCTGAATATCCGCCGTGCGCTCAAGCCGGGCGGAATGTTCACGCAAATTGTCTGGCGCAAGCGCGAGGACAACCCCTGGGTGCACGAAGCGGAGCTGCGGGTGCGCGAAATCGTCCCCATCGTTTCGCACGAGGACTCCGACGCCGTGCATTGCGGCCCTGGGCCCTTCTCAATGGCGGGGCCGGACATGGTGAGTGCCATGATGCAGGGGACGGGGTACCGGAACGTCGCCTTCGAGCGTTACGACACCGACATTTGCATCGGCCGCGATCTGGACGAGGCGGTGGAGTTCGCCATGGCGCTCGGACCGGCAGGCGAGATCATCCGGCTGGCGGGCGAGGACGGTGAGCGGCTCAAGCCAGGCGTGATCGCGGCGCTGCGGGCGACCCTGGCGAAATTCCGGCGCACCGATGGCATCTGGGGGCCCTCGAGCGCCTGGATCATCACTGCCCGCAATCCGGCGCAGTCCTGACGGATTCGGCGTTCGTATCGGTCATTCATCCTGCGATTATTCGCAGGGCGCAGGCCTAGGCCTGGCGCGCCAGCTCACGTCCGCCGCGCAGCACCGCCTCGATGAGCACTGACAGGTCCGCCGCACGCGTGCGGTGATTGGCAAGCGCCGCCCGCAGGCAGTAATTTCCGCTGAGCGTCGTGTAGGAAGGCACCGCCACGCCACTCTCGTGCAGGCGAATCAGCAATTCCTCGTTCAGGGTGTTCAGCTGCGCCTGCGTACCGCCGGTGCCGCGGAAGCGGAAACACACAATATTCAGGCAGACGGGCGCCATCAGCTCGAGTTCCGGCTCCTCGCGCACCAGCTCGGCCAGGCGCCTGGCCTGAGAGATGTTCTGGTCGATGAGCCGGCCGTACTTGTCGAGTCCGTGCTCTTTGAAGGACAGCCACACCTTGAGCGCGCGGAAGCCACGCGTGAGTTGCAGCCCGTAGTCGCTGAACCAGTCCGCGCCGCTGGCGAGTCCGCGCTGCGCGTGCTTGAGGTAGTCGGGCGTCAATGAAAATGTCGCCCGGTGCGCCTGGCGATCCCGCACCAGCGCGCAGCCCGCCTCAAAGGGAATGTGCAGCCATTTGTGCAGGTCGAGCGCGACGGAGTCCGCCTTCTCGATGCCCTGGACGAGCTGCCGATGGTTGGGCGCCAGCGCCACGACGGCGCCAATTGCGCCGTCGACGTGAAACCACAGCTTCTCGCGACGGCAGATTGCGGCCAGTTTCGCCAGGTCATCGACAGCGCCGGTATTGATCGTGCCCGCATTGCCGATCACGGCGCAAGGCTGCGCGCCGGCATCGCGATCCGCGGCGATCGCCCGCGAAAGCACCTCGGTATCGATCCGGTAGCTGTCGTCCACAGCCACCTTGCGGAAGGAGCGTGATCCGTGGCCGAGCAGCTCCAGGGCCTTCTGCAGGCAGCTGTGCGCCTCGGTGGAGGCGTAGAACACCAGCGGCTTGGCCAGCGAGGCCACCCCGCAGGCGCGCACGTCAGTCGTGCTCGCCTGGTTGCGGGCGACGGCCAGGGCGACGAAGTTGGCCATGGAGGCGCCGCTGACCAGTAGGCCGCCCGTCTCGGGTGGCATCCCGACGATCTGCCGGCACCAGTCCACGACCTGCGTCTCGACCTCGTTGGCGACATGATTGCCGCCGCCCATGTTTGGATTGACGGTGGCGGCCAGAAAGTCCCCAAGCGCACCGAAAGCGGTGCCGTTGCCCATGTACCAGCCCCAGAAGCGCGGATGGGTGTTGCCCATCTGCCAGGGCATGACCCAGTCGCGGAAATCCTGGTAGGCCGCCGCGGCGCCCTGCGGCCCATGCGGGAGGGGTGCGTGAAAGCGCGCGAGCACCTCCGGCGGCGTGGGCTGCCACACCTTGCGATCGCGTACCTGTTGCAGGTAATCCAGAGCATCGTCTACCGCGCGATGCGCGAGCGCGCGCAGCTGCGGCCAGTCTTCGGGATCGAGTGACTCCTCGACAGGTTCGGATTTCACGGCGCTCTCCAGGCGTTGTCGGCTACATTATAGGGTTCGCGGCCGCCTGCGGCCCATAAGAAAGTTAGACCGTTGCCATCCAATAAGAAGGAGTGCGTCATGACCACCGACATGAAATATCTCGCGCTGACGGCGATGCTCACGGCCACGCTGTGGATCCCGTACATCGCAGCGCAGGTCCAGACCAACGGATTTCTCGCGCCGGGCAACTACCGCGATCCGACCCCCCGGCCGGTACCCCTGTGGGGCAAGCGTGCCGACCGGACGTACATGAATGCCGTGGAGACCTTCGCGCCGTTTGCCGCGCTCGTGATCGCCGCACAGCTGACCGGCAAGGCAAACGCCACCACCGCAAGCCTCGCAATGGCCTTTTTCTGGCTGCGCGCAATTCACGCGGTCGTCTACCTGTTCGGAATTCCGTACATCCGGACGCTGGTCTTTACGCTCGGTTATGTCGCAGTGGCCGGCATATTCTGGCAGGTGATTCGATAGGCTGGCTGTGGCCGCGCGGCGCAGCTCGCGCCGCGACGGCCCTGGCTAGCGCTTGAACGCAGCGTCCGACACACGGTGTTGCGGTCCGGGCCGCAACTTGACGATGGTCCCTGCGCCCGAGTCGCTGTACACGTGGCAGGCGCCGGTGCAATCACGCAGCTCGCTGGCCGTGTACTTGAGCCCACCCGTGGTCTTCGGGTGCAGGTCGGGCTTGAAGTCCCTGGCGTGGCAGCCGGCGCAGGATCCGGCATCTGCCGGCGAGGCCCACGGAATCAGGTCCGCGTTGCCCGTGTGGCAGGCCACGCAGGCCAGCGCCGCCTTGTGCGTCCCCGGGTAGGCGGCCGCGGTGTGCACGAAGTGCAGCGCGCTCCAGTCCGGATAGCTGTGGCAGGTAGCGCAATCGCGCTGAGTACTGAGGTGCGCCGGCGGCACTCCGAGCGCGATGAAGTTGTTGTGGCAGCTCGCACAACTGGCCGTGAGCGCGGTGTGATCGAACTTGGCCGGCTTCCAGCCCAGCGTGCCGTGGCAGCTATCGCATTGCGCGGAGGTCGGAACGTGGCTGAGCGGCAGGCCTACAGCGTGCACTCCGTCGTGACAGCTGCGGCAACTGTGCTCGGCCACGGCCAGGTGATCGAAGCGCGCCGGCGTCCAGGCGTTGGTGGTGTGGCAGGCCTGGCAGGCGTCACTGGCGGGCAGGTGCGCACTCCCCTTCCCGCGCGCCACGATTGCGTTGTGGCAACTGACGCAACTGCCGCTGACCTGGAGATGATCGACCCGCAGGACGGGCAGCCAGGCCAGGGTCGAGTGGCAGCTCTGGCAGCTCGGGCTGCTGGCGACGTGGTTCGGTGTCTTGCCCTGGCCGCTGGCCGGCCCGTGACAGCTCACGCAGGCCGTGCCGGCCGTGCGCTGGTGGTTGAAGCCCACCGCGTGTCCGAGCGCCGTGGCCCCACCCAGGGTGGGATTCACCTGCGTTGCTCCCGACTTCTGGCCGCCCGGCAGCACCGTGCCCCGTCGCAACCCGAATTTGTCGCGTGCGGAGTGGCACCCGGAGCCGCCGCAGTCCCGCCCCGCGTAATGGCCCGCGGAGGCGCGTACCCACAGCCTCACGCCCGTGTTGGTCTTCCACTTCATGCCGAGTTCGTGGCAGCTCATGCAGGTCATGGACCGCACGGCAGCGTGCTTCATGATCGTGCCGGCGAAGCTGGTAAAGATCGTCGCTGTGTGGCACTGCTCGCAGGCGATCGCCGTCGTGCCATTGGGCGGGTTGGACGGGATATGCCCGGTGGCGCCAGAAGGCGGTTGCATCGGTTGCGCGGTGCCGGCAAAGCTCAATCCATAAGCATGACACTGGGCACAGTTGGTCGCGATGTTCAAGTGGTTCATCACCGCCAGACTGTAGTTGCCCACGGTCGTGTGGCACAGCACGCAGCTGTTGTTGTCCGCCAGCGGCAGCGGAATGTGATTGGCCGGTAGATCGGTCGCACCCTTAAAGCTCGTAGTATTAAAATGACAGGTTGAGCATTCGCCTCCCGTCACGTGCGCCGTGCCGTCGGCCTTGAGCGCCGGGCGCACCAGGGTGACCGGAGAGCCGATCCAGCTCCTGCCCTTCTCGTGGCAGGTCGAGCAGACCATCGCGGTCACCAGGCTGTGCACCATCGAGGGCGGCGCCGTGCCGCTCCGGTTGGTGAACGAGAAGCTGTTGAAGGTGGACGAAGAATGGCAGCCTTCGCAGGCCATCGTACCGGTCGGGATGTGCGTGGGCGGAAGCGTTACGGTGGTCTTGGGCGCGGTACCCACGTCGGTCTTGCCTGCACCATGGCAATTGGCGCAGCCGGTAGTGAATCCGGTGTGGTTCATCGGCGGCACGGCATTGGCGATCACAAAAGTCGAAAAGTTGGTGGCCGAATGGCAGTTGATGCAGGGCGTGGCGCCAATCGGAATATGGTTGGCGGGCACGACCTTGGTGGCGGGGGTGCCGGCCCAGGTCTTGCCCAGCGCGTGACAGGTCTCGCAGCTGCTGCCGGCGACCACCGCGTGATTCATCGGTGGACTCTTGTTGGTGATCACAAAGCTCGTGAACGCCGTGGCACTGTGGCAGCTCTCGCAGGCGGCCGTGCCGAACGGAATGTGGTTGGCCGGCGGGAGCATGAGCGCCGGTGGCGCCATATTCGCAAAACTCTTGCCCGTGGCGTGGCATTGCATGCAATTGCTCGTGATGTTCGCGTGGTTCATGACGGCCAGGCTGTAGTTGCCCGCGGTCGTGTGGCACAGCGCGCAGTTGTTGTTGTCCGCCGCCGGCAGTGGGATGTGGTTGGCCGGCAGGTCGGTCGCACCCTTGAAACTCGTGGTGTTGAAGTGACAGGTCGAGCACTCCCCGGCCACCACGTGCGCGGTGCCGTCGGCCTTGAGCGTCGGACGCACCAGGGTGGCTGGCGATCCGATCCAGCTCATGCCCTTCTCGTGGCAGGTTGAACAGGCCATGGAGGTGACCAGGCTGTGCACCATCGAGGGGGGCGCCATGCCGCTGGCGTTCGCGAACATGAAGGAGCTGAAGCTCGAATTCGAGTGACAGCCTTCGCAGGCGATCGTGCCGGTCGGGATATGGGTGGCCGGCAGGGTCTTGACCGCTGGCGTACCGATCCAGCTCTGCCCCAGGCCGTGGCAATTAATGCAGCCCGATGTGAACCCGGTGTGATTCATCGGCGGCACGGCGTTGGCGATCACAAAGGTCGTAAACGTGGTCGCCGAATGGCAGTTGGTGCAGGCCGTGGTGCCGATCGGAATGTGATTGCCGGGCTCAATGACGGTCACAGGGGCGCCGGCCCAGCTCTTGCCCTGCGCATGGCACGTATCGCAGCTGATGGTGGAGACTGCCGCGTGATCCATCGGCGGGCTCTTGTTACTGATCACAAAGCTCGTAAAGGTGCTGGCGCTGTGGCAGCTCTCGCACGCCGCGCTGCCGATCGGGATATGGTTGCCCGGCGGGAGCTTGAGCACCGGGGGCGCCATGTTGGCAAAGCTCCTGCCCGCGGCATGGCACTGCGCGCAGTTGCTGGCGATGTTCACGTGGTTCATGACCGAGACGCTGTAGTCATTGGGGTTGGCATGACACAGCGCGCAGGTGTTGTTGTCGGCCGCCGGCAGCGGGATGTGATTGCTCGGCAGATCGGTCGCACCCTTGAAGCTCGTGGTGTTGAAGTGACAGGTCGAGCACTCGCCTGCCACCACGTGAGGCGTACCGTCGGCCTTGGTGGCCGGACGCACCTTGGTGCTCGGCGTGCCGGCCCAGCTCATCCCCGCCTCGTGGCAACTCGAGCAGGCCGCCGAGCTGACCGCGCTGTGCACCATCGCAGGCGGTGCGGCGCCGCTGGCGTTCGTGAACGTGAACGCCGTAAAGGTGCCCGGTGCATGGCAGCTCTCGCAGGCCGCGGTGCCAAAGGGCACGTGGTTGGCGGGCGGCAGCACAGTGGCCGGTGTCCCCACCCAGCTCATGCCGGCTCCGTGACAAGTCGCGCAGGCCACACCGGGCACCGCCGCGTGATCCATCGGCGGGCTCTTGTTACTGATCACAAAGCTCGTAAAGGTGCTGGCGCTGTGGCAGCTCTCGCACGCCGCGCTGCCGATCGGGATATGGTTGCCCGGCGGGAGCTTGAGCACCGGGGGCGCCATGTTGGCAAAGCTCCTGCCCGCGGCATGGCACTGCGCGCAGTTGCTGGCGATGTTCACGTGGTTCATGACCGAGACGCTGTAGTCATTGGGGTTGGCATGACACAGCGCGCAGGTGTTGTTGTCGGCCGCCGGCAGCGGGATGTGATTGCTCGGCAGATCGGTCGCACCCTTGAAGCTCGTGGTGTTGAAGTGACAGGTCGAGCACTCGCCTGCCACCACGTGAGGCGTACCGTCGGCCTTGGTCGCCGGACGCACCACGGTCGCCGGTGATCCAATCCAGCTCATGCCTATTTCATGACAGCTCGAGCAGGCCATGGAAGTCACAAGGCTGTGCACCATGGAAGGTGGCGCGGTACCGCTGGCGTTCGTGAACATGAAGGAACTGAAACTCGAGTTCGAGTGGCACCCCTCGCAGGCAAGCGTGCCGGTCGGAATGTGATTTGACGGCAAGGTAACGACGGCGGGCGTGCCGATCCAGCTCTGCCCTGGCCCGTGACAGCTGATGCAATTCGTGGTGAAACCGGCGTGGTTCATCGGGGGCACGGCGTTGGCAATCGCAAAGCCCGCAAAGTCCGTGGACGAATGGCAATCGGTGCAGGCTGCGGTTCCAATGGGCACGTGGTTCGCCGGCTCGACCACAGTCGCCGGAGTTCCCGCCCAGCTCATGCCGGGCCCGTGACAGCTCGCGCAGCTGAGGCTGGCAACCGCGGCGTGATTCATCGGCGGGCTCTTGTTGCTGATCACAAAGGTCGTGAAATTGGACGCCGAGTGGCAGCTCTCACAGGCCGCACTGGCAAAGGCAATATGGTTCGACGGCGGCTCCACCAGGACCGGCGGCGCCATTTTGGCAAAACTCAGGCCCACGGCGTGGCAGGTTGCGCAACCACTGCTGATGCCATCGTGCAACATCTGGTAGACGCTGAAGTCAGCGGGATTGGAATGGCACAGGGTGCAGGGCTGGGAGGTCGGTATGTGGCCGGCCGGCTGCAGCGTTCCACTGCTGAACGAAACCGTCGACAGGTGACAGCTCCCGCAGTCGCCGCTCATCGGGTGGGGCGCCGGCGGGCGAGTGACGATCGTGACACCGAAGAAGGACTTGCCCGCCTCGTGGCAATCCGCGCACGGCATCGGGGGCGTCACGGCCGGGTGATTCATCGTCGCCCCAGCGAAGCTGGAATACTGTGTCGGTATGTGGCACAGCTCGCACGCCGCGCCGGCGGTAGGGATGTGAGTGGACGGCAGGCCGCTGGCGGAAATGCCGTTGTGGCAGCTGGCGCAACCGCTGATGATGCCGCTGTGATTGAACATCGCGCCCGCCCAGCCGATCGTCGAATGGCAGGCGTCACACTCCAGCGTGGTCTCGATGTGCGTCGGCCCCTTGCCCTGCGCCTGCACATTATTGTGGCAGGAGGAACAGCTGCCGCGCACTTCGGCGTGGTCAAAGTTCACGGCCGGACTGAATGCTACGGGTGTATGACAGTTCTCACAGCGATTCGAGGTGAGAATGTGGGTGATCGGCTTACCCGTTGCGTGGACCTGTGAGCCCACACCGTGGCAGGTGGCGCAGTCGCGCGGCGTACCCTGGAAGACTGCGTTGTAGTGGCACGACTCGCACGGCAGGTCGCGATGCTGACCGACCAGCTCGAACCCGGTCGTCAGGTGATCGAATGTCGCGCGCTCCAATTGCGGCGCCTTGTCCGGGGCGCCCGCAGCCGCCGGCGCGTCGGCAGCGCGGACATCAGCGGCACAAAGAAAGAGCAGTGTCAGCGACGTGAGCAGCACGCCGCCGATTTGGCGTAGCACCTTCAGCTGCTCAGCGCCGCGACGTCAGGTGGTGAATCCTTCGTTGAAAATGTGACGCGCGCGCGCAGTGTCAGCGCCTGTGGCGGCAGTGTGCACATGTTGGACTCCCTTCCCGCGTTTAATGGAGCGCATTCTGGTGAATGTGCAATTGCACGGCAGCGTGTCGCGCCTGTCCGACAGTGATTTGACTTACTTCAACGCGAAGAGCGCCGCACCAAAATCTTTGGTGATGCAATTGCGCCGCGACAATGCGCTGCGGATGCAACATATCGCGCTGTGCAGACCAGTCGACCGTTGAGCTTGACTTTGCCGCGCAGTTCTCCCGCCCGGCGAATGCGGTCAAGGCGAGGCGCGCGGAACCGTAGGGGTATGAGCGTCAATCGCCAACACTTCGACCAAAATGAGCGCGCCTGGCAAACCGCGGATCGCCCTTGTATGCTCGACGGCGCACGGGCGCCAGGCGGTGCGCCGTTCGGGAAAACAAGACACCGCCGGGAACAGCACGGCGCTCCGGAAGGCGATGCGCGATATGTGGGCAGGATATGGCGTGGCGATTCCAGTAAGACTGGTGGTGATCGCGGCACTGCTCGGCCTGGTCGCAGCGGAAGCGCGCAGCGCGACCTCCCTGCTGACGCCAGAGGAGCAGCAGGCGCTGATCGCCTACGGCGAATTGCCATCTTTTTCGGAACTGACGCTGTCCCCGGACGGATCGCGCGTGGCGTACATCGGTACCGTGGGCGCGGAACGGCATATGCTGGTGAAGAGTCTGGCCGATGGCCAGACGCTGGCTGACTTCACCGAGGGCAAAGGGCAGAAGCTCCGGAGCCTGCAATGGGCAGGCAACAACCACATCCTCACCAAGCTGTCCATGACCTTGAACCCATTCCGGTGGGGCGTCGATCGCGACGAATATTTCGGCGTCATCGCGACCGACCTTAGGACCGGTAAAGCCTGGGACGTGCTCGAATTTCCGGGCGGCGCGGCCAACAATGCCGGACGCTTTAATCTGGCCTCCGGCCGGGTACGGGTGCGCGAGATTGGAGGGGAAATCTGGCTCTACATGAATGGCTTTTTTTACGCGGGTAACACCTTCGGGGGCGAGGGTCGATTGATGAAGATCAACCTCGTCAGGCGCACCCACGCGATCATCGAGAGCCGCGACGTGTATCGCCAGTACGGGCGAGTGCTGGATGAAGCGGGGAACGTCGTTGCCGCCAGCGACTACGACTCGGAGCATCGGCGTTGGAAGATCAACGTGGGTGCGGGCGGACAGCTGAAGACCGCCCTGTCGGGCGATGCCGACCTCGACATCCCGCATCTGATCGGCCTCAGCCCGAATGGAAAAGACGTCTGGCTGCTCACGTGGGTTAAGGGTGTTTCTGCACCGGGCAGCTACTCGCTGGCGGACGGCAAGCCGACCGCGCACGAGCAATTGCGCGCCGGTGTGCACCCCGAAGACTGGGAGGGCGCGCTGATCGAGGAGCGCAACGATCGCATCGTGGCCGGCGTCATCTATGGCTCTGGCGGAAACACCTATGAATTCCTCGATCCAAAGGTGGACGCCGAGTGGCAGGCAGTCATCAAGACGCTCGGTGGCATGCGCCCGATCTTCATTTCCGGCAGCGATGAATTTCGCCGCGTCATCGTAAGAGTCCTGGCACCAAACGGCCCGCTGTATCTGCTGGTAGATATGGCCGCAGCGACGTTGACGACACTGGGGCCGGAGTACCGGCAGCTGCCCGCCTTAGCCGAGGTACGCGCGCTCGAATATGCGGCAGGCGACGGGCTTGCCATTCCCGCTTACCTGACCCTGCCGGCGGGACGGCCGGCCAAGGGGTTGCCGCTGGTGGTGTTGCCGCACGGTGGACCGGCGGCTCGCGACAGCGGCGGATTCGACTGGTGGGCGCAAGCCCTCGCCAACGAGGGCTACGCGGTGCTGCAGCCGAACTTCCGCGGCTCGGCAGTTTCGGATGCCTTCGTCGTCGCGGGCCATGGTGAATTCGGCCGCAAGATGCAGACCGATCTTTCAGATGGCGTTCGGTACCTGCAACGCCAGGGCATCATCGATCCGGCGCGGGTCTGCATTGCCGGAGCCAGCTATGGCGGTTATGCCGCACTGGCAGGCATCACGCTGCAGCACGATATTTATCGCTGCGCGGTGTCGGTGGCGGGCATTTCCGATCTGCACCGCATGGTGGAGCCCAAAGCCGGTGTCCGCACCGAAGCGAACTACGGCGCCCGCTATTGGGAGCGCTGGCTGGGTGTCACGGATGTCGATGATCCTTCCGTCGACGAGCGTTCACCGCTCCGCCACGTCGACGCGGTCCAGGTGCCGCTGCTGCTGATCCACGGCAAGGACGACATGGTCGTGCCGTATGAGCAGTCCCGCTGGATGGCCGAGGCCCTCCGCGGCCTGCACAAGCCCGTCAACCTGATTGATCTGAAATCCGAGGATCACTGGCTCTCGCACAGCCTGACGCGCGTGCAGATGCTGGCGGAGGTGGTGACGTTTCTGAAAGCGAACAATCCTCCGTAACCGCCACCGCTTCAGGCCAGCGAATCCCAGCAGCTCACGGGCGCTCCGCGCTCGCCACCACCGTCGCCGGGGCCGGGGCCGGCGCGGAGGCGCGCCGGCGGTGGCAGGCGCGCGTCAATTGCGCATACCAGGCGGCGCTGCTCTTGGCGATCCGGGCCTGCGTTGCGTAGTCGACGTAATACAGGCCGAAGCGCTTTTCGTATCCGGAGGTCCATTCGAAGTTGTCGAGCAGCGACCAGACAAAGTAGCCACGCAGATCGACACCGCGCTCGATCGCGTCCGCCACGGCGCGCACGTGGGTTTCAAGATACTGGCGCCGCGCTTCGTCTTCGACGCGCCCATTTTCCACCCGATCGCGGTAGGCCGCGCCATTCTCGGTAATGATCAGCGGCGGCAGCCGATAGTCGCGATGCAGGCGTGAGAGCAGGTCCGTGAGGCTGGCCGGCGACACTTCCCAACCCATGTCGGTGACGGGCGCACCCGGTGCGGCCGGCGCGGAAGGTTTGCCGGCGTGCGCAACCGTGGGGTTGTAGTAGTTGACGCCCAGGAAATCGAGCGGCTGCGCAATCAGCTGCAGATCCCCTGGCGCGATCTGCGGTGCGTCCGGTCCCAGGTGCTCGAGCACGTCCGCCGGATAGACGCCCTTGCACAGCGCATCCATGTACCAGCGCACCAGCAGTCCGTCTTCGAGTGCCGCCTGGGCCGCGTCGGGCGCGGACTGCGTCGCCTGCGTGATCGGCGAAAGGTTCAGCACGATGCCTATTGAGGCCGTGCCGCAGACACTGCGCACCGCTCGCGAGGCGAGGCCGTGGCTCAGCAGGCAGTGATGCGACACCTGTGCGGCGACAGCCCGGTCCTTCAGGCCGGGCGCAAACAGGCCGGTCTGGTGCCCGAGAGTGGCGGTGACCCACGGCTCGTTGTGCGTCGCGAATGAGGAGACCCGATCGCCGAGCCGCCGCGCGATGACGGCGGCATAATCCATGAAACGGTACGCGGTGTCCCGCGAAGCCCACCCGCCCTGCTGGCGCTGCAGCGCTGCAGGCAGGTCCCAGTGGTACAGAGTCGCGTAGGGCTTGATATTCCGGCGCAACAACCCATCGACGAGCCGCTCGTAGAAAGACAGGCCCGCTTCGTTCAGCGCACCTGTCCCGGTGGGTTGAATGCGTGGCCACGAAATGGAGAACCGGTAGGCATCGACCGCCAGCTCGGAGAGCAGGTCCAGATCGCTGTCCATGCGGTGGTAGTGGTCACAGGCCACCTCGCCCGTCGAACCGTCGGCGATTGCGCCCGGGCGACGGCAGAATTCATCCCAGATCGATTCACCCTTGCCGTCCGCGGTGGCGGCGCCTTCGATCTGGTAGGCGCTGCTGGCGGCGCCCCAGATGAAGCCCGGCGGAAATCTTCGGCGCAGGGATTCCATCGAGCTTGTGTCGCTCACGCCGGTGCCACCGTTCCGCTACCGGGAGACGCCGTTCGTAGACTCACGCACCACGAGCTCAACGGGCGGCAGGGTGATCTGCGGCCGGCGCCCGGCGATGAGCTGCAATATGGCGTCCGCCGAGCATTCCCCGAGCCGCTGCACCGATTGCCGGACGCTCGTGAGCGGCGGTACGCGATACGTCGAGGCCGGCAGGTCGTCAAATCCCACCACCGATACGTCCTTCGGCACGCCCAGACCTCTGCGGAACAGGGCCAGGCAGGCGCCGTAGGCCGTCTGGTCATTCACGCAGAACATCGCGGTGAACTTCACCCCCGCATCCATCAGCTGGTACACGGCCCGCATGCCCCCCTCTTCGTGAAAATCGCCGGCCACGACCAGCTGCGGATCGAATGCGATCCCCGCCGCTGCCAGCGTGTTCTTGTAGCCGGCGAGGCGCTCATTGGCGTCCGGGTGATTGACGAAGCCGGCCACAAAGGCGATGCGCCTGTGGCCAAGTTCCAGCAGATGGCGCGTGGCCAGGATGGCCCCATTGCGATCGTCGACCTGCATGCTGACCAGTCCCTTGGCGCGCAGCAGCCGGCCGGTCACGACGATAGGCACTTTTTGCGCATAAGCCTTGAGCGCCTCGTCACCCAGGCACCCGGCAAACATGATGATGCCGTCGACGCCGCGATTGATGAGTTCCTCCATGCAGCGGATTTCTTCCTGCTCCTGCCAGTTGCCGCTCATGAAGAGTGGCGCATACCCGAGCGGCTGCAGCCGGTGCTCGATGGCACGCAGACCCTCGCCGTAGAAGGGACTGTCCATCGCCTGGCTGACCACGCCGATGGTCAACGTCCTGCCCAGCGCCAGGCCCCGCGCCGCGGCATTCGGCCGAAAATTGAACTTTGCAATGGCGGTCTCCACCGCCAGGCGCAGCTCGTCGCTAACGTTCACCGTGCGATTGATGATGCGCGAGGCGGTGCTGGCCGAGACGCCCGCCTCGCGGGCCACCATTTTCAGCGTGACCGAACTGCGCGGGCGTGGGCCGCGCTTGCCCCGGACTCTCTTGGGGACGTTCCTGGATTTTAGCTTCATCGCTTCATCCCGCCGGCGCCCGCAGCAGCGTGCGCTCCAGCTCCTCGAGTGTCCTGCCCTTGGTCTCAGGAGCATGGAGCGCGAGGAACAACAGGCCGGCAAGCGCCATGAGGCCATAGCCCAGGAAAGTGCCGGTCGGCCCGAAGCGGGCAAGTTCCCACGGGAATATCAGCGTGACACTGGCGCTGATCAGGGAATTCCAGAACCCGACCACCGAGATGGCCGCGGCACGCTCCTCGTTCGGGAAGATCTCCGACAGCATCACCCACATGACCGGACCCAGCGAGATGGCAAAACACGCCACGAAAGTGATGATCGCGAACAGCACCAGATGCGCGTTGACGAGCGGCACGGCGCCCGGGATCGCCGGCGCGGAATGGAAGGCCCAGCTGATGGTCAGCAGCGCCACGGCCATGCCGGAAATGCCGACCAGCAGCAGCGGCCGTCGGCCGAGGCGGTCGATGAGCCGAATCGCGACCAGGGTCATGCCAACGTTGACCAGACCGACCAGCACCGACTGTCCAAACGCCGTTGCCAGGCCACCACCCGCTCGCGCGAAGATGGTCGGCAAGTAGTAGAAAATCGCATTGATGCCGGTAATCTGCTGGAAGAAAGCAATGCCGAGGGCAAACAGCAGTACAAACCTGAGGCGCCGGCCAAAGACGCTGCGGATGCGGACCGCGCCGGCTGCGGCCCTGAGGCTCTGCTGGATCTCCGCCCGCTCCTGCTCCGCGGCAATCGCGCCGTGGAGCGCGGTCAGCACCGCCAGTGCCTGGGAGGTGCGGCCCTTGTCGAGCAGCCAGCGCGGACTCTCCGGCACGCGGGTCAGCAGCAGCAGCAGGAACAGCAGCGCCGGCCCGGCCTGCACACCCAGCATCCATCGCCAGCTATCGGTGCCCAGGCCCACGAGGAAATAGTTGGAAAAGAACGAGACTGAAATGCCGATCACGATCATCAGCTGGTTGAGCGATACGAGGCCGCCGCGGCGGCCTGCGGGCGCGATCTCGGCGATGTAGACGGGCGCCGTGAGAATCGCTGCGCCCACACCGAGCCCGCCGCAGATGCGAGCCATGACAAATACCGTAAAACTGGTTGCGGTCGAGGCCAGCAGCGCCGAGGCCATGAACAGCACGGCCGTCAGGCGCAGGACCGCGCGGCGCCCGTAGCGATCGCTGAGCAGTCCGGCCCCCAGATTCCCGGCCATGGCGCCCCAGCCCAGGCAACTCACCGCCCAGCCCAGCTGCAGGCTGCCCGCGACCCCGTTCAGGGCAAAGTACTGCTGGATGAAGGGCACGACGCCGGAGATGACGGTGGCGTCAAAGCCCAGCAGGAAGCCGCCCATGGCCACGGCCAGCGCCAGGCCGGTGAGATTGCTGTTCTCGGGCTTCATGACTGACCGCTTGGCGCTACAGGAGCATTTTTTGCTGTTTATCGGTCCCGGCAGGGCTATCCTGCAACCGGTTTCAGGGATGCTGCCCTGTTTGCTCCGAGCGTGTCAAGCTTTCTCGGCGGCATCGCAATACTGCTTGATGTACAGCTGGTGCCCGGGCAGCTGCGCCACGGTCTTGTCGACCCGCGACTTGATTCCGGCCAGGAATGCCTGCAGTTCGGCATCGCTCATCACTCCCGCGACCGGGTGGTGCTGCTCCGGCACGATGCCCTGGCCGAGCATCACCTGGATCCAGGAGTTTTCGGCAAACAGTTCGTTCGGGACGCGGAATACCCGCCCGGTCTCGCGAAACAGCCGGATGCGGTGCGCCAGCGTGGCCGGGATCTCCATGCCGCGGCAGTGCCGCCAGAACGGCGTGTCCTGCCGCTCGGTCAGATGGTAGTGCAGCACAATGAAGTCGCGGATGTGCTCGAATTCGACCTTGGTCTGCTGGTTGAACTCCTCGACGTCCGACGGGGCGATACCGGCCACCGGAAACATCTGCATCAGGCGGATGATGCCGCGCTGGATCAGATGAATGCTGGTTGACTCCAGCGGCTCGATGAAGCCGCTCGACAGGCCGATGGCCACGCAGTTCTTCACCCAGTGCCGTAACCGCCGTCCGGCACGGAACTTGAGCACCCGCGGTTCAGTCAGCGGCTCGCCCTCGAGATTGGCCAGCAGCGTCTGGCGTGCCTCCGCGTCGCTCTGATAGCGGCTGCAGTACACCAGGCCGTTGCCGACCCGATGCTGCAGCGGAATGCGCCATTGCCAGCCGGCATCGCGCGCAATCGAACGCGTATAGGGCAGCGGGTCGCCGGTCGAGCGCGTCTGCACCGCCACGGCGCTGTCGCACGGCAGCCAGTGGGTCCAGTCCTCATATCCGGCGTGCAGCGCCTGCTCGATCAGCAGGCCACGAAATCCGCTGCAATCGATGAACAGGTCGCCGGCGACTTCGAGCCCGGAATCGAGACGGAGCGAGGCAATGGCGCCGCTGTCGGTGTCGAGGCGGACGTCCACGATCTTGCCCTCGATGCGGCGCACGCCGTAGGGCTCGCTGTACTGCCTGAGGAAGCGGGCGTACAGACTGGCATCGAGGTGATACGCATAGTTCATGCCGCCCTGCGGCAGGTGCGCGAAGCGGCCCGCGAGCGCTGCCTGCAGTTCGAGACAGTACTCGCCGTAATTACCCGCCAGCCCGCGTTCCCGCCCCCGCAGCCAGAAATGCTGGAAGCCGGCGGTCCAGTGGTCCGTGCCGGAGGTGCCAAAGGAATGGATGTAGGTCTCGCCGAGTCGGCGCCAGTTCTCGAAGGCGATGCCCAGCTTGAAGGTGGCCTGCATGGCGGCCATGAACTTCTGCTCGTTGATTTCCAGCAGCCGTTGAAAGGTGATGATGGGCGGAATGGTCGCCTCGCCCACGCCGACCGTGCCGATCTCGTCGGATTCGATCAGGCATATGTCGAGCACCTGCCCCAGGGTCTTCGACAGGGCCGCGGCCATCATCCAGCCCGCCGTGCCGCCACCGGCAATCACCACTCTGTTAATCCGCTTAGCCTGCAAGCTCCGCCTCCCTGACTGGTCCACGTCTGATCATCGGTTCAACTGCTTGAGCAGCAGCGCCCGCAACGAGCGGGCCCGCGTCTCGTCGATCGGGCCGAGCGCGCCTCGGCCGCGTTCTGGGATGTGGGCAGCGGCCGTGTCGTCCGCGGCGAATACGTAGTGGTCGAAGAATCCGCGCCAGGCCGTGCGCTGCGCGGGTGGAAGCGCCCGCAGGCTCAGGAGCGCATGCAGCAACGCGTTGACCGGGGCGTCCAGGTAAGCCGGCGTCGATTGCCACCAGTAGTTGATCAACACGTTGCAGGCCGCGAGTCCCTCGACGTGGTGCCACCACATGCCGGGAATGTACAGCGCATCGCCGGCGGCAAGCTCGGCGACGCGTGCGTTGCGCATGGCCACCGCAAAGCGCGGGTAGCGCTCGAAGTCGGGGTCGGTGACGTCGACCAGGCTGATCTGCTGCCCCGCCGGCGTGAACTCGAGCGGACCGGGGTACAGGTTGGGCAATTCGGCCGGCGGAAACAGCGTGAAGCGCCGCCGCCCGACGGCCACGCAGGCGAGGTTGTCGGGCATGTCAAAGTGCGCCGCGATGCGCGTGCGATTGCCCAGCCAGATGCTGGCGAGCGCGTCCGCCGGGAGTCCGGCCACATCGTTCTGGGCGCGTAGTCCAGGGAGACAAGTGTCGATGCTGGTCGAGCCCACGTATACGGCCGGCGCGTCTGTCTCGTGCTGGTGGCGCTCGAGCTCGTCGAATACGGCATCGAGCTTGACCATCGCTGCCCGAAAGTTAAATCCCGAGTAGTCCTCGTTATAGAAGAAGCGTCCCCGGATCTGCGGGGATCCGAACCAGGCGCCCACCGTGGCATTGCGGTAGTAGCCGCGCAGATACGCCAAGGCGGCCTCGATCGAGCGTGTGCCTGCCTGCACCAGGGGCCAGTGCGCCACCAGGCCACGCAGCACCAGCGGCTCGGTCGAGCCCAGGATCACAGTGCGCCATTCCGGCGTGTCGGTGACCTCAAGCTCGCGAACCGTGGCGGCGATGGTCGGCATTACAGGCGGCGGTTGCGCCGATCGATCAGATCGCGGAAATGCACCGTCGATGCCAACACCATATACAGTGGCTCGAGAAAACCTCGCGCATACAGCGACACGATGGCAGTACCGTCCAGGGCGCGCAAGCGTTCCTCGTGCACGGTATAGAAACCGGCAAGGCGATTGCGCGACCCATCCTTGAGGTCGATGTCGATAACGAAGGATTCCAGCAGATCCAGGCCAAGGAGCGCATCGACGAACGCCGGCGTCGCCTCCAGTCCTGCATGGAGTGAATGAAGGAGTGCGCTCGCGCGATTGAGATATTCCGTAGTGCCGCCGTATTCCAGGAACACCGGCTCACCCTCAGTCCAGCTGATCCTCGGGCTGTCGAGATCGATGTGCACGACGAGCTGCGGCGGGGCAACCTGTTGTGTTGCGCGCTGGCCGCCGATCAGGAACGGCAGGCGTTCGATGCTGAGTGGAATGTAGTTCGCGTCCCAGCCCGACTCGGTCAGGAACAGGTTTTCCCGTGCCTCGAATCCGAACAGGGCCAGCGGCAGGAATTGACCGGTGTCCGCCTGCTTCTGGAACACGATCGGGTAACAGGCCTGGACACTGCGGAACTCGGCCGGCACGACGATGGCCGACATCACATCGTCGCCCAGGGCCGCGGAGCGCGTCGTGATGACACGCAGCGCCTTGTGTTCGACGTTGTTCAGCAGCACCTTTCTGGCCATCCGATCCTCATAGGCTCTAGATGCGCTGCAGCCGGTAGCTCTGCAGGTGGTTGAGCAGCGCACGATTGGCCGGGAGCCCAGCCAGCATCGATGTCGCCAGTGCCGCCGCCTCGCCGAAAAACCGCTCCGCGAGCGCCGCGTTATCCGGCCGCTCCGGGAACGCCGCCGCTTCGGGCCGGAATCCCATCCCGTACAGCACGTAATGGTAGCTTGCCGAGGGAAAGATCTCTTCGATGCGGAAGAAATCGTACCGGGAAGGCGGCTGCTGCCGCCACAGCGCCACCAGCTCCGCCAGCCTGGGAGGCACCGATGCGCTAGTGCGGTGCTCCCGCCAATAGGGCGAATCGGTGCGTGCCGACAGCAGGTAATGCAGTTTCAGGAATTCGACGGCGCGCTCCCAGCGATAACGGAAGGCGTCGTTGAAGCGCGCGGCCACGATGTCCATGGACGCACGCGTCGCGGGCAACTGGTCGCTGATCATGGCGGCGGAGAACTCCACCAGCGCGAGCGCTGAGGCTTCCAGTGGCTCCACGAAGCCCGCGGCCAGCCCCACCGCGACGCAGTTGCGCTGCCACAGCGTCTGCCGGTAGCCAGGGCGGAAAGACAGCTTGCGCGGCGCCAGTGAGGCCACATCCTTCGCTGCGGCGCCCTCGGCGACGTAGTTCCGCAGCACGCTTTCCGCCTCCGCGTCGGACATGTGGGCACTGGAGTACACGTGCCCCACGCCGCGCCGTGTCTGCAAGCCGATGTCCCAGATCCAGCCCGCCTGGCGGGCAGTCGCAATCGTGTGCGAGGCGATCGGCGCGTCAGCGGCCGCATAGGGCACCTGGACCGCCAGCGCTGAATCGTTGAAGAGCAGCGGCTGCACCGAGTGCAGCGGCACCCCATAGTGCTGGCCCAGCAGCAGGGACGCGAAGCCCGTACAGTCGATGAACAGGTCACCCTCGATTCGGCCCTGCGCCGCGGTCAGGAGCGCGGCGATGTCCCCGTTGTCGGCGGCCTCGATCCGGGCCACGTGGTCGACGACGTGGCGCACGCCGAGCCGCGCGGTGCAATGCCGCTGCAGGAACTGGCCGAACTTTCCGGCGTCCAGGTGATAGGCGTAATTTGCGACTGCCGCGTATTCCGGCGTGGTGACCTGCTTCGGGGCACGGCCCCGCTCGCACAGCTGCGGCTGGGAGCTGACAAGCTCGGCGTAGGGAGTCGAGGCATGCCGCTGCAGCCAGGATGTGACCAGGTTGGCCTCGGTATACCCTTGGGGCAGGCTGAAGGGATGGTAGTAATGTTCAGCCTCACCCCTGGACCAGCCGACGAACTTCGATCCCTGCTTGAAGGCGGCGTCGCACTCGCGGATGAAGTCCGTCTCCGACACGCCGATTCGCCGCAGCGTATCGCGCATTGAAGGCCAGGTGCCCTCGCCCACGCCGATCGGGCTGACACCGGGTGACTCCACCAGGGTCACCTCCAGGCCCGGCGCCTGCGGGCTACGGTGATCTGCGGCGATCACCCCCGCAGTCAGCCAGCCGGCCGATCCGCCACCCACGATCACCACCCGCTTGACTTGACTGCTCACCGGTGGGCACTTCCATCTGCGACCTCAACCATCCTACACCCTGAAGAAAAAGCCGCTGGCAGGCAGCGGCTCTTTTACCCCACGGCCGCTGGTGCGCCGTGGTCTCGCGGGGGTCCGGCCCGGTTACTTGCCCAGCTGGTAGCGCGCTCCAATCATGTAGCGCGCCCCGGTCTGTGTCGCATACTCCACGGCCTGGCGCGTGCGGCTGTGCGAACGCTGGTTCCGGTCGGTTAGGTTGATCGCCTCCACCTGGACGCTCAACCGGTCAGAGAACTTGTAGCCGACGTTGGCGTCAATCTGCCCGAAGGGTTCCTGGTAAACGGGGCTCCCAAAACCATCATTTCCGGAATAAAACTGGTCCCGCCAGTTGTAAGCGGCCCGCACCTCCCACTTCGCGTTTTCATAGAACGCCACGACGTTTGCCGAATTGCTCAACCCGATCAGCGCGAACTGCGCCTTGAGGCTCGCGTTATTGAATTTCAAGCCGGAATTGACATAGGTGAAATTCACGTCCGCACCGAACCCCGTGTCGCCGAACATGTGCTGCAGCGCGATTTCCCAGCCGTCGACATTGGCGGAGGTGGCGTTCACCGGAATCGTGATGACAAAGTTGGTCGCCGGATCGATCCCAGGCCGGCCGGCTATCGTGCCGGTATAGTGGCCGTTGGAGTCCAGGGGCCCGCGGACGACGGCCGGATCACCGCCAGGGCCGCCGTAAGTGGTGAAGATGTAATCGCGGATGCAAACATTGTCCGTCAGCAGGCACCCGCTGGTCACGGCTTCGGCGACCCAGGGCGAAATCGCCCCGCCCGGCCCCGATCCATTCGCGCCCGGATTTGGGACGTTGAACGGCGTGGAGTTGATCTGGGAGTAGCCGGTGTAGTTGCTGACGTCCTTCTTGAAGTAACCGAGCGAGACGTAGCTCGCCTTGTCGTAATACCATTCGAGCGACAGGTCGATATTCTTCGCTTCCAGCGGCTTCAGTGCCGGATTGCCCTGGCTGCCAGTGCCACCTGGATTGCGAGCGCCCTGACTCAGCGTCTGGCCGCCCTGGATGTCTCCCCAACCCGGACGCCCGATGCTCTTGCCCCAACTGGCCCGTGCCTTCAGCTGGGGCGTGAGGTCGATATCAAAGTCGAGGCTGGGCAATGCATAGCTGTACGAGCCCTTCAGCGTCGTGAAACCAGGTGCGCCGAACTGGATGCTGAACTCATTCGCCGATCCCCAGACATCGCCCGTCGCGATGGGCACGAGCGCCCTCGAAGTGACGTCGGTCTTCTCGTAGCGCACGCCGGCGGCGAAGTGGGCGGGGAGGCCCATGTCAAAGGCCGTGCTGTATTGCAGATAGGCGCTCTTGGACGTCTCCTTGGTGTCACGATCGGTCGTGAAATTGGGGTTGGCCTGGAACAGCGCCGCGCCGTTTGTACCGTAATGCGCGTCCCACACCTGGATTGCTGCGGCCCGGATCCCATTGAAGTCCCAGTTGAAGTACTGGTTGAACAGCGCCGGATTCGAGCTGCCGGAGATATTGCTGAAGTAATGCCGGATCGAATCCAGGGTGAACGCGGAGTCCGGATACATGCTGGGGTTGCCAAGCCCGCCCCAGTTGTCCTGCTCGTTGTTTGAGAACGCCGAGCGGTTCTTGACGTCGGTCAGGCTGACACCGAAATCGAGCCGCGACTTCTCGGCAAATTTCCAGTCGCCCTTGAGCTGCTCCTGTTGCACCTCGGCCTTGGTATAGCTGTTACGGAAACTCGAGCCCGTAACTTCGGCATAGGCGGGGTCGATCACACCGTTCAGCGGCGGCAGGTCTATGCTGAGCACCGGGAAGTCATGCGTGAAGTCGACCGTCGTGGTGCCACGGACGTAGGCCGACATACCCAGGGTGTTGTTCGAGCCGAGCAGACCATCAGCACCGGAGGTCGCCGTCGAGTCGTGCGCGTCGAATTCGAAGTTGAGTCGGTCGGTGGCTTCCCATCGCAGGTTGAAGCCGGTCGACTTGTTTTCGGCTTTGGTCGCAAAATCCGAGCGCGCCATCGCCACATCGGCGCAGCCAGGACCCGCAGGAACAAGGCATCCGGGCACGAGAGGCCCGCCCGGAACAGGCTGGTACAGCGACGGCTCGCTATAAGAAAGCGGGCCGGCCGGATTTCCACTGGTCCAGCTGGAGACCGTATTCGGCCCGAATCCGAACCATGCCGAAATCTCCTGGCGCTTGGTGGCGATCTTGTTCTCTGAGTAGGTGTAGTCGAGCGTCGCGGTGACGGAATCGATCGGCCGGTACTGCAGGGTGAGCTGGCCGTTGGTGCGCTTACGCTCGATCCCCGTAATCAGGTACCGCAGGTCCTGTGGTACCTGATAGATGCCGGTCGGCCGGTTGGTCACGTTGCTCGCACCCGCAATGGAGCCCCAATCGTTGCCACCACCGCAGCCGTTGTCCGGCGTTGGCGCCTGGTCACAGATAGAGTGGTAGCCGGACTGAACCGAAGCCTGGTTGTAGCCGGCCGCCCGATCCTGATAGCTCGCCGTGATTGCCACGCCAAAGGTATTGTCGGCAAAGGTGTCGCTGTAGATGCCCGAGATCTCGGGCGTAAAGGTGCTGCCCTTGAAGTCGGACGGCAGGTTCGCATTGGACCGGTCGGTCACGCCTTTGATGCCGAATTCGGCTACCCGGCGATGACTATCCAGGGGACGTGCGGTCTTGATGTTGACCGTGGCGCCTATCCCACCGGTCGCCGTGTCTGCACGGGAGGTCTTGTGGACCTCAATCGCGGCAATGGCTTCGGAGGCGAGATTGGCGAAATCGAATGACCTCGAATTGGACACATTTGTAGCTTCAATGTTGGCGCCGGGCATCTGGCGGCCGTTTAACAGCACCAGGTTGTAATCCGGACCAATGCCACGGACCGTGATCTTCGAGCCTTCGCCGTTGACGCGGTCGATGGACACACCGGTAATGCGCTGCATTGATTCGGCGAGGTTGGTGTCAGGAAACTTACCAATGTCCTCGGCGACAATGCCGTCGACGACGCCCTGCGCATTGCGCTTCAGGTTCTGGGAAGAGGCCAGACTGGCGCGTATGCCAGTGATGACTACTTCTTCCAGCGTACTGGCAGCGGGAGCGGCAGCGGTCTGTGCGTACGCAAACGGCGCGGCCGCCAGACCGAGCGCCAGGGCCACGCTCTGTGCCAGCGGCGTACTGCGCGCATGCCAGAGCCGCAGGTCTATCGTGGCTGGAACGCAGTCGAAGTGTTGCGCACGACGGCGCCGATAGGATGGCTTCACTTTTTTTTCCCCCAAATCCCGCGATTACATTGGCGACCGCCGATTCCCGCCCCTGGTATCCGGTGCGGTGTAATCGGTTTCTGAAACCGCTTTCATACGCGTTGGGCCGGATACTGCTCCGATGAGCCGGGCCGTGTCAAGAAAAATCGCAGACGCCTGCTCGTCGCGCACAACAGCCCCACGGGCTGCGTCGGCAGGGCTGCAAATCGACCGTCATGGCAGTTCCTGAAACCGCTTGCAAACGGGGCAACGCAAAAATACTATCCGGCCGTAGGGACGCAATTCACCCGCGCGGTGAACCTCAGGCGTTGCCCGCAATTGCCTATGGAGACCGACGATGTGCAGGTCGACCAGCAATGAATAAACACGCGATGCGCGATCCGGCGCGGGCCGCGTGCCAGACAGACCTGATCAGCCGCCGCGAGCTGCTCGCGACCGGCGTGGCGTTCGCTGGAGCTTCGCTCCTGCCGCAATTTGCTGCGGCTGCGGACGCGCCCCGTGAAGCCAGGCCTGGGGAATTCCCGCCCGGGTTTCTCTGGGGTGCGGCCACCGCGGCTTATCAGATCGAAGGCGCGTACAACGAGGACGGCAAGGGCGAATCCGTCTGGGATCGCTTCGTGCTCGCGCCGGGCAAGATCAAGAACGGCGACACTGGCAACGTCGCCTGCGACAGCTACCATCGCTACCGCGACGATATCGCGCTGCTGCGCAGGCTCAATCTCAAGTCCTATCGCTACTCCATCGCGTGGACGCGCATCCAGCCGAGCGGCGCGGGTGCGGTGAACCAGCGCGGGCTCGCCTACTACGACCGCCTGACCGACGCGCTGCTCGAGGCGGGCATCCGCCCCTTGCCGACGCTCTATCACTGGGACCTGCCCCAGGAACTGGAGGATCGCGGCGGCTGGCCCAACCGCGATACGGCAGAGCGGTTCGCCGACTACGCCGCCATCATGGGCCGGGCGCTGGGCGATCGCATTGAAAACTGGAGCCTGTTCAACGAATCGAAGGCCTTTACCCAGCTGAGCTACTGGCTGGGCGTGTTCGCGCCGGGCCGCAAGGACGCACTCGCCTTCCTGCAGGCCACGCACACCGTCAATCTCGCTCATGGGATGGGATTTCGCGCGCTCAAGGCCGCCAATGCGCGCATCAAGGTCGGCAGCGTCTACGACGTTTCGCCGCAGCTCCCGGCCACGGATTCGGAGGCCGACCGCGCCGCCGCGGCGGCGATGGACAAGCTCTCGAACCTCTGGTTCGTGGTCCCGGTGCTCACCGGCCAGTACCCGGAAGGCGTCCTGCCTGCCGACCGGCAAGCCGCCCTGCTCGGGATGCGCTCCGGTGACGAGCGGCTGATGCGTGCCGACCTCGATTTCGTCGGCCTCAATTACTATTCGCTGACGCGTGTCGCAGCCTCCGATCAGAAAACCGGCATACCGGGCCTGAACCTGACGGCCGACTGGGCGGTGGGGCCCGATGAAAAGACCGACTTCGGCTGGGACATCTACC
>Ga0209131_1000238_pt1 | contig 39794 bp, 39 predicted proteins | sample GraSoi_2013_40cm_FD_185826 | JGI IMG/M metagenome (GOLD analysis project Ga0209131, IMG submission 185826) | Grasslands soil microbial communities from the Angelo Coastal Reserve, California, USA - Sample 9_17_2013_40cm (SPAdes) (version 2) | ecosystem: Environmental > Terrestrial > Soil >...
AAAACCGCCATGAAACGACATGCCGCCTTCCCACACATACAGGATGTGCAACGGCTCGCGCAGATAATCGGAGAACTTGTAGAACAGGATGTAACCCAGCCGGCCGCCGATGACGACGCCGAGCACGCCGAGAAACAGCATGTCGTCGAGGTCGCGCGCGGTCCAGCCATTCCAGGGTTGCGTCTTGATGCGATGGCGTCCCAGCACCAGCACCAGGACGAATGCCAGCAGATACATCAGGCCGTACCAGCGTACGGCCAGCGGTCCGAGGTGCACGACGACCGGATCGAATTGCGGATGGATCAGCATATTTGCGGCGGATTATACGTGCGGGCGGGTCAGGGCACGGAAACCTGCGGCATGCGATCCAGGATGATGGCGGTACGCCGTTCCAGCAAGGGCGTCTCGCGCACCTTGTCGTAGAAGCGCGGCTTCGGCACCATCGCGGCCAGTCGGGCCGCCTGCTCGGCGTCGAGGTTTGCCGCGCTGGTGCCATAGTAATAGCGCGCCGCGGCCTGCGCGCCGAACACGCCGTTGCCCCATTCGATGACGTTCAGATAGATCTCGAAGATGCGCCGCTTCGACATTACGTTCTCGAGCATGAGCGTGATCAGGGCTTCTTCCGCCTTGCGCCAGGGCGTGCGCCTGCCGGACAGGAACAGGTTTTTGGCCAACTGTTGGCTGATGGTGGATCCGCCGGCCACCACTTTGCCTTTCTTCAGGTTCTTCTCGTAGGCTTTCTGGATTGCTTCCCAGTCGAAGCCGTCGTGGTCGAGAAATTTGGCGTCTTCGGCGGCGATCAGCGCGCGTTTGAGGTGAATCGAAATGCGTTCATAGGGCACCCACTGGTGGCGCAGTACAGCATCCGGATTTTTCTGCTGCAGTACTTCCAGGCGGGTTTCCATGAAAGCACTGGTCGATGGATTGAACCAGATCCACCAGACCACGCTGCCGAAGACCCAGAATTGGTAGATGACCACGGCCGCGACAACGAGCAGCACGACACGCGCCGCCCAGCGCCATGCGCGCTTCATCGGGTCACGGATTGCGCAACAGCGCGATGACCGGCGCGGTCTGGGGGCGCACGCCGCGCCAGAGCAGGAAGGATTCCGCCGCCTGCTCGACCAGCATGCCGAGCCCGTCGGAAATTCTCGCGCCGTGCGCCGCGGCGAACGCGAGAAAGGGCGTGGGAGTCACGCCGTACATCATGTCGTAGCCAAGTGCGCCAATAGCGAAAGCATCGGCGGGCAGCGGCGGCAGTTCCCCCTGCAGACTGCTTGAAGTGGCGTTGATCACCAGGTCGAAGTGATGTCCGGCCAGTTCACCGAACTGCAGGCCGCACAGCACGCTTGCAGCGGCGACCGGCTTGTGGCGAAACCTTTCGGCCAGGCGCAGGGCTTTTTCGACCGTACGGTTGGCTATGGTCAGTATGCTGGGCTCGTGCTCCAGCAAAGGCGTGAGCACGCCTTGCGCCGCGCCGCCCGCGCCCATCAGCAACACGCGTTTGCCGGCAAGCCCGAATCCCAGGTTCTGCACGATGTCGCGGGTCAGCCCGACGCCATCGGTATTGTCGGCGTGGATGCGGCCATTGTCGAAGCGCAGGAAATTGGCCGCTTCGGCGTCCTTGGCACGTTGTGAAACGTCATCCGCGAGATCGAAGGCCTCGAGCTTGAACGGCACGGTGACGTTGACGCCTTTGCCGCCGGCCTCGCGAAACGATTGCACGGTCGAACGAAACCCGCCGAGCGGCGCCAGCAATCGCGCATAGTCGATGTCATGGCCGGTCTGGCGCGCAAAGGCCGCATGGATCTCGGGCGATTTGCTGTGCGCGATCGGGTTGCCGACGACCGCATAACGATCGGTCATGGGTTGGCCAGCACTTCGAGGTCGCTACGCGTGTAGCTGAACGTGCGCGAGATGCTCAGGATGTCCCAGTCTTTGCGCACGGCCGGCGGGAACGGCGGGAACGGTCCGGCCAGATCCACCGCGCGCCGGGCGGCCGCATCGAGCAACCGGTATCCGGACGAGCGGTCGATTTCGACTTTCTCCACGCTGCCGTCGGCTTTGATGTGCACGGTCATCACCAGCGACCCATACAGTTTGCGGCGCCTGGCTTCCTCCGGAAAATACTGGGTGCCGATTTTCTCGATGCGTTGGCGCCACTGATCCACGTACTCCGCGTAGACCACGCCTTCGGTGCGCGCGCCGATGAATTTGCGTCGCGGCAGTTTCTGATATTCGTCCCACTCCTTTGCAATCTGCGCTTCCAGTTGCGCGATGCGCAGGCGTTGCTGCTCGGCCGCCGGGTCTTCCAGCCTGGCCTCGCGCGGCAACTCGGGGACGGGCCGGGTCGCGTCGGCTGTCGCCTGAGCGCCCTGGGACAACTGCAGCAGACGTTGCGCTTCCTCTTCCAGCCGGCGTACCTGCCTGGAGGCGAGTTGCACGTTGGGCGCCGGTTCCACGTTGTTGAGCTTGGGCAAATTGGTCTTGGCGCGACGGTCGGCTTCGGTATTGCCGCCACCGTCCAGGTTGGCCTGCGCCAGCGCATCGGCCTTGACCGGTTTCGACCACGACTTCGAATTGACCAGCACCACATCGAGATGCGGGACGAATTTCGACCCGTCGAATACCGGCGGCGCGAACGTGATCAGCAAAACGACGGCATGCAGGACGACGGAAACCGCGAGCGTTATCGGCAGAATGTCGCCCGAAGCGGGCGGCGGAGGAACAGTGAGGCTGGCGGCGAGGCCGCCTCGTGCGGGAAATGGGCTGATCGAAGTATCCGGCAAATTCGCCTTGGCGTTGTGAAAGGGCCGAAGCTAATTCTAAATAACTACGGCGCAACTGTCAGCGCGATTGCGCTTCAAGGAGCCGCTTGAACTCGCAATGGAGGGTCAATTCCAGCAGATCTATGTCGGACACGGCCAGTTCCACCCGGCTCCCCGGGGGGGTGGCAGGCATCGACGGCACGCGCGCGACCAGCGGGATGCGGTCTATCCGCACCAGTTCCTCGCGCAGCACGTCGGCGCCGGTCAGGTCGATATTCTCCTGAATCAACCAGCGCAGGCACCAGTAACGTTCCATCCCGCGCTGGAATTCCGCATAGGCGTCGTAGGCCAGTTCGAAGTCGCGCAGGATTACCAGCAGGCGCTCGTCGCGCGCCGGATAGGCGGGCGCTTCGTTGCGCACCAGCGACAGCAACTGGCGCTGGTTGACCAGGTCGGCATAACGCCGCAGCGGCGAGCTGGCCCAGATATATTGCGACACCCCCAGGCCCTGGTGCGGCGCCGGTACGGTCGACATTTTCACTTTACCGCTGGTCTGGGCGCGATACAGCGCCGGGATTTCCTTTTCCGCGAGCTGCCGTCCCCATTCGGTATTGACCAGGATCATCATTTCCGAGACGACTTTGTCGATCGGTGAACCACGCCGGCGCTCCACGATGCTTACGCGATCGTCGTCGACATAAAAGTTGTAGTCCGCCCGCGCGATGGCAGGTTCGTCCTTGCCGCGCTGGCGTTCCAGCTTGACAGCCAGACGCCACAGAAGGACGAGCTGTTCGCCGAAACGGTGATCGACCTGTCCGGCGGCCAGTTGCTGTTCGTTGAATTGCGCTTCCAGGCTGTCGTGTCGCAGATTCGCCGCGATGCGCACGAGTTCGACGGCGCTGCGGTGCGCGGCGATGTCCAGTTCCGCCGTGACTTCGATATACATCGACAGCGCGGGGCAGTCGCGGCCTTCGGACAGCGTGTATTGCGCGACGGCGGCCTCCGGCAGCATGGTGATCTTGTCTCCCGGAAAATAGACCGTGGACAGCCGCTTCGCGGCTTCGCGATCCAGCGGCGAATCCGGCGCGATGCCCAGCGCCGGTGCCGCGATATGCACTCCCACCTGCCAGTTGCCGTTCGCCAGCTTCATCACCGAAAACGCGTCGTCGATTTCCGTCGTGGTGGCATCGTCGATGCTGAAAGCCTCGACCGGCGACAATTCCAAAGCACCCGGTCCCGTTGCCGCCAGCGCGGCATCGAACGCTGTGCCACGCGGAAAGTACTCGAACAGGAACCGTCCGAAATGGTAATCGCGGCTGGAAGCCAGCGCGCCGCTCTTTTCCAGCAGCTTCGGGATGCTCAGGTGCGTCTGTGCCGCGGCCTGTTCGAGCGCCTTGAACTCGACGCTGCCCTTGTCGGGCTGGTAGAGCAGTTGCGCCAGCATGGGGCGGAGATCTTCCGGAAAATCAAATGCCGCGAGCTGGCCGGCGTAACGCGCCTGCAGCTCGGCCTGCTTCTTCTTGCGCTCGATGCTCGCCAGTGCCGCCTTCAGGGCGTCGGCAGGTGCGGCCTTGTAGCGGCCCCTGCCCTTTTTGTAGAAATGGGTTGGCGTCGCATGCAGCCGCATCAGCAGGGCGGCACTTTCAGCGGGCTTCGGTTCGCGGCCGAAGTATTCCTTGCCGAGCTGGTCGAAGCCGAACTCCGTTTCGCCGGAGCACTCCCACAGGAAGGCCGGATCGATGTCGTCCGAAATTTTCTGCGCGTCCGCCATGAACTGCGACAGCGGAATGTGATCGAAACGGATCAGCACGGCCGCTTCCTTCACCTTGGTGCGTTTGCCGTGCTGATTCTCGACCTGCAGCGAGGTATTGTTGTCGGCCAGCACGGTGCCAGCCTTGAAGGCGCCGTCTTCTTCGAAAAAAACATTCATGTGCTGCGCCGGTAAGGCGTGAGGAGTGAGGCTTAGGAGCAGGGCGCGATTATACGCGAGCGTCCGTCTTCCGATCCGGCCGGGATGAAAACTCGAAAACAATGTCGATATAATCGCTGAACTCCCGGAAGCCGTGATCGCTTCCCTGCACGATGACCTGCCGGCAACCGCGGTAGTGATCGACTGCGACGCGCCAGTCGAGTAACTCATCCCCCGTGGTGTGCAGCAGAAGATAGCTATCCATTCTGGCTGGTTCGGGTACGTGCAATCCGGCGAGCTGCACCAGGTGCTTTTCGGTTAGCTCGTATTCATCGCCGGTGTAAAGATTCTTTTGCGGACCGAGATAGGCGCGCAGTCCATCGTGCGGCGTTATCGCCGGATTGACGAGCACCGAGCGCATGCCGAATTTTTCGGTCAGGTAAGTTGCATAGAACCCGCCCAGTGAACTGCCGACCAGCGTGACCTGGTCTGCCGGAACACGCGACATTTCGCGCTCGAGCAACGCCATGGCGTCCCGCGGCCAATGCGGCAGGGCCGGGCACGCGAATTCGTCCTCGCGGCCGAGTGCGGCAAGCCTCTCGCGCAACTGGTTCGATTTGTGGGACGCTGGAGAACTGTTGAATCCGTGGATATAGACGATCATGAAAGCTTTCCGTTGCACCGGCATTGTGCCCGACGGCAGCAGGCCGCACAAAGAAACCGGGGCGTGCGCCGAGATTGCCGCCGTGGCGGACTTTTCATGACGCGCGACTTGCCAATGTCAGCCCACGCCGGTAGGGTCGTGACGATGAAGCCAAACGATTCGTGCAGGCGATTTCCGGCGCCGTCGCGAGTGCATCGTAACCGACCGACGTCGTCCGGTCAGAGTAAGAGGCGAGATCCAGTATGAATATGCCGGTCGGCGCAAAGCTTGGCGATGTCCATGTTCTCCCCGCGACATCGGAGACCACGCAATGGGGCTGGTTCGACAACGCGCAGCCGCCGGTGCTGAAGCTGCGCTCGGGCGACCGTGTGGCAATGGAAACCATGATGGCGGCGGCCAACCAGGTCTTGCCGGGCGTAACGATCGAGGCCCTGACCAAAATGCGGCTGGAGCATCCCGGCCGCGGTCCGCATACCATCACGGGACCGATCTACATCGAGGAAGCCGAGCCCGGCGATTCGCTGAAAGTCCACATCGAACGCATCGTGCCGAGGAGTTATGGCGCGAACTGGAATTTCCCTGGCGAACTCGGCCTTGGCCAGTTTCCCGATCGATTTCCCACCGGCCAGGTGCATTACTTTTATTTCGATCTGAAGCGCGCCACAACCCAATTCGCTCCCGGCATCACGGTGCCCCTGCGGCCGTTTCCAGGCGTCATCGGCGTCGCCAGGGCGGAACCAGGCCGGTACAGCACGGTCCCGCCCGGCCCGTTCGGCGGCAACATGGACGTACGCGAAATGATCGAGGGAACGACGGTCTATCTGCCGGTGTTCGTGGAGGGCGCGCTGCTCTGGAGCGGCGACTCGCACGCAGCACAGGGCAATGGCGAGATCAACCTGACCGCGATCGAGACCGCGTTCAGCGAGCTTCGACTGCACATCGAAGTCGTCAAGCGCAAGGCGCTCGCCTGGCCGCGTATCGAAACGCAGACGCACTGGCTCACCGTAGGCTATGACCTCGACTTGAACAAGGCATTGGAAATCCTGAAAGCCGAAACCAGGGTGTTTCTCGCAGAAACGCAGGAGCTGGCGCCTGAAAAAGTCGACGAATGGATGGCAACGCGATTCGATTGCCGCATCGCCGAAGTGGTGAACCAGATGAAGGGCGTGTTCTGCATGATCCCGAAGAAAGGCGTGAAGCTCAGGCGCGCCGTGCGGCCGCTAAGGGAAACGCCGCACTACTTTGCCACCAGCGCGTCTTCGCCCGACCTCCAGACCGCCATGAACGAAGCGGCGTTCGCGATGATCGAGCAGATTGCCGCACGCAAGAAGATGTCGGCCCTGGATGCCTACTCGCTGATGAGCCTGACCATGGATTCCCGCCTCGGCGAAATCGCCGAGTCGAAGAAGTCGGTGCACTGCTTGGTGCCCAAAAACCTCTGGACTAGCTGAAGCGCAAAGTCAAAGGCGTTGACACAGCGGTCACATAGAAAAAAGAGAGGGCACAGAGGAAAGCGTTCGAGTTGCCGCGCCAGGTAAAGGTAGGGCCCTGTGCAAACCGCGGCATTCCGCGATTCACTGCAACTTGATTCCTGGTTTCCTCTGTGTCAACGCCCTTCAAGTCTTTTGCTGCAGAGAATGGCTCACTTCGCCAGCGCTTCCAGCAGTTTTGCGTGGATGCCGCCGAAGCCGCCGTTGCTCATGACCAGCACGTGATCACCGGGCCGGCATTCAACCACGATGGCCTTGAGCAGTTCGCCGGGATCGTCGAAGGATTTTGATTTCGCGCCGAGCGACGCAAGCACCGGCTGCGCATCCCAGCCGAGGTCCCTAGTGTAGCAGAACACCAGGTCGGCGCCGGCCAGGCTTCCGGCCAGCGCATCTTTCATGATGCCCATCTTCATGGTGTTGGAACGCGGCTCCAGCACCGCCAGGATGCGCGCGCCGCGCACCTTGCTGCGCAAGCCGGCAATCGTGGTATCGATCGCGGTCGGATGATGAGCGAAATCGTCATACACCGTGACGCCGTTCACGGTACCGCGCACTTCCATGCGGCGCTTCACGTTTCTGAACTCCGCCAGTGCGTCTATGCCCTTCGCGACCGGCACGCCCGCGTGGCGTGCACCGGCCAGCGCTGCCAGCGCGTTACTGCGGTTGTGCTCGCCGAGCAGTTCCCAGTTCACGGTGCCGCGCGGCCCGCCTTCCAAGAACACGTCGAACGCATGCTCGTCCCGTGGTTTCGCGGTCCAGCCCTCTTCCACGCCCAGCCATTCGACCTTGCTCCAGCTGCCCCTTGCCAGCACGCGCCGCATGCTCTGCTCGCGCGCGTTTGCGATGATCAGGCCATTGCCCGGCACCGTGCGCACGAGATGATGGAACTGGGTTTCGATCGCGGCAAGGTCCGGGAAAATATCCGCGTGATCGAATTCCAGATTGTTCAGAATGGCAGTTCGCGGAAGGTAGTGGACGAACTTGGAGCGCTTGTCGAAAAACGCAGTGTCGTATTCGTCGGCTTCGATCACAAAGAACGACGAATCGGTTGCGCGCGCGGAAATGCCGAAATTGAGCGGCACGCCGCCGATCAGGAATCCGGGATTCAGGCCCGCGTGCTCGAGTATCCAGGCCAGCATCGACGTCGTCGTGGTCTTGCCGTGCGTGCCGGCCACGGCGAGCACCCATTTGCCGCGCAGCACGTTCTCGTAAAGCCATTGCGGCCCGGACGTGAATGCCAGGCCGCGATTCAGGATCTCTTCCATCAGCGGATTGCCGCGCGCCACGACATTGCCGATCACGAACAGGTCCGGCTTCAGGTCGATCTGCCTGGGATGGTATCCCTCGATGAGCTCGATGCCCTGCGCCTGCAGCTGCGTGCTCATCGGCGGATAGACGTTGGCGTCGCAGCCGGTGACTTTGTGGCCGGCCTGCCTGGCGATCACGGCGATTCCGCCCATGAACGTGCCGCAGATGCCCAGGATATGGATGTGCATTTACTAAAGAACCTGTTTGGCCACAGAGGACACAGAGAAAACCGAAGATCAAAACGACGCGCAACCTTACGCAAGTCCACCCAAAAATACAAACATCCGCCGATCGATACATGCGGAAGCCCTTTTCCCTGACGTTGCTTTCCTCTGTGTACTCCGTGTACCTAAAAGGGTACTCCACGCTTCGCGAGGGTCTCTGTGGCAAAAGTTGTAGATTTAGCCTTTCATAGCAGGCGCGATTTGTCGCCGGATGTGAAGCCGAGCAGCGGACCGTCGATGCCGCGGCCGAGCGCGATTACTTTGAAAAGCTCGCCCATTTCGGCCGGCGACAGCAGTTTCTGCACGCCGGCAGTGAGCGCGAATCGGCTGGTTGCCGCATCCGTCGAATGTTCTTCCAGCAGTGCCGTGATGCCGCTGTTGACGAGGAATTGCGCCTGCGTCGTGTAGCCGAGCAGATCGAGTCCGGAATCGATGCCGGCTTCCGCGATGGCCGTGAAATCGACATGCGCGGTCAGATCCTGCAGCCCGGGCAGAAAAAACGCATCGACGTGCGCGCGGTGCCGGTAGTGGCACATCAGCGTGCCGAGGGAGCGTTGCGGATGGTAGTACTCGCGCCGGCCGAAGCCATAGTCGACCAGCAGCAGCGCACCTTTGCGCAAGGCGGCCGACAAACTGCGCACCAGCGCCGGAGTGAGCAGCGCAATTTCGCTGACGTAATCGGCTTCGGCACCGATCGCTTCGGCGGCGCTACGCAACGTGCCCGGTTCCAGCGGGCGCTCCGACCAGACGAAACCGTCCTGCCAGCTCACGCCGCGCTCGAACAAGCCGTTTTTTCGCCAGGCCACGAGATGGACCGGCAGCGCATCCAGCACTTCGTTGGCGACGATGACTCCGTCGAAATCTGCCGGCAAGGCACGGATCCATTCAATCCTGTCCATCAGCGCGGGGTGTCGTTGCCGCAGCATGCGTTGCTGGCGCTGTGCGAGTTGCGGACTGGTTTCCAGGATCAGATAACGCCGGGGCAGGCGCTCCATGCTTTGCAATTCGCCGAGCACATCCGCCGCCATCGTGCCGGAGCCGGCGCCCAGTTCCAGCACTTCGCCGCCGGTGCGTTGGATGAGCTCGGCGATCTGTCGCGCCAGCGTCCTGCCAAATAACGGGGATATTTCCGGCGCGGTCACGAAATCGCCGTCGCCACCGAGTTTGGTTGCCCCGGCAACGTAGTAGCCCAGCCCGGGTGCATACAACGCCAGTTCCATGAAGCGTGCAAAACCGATCCAGCCGCCGGCCGCTGCGATTTCATCGCGGATGGTTTCGCTCAGCCGGTCGCTGTGGCGGCGCGCATCATCGGTTGGTACCGGCAGATCGTGGCCAGGTGGGGAATGTGGCAAGGCGGGAATGCGAAGTGGTTGGGCTACAATCCCCATTCAACAACAGCTGCGCCGTATGGCGCAACTCGGGCAAACATGAGTCGGGCGAAGAGCGATCGGCGGGTGGCCCTGGTCACCGGGGCGGGCAAACGCATAGGCCGGGCCATTTCGCTCGGGCTGGCCGCTGAAGGCTGGCATCTCGCGCTTCACTATCACCGGTCCCGGACCGAAACCGATGCGCTCGCAGCGGAGATTTCGGCGCTGGGCGTGCAGGCCGTGGCGGTGCAATGCGACCTCGGCGATGCGGACCAGGTCACTGGCCTGATCGCTGAATGCGAACGCAGGCTGGGAACGCCGACCTGCCTGGTAAATAATGCCGCGCTGTTCGAGTATGACGACCTGGCCAGCCTCGATCCGCAAAGGTGGCGGCGGCATCTGGATGTAAATCTGCTGGCGCCGCTGCTGCTTGCGAAGGCCTTCGCGGCGCGGATTCCCGAAGGCGCGACCGGTTGCATCGTGAATCTGCTGGATCAGAAAGTATTCAATCTGAATCCGGATTTCCTGTCCTACACCATCGCAAAGATCGGGCTCGAGGGGGCAACCCGCGTGCTCGCCATGGCCCTGGCGCCGAAAGTGCGCGTATGTGGCGTGGCGCCCGGCATCACGCTGGTGAGCGGTGAGCAGACCGCGGACGGTTTTGCGCGTGCCCATCGCATGGCACCCCTCGGACGCAGTTCGGCCGTGGAAGACATTGCCGGCGCGGTCCGCTTCGTGGTCAACGCCGGCGCGCTGACCGGTACGACGATCGTGGTCGATGGCGGCCAGCATCTATGGCCGTCGCGGCGCGACGTCCAGTTCGAAACCGGTGACAGCCGATGACCGCCCGCTTTCTGACCCCGAGGACTGCGACGGAGCTGGCCATGGCGACCGGTCTGGGCCGGGTGCGGCGCATCTTCCTGAAGAACTTCGAGACCCGCATCTCCATCGGCATCCACGACTTCGAAAAGCAGGCGAAGCAGCGCGTGATCGTGAACGTCGACCTCTACCTCGACCCAGACGGCAAAGTCGAGCGCGACCACATCGACGAAACGGTAGACTATGACTTCGTTCGTAGCGAGATCGTGGGCCTCGCTGACAGCAGCCACTTCAACCTGCAGGAAACATTCTGCGAGAAGATTCTGGCGATCTGCCTGGCCCGGCCGGGCGTTCTGGCGGCCCGGGTGTCCAGTGAAAAACTGGATGTGTATCCGGATTGCGAATCCGTGGGTTTCGAGATCTTTCGTACCAGGTAAATGACGACACTGCAGAAACAGGTCTACGAAGGCAACAAGCTCGCCAAGCGGCTGCGCCGCCAGGTGGGGGAAGCCATTGGCGATTTCGACATGATCCATGATGGCGACAAGGTCATGGTCTGCCTGTCCGGCGGCAAGGACAGCTATGCGCTGCTCGATATCCTGTTGTCGCTGAAGAGCCACGCACCGATCGACTTCGAGATCGTGGCGGTGAATCTCGACCAGAAGCATCCCGGCTATCCGGCGGCCATCCTGCCGGACTATCTGACGTCGATCGGCGTGCCGTTCCGCATCATCGAGCAGGACACCTACAGCGTGGTCAAGCGCGTCATCCCCGAGGGCAAGACCATGTGCTCGCTGTGCTCCCGGCTGCGGCGCGGCGCGCTGTACCGCGTGGCCAAGGAAATCGGCGCCACCAAGATTGCACTCGGCCACCACCGCGACGACATCCTCGAAACTTTCTTCCTGAACCTGTTCCACGGCGGCCGGCTGAAAGCGATGCCGCCCAAGCTGGTCAGCGACGACGGCCAGCACATCGTGATTCGCCCGCTCGCCTATTGCAAGGAGCCCGATCTCGAGGAATACGCGAAACTGCGCCAGTTTCCGATCATCCCCTGCAACCTGTGCGGTTCGCAGGACAACCTGCAGCGCCAGGTCGTGAAAAGCATGCTGCAGGAGTGGGAAAAGAAATTCCCCGGTCGCCTGGAAACCATGTTCGCCAGCCTGCAGCGGACTTCCCCGTCCCACCTGCTAGACGCGCGGCAATTCGATTTCGCCAACCTCAAGACCCAGCCCGAGGCTTATAAGGACGGCGATATCGCTTTCGACGAAGAAGACTTTTCAGCACGCCTGATCCAGTTCCCCGCGGTCAAATCGGCTAACTGAGTCCACGTCCGGGACGCTCATTGTTCCATTCATGGAAGTGAGTGCCAGCTTTTACTGCATCCAACGCCTGGACTCGATTTGGATCGGCGAGGCCACCCAGACTGAATCGACCTTTGAACCTTGAGCGGAGGTTGTCGTCCGCAACCTGCCTGCCTGTTTTTCTGCGCAGCCTGGCTTGGCCGGTCTACTTGCGTCTAGTAAACTGCGCGTCTTCCTGCGTCAGCCGCAGCCCGTATTTCCGACCTCAAGCCTCTTGCGAGGAAAAACCATGTCGACCCAAGATTACGCTCCGAAGAAAAAGATCAATTCCTTCTACCCGCCGCAACGCCACCTGATGGGCCCCGGCCCGTCGGAAATCCATCCGCGCGTGTTCTCGGCGATGGGCAAACCCACCATCGGCTATCTCGACCCGGTGTTCGTCGAGATGATGGAAGAACTCAAGGAACTGCTGCGTTACGCGTTCCAGACCAACAATGCGCTGACCTTTCCCGTTTCCGGCCCCGGTTCGGTAGGCATGGAAATGTGCTTCGTCAACATGGTCAGCCCGGGCGACAAGGTCATCGTCTGCCGCAACGGCGTATTCGGCGGCCGCATGATCGAGAACGTGCAGCGCTGCGGCGGCATCGCCGTCGTGGTCGAAGACCGCTGGGGCACCCCGGTGAGCCTACAGAAAGTCGAAGACGCGTTCAAGGCCAATCCGGATGCCAAGGTGCTCGCCTTCGTGCACGCCGAAACGTCGACGGGTGTGGCCTCGGATGCCAAGTCCCTGGCGGAAATCGCGCGCAAGCATGGTGCCCTCACCATCATGGATGCGGTCACGTCGCTGGGCGGCACTCCGGTGCTGGTCGACGAATGGGGCATCGATGCGGTCTATTCCGCCAGCCAGAAATGCCTGTCCTGCACCCCCGGCCTGTCGCCGATTTCCTTCAACGAGCGTGTCGTCGAACGGGTAAAGATCCGCGCGGACAAGGTGCATAGCTGGTTCATGGACATGAACCTGCTGCTCGGTTACTGGGGGGCGACGAATCGCACTTATCACCACACCGCGCCGACCAACTCGCTCTATGCCTTGCACGAATCGTTGCTGATGCTGCGCGAGGAAAGCCTGGAGAACGCCTGGGCGCGTCACCAGCGCAATCACCTGGCGCTGAAAGCCGGTCTGGAGAAACTGGGTTTGAAGTTTCTGGTGGAAGAAGCCCATCGGCTGCCGCAGATGAATGCGGTATCGGTGGCGCCCGGCATAGACGAGAAAGAAGTCCGCCGCCGCCTGTTGCTGGATTACAACCTGGAGATCGGTGCGGGCCTGGGCGACCTCGCCGGTAAAATCTGGCGCTTCGGCCTGATGGGTTACTCCTGCAAGATGGAGAACGTGATGCTCAGCCTGTGCGCACTGGAGACGGTGTTCACCGACATGGGCGCAAGCGTCAAGTTCGGCGAAGCGGAGGCCGCGGCCTATCACGCCTATGCGGCCCACCCGGCGCGTTTGCAACCGGTACGTGCCGTCGCCTGACGCGAAGCGATTTTCACAAAAAGACAAAGGCCGGCTTCAGCCGGCCTTTTTATTTGCCGCGTTCTCCTGTCGTGCCACCCTTGCGATTTCGTCCGATTCGATCGGGCCCGGGCGAACGTCGTGATTGGCTGCGTACAGCATCGCCGCAGCCACATCGTCCGCATGGATCGGGCCATATTTGCGCAATGGCCCGACGAGCAGCGGCGCAATCATGCGGCCGATGAACGCTGCCGCCCTTTCCCCGGTGCGCTGTTCCAGGCGTTCGCCGAACAGAAACGACGGCCGCATGAACACCACCTTCGGCAGGCCAGTTGCAGCGATATCCCGCTCGGTCTCGCCTTTGACCCGGAGGTAGAAAACAGACGATCGCGCATCGGCGCCGAGTGAGGAAACCATGAGGAATTGTTGCGTGCCGGCAGCCTTACCCAGCCTGGCGAGTGCCAGCGGATAATCGTGGTCGACGTGCCTGAATGCTTCCTGCGATCCTGCCTTTGCGATGGTGGTGCCGAGGCAGCAAAACACGTCGTCCGCCAGGCCAGCATCGAGGTGTTCAAAATCGACGATGTGCTGGATCAATTTCGGATCGCGAATCGGCAATTCCCGTCGCACGAGAACTTCCACCCGCGAGTACGACGGGTGCGCCAGCAGGCGCCTCAGGACATGTCCTCCGACCAGGCCGGTCGCTCCGGCCATCAATGCTCGTTTGTTGCGAGGCTCTTCCAACGCCGCACTAGCTGCGTAGTTGACGCAAGCTTTGGGTCGCGTCCTGAAACCGCTCCTTACCCAGTTCGCCGAGGGTGTCTTTCTCGTTGCGCGAGCGTAGCGCTACGTCGAGAATTTTGAGGCGTTGCAGCGGCTCGGGGTGGCCGGCAAGCGCATTGTCGGCGGCGTACGCGGTGCGGCTTGCCGCTTCGAAGCGTTGCATCACCGCCACGAGCCCCCATGCTTCGTAACCCGCCCGCCATGCGAGGATCGCGCCATCGGAATCCGCCTCGAACTCTTCGGACTTGGACAGACCGGACCTGACCTTGGGCGAATTCATCCGTTCGATCGAGCTTTGCATCATCATGCCCATTTGCTGAAACACTTGGCGTGACGCGGCGCTGGTCTTGCCGATCTGTTCTTCCGCGCGCCGGACCGACACCTCGAGCTCCTTGTTCATGTAGATCCAGCGCAGATGGTGTTTGCGCACCACGTGCGAGATCTCGTGGCCGAGGATGCCGGCCAATTCGGATTCGGTTTCCGCAAGCGCGACCATGCCCTGCGTGATGAACACGTAGCCGCCGGGCACCGCAAACGCATTCGGCACCTCGCCTTCGATCACGGCGAAACGCCATGGCAGGTTCGGCCGCTCCGATTGCTGGCTCAGCCACATGCCGACCGTGTTGACGTAGCGTTGCAGGCCATCGTCGGTGACCAGGCGTTTGGCTGCGAGGAATTGCTGGGCCATGCCGAAGCCGAGCTCGGTTTCCTCGGCATCGCTGAGTTTGAACTCGCTGTCGAAACCGGAAGGATTCTTGCGCCGGAACTCGCGATCCTCCCTTTCGGCTTCTTCCTGGGCACGCACGTACTTCGGATCCTTGCGCAATTGCGCTTCCATCTGCTTGCCCTGCAGCGCCATCGCCTCCGTCTGCTTTTTGTAGGCTCGCGCGGCCTCGGTGTCCCGGCCGGCCATGACGTCCTGCGCCCCCTCCATCTGGGATTGCATCATCTGTAGCGCCTGCTGCATCTGCTGCTCCTGCATGGCCTGCATCTCGCGCGGCGATGGCCCCGTGTGGACGCCGCAGCCCGTGCATGCCAGGACGATAGCCAGCACAGCCTTATTCATCGAAGAAGTTTGGGGGGAATCCCCCCTCCGGCATGTATTCGCGCATCTCGATATAGTCTTGCTGGCGCGACCGCAAGTTCGCGACGCGGGCAAAGTTGACCGCATCCCGTACGGAAACCCCCACGCGCTTGAGCCGCTCGCTTTCGGCCTGGTTCGGCGCGCCCACCAGTAGTTCTTCTTCCGAGAAGCCGCGGATTCCGCTATTTGTCGGCGACTTCGCGGGAGCTGCCGCGATTTTCCGGGAAGCGGAGGGCTTCAGGCGCACATCGATCATGCGGATCCAGCCGCTCCCGGCACCGAACTTGATATTGGCCCAGTTGCCGTTGCGGCCGATGATCTCGACCGGTTGCAGCTTTACGAGTTTGGTAACGGATTTCGCGTCGGCCGCGGGACGGTCGAGCAAATCGATCGATTTCGGCACGTAACCGGCATCGCCGGCATAGCCGGCAATTGCCGGCGTTGCGAGCAGGAACAACAGGACGATCCGGCTTCGCATCATGGCGTCAGCGGCAAATCTACTTCGTGGCGACACGCAAACTCTTGGTGTATTGCTGGAAGCGGGACGCGTTCTGCGGCGCCTTGATCGCATCGAGTGCCGTCAGCCCGGGAGCAAGCTTGTCGAGGCGCGCCTGCGGCAACGGGTGGGTCTTGTAGAGCAAGGTCAAGTAGTTATCTTTGGGATCCGCGCTGGCCAGCGTGGTCAGGACCGCGGGCAGTCCGTAAGGGTCGTAGCCGGCGCGGGCCGCGAACACGACGCCCATGCGATCGGCCTCGTACTCGTCGGATTTGTCCAGGCCGCGCGCGTACAACTCCTTGGTCGGACCCGCCAGGTTCTTTACCAGCTCAGCCTGTTTGCCGCCTGCACCCGCCACCCCTTCACCGAGCAGACTGGCGAACGCGGATTTGCGCAGCGCCTTCAGGTGATGTTTCTGATTCACGTGCGCCACTTCGTGGCCCAGTACCCCGGCCAGTTCGGCTTCATTGCGCAATTGTTTCATCATGCCCTTCGTAATGATGATGAAACCACCCGGCGTGGCAAACGCATTGATGTGATCCGAATCGTTGACGCCAAAGTGCCAGGGCAGGTTCGGGCGGTCCGATTGCTGGGCCACCCACAGTCCAACCTCATTCACGTAGTGCTGCAACTCCGCATCGTCAAACAAAGGCCGCGCACCGAGCAGCGTCTCGGTCATGCTCTGGCCGATCTGAATTTCCTCGGGCTCCTTCACCTCGCGCAGATTGCCCACACTCTTGACCACATTGCCCAGATCCATGTTCTTCAAATCGAATCCACCGCCGGACTTGCAACCGGCGAGCACGATCGCGGCTATCGACAGGGCCGCCGCCAGCCTGAGCGCGCTCATTTCTTCTCCTTGAGCGGCTTGCCGTTTTCATCGAAGTAAGCAACCGGCTTGACCTCGAGCTTGCCGCTCTCGGCAAGCCTGGTCGCCTCCTCAGGGGTGGCCGCGTAGCCCTTCATCTTTTCCACCTCCGCCGCATTCGGCTTGGCATTGGCAAGATCCTCCTCGGAGAAGCCGCGCACACCGGTGGTGACCGTGGAAGTGCTCGCCGGCCGCGGCCGGCTGCTGATCGCAAGGGAGGAGAGCAGGCTGCCGCCGCCCTGCGGCTTCTGGTCGGGGCTGCCGAGCCGCACCGACAACATGCGTATCCAGCCTTGTTTGACGTCGGCGGTCTTTATCTGCATCCAGGCGCCCTGGCGCGTCAGGATCTCGACCGTCGTCTTTTCGGGAAGCGTGGTGAGCGTATTGGCATCGAGGAAAGGCTTGTCCTTGACCTCGGTGGCTTTCAGCGTATAGCCGGTTTCGGCTGCATATGCCGACGGAATCAGCCACGCCAGCAAGGCAACCAGCCATAGCAAGGTTTTCATGGAGCCACTTTCACGCGGGTTTCCTCTTCGGTTCGAACAATGCGACTTCCTGCATCCTGCCCTTCACTTTATAGAGTCCGCGCGGAACAAAGTCAAAGGCGTCCGGGCACAGGCGCATGGTGTCTTCGGAAACCAGAATTCGCGCCACGCCCTTGGTCAGCCCCTCGACCCGGCTCGCCAGGTTCACCGTGTCACCGATGGCGGTGTATTCGCGCCTTTGCTCGGAGCCGATCAGGCCGACGACCGCGGGTCCGGAGTGAATGCCGATGCCGACATCGAAGTCCGCATTGGAATCGGCGAGATCCTTGCGGAAGGCGTCCAGCGTATCGGCCATCTCCAGCGCGCACTGGATCGCATGCTCCGCATGATTCGCATCGTCGAGCGGCGCGCCCCAGATCGCCATGATGCAATCGCCGATGAACTTGTCGAGTGCACCGCCGTTGCGGAAGACGACTGCCACCTGCCGGCTGAAATAACTGTTGATCAGGCTGACCACTTCCTGCGGCGTGCGCGATTCGGACAGCGTGGTGAAACCGCGTATGTCGGAGAACAGCAGCGTGACCTGGCGGCTTTCGCCTTCGCGCGACAGTCCGCCATGCGCGATCAATTCCTTCACCACGTGCGGATTAACGAAGCGCGAGAATTCCCGGACGGCCTGCTCGCGCTCGCGCCGTTCGCGCAGATATTCCTGCAGGGCCGCGATGAAAAAGAAAACCCAGGCGAACAACAACGGACGCAGCACCGGCAGGACCATCAGCTTGGCCGTTGCCACATGCTGCGCCGCCACCAGAATGAGCGACAGGATCAGCAGCGCGCCGCCGATTTTCAGCGTATGCAGTTGCAAGCGGAACCCTGCATACAACAGCGCCAGCAGTATTAACGTTATCGACGCCGGCCATGCGGCCGGCACCTGGCGCAGGTAATTGCGGTTCTTCAGGTTGTCCAGCGTGCCGGCCAGAATGTCGATACCGTCGTACAACGAACCCACGGCTGTGGGCCTTATGTCATGCAATCCGCTGGCGGTCACGCCGATGATGACGATCTTGTCCTTGAACTCGTTCGGGTCGCGCTTGCGCTTCTGGTTGAGGAAATCGATGTAGAGATCCGAATAAGACACGTGCGGGCGGCCGGCTTTTCCGCCCGGCCAGCTGAGCAGGATGGATTCGACGTCCGGCACGGCCAGGCCGAGATCCTGCGCGACGCGCGCAGGCAGGGAAGGGATTTTCCAGCCATAGGCATTCTGGTAGACATAGTAATGGCGGCCGATGCCATCCGGGTCGGCGAGGAAATCGATGGTGCCCAGGCGCCAGTTCTCCGGTGTCAGGGCCTTGGGCAATCCGATATTCAGCGTGGCATTCTTGTCCGCCTGCGGCCCGGCGAAGGCACCGAGCGCGGCCTGCATTTCCGCGATCGGCACGCCATAAGGGTCGCCCGCAGGATCCTGGCGCACGGTCGGAAAGAAGACGTTGTGGTAGCGGCCCACCGTCTTGTTGAATAACTCATCCGCATCCAGGCGGTAGATATCCGGCTCGAAGAACATGACGTCGAAGACGATGGCGTGCGGCTTCTGTGCCTCGATGGCCTCCACCATCTCGCCATGCACGGAGCGCGGCCATGGCCAGCGCCCGGCGTATTCAACCATCTGTTCCAGACTGTGTTCGTCCGCGGCGACGACCACGATGTCCGGGTCCGGCTTGATCTTCCCGGCCTGGGTTTTGACGAACAGGTCGGAAAAGCGCGCTTCGGTCGAGCGCAGCCAGTTCAACCAGGAAAATTCCAAGAGAGCCGCGACAACGATGGCGGCGAGCAGCAGGACTAACGGTTTGGCATATAGGCGCGGCACGCGCGCAGTCTAAAGTAAAGACGAAGGAAAGGAAAAGGCGGGTGCTGAGTACTGCGTGCTGGGTGCCGAAAGAAAAAAGAGCTTGCTAGAACGTACAGTTCGATTGCGCGCTGGAAGCGGCTTCGCAGCACTCAGTACCCAGCACGCAGCACCGACTTTTCTATAGCCCCAACCTCTGCCAGATCGTACTGGCCGGTCCGGCCTGGTTCAGCGTATAGAAATGCAGGCCGGGTGCACCGGCAGCGAGCAGTTTTTCGCACAAGGCGGTCACGACATCGAGGCCGAAGGCGCGGATCGACGCCGTGTCATCGCGATAGCCTTCCAGCTTGATGCGCATCCAGCGCGGAATCTCCGCGCCGCAGGCATCGGAAAATCTGGCCAGTTGGGAGAAATTGCCGATCGGCATGATGCCCGGCACGATGGGGACGTTGATGCCGGCGGCGCTGCTTTCGTCGACAAAGCGAAAGTACGCATCTGCATTGTAGAAATATTGCGTGATGGCCGAGTTCGCGCCGGCGTCGATCTTGCGCTTGAAGTTTTTCAGTTCGTCGGCTGCGTTGCGCGTTTGCGGATGGTATTCCGGATAGCACGCCACCTCGATGTGGAACCAGTCGCCGGTTGTTTCGCGGATGAATGCGACCAATTCGTTCGCATATCTGAGCTCTCCGCTGGAAGCCAGCCCAGAGGGCATGTCGCCGCGCAGCGCGACGACATGGCGGATGTCGTTTTCACGGTAACGCGCCAACGTGGCGGCAATTTCCGACTTGCTCGAAGCCACGCAGGAAATATGCGGCGCGGCATGCTGGCCGGCGGCACGAATTTCCAGCACCGTATCGAGCGTGCCCTGCTGGGTGGAACCGCCGGCGCCGAAGGTCACGGAGAAAAACCGCGGCTTCAGTTGCGCGAGCTGCTGCCAGGTGGCGCGCAATTTCGCCTTGCCCTCCGGCGTTTTCGGCGGAAAGAATTCGAAGCTGAACGTAGGGGAATTTTGCATTTGCCTTAGCACGCAGACGCCCGTTCACTTGTCCCGGCTCCCTCTCCGCGCACGGCGAGGAGAGGGCTGGGGTGAGGTGCATCAATACCGGTAGTGGTCGGCCTTGTACGGTCCCGCCTTGTCCACGCCGATATAGTTGGCCTGGGTATCCGTCAATTCCGTCAGTTGTGCATTCAGCTTCTTCAATTGCAGGCGCGCCACTTTTTCGTCGAGATGCTTGGGCAAAGTGTAGACGCCTACCGGATACTTCGCCGTATTCGCGAATAGCTCGATCTGGGCGATGGTCTGGTTGGCAAATGACGAGCTCATGACGTAGCTCGGATGTCCGGTGCCGCAGCCCAGATTCACCAGGCGGCCCTTGGCCAGGATGATGATGCGTTTACTGTCGGGGAAAATCACGTGGTCGACCTGCGGCTTGATCTCTTCCCATTTGTACTGGGACAGTGATGCGATGTCGATCTCGTTGTCGAAGTGGCCGATGTTGCAGACGATGGCCTGGTCTTTCATTTTCTTCATGTGTTCGTGCGTGATCACATGGAAATTGCCGGTTGCGCTCACGAATATGTCGCCCTTGTCGGCGGCGTAGTCCATGGTCACCACGCGATAGCCTTCCATCGCAGCCTGCAGCGCGCAGATCGGATCGACTTCCGTGACCCAGACCTGGGCCGACAACGCCCGCAACGCCTGTGCGGAACCTTTGCCCACGTCGCCGTAGCCGCATACCACCGCGACCTTGCCCGCGATCATGACGTCGGTCGCGCGCTTGATGCCGTCGACCAGCGATTCGCGGCAGCCGTAGAGGTTGTCGAATTTCGACTTGGTGACCGAGTCGTTCACGTTGATGGCCGGAAAGGCCAGCTTGCCGTCCTTGTGCATCTGATAGAGGCGATGTACGCCGGTCGTCGTCTCTTCGGTGACGCCCTTGATGCTGGCCAGGCGCGCCGAATACCACTTCGGCTCATGCTTGAGCTTGGCCTTGATGGCGGCGAACAATGCGGTCTCCTCCTCGCTGCCCGGGTTGTGCAGCACCGAAGCATCGGACTCGGCGCGCGTCCCCAGATGCAGCAGCATGGTCGCGTCGCCGCCGTCATCCAGGATCATGTTGGAATGAGCGCCCGCCGGCCATTCGAAAATACGATGGGTGTAATCCCAGTATTCGGCCAGCGTTTCGCCCTTCACGGCAAACACCGGCGTTCCGGTCGAAGCGATCGCGGCGGCAGCATGGTCCTGTGTCGAATAGATGTTGCAGGAAGCCCAGCGCACCTCCGCACCGAGCGCCTGCAGCGTTTCGATCAACACGGCGGTCTGGATGGTCATATGCAGCGAACCGCTGATGCGCGCGCCGCGCAGCGGCCGGGTGGTCGAATATTCTTCGCGAATCGCCATCAGACCGGGCATCTCGGTCTCGGCAATGCGGATTTCCTTGCGGCCCCAGTCGGCAAGGGCCATGTCGGCGATATGGAAATCGCCGGATTTCTTCGGGCTGGGAACTGCGGACATCGACATTCTCCTTTAAAACGGAGCGCCGAAAATGAAAACGGCGCTCACAACCGGTTCAGGGATTGTGAGCGCCGTTGGTTCCTTTGCTGAGCCTGGCCTGTCCTCGAGGGAAGGTCGCAGCGCTCCTCAGCGAATTGCAATTATAGGCGAGCCGGGAGGTTCCCGGAAAGCCGGTGGATCAGGCGGCTGCGGCTTTCTTGATTCCCGCTTCCGATTTCAGGAGTTCAACCTTGTCGAGGCTCTCCCATGAGAACTCGGGCTCGTCGCGGCCGAAGTGACCGTAAGCCGCCGTCTTTTCGTAGATCGGACGCAGCAGATCGAGCATGGCCACGATGCCCTTGGGCCGCAGGTCGAAATGCTTCTGCACGAGGTGCGCGATTTTTTCGTCGGCGATCTTGCCGGTGCCGAACGTCGTGACCATTACGCTGGTGGGCTTGGCCACGCCGATCGCATAGGACACCTGGATCTGGCAGCGGGTGGCGAGTCCTGCGGCTACGATGTTCTTCGGAGCGGTTGACTTTGGAGGGATCCTTGCCGGAGAACGCACCGCCGCCGTGGGGGGCTGCACCGCCGTAGGTATCGACGATGATCTTGCGACCGGTCAGGCCGCAGTCGCCCTGCGGTCCGCCGACGACGAAACGCCCGGTCGGGTTGACCAGGAACTTGATCTCGCCCTTGATCAGGTTCTTCGGCAGCACCGGCTTGACGATCTCCTCGACCACGGCCTCGCGGATCTTTTCCAGGGAAATGTCGGGCGAATGCTGGGTGGAAAGCACGACCGTGTCGACCGAATCCGGCCGGCCGTTGACGTAGCGGATGGTGACCTGGGATTTGGCGTCCGGCCGCAACCATGGCAGGCGTCCATCGCGACGCAGCTCCGACTGGCGCTCGACCAGGCGATGCGCCAGATAAATCGGCAGCGGCATCAGGACCGGTGTTTCGTCGCAGGCATAACCGAACATCAGGCCCTGGTCGCCCGCGCCCTGATTGAGCGGATCGTCCTGGGCCTTGTCCACGCCTTGCGCGATGTCGGGTGACTGCTTGTCGTAGGCAACCAGCACGGCGCAGCCGCGATAGTCGATGCCGTAGTCGGTATTGTCGTAACCGATGCGCTTGATCGTTTCGCGCGCCACTTGCTGGAAATCCACCACGGCATGGGTGGTGATTTCGCCGGCCATGACCACAAGGCCGGTATTCACCAGGGTTTCTGCCGCTACTCGGGCGAATTTGTCCTGGGTTAAGATGGCGTCCAGCACGGCGTCGGAAATCTGATCTGCGACTTTGTCCGGATGGCCTTCGGAAACCGACTCGGATGTGAACAGAAAATCATTCATTCGAAAGTTCTGGGTTAGGTCAATTAGGGTCGGTCAGGATAACAAAAAGCCATCAAAAGAACAAAACGGAAAATCGAATAAGTTCATGCTCATAAGGTTGTTGCGGCAGCTGGCGAAACTGCCGCTCTCCTGGCTCCACGCGGTGGGCGGCGCGCTGGGTTGGGTCGTGTACTTCCTCTCAGGCGAATATGCTGCGCGCCTGCGCGCGAATCTCTTGCAAAGCGGTCTCTGGAAGGACGAAAAGGACTACCAGCGCATCCTGCGCAGGAACATAGTCGAATCCGGCAAAGCTGGGACCGAGTTGATCCCGGTTTGGTTCCGGCCGGTCGCGCCGGCCGTGCAACTGGTGGTGCGCGCGGGGCCCATTGCCGTGGTGGAGGCCGCGGAGCGACGCGGGCGCGGTGTGATCTATCTGACGCCGCATCTGGGTTGTTTCGATGCGGCCGCGCTATGGGTGGCGCAACGCCGGCCGATCACGGTGCTATACCGGCCGCCAAGAATCAAGATGCTACAGCCTTTGATCGAGGCCGGGCGCGGGCGCGACAGGGTGCAGTTGGCGCCGGCCAACCTCGGCGGTGTGCGTCTGTTGCTGAAAGCACTCCGGCGCGGCGAAGCGGTCGGTATCCTTCCCGACCAGGTGCCTGGAGGAGGGGAAGGCGTCTGGGTGGATTTCTTCGGGCGCCCCGCCTACACCATGACATTGGCCGGGAAACTGGCGCAAGCCACGGGCGCGACCATCCTCCTGACCGCGGCAATCCGGCTGCCCGACGGCGCGGGCTATGCAATCCACTTCAGCGAATTCGTCGGCAATCCAGCCGGGGAGGACGGTGTGCGCGCCCTCAACGCAGCGATCGAAGATACCGTCCGGCTCGAACCAAGTCAGTATCTGTGGAGCTACAACCGTTACAAGGTGCCCGCGGGCGTGGCGCCGCCGCCCGGCGACACGGACCCCCATGCCTGAAAAAATCGGCCTGGGCCTGATCTGGCTGCTCGGGCTTTTGCCGCTGCGCCTGCTCGCACCGCTCGGCAAAGGCTTCGGCATGCTGGTTTACTGGCTGGTCCGGGAACGCAGACGCGTGGTACGCACGAACCTGCGATTGTGCTTCCCGCAGATGCAGGACAAGGACAGGGAAAAACTTTCGCGCCGGCACTTTCGCGCCTTTGGTCGAACCGTGCTCGAGCACGGCATCCTGTGGTGGGGCTCCGAGGAACGGATTCGCAGTCTGGTCGTTTTCGAAGGCCGGGAACACCTCGATCGCGAACTCGGCAAGCCGCTCATCGTACTGGCCCCGCACTTCGTCGGCCTCGACATGGGCGGCATCCGCATTTCGATCGACTACGACATGATGTCGATGTACTCGCACCAGAAGAGTCCCGCGCTCGACAAGATCCTGCTGCACGGTCGCACCCGTTTCGGCGAAAGCGTGCTGGTGTCCAGGCAGGATGGCTTGCGCCCGGTCGTTCGCGGATTGCGCAAGGGAATCGCTTTTTTCTACCTGCCCGACATGGATCTCGGCCCCAAGGATTCGCTGTTCGTGCCCTTCTTCGGCGTGCCGGCGGCGACCGTGGCCGGGTTGTCACGCCTCGCACGCCTGACCGGCGCACGCGTGGTTCCATGCATCACGCGCCAATTGCCGGGAGCCGGCGGTTATGTCACGCGCTTTTATCCGGCGTGGGAGGCTTTTCCCGGAGCGACCATTGAGGACGACACCGCCCGCATGAATGCTTTCATCGAGGAACGCGCGCGCGAGATGCCCGAGCAGTACTATTGGCTGCACAAACGCTTCAAGACCCGCCCGCCCGGGGAGGCGAGGTTCTACTGATGTTCGCCAATCGGACAACAACGCGATCTGCGCGATGCTAAGGGAAGTGAAAACCATCGCGGTAGTCGGCCTCTCGCCGAAGCCGTCGCGACCAAGCCACCGCATTGCGCGTTCCCTCAAGGAACGGGGATTCCGGATCATTCCGATCCGCCCGCTGATGGCGCAAGTGCTGGGCGAGAAGGCGTATGCCAGTCCGGACGAGATCGGCGAAAAGGTAGATCTGGTGAACGTATTCCGCTCGGCCGACCAGCTCGCACCGATCGTCGACGACTGCCTGCGATTGGGTTTGCCGCGCCTGTGGATTCAGGAGGGCATCGTCAATGAAGCTGCCGCCGGGCGCGCCCGCGCGGGCGGTATCGACGTCGTGATGGACCGCTGCATCTGGCGCGATCTCAACGCCTGAACATGGCTGTCCCCGCCGATTTCAGCATTTCCCCGGTGCGCCACGCGGACATCGCGCCGGTTTGCGCGCTGGCGCGCGAAATCTGGTTGCAGCACTATCCGGGGATCATCACCGTCAGGCAGATAGAATACATGCTGGCGCAGCGCTATTCGCCCGGCGCGATCCGCGCACAACTGCAAACCGGCGAGGCATGGTGGGACAAACTCGAGGTGCAAGGCGAACTTTGCGGATTCGCGAGTTGCGAGCGCGGGGCGCAAGTGCGTGCAATGAAGCTCGACAAACTTTATGTGCATCAACTGGTCCGCGGCAAAGGCTACGGCGCGGCGCTGATCGAACACGCGGCGCAGGCAGCCAGGCGGCAAGGCATGGACTCCCTCTATCTCCAGGTCAACAAATACAACCATGGCTCGGTCGCCGCTTACCTGCGCACCGGCTTTACCGTGGCGAAGACCGTGAAAGTGGACATCGGCAACGGCTTCTTCATGGACGACTACGTCATGTCCAGATCCCTCGTCGACCGACAACCGTGAAACTGAAATTCACCAAAATGCACGGCGCGGGCAACGACTTCATCGTCGTCGACGCGACCCGCGCGCCGATGATTCTCGACGCCGCGACCATCCGCCGGCTGTCCGACCGCCACCTCGGCATCGGCTTCGACCAGATGCTGATGGTCGAGCCTGCGCGAAACCGGGACACCGATTTCTATTACAGGATCTTCAATGCGGACGGCGGCGAAGTCAGCCAGTGCGGAAACGGCGCCCGCTGCTTCGTGCGTTATGTGCACGACAAGGGCCTGTCCGCGAAGAACGCGATCCGCGTGGAAACCCGCTCTGGCGTCATCGAACCCAGGCTGGAACAGGACGGGCGGGTCACGGTGAATATGGGAGTGCCGATTTTCGAGCCGGCCCGCATCCCCTTCAAGGCCGAGCGACCCGCACCAACGTACGCGCTTGAAGTCGACGCAAAGGAGCGGGAGATCTCCGCCCTGTCGATGGGAAACCCGCATGCCGTGCAGGTCGTGGCCGATGTCGATGCCGCTCCGGTGGCGAGCGAAGGGCCGCTGATCGAGCGCCACCCGCGCTTTCCCGAGCGGGTCAATGCCGGATATATGCAGATCGTGGGTCGCAGACATATTAAACTGCGCGTGTTCGAGCGCGGCGCCGGCGAAACCCTGTCCTGCGGCACCGGCGCCTGTGCGGCGGCGGTGGCCGGAATCGCGCGCGGGCTGCTGGATTCGCCGGTAAAAGTGGACACGCGCGGCGGGGCACTCGAAATCGCGTGGACCGGCGAGGCGCAGCCGGTTTTCATGACCGGCCCGGCGCAATCCGTATTCGAAGGTGAAATCGAGGTATAGAGAAAAGAATGAGACCTGAAGACGTTGCCCGTTACCTGAAGGACCATCCCGAGTTTTTCGAGAACTACGCCGACATGATCGGAGAAATTTCGATCCCGCATCCGCACGGCGGCCGCGCCATCCCCATTTCCGAACGCCAGATCATCACGCTGCGCGAAAAGAACAAGATCCTGGAAGCAAAACTGCGCGAACTGGTGGAGTACGGCGAGGAAAATGACGCGATAGGCGAACGCGTGCATCGCGCCGCGCTGGCGGTTATGAAACCCCAGCACCTGGAATCGCTGTTGCAGGTGCTCTTCTACAACCTGAAGGAGGACTTCTCGGTTCCGCACGTGGCCATCAGATTGTGGAGCGAGTGGGACCATCCGCCGTTGCCCGAATTCAAGACGAGCAGTCCCGAGGTGCGGGCCTTTGCCGACAGCCTCAATCAACCGTATTGCAGCCACCAGTCCATGTTCGAAACGGTCGAATGGTTCGGTGAAGCCGGCGGCCTGCTCAAGTCGTATGCCTACATCACGATGCGCTCGGAAAGGGTATTCGGTCTGCTGACGCTGGCAAGCGAGGATCCGCAACGCTTTTTCCCGGGAATGGGCACGCTCTACCTCAAGCGGCTCGGAGAATTGATCAGTACCTCCCTCGCGCGGTTTTTGTAGATGCCCGCCAGCGACAATTCGACCGCGACCAAACAAGATTCCCCGGCCGACCCTCCTTTCGTCTCCGACTTCCTGTCGCACCTGATCCGGGAGCGGCGCCTATCGCCGCATACCGCCGAAGGCTACCGGCATGATGTGCGCGTATTGCTGGAACTGGCGCAGGAACAGGATTCGGCACTGCAAGACCTGCAGATCCACCAGATCCGGCGCTTCATCGCCCGGCTGCACGGACGCGGGCTGGGCGGAAAATCGCTGGCGCGCATGCTTTCCGCGTGGCGCGGCTTTTTCAATTACCTCGCGCGCGATCACGGCTTCACCCGCAATCCCTGCACCGGCGTGCGGCCGCCGAAGTCGCCGAAGTCGCTGCCCAAAGCGTTGTCGCCCGATGAAGCGACGCGCCTGGTCAGTTTCACCCAGGACGATCCGTTGGCCGTGCGCGACCGCGCGATGTTCGAACTGCTGTATTCCTCGGGACTGCGGCTGTCCGAACTGACTTCGCTGAGCCTTGGCGACGTAAGCTTCGAGGATGCCACGGTGCGGGTCATCGGCAAGGGCAACAAGACCCGCGTGGTGCCCGTGGGCAGTCACGCATTGCAGGCGCTGCAGGCATGGCTGCCGATACGCGGGCTGCTGCCGCCGCGGAACGATTCGGCGCTGTTCCTGAACCAGCGCGGCGACGCCATCAGTGCGCGCGCCGTGCAGTCGCGGCTCAAGGCATGGGGCATCAAGCAAGGCCTGCCCGGCCACGTGCATCCGCACATGCTGCGCCATTCGTTCGCATCGCATGTCCTGCAATCCAGCGGCGATCTGCGCGCGGTACAGGAAATGCTCGGCCATGCCAGCATTTCGACTACGCAGGTGTACACGCATCTTGATTTCCAATACTTGGCCAAGGTCTACGACGCCGCGCATCCACGGGCGAAACGAAAGCCGGCTAAACCTTGAGCCACAGAGGGCACAGAGGACACAGAGGAAAACTTCAAAGCACGCAATCTGGAATTCCACTGTATGTACTTCGCCCAAAGTTCTATTTTCACGTCGTCTTGAACTTGCATTTCTCTGTGCCCTCTGTGACCTCTGTGGCAAATGCCCTTGATTAAGATCGTACTAAAAGCAGGCAGGGAAAAGTCCCTGCTGCGCCGGCATCCGTGGGTATTCTCCGGCGCGGTCGCACGCATCGATGGCAAGGCATCGGCCGGCGACACTGCGCACGTCGTCGCAAACGACGGGCGCTTCCTCGCCATCGCCGCGGTCAATCCCGATGCGAACATTTCCGCGCGCGTGTGGGACTGGAACGAGGCCACGCAGATCAACACCGCCTTTTTCCATCGGCGCCTGGAAGCCGCGATCGGCATGCGCCGCGCGCTGTTCAGCAGAAAGCCCGACGAAGCCGAGCGTCTGGTGCACGGCGAGTCCGACGGCCTGCCGGGATTGATTGTGGATCGCTATGCCGATGTAGTCGTGTTGCAGATTTCGAGCGCCGGGTGCCATCGATGGCGTGACGCGATCGTCGAATCGCTACAGCGGATCACCGCGGCCCGCGCCATCTACGAGCGTTCCGATGCGGATGTGCTCGAACTCGAGGGTCTGGCGCCGCGCACGGGACTGGTGAAGGGCGATCTCGACGTGCCGGTCATCGAGATCACGGAAAACGGTGTCCGCCTGCGCGTCGATGTGGCCAAAGGACACAAGACCGGGTTCTATCTGGACCAGCGCGACAACCGCTGGCGGGTCGGCCAGCTTTCTGCGGGCAGGGACGTGCTCAACTGCTTCAGCTATACGGGCGGGTTTACGCTGCAGTCGCTGGCTCACGGCGCGGCTTCGGTAACGTCGGTGGACTCGTCGGCGGACGCATTGCAGCTCGGGCGCGAGCATGTGCGTCTGAACGGCCTGCAGGAGGATCGCTGCGAATGGGTCGACGCCGACGTATTCCAGTACCTGAGGAGACTACGCGACCAGAACCGGCAATTCGATCTGATCATTCTCGATCCGCCGAAATTCGCCCCCACCGCGGCGACCGCCGAACGCGCCGCCCGCGGTTACAAGGACATCAACCTGCTCGGCTTCAAGTTGCTGCGGCCCGGTGGCCTGCTTGCCACGTTCTCCTGCTCCGGCGGCGTCTCCGCGGACCTGTTCCGCAAGATCGTGGCCGGCGCGGCCCTCGACGCCGACGTCGAAGCGCAAGTGATCGACCAATTCCATTCGACGCCGGACCATCCGGTGTCGCTGGCTTTTCCGGAAGGCGAATATCTGAAGGGATTGTTGTGCCGGAGCGTGTGAAATACGGGAGGCGTGCGTGATGCAGAAGGGAAGCTGTTTGTGCGGAAGTATCCGTTACGAAATCAATGGTCCGCTCGACGAAGTGCGCAACTGCCATTGCTCGATGTGCCGCAAGGCGCACAGCGCGGCCTTCCGTTCGCGTGCAAGCGTGAGGTCGCGCGACTTCCGTTGGACCGCGGGAGAACATCTGGTCACCTGGTATCAATCCTCCCTCGGCACACAGCGCGGCTTCTGCAGCCGCTGCGGTTCGCCGCTGCTGAGCCGGTTCGATGATTCGCCGGAAGTCTTTGGATTGCCGCTCGGTTGCCTCGACACGGATCCTGGGCTTAGGCCGGCAATGCACATCTTCGTCGGTTCCAAGGCGGCCTGGTTCGAGATCACCGACCTGCTGCCGCGCCACGAAGCAGGGCCGCCGCGATGAGTGCTACGACCCTGGTTCTCGTGCGCCACGGCGAAACCGCATGGAATGTCGAAGGCCGCATCCAGGGACACCTCGACATTCCCCTGAACGAGATCGGTCTTGCGCAGGTCGCCTGGGTCGGCAGGCGCCTGCGCGCCGAAAGTTTCGACGCGATTTATTCCAGCGACCTGATTCGCGCCTACCGGACCGCGGGCCCGATTGTCGCGAATCCCGAAAACGACATCATTCGCGACCGGCGTCCGCGCGAACGGAATCTGGGCGTATTGCAGGGACTGACCGGTGATGAAGCGGTGGCCATACAGCCGGCGGCATGGAAGGCGTTCAAGTCACGCGCCGCCGATCTCCCGCTGGCAGGCGGCGAAAGCCTCGGCGAGTTCTCGCGCCGGGTGGTGGATTTCGTCGAAGACGTTCGCGACAGGCATGCCGGCCGCCGGGTTCTGGTCGTCACGCACGGCGGTGTGCTGGATGCAGCTTATCGCCACGCGACCGGCATGCCGCTTTCCGCAATCCGCGATTTCCCGATCTACAACGCGTCCGTCAACGTGATCTCGCACGACGGCGGGCGCTGGAAAATCGAGTCATGGGGCGACATCAGCCACCTGCCGCAGGAACTGGCGATGGACGACACGTAAATGCCGTGAATATCGTGAATGTCGCAACTGCCGTGAATGCCGTAGAAGCTTTGGGACTCGACGGAATCACCACATTCACGATATTCACGGCATTCACGATATTTACGGCCTCACAAACGGAGGCACTCTTCCGACGAGCTTCTCGAGCATCACCAATTCTTCATCGGTATGGTTGATGAACTCCGCCTTCTGCATCATTTTGCCTTCGGTCATTTCGGCGTAGACGATATTCGGCGTGTGATAGCCGGATGCGATCAGGCGCTTGTCGGTGCGGTGCTGGTCCTCCAGCTCTACCGTTCCATAACATGTGCAGAAATAAGTCCGCTCCGGCGCGGCTTCCATATAGATGCCGGTACCGCGAATGCCGGCGGTCGCCGTTGCGGTCAGCAACTGGCGCGGGCTGCCCTTGCCGAACGCGCCCAGTAGAGCGCCGGTCAGCATGCGCAGTCCGGTCAACAGGAGCGCCTTGGGATTCCCCAGGATTTCGACCTCGCTGTTCGCGCGTATCAGAAGGGCATCCTTGCCCATCACCATCACCAGGCGGCCGCTGGTCCCGGTCCTGATGACATCGAGCGCGCGAATCTCGTTGGCCCTGCTCGCCAGCCTGCCGTTGACCATGACTTCGCCGTCGATTTCGTGAAGCCTGCCCGCATGGGACGTCGCCGGCAGCAGCAATGCCGCACCGCAGGCAGCGGATTGCAGCAGGAAATCCCGGCGGGATTTCGTGGGGTCGGGGTGACGCAGGCAGGGATCAGCCATGGATAACCTCCGGTGGGCGTGCTTCAACTATAGTCCGTTCGTGACAGTTACGAAGGCCGTCGCAATCCGGATGTTGGCGAAACCGCCCGGTCGGCGCTACACTGCTCGCCGGTTCACCCAAACCCATGAAACTGCATCGCGTCCTGAACGGCCTGCTGATCCTGCTGCTGCTATTCGCACAGCAGGCGGCTTTCGCGCATGCAATTTCCCATCTGGGCAAGGAACCGCCGGCGAAGGAGCGACTCGCCCATTCGAAACTGTGCGACAAGTGCGTCAGCTTCGAAAAGATCTCCGGTGTGGCGCCCACCAGCGTCCCCGTCCTTGCTTCGCTCGACCTTGTCTTTGCGCAACCACTGCCGGTGGACTATGTCTTCAGTCCGCGCACGGTTGCCGCGTTCCACAGCCGCGCTCCTCCGTTTTTCCTCTGATCGACGTCGCTGACGCCCGCGGCAAAGCCGCGGCGCGTTGTTTTTTTTCGTCCAGAGGAGATTCTCATGTTCAGGAAGGTCACCCTGGCAGCCGCCATCGGCGCTGCCTTTGTCGCACCCGTTCCGGCCATCGGCGCGGACGATGCGGAAGTCCAGAAAATTCGCGATGAAATAAAAGAGCTCAAAGACGGGTATGAGACGCGCATTCGCCAGCTCGAGCAACGCCTCGAAAAGACGGAGCAAAGTCCGGCTGCGGCTGCATCGGCGGCGCCGGCCCCGTCCGCTCCGGCTTCGGCGAACTCGTTCAACCCGGCCATCTCGCTGATCCTCGGCGGGCAGATAAACAACCTGCAGCGCGATCCGGGAACCTATCAAGTCGGTGGTTTCATTCCCGGCGGCGACGGCGTCGGCCCCGGTCGTCGCAGCTTCAATCTGGGTGAGTCCGAACTCGACGTTGCCGCCAATATCGATCCCTATTTCTCCGGGTTTTTCGTTTTGTCGATAACACCGGAGAACGAGGCCTCGGTCGAGGAAGGTTACGTGCAGAACACCGGCTCCGTACCCGGTCTGACCGTGAAGTTCGGCCGCTTTTTCTCCGGATTCGGCTACGTCAACGAGATACACGCCCACGCTTGGGATTTCGTCGACCTGCCGCTGGTCCATCAAGCCTTCTTCGGCGGCCAACTCCAGGAGGAAGGGATCCAGGCGCGCTGGCTTGCGCCAACGCCGATGTTCGTCGAATTCGGCGTCGAAACCGGACGAGGGGCCAATTTCCCGGGATCGGAACGCAACAAGAATGGTGCCAACGCTGGAATGATCTTCGCGCATCTTGGCGACGATGTCGGCATCAGCAACAGCTATCGCGTCGGTGCCTCCTACCGCATGACCAAGGCCGAGGATCGCACGTACGACGACGTCGATTCCATCGGTACGCCCGTCACCAATGCCTTCACCGGCGACAGCAAGATGTGGGGCGTGGATTTCGTCTGGAAGTGGGCGCCGAACGGCAACACGGTCGATCGCAACTTCAAGTTCCAGGCCGAATATCTGCACCGCACGGAAGACGGCAGCCTGGCTTTCAACACCGCGGGCCCAAATCTCTCCGACGCCTATCGCTCCAGCCAGTCGGGCTGGTACATGCAGGGCGCCTACCAGTTCATGCCGCGCTGGCGCGTGGGATTGCGCTATGAAGAGTTGAACAGCGGCAACCCGGATATTGGCCTGGTAAGCAGCGGAGCGCTGACCGCCGCCGATTTCCCGCGCCTTGCCGAAAACGATCCGAAACGAACAACGGCGATGATCGATTTCTCACCGTCGGAGTTTTCGCGTTTCCGGCTGCAGTTCGCGCGCGACGAAGCCCGCTTCAACGAGGCCGACAACCAGGTGTTCCTGCAATACATCATGAGCCTCGGCACGCATGGCGCCCACAAATTCTGATCCGGCCACCGACCTCAAACAGAACGCGCCGCACATTCGTGCGCGGCCGACACGAAAGGACATGAACATGAACCGATGGAAAACATTCACCGGCGCCCTGGCGTTATTCGCCATGTGCTCTCCGGCATTCGCCGCGGTCAACATCTTCGCCTGCCTGCCGGAATGGGCGGCGCTCGCGAACGAGCTGGGCGGCGACAAGGTCTCGGTCTACCAGGCTTCCAATGCCTTGCAGGATCCGCATCATATCGAGGCGCGGCCCAGCCTGGTCGCACGCATGCGCAGCGCCGACCTGGCGATCTGTACTGGCGCGGAGCTCGAGATCGGCTGGCTGCCGGTGTTGCTGCAGACCGCGGGAAACCAGAAAGTACAGCCCGGACAGCCGGGTTTCATTGCCGCGGCCGACTTCGTGGACCGGCTGGAAGTCCCGACGCGACTGGATCGTGCGGACGGGGATGTGCATCCCGGAGGCAATCCGCATATCCAGCTCGACCCGCGCAATGTTGCCAAAGTCGGGCTGGTACTGACGCAACGCCTCGAGCAGATCGATGCGGGCAACGCGGCATACTACGAATCGCGCGGCAAGGACTTCCAGGGTCGCTGGGCACAGGCAATCCCGCGTTGGGAAAAGGATGCGGCATCTTTGAAAGGCCTGCGCGTCGTGCCTTATCACAAGGACTCGGTGTACCTGATCAAATGGCTGGGCCTGGTGGAAGTCATGGACATTGAGCCGAAGCCGGGCATTCCGCCGAGTGCCGGTCATCTTTCCGAGCTGGTCGGGCGTTTAAAGGGCGGCGCAGCCGATGTCATCGTGCGTTCGGCCTATCAGGACCCGAAGGCGGCGACATCGCTTGCGGCAATGACGAATCTCCCCGCGGTGGAGCTCCCGTATACCGTGGGTGGAACGCCGGGCGCCAAGGATTTGTTCGGCCTGTTCGATGATTCGATCGCGAGACTCAAAGCGGTGAAAAAATAACATGGCCCACCTCGAGTTCAGCCTCCTGCTCCCCGCATTGATCGCGGGCCTGCTGGTTACCGCATCCCATACTCCACTGGGAATCCAGGTGCTGAACCGGGGCATCGTATTCATCGACATCGCCATTGCGCAGATTGCCGGGGTCGGCGTCATTGCAGCCGACTTCTTCGGTTGGGAAGCGGAGGGCGTCGCCGTGCAGATTTCCGCGCTGGCGGCTGCCCTGCTCGGTGCGCTGTTCCTGACCTGGACCGAGAAACGCTGGCCGGAAATCCAGGAAGCCATCATTGGGACGGTGTTCGTGCTGGCCGCAACGCTCGGCGTCCTGCTGCTCGCCAGCAACCCGCATGGCGGCGAATATCTGAAGGACCTGCTGGTGGGGCAGATACTGTGGGTGGGCCACGCCCAACTCATGGTCGTCGCCGTTCTGACCGCGATCGTATTGGCGGCATGGTTCGGCATAGGCCGCGATCGGCTTGGTCGCATCGGCTTCTATCTGCTGTTCGGCCTCTCCGTCACCGCTTCGGTACAGATGGTCGGGGTCTATCTGGTCTTCTCCAGCCTGATCGTCCCCGCGCTCGCGTCGCGCAATGCGACGCGCTTCCGGCTGACGAAAGCCTACGCAGTCAGCGGCCTGGGCTACCTCTTCGGACTGATTGCTTCGACCATGTTCGATCTCCCCACCGGCGCCATCATCGTCTGGGCCATGGCGATCGTCGGCATCGTGTTCTCCAGCCTCGAGCGAGGTATGGCCAGACCGGCAACTTGAACTCTCCAGTACAATTCCCCATCTGAGGTTTATCCGCCGGGCACTTTCGTACCCGGACTTTTCCCTGCGGACCGCATACGCCCGCAACAAACGACCTTTCGGCATGAGCGAAACCTTTCACGGCACCACCATCATTTCCGTGCGTCGCGGCAAAAACGTGGCCCTGGGCGGCGATGGACAGGTCACTTTCGGCAACATCGTGCTGAAATCGAGTGCGCGCAAGGTGCGGCGGCTGTTCCACGAGCGCATCCTTGCAGGATTTGCCGGCGGCACCGCGGATGCTTTCACGCTGTTCGAACGCTTCGAGGCGAAACTGGAAAAACACCAGGGACACTTGCTGCGATCGGCGGTCGAACTGGCGAAAGACTGGCGTACCGACCGCATCCTGAGGCGGCTCGAAGCCATGCTGGCGGTCGCGGATCACGAGTCGTCGCTGATCATCACCGGCAATGGTGACGTGGTCGAGCCCGAACTCGGCCTGGTAGCGATCGGCAGCGGCGGTCCCTACGCGCAAGCCGCTGCGCGCGCTTTGCTGGAAAATACCGATCTGCCGCCGCAGGACATCGTCAAGAAGGCGCTGACCGTCGCCGGCGAGATCTGCATCTATACGAACCAGAATCATGTAATCGAGGTTCTGGAGTGAACGGTGAACAGTGAACGGTAAACGGAAAAATCCCCAAGCCGCTTTTTCACCGATTACTGTTCACTGACCACCGTTCACCTTTTCACCATGTCCTCAATGACACCCCAAGAGATCGTCCACGAACTGGACAAACATATCGTCGGCCAGGACGACGCGAAGCGTGCGGTCGCGATCGCGTTGCGCAATCGCTGGCGCCGCCAGCAGGTCGCCGAACCGCTGCGCCAGGAGATCACACCCAAGAACATCCTGATGATCGGGCCCACGGGCGTGGGCAAGACCGAAATCGCGCGGCGCCTCGCCAGGCTCGCCGAAGCCCCTTTCATCAAAGTCGAGGCGACGAAATTCACCGAAGTCGGCTACGTCGGCAAGGACGTGGATTCCATCGTGCGCGACCTGGTGGAAACCGCGATCAAGCAGGTGCGCGAGCAGGAGACACGCAAGGTGCGCCACCGGGCGGAAGACATGGCCGAAGAGCGCATCCTCGATACTTTGCTGCCGGCAGCGAGGGAGATCGGCTCCGCGCACGATGCGCAGGACGGCGACAATGCGACGCGGCAGAAATTCCGCAAACGGCTGCGCGAGGGCGAGTTGGACGACAAGGAAATCGAAATCGACGTCGTGGCCGCACAGGCACAGATGGAAATCCTTGCCCCGCCCGGCATGGAAGATCTGACGTCGCAGATCCAGGGCATGTTCCAGAATCTCGGCAGCTCGCGGCGCAAGACGCGCAAGCTCAGGATCCGCGAGGCGATGAAGCTGCTGACCGAGGAAGAAGCGGCGAAGCTGGTGAACGACGAGGACCTGAAGCAAAAGGCGCTCACCAACGTCGAGCAGAACGGCATCGTGTTCATCGACGAGATCGACAAGATCACCAGCCGCCAGGAAACCGGCGGCGCCGAAGTTTCCCGCCACGGCGTGCAGCGCGATCTCCTGCCGCTGGTGGAAGGCACCACGGTCAATACCAAGTATGGAATGATCAAGACCGACCACATCCTGTTCATCGGCAGCGGCGCCTTTCATCTTTCCAAACCGTCCGACCTGATTCCGGAATTGCAGGGGCGCTTCCCGATCCGCGTCGAACTCGAAAGCCTGACGGTGGAAGATTTCGAACGCATCCTGACGTCCACCGACGCCTGCCTCACGCGGCAGTACCAGGCATTGCTCGAAACGGAGGAAGTCAGACTCGAGTTCCGCGCCGATGGCATCCGCCGCATGGCCGAGATTGCCTGGCAGGTCAACGAAAAGACCGAGAACATCGGCGCGCGCCGGCTCTATACGGTCATCGAAAAATTGCTGGAAGAGGTTTCGTTCGACGCGAACCGGCAACAGGGCAAGATCGTGGTCATCGATGCGGCTTACGTGGACGCCAAGTTGAAAGCACTTGCACAGAGCGAAGATCTTTCGCGTTACGTGCTTTGACCCGCGGTCGCAGTCCGTCGTCGCAACGGAATTCCCCAAAGACGGGATTTCCTGATAATTTGCGGCTTCAGGATCCCCGATGAGCATTGGCACTACATTCAGCCTTGAGGTCAACCCGACGCTTCCGAGCCGCCTCGCGCGACTGGAGGAGCTCGCCAATAATCTGCTGTACAGCTGGAACCGGCAGACGCGGCTGCTGTTTTCACGGCTGGATCCGCAACTCTGGGACAAGGTCGGCCACAATCCGAAGGCGTTCCTCAAACGCATCGACGAGCACAAGCTGGTCGACGCCGCGGACGATCCGGTTTTCCTGGGCAACCTGAACCGGGTGCTGTCGGCGTTCGACGCGTACCTGAAGGAACCCCTGCGCCGCAATGGTTCGGAGTGGCTGCGCAAAAACGACTGCATCGCCTATTTCTGCGCGGAGTTCGGCTTCCACGAGAGCCTGCCGATCTATTCGGGCGGCCTGGGCATCCTCGCCGGCGATCATTGCAAGTCGGCAAGCGACATGCGCCTGCCCTTCGTCGGCGTCGGCTTGCTGTATCGCCAGGGCTACTTCCACCAGACCATCGACTCAGAGGGCAACCAGCATGCGCTGTATGCCGATTCGGATTTCGAGGACCTGCCCGTTACGCCCTGCCTGCGCGCCGACGCTTCCGAGGTGCGCACCAGCATCGAGTTTCCAGGCAGGAACGTGCAGATCAAGGTATGGCAGGCACGCATCGGCCACGTGACGCTCTACCTGCTCGATACCGACCTGGCGGAAAATTCCGCGGACGATCGCAACATCACGCACCGCTTATACGGCGGCGACCGCACCACCCGCATCGAACAGGAAATCGTCCTGGGCATCGGCGGCGTGCGTGCGCTGGCGGAGCTGGGCATCAATCCGACGGCGTGGCACATCAACGAAGGACATCCGGCCTTCCTGGTCCTCGAGCGTGCGCGCGCACTCGTCGCGCAGGGAATGCCGTTCAATGCCGCGCTGGAGGCGATCGCGGTGAATACGGTATTCACCACGCACACCCCGGTTCCGGCAGGCCACGATCATTTCAGCGCGGAGGCGATCGGCAGCTATTTCCCGTGGTTGCGCAAACAACTCGGCCTGACCGAGGAACAGTTTCTTGCATTGGGCCTCGTCAACGGCGGACACGAATTCAACATGACCGCGCTGGCGATCCGCGGGTCACGCTTCCAAAACGGCGTCAGCCGCATCCACGGCGGCGTGTCTTCGCACATATGCGCACCGCTGTGGCCCGAACTCGAACCGCGGGAAAACCCGCTGTCCTACGTGACCAACGGCGTGCATGTGCCGACCTTCCTGGCGCCGGAATGGGCGGACCAGTTCGACAAGTTTCTCGGTTTCGACTGGTCGCACCATGCCGGAAGCCACGGCTTCCAGGAACGCCTTGAAGCGATGCCCGATCATCTGTTCTGGAGCGTGCGACAATCGCTGAAAGCCCAGATGCTGCATCTGGTGCGCCATCGCGTCGCGCGCCAGCACTTCCGCAACCACGGGTCGGAGGCGCATCTCGACAGGCTGTTGCACTATGCCGATCCGATCAATCCGAATGTATTGACCGTGGGTTTCGCGCGCCGGTTCGCGACCTACAAACGCGCAACGCTGCTGTTCCAGGATCTCGACTGGTTGCGCACGATACTCGGCGACGAAACGAAGCCGGTCGTGTTCATCTTCGCCGGCAAAGCTCATCCCGCCGATGTCCCCGGGCAGGACGTCATCCGCGAGTTGAACCGGATCGCGCGCATGCCGGAATTCGAAGGCAAGATCCTGCTGCTCGAAGACTACGACCTGCATCTCGCGCGCCGGCTGGTTTCCGGCGTGGACGTCTGGTTGAACAATCCGATGTATCCGCTGGAAGCGAGCGGGACTTCCGGCATGAAGGCCGGCATCAACGGCGTGCTCAACCTCTCCGTGCTCGACGGCTGGTGGGGGGAAGGCTACGACGGACACAACGGCTGGGCGATCAAGCCGGTGGCGGAAAACCTCGACGAGGCGCGGCGCAATTTCGAGGAAAGCCGCACGCTCTACGAGTTGTTGCAGGACCACGTCATCCCGACGTATTACCGCCGCGGCGAGATGGGCTATTCGGCCGAGTGGATCCGCATGGCCAAGCGCTCGATCGCCTCGATCCTGCCGCGCTTCTCGTCGACGCGCATGGTCAACGAGTATCTCGCGAAGTTCTATCTGCCGGCGACCCGGCAGGGGCGGCGCTACGCGGAATCCGATTTCGAAGCGGCCCGCCGGCTGGCGCTGTGGAAACAGCGCATGCGCGAAGTCTGGCCGAAAGTAACGGTGCGGCGTCTGGATGCCCCGCAAAAGCGCATCGCCTTCGGCGCCGGGCTGCATCTCGAAGTCGGCGTTTTTCTCAACGGTCTCCGGCCGGAGGACGTCGCGCTCGAACTGCTGATTGCAAGGCAGAAGGGGCACGAAGACGACGGCCATCCGAAATCCTACCGGTTCGAATCGCAGGGCACGCTGACCGAGCAAGGCGAACAACGCTTCGTGCTTGAACTCAGCCCGGCAATCTGCGGCAAACTGGAATATCGCATACGCCTGTATCCGCAGCACGAATTGCTGACGCATCCATTCGAACTGGGCATGATGCGCTGGCTCTAGTCGTGGTCTGCGTCCCGCTGCCGTCCGTTTTTTCCACCGCAGCAATGCCTGATCGAACCCCAATCGTTGACAGTCGAGGGAGCGGGACATAGCATTACGCTCCCCGGCCATGTCAACGCTCGCAATCCCCGTCACGTTTCATCCGAACGCCCGGGAGTAAACGTCAGGGCAAACGTGATCTGGAAGCGCAGGCACCGCATCGCGGTGCCTGAAAATACAAAATTCATCGGGAGGAATTCATGCGTGTATCGATCTGGAGCGCCCTGTCGGCCGGCGCCTTTGCATCGCTTTTTGCCCTGTCTGCGGCCGCGGACACGATTCGCATCGGCCTGATCAGCGAAATCACCGGCCCGAACGCCGAAGCAGGCAGCTACACCATCAACGGCGCAAAGCT
>Ga0209131_1000239_pt1 | contig 39745 bp, 35 predicted proteins | sample GraSoi_2013_40cm_FD_185826 | JGI IMG/M metagenome (GOLD analysis project Ga0209131, IMG submission 185826) | Grasslands soil microbial communities from the Angelo Coastal Reserve, California, USA - Sample 9_17_2013_40cm (SPAdes) (version 2) | ecosystem: Environmental > Terrestrial > Soil >...
CCCGCCTGCCCCTCGTCCAAGAGCTTCCTGAACATCTCCACCCCCGTGCACACCGTCTTCAAGGTCGGCTTCAACCCCACGATCTCCAGCTCCTCGCCCACCTTCACGATCCCGCGCTCCACCCGCCCGGTCACCACCGTGCCTCTTCCCGAGATCGAGAACACGTCCTCCACCGGCATCAGAAACGGCCCGTCCACCGCGCGCTTGGGCATCGGTATGTAGCTATCGAGCGCCTCGGCCAGCTTGTAGATCGACTTCACCCCAAGGTCCGAGTCCTCCCCCTCCAGCGCCTTCAACGCCGAGCCGATGATGATCGGGGTCTTGTCCCCCGGAAACTCGTACTTCGACAGAAGCTCTCTGACTTCGACTTCCACCAGCTCCAAGAGCTCCTTGTCGTCCACCGTGTCCGCCTTGTTCAGGTACACCACGATGTAGGGCACCCCCACCTGGCGCGCCAGCAGTATGTGTTCGCGCGTCTGCGGCATCGGCCCATCGGCCGCACTCACCACCAGGATCGCCCCGTCCATCTGCGCCGCACCCGTGATCATGTTCTTGATGTAGTCAGCGTGCCCCGGGCAGTCCACGTGCGCGTAGTGCCGCTTCTCGGTCACGTACTCCACGTGCGCGGTGTTGATCGTGATCCCGCGCGCCTTCTCCTCCGGCGCCGCGTCGATCTGGTCGTAGTTCTTCGCCTCCCCGCCGTACTTCTTCGCCAGCACGTGCGTCATCGCCGCCGTCAGCGTCGTCTTGCCGTGATCCACGTGGCCGATCGTCCCCACGTTCACGTGCGGCTTGGTCCTCTCAAATTTGCTCTTGGACATGATGTGTGTTCCCCTGCCGTTACACTGATCCTGTGGTGCCGTTGGTGCGGATTGAACGCACGACCTCTCCCTTACCAAGGGAGTGCTCTACCACTGAGCTACAACGGCGACGTGCGTTTCGATAACCTTGTTTCGCAAGAAAACCTGGAGCGGGTGAAGGGAATCGAACCCTCGTCGTAAGCTTGGAAGGCTTCTGCTCTACCATTGAGCTACACCCGCGCCGCGCAATCCATTTTCGCGACCGAATCCTTCATAAGCCTGCTTGAGGCGACCGATGACCTGGTGGAGGAGGTTGGATTCGAACCAACGTAGGCGCAAGGCCAACAGATTTACAGTCTGCCCCCTTTAACCGCTCGGGCACCCCTCCGAACGAAATCGCCAATTATGCGAAGTTTTCAGGGGGTTGTCAACGCTCGCTGGCATGCATTTCGCTTTCGCGCCGAAATCAGGGCCAGGCACGCGATAATTCGCGCGTGAACACTCCCGCAAAGCAGGGTCTTGTCCTCGTTCCCGGCCTGCTCTGCGACGCGCTGATGTGGCGGCCGCAGCTCACCGCGCTCGCAGCAGTCGCGGATTGCTGGGTTGCCGACCACACCCGCTCCGAAACGATGGCCGCTGTTGCCGCCGACGTGCTGCGCGACACGCCGTTCGAGAAATTCGCTCTCGCGGGACTCTCGATGGGAGGCTATGTCGCCCTCGAGATGATGCGTCAGGCGGCGCACCGCGTACAGAAGCTCGCCCTGCTCGACACCACTGCCCGAGCCGACTCGCCCGAGCAAGCCCAGAAGCGCAGGGATTTCATCTCGCTCGCCGAGCGCGGGCGCTTTCTCGGAATCACCGACGCTCTGCTGCCGATGCTGATCCATCCGACGCAGCTCGCGAACCCGAAGTTAGTCTCCACTATCAAGAGGATGGCTAAGAACACAGGCAAAGATGCCTTCATCCGCCAGGAGCGCGCAATCATCAGCCGGGCCGACAGCCTGCCGCTGTTGTCGCGTATTGCCTGCCCGACTCTCGTCATGTGCGGCAGGCAGGACGCGCTGATACCGCTGGCCCGCCACGAGGAAATGGCCGCGCAAGTTCCCGGGGCCAGGCTCGAAATCGTGGAGGAATGCGGTCATCTCTCCACGATGGAGCGTCCGGCGGAGACGAGCGCGGCGCTGGAGCGCTGGCTCGCGGCGTGAACGCGACGGGGCCCCGTTCGGTCAAACCGGGGCGGGTAGAATGAGGACACATGAACGCCCCCGCCCAGATTCACGAAGTTACGCTCGACGATAAGTACACGCTGGATCACGGGCGCGCCTTCATGACCGGTACGCAGGCCCTGGTGCGCCTGCCGATGCTGCAACGGGTTCGCGATCTCGCCGCGGGCCTGAACACCGCCGGATTCATTTCCGGCTATCGCGGCTCGCCGCTCGGCGGCTTCGACCAGGCGCTGTGGAAGGCGAAGAAGTTCCTCGACGAGCACCACGTCAAATTCCAGCCCGGCGTCAACGAAGACCTCGCCGCGACCTCGATCTGGGGCACGCAGCAGGTCAACCTGTACCCGGACGCGAAATACGACGGCGTGTTCTCCATCTGGTACGGCAAGGGTCCCGGGGTGGACCGCTGCGGCGACGTCTTCAAGCACGCCAACTCGGCGGGCACGTCCAGACACGGCGGCGTGCTCGTCCTCGCAGGCGACGATCACGCGGCGAAATCCTCGACCCTGGCGCACCAGAGCGAGCACGTCTTCAAGGCCTGCTGCATCCCGGTGCTCAACGCCGCGAGCGTCCAGGAATATCTCGATCTCGGCCTGCACGGGTTCGCCATGTCGCGTTTCTCCGGCTGCTGGGTGGCATTCAAGTGCGTGACCGACGTGGTCGAGTCGGGCGCCGTGGTGGAGATCGATCCGCAGCGCGTGAAGATCGTCATGCCGCCCGACTTCGCCATGCCGCCGGGCGGCCTCAACATCCGCTGGCCGGACGGATTTCTCGAGCAGGAGGCGCGTCTGCTCGACTACAAGGTCTATGCGGCGCTCGCCTATTGCCGGGCGAACCGGCTCGACCGCATCGTCTGGGACAGCCCGCGGGCACGCTTCGGCATCATCACCACCGGCAAATCCTTCGGCGACACCCTGCAGGCCCTCGCCGACCTCGGCATCGACGAGCGCATCGCCGCGGAGACCGGCATCCGTCTCTACAAGGTGGCGATGTCCTGGCCGCTCGAGCCGCAGGGGGCGCGCAAGTTCGCCGAAGGGCTCGAAGAGATCCTCGTGGTCGAGGAAAAGCGCCAGGTCATCGAATACCAGATCAAGGAAGAGCTGTACAACTGGCGCGAAGGCATGCGCCCTCCGCGCATCGTCGGCAAGTTCGACGACAACGGCGAGTGGTCGATCGCCGAAGGCCAGCCGGCGGGCAACTGGCTGCTGCCCGCGCATCACGAGCTGTCTGCCTCGCTGATCGCCAGGGCGCTCGCGAGCCGCTTGGCGAAGCTCGGGCTCGACCAGAGAATGGGAGCGCGTTATCACGAGCGCGTCGCTTACCTGGAATCCAAGGACAAGTCCCTCGCCAGGCCGCGCGTCGTGGCGAGCCGCCTGCCCTACTTCTGCTCCGGCTGCCCGCACAACACCTCGACGCAGGTTCCGGAGGGCAGCCGCGCCATGGCGGGCATCGGCTGCCATTTCATGGCCCTCTGGATGGACCGCCACACCGCGACCTTCACCCATATGGGCGGCGAGGGCGCGCCCTGGATCGGCCAGGCGCCTTTTACCCACTGCCCGCACGTGTTCGCCAATATCGGCGACGGCACCTATTTTCATTCCGGGCTGCTCGCGATCCGCGCCGCGGTCGCCTCCGGGGTGAGCATGACCTACAAGATCCTCTACAACGACGCGGTCGCCATGACCGGCGGCCAGCACGTGGACGGGCCGCTCGACCCCGCGATGGTTTCGCGCCAGATCGCCGCCGAAGGCGTAAGCACTATCGTCGCGGTCGTGGACGACAAGGAACCCTTGCCGGCGGGGCTGGCCTGGGCTCCCGGTGTGACGATCCGGCCGCGCCAAGAGCTCGACGCCGTGCAGCGCGAGCTGCGCGAGAAGAAAGGCGTGTCGGCGATCATCTACGTGCAGACCTGCGCCACCGAGAAGCGCCGGCGCAGGAAGCGCAACGAGTTCCCCGACCCGTCCCGGCGCGTGGTCATCAACGAGATGGTCTGTGAAGGCTGCGGCGATTGCAGCGTCCAGTCGAATTGCCTTTCGGTCGAGCCGCTCGAGACCGAGTTCGGCCGCAAGCGCACCATCAACCAGTCCGCCTGCAACAAGGACTACTCCTGTTTGAAGGGATTCTGCCCGAGCTTCGTCACGGTCGAAGGCGGCACTTTGAAAAAGGGCAAGGCGGCGTCGCCGGAAGGGGAGGCGGAATTTGCGCTCCTGCCGCAACCCAGGCAGAACCCTCTCGATCATCCCTTCGGCATCCTTGTCACGGGAATCGGCGGCATGGGCGTGATCACCATCGGCCAGATCGTGGCGATGGCCGCGCACCTCGAAGGCAAGGGCGCCACCGTGCTGGACATGTCGGGCCTCGCCCAGAAATTCGGCCCGGTGATGTCGCACGTGAGGATCGCGCCGTCGCCCGGGGAGCTCCATTCGGTGCGCGTCGGCACCGGCGCCGCCGACCTCGTGCTCGGCTGCGATCTGGTCGTGACCTCGGGCTCCGAGGCGCTTTCGAAGATGAACGACAGGACCACCCGGGTCGTGATCAACGCCAGCGTCTCCCCGACAGCCGAATTCGTGAAGAATCCGGACTGGCAGCTTCCCGGAACCGACCTGCAGGCGGACATCGTCGAAGCGGCGGGGGCGAGGAACGTCGAATTCCTCCCGGCAGGCAGGCTCGCCACCGCGCTGATGGGCGACGCCATCGCCGCCAACATGCTCATGCTCGGCTACGCCTTCCAGAAAGGCTGGGTCCCGCTCGTGGAAGCGTCGCTTGTGCGCGCGATCGAGCTGAACGGCGTGGCGGTCGAATTCAATCGAAAGGCATTCATGTGGGGCCGTCGCGCGGCGGTCGACCTCGCGCGGGTGGAACGGCTTGCGACCCCGGCCGAAATCATTCCCATCTCTCAGGCGTTCTCGCGCAGCCTCGACGAGCTCATTGCGCGCCGGGTCGAGTTCCTCACTGGCTACCAGGGCCGCGCCTATGCCGAGCGATACCGCAAGCTGGTCGAGCGCGTGCGCTCGGTGGAAGCGCACAAGACCGGCGGCACCGCGCTCACCGAATCGGTTGCCCGCTACTACTCCAAGCTCATGGCCTACAAGGACGAATACGAAGTGGCGCGGCTTTACTCCGATCCGGGGTTCGCGCGCAAGATCGAAGGCATGTTCGAAGGCGGCTACAAGCTGAAATTCCACCTTGCTCCGCCGATCTTCAACAAGCCCGATCCGCGCACGGGCGAGGCGAGGAAATCGGAGTTCGGTCCCTGGATGATGGCGGCGTTCCGCGTTCTGGCGAAATTGAAGCGCCTGCGCGGCACGCCGTTCGACGTCTTCGGGATGAGCGCGGAGCGCAAGGCCGAACGGCGGCTGATCGGCGAGTACGAGGCGACCGTCGCCGAGCTGCTCGAGCGCCTCGACGGCGAGAACCGAAAGCTCGCGGTGGAGATCGCGAGCGTACCGGAGCACATCCGGGGCTACGGCCACGTCAAGCGCCGTAATCTGGACGAGGCGAAGAAGAAGGAAGCCGCACTGCTCGCCGCATTCCGGGCGTTGCGCCCCTCGGCGAGAGCCGCGTAGCATGTCCCTCACCCGCGCCGATCTCGAGAACGACCTGCTGCGGGCGACGTTTCGCAGGTTCAACCCGGAGGTGCGGGTGCTCTCCGACGCGGAGCAGGAAGCCTCGCTCCGGGAAGTTCTCGACCGGCATGAGCCGGGCGCGGACGTATGGCTGTTCGGCTACGGCTCGCTCGTCTGGAACCCGCTCGTCCATTACGAAGAGCGGCGCGTCGCGCGGCTGCACGGCTTTCACCGCAGCTTCTGCCTGTGGTCGCACGTCAACCGCGGCTCGCTGCAAAGGCCCGGGCTCGTGCTCGGCCTCGATTCGGGCGGCAGCTGCCGCGGCGTGACGTATCGCATCGCCGCTCACCACGCGGAGGACGAGCTGCGCCTGCTGTGGCGGCGCGAAATGGTGCTCGGCGCCTACGCGCCGCGCTGGGCCAAGGTCGACTCGGACGGGGAAACGCTGCGGGCGGTGGCCTTTTTCGTCAACCGCTCGCATTCCAACTACGCCGGCAAGCTCCCGCTCGAGACCGTCATCAAGACCCTGGTGAGCGCGCGCGGCCAGCTCGGAACCCCCGCCGAATACCTGCTCGAAACGGTGCGCGGATTGATCGAACACGGCGTGCGCGACCCGTATCTGATCGAGCTTCGCAAGCGCGTGCTCGCCGTCCACCCCGAGCTCGCCGCCTCGCACCCCCGCTAGCTCCGCAAACGCCTTGTCATCGGAGCCGTCGACCAGCAGGTCGTGCATTACGACACGCCGCGCTAGCGGCGGCGGCGTAAGCTGGCGGGCATGGTTGCTAGAATTCCCCTCCACCCGCAGACTATCGGGAACGCTGAGCCTCGCCGCGTGCGAGGGGAGCAAGCTTGGCCAAAATCGTAGTCATCGAAGACGACCTTACGTTCCTGGAGCTTTTGCGCGTGCATCTTGCGGGCGCGGGGCACGAGGTGCGGACGGCCGAGGACGCGGTGCTCGGCTTGCGCGCCATCATCGCCAACGCGCCCGACTTGATCCTCCTTGATCTCTCGGTGCCGTATCTCGACGGATTCGAGATGATCAAGGCGCTGCGTGCCGATCGGGCGACCCGGAATATCCCGGTGATCGTGCTCACCGGACGCGGCGACGACGAGACCTACACGCGGGCGCGCGAGCTCGGCGCCGCCCAGCTGCTGACCAAACCGGTCGAACGCGACCTGCTGATGAAGGCGATCGAGGGACAGCTCGGCCCCCGCCAGCCGCATCCCGGAAAAAAATAAGGGAATGCCTACGCTTTGGCTTCCTCGCGCAGGGCGCGGCGCAGGATTTTCCCCACGTTCGTTTTCGGCAGCTCCGTCCTGAATTCGATGTACTTCGGCCGCTTGTAGCCGGTCAGGTTGGCCTCGCAGTGCCTCCGGATGTCGGCTTCGGTGAGCGAGGCGTCCCTTTTCACGACGAAAAGCTTGGGAACCTCGCCGGAGTGCTCGTCGGGCACGCCGATGACCGCGCATTCGAGCACGCCGGGGAGCATCACCACCACCGACTCGATCTCGTTCGGATACACGTTGAACCCGGACACGAGAAGCATGTCCTTCTTGCGATCGACGATCCTCACGTAGCCTTTCTCGTCCATCACGCCGACGTCGCCCGTGGCCAGAAACCCGTCGGGACCGAGCACCTTGGCGGTCTCGGCGGGGCTGTTCCAGTAGCCCTTCATCACCTGGGGGCCGCGCACGCAGATCTCGCCGGCTGAGCCGAGCGGCACTTCCTTTCCGTCGTCCCCGCGCAATATCACTTCGGTGGATGAGATCGGCAGTCCGATCGATCCGTTGTAATCCTCGAGGTCCAGCGGATTGATGGTCACGGCGGGCGAGGTCTCCGACAAGCCGTAGGCCTCGATCAGCGTGCAGCCGGTCATTTTCTTCCAGCGGTCGGCCACCGCTTTCTGCACCGCCATTCCGCCGCCGAGCGCGACCTTGAGGCCGGAGAAATCGATCTTCGTGAAATCGGGGTGATTCATGAGCGCGTTGAACAGCGTGTTCACCCCGGTAAACATGCTGAACCTGTGGCTCCGCAGTTCCTTCACGAATCCGGGTATGTCGCGCGGATTGGTGATGAGGATGTTGCATCCGCCCGCCTTCATCATGAGCAGGCAGTTCGCCGTGAGCGACAGGATATGGTAGAGCGGCAGCGCCGTGATGATCGCCTGCACGTCCTCCTTTACGAACGGCCTCAGCCAGGCCGCGGCCTGCTCGAGGTTGGCGAGGATGTTTCGATGCGACAGCACGGCGCCCTTGGAAAGACCGGTCGTGCCTCCGGTGTACTGGAGGAAGGCGACGTCCTCGTGGCCGACGTCGACGCGCTTGAGCTCGAGCCGGGCACCCTCCGCGAGCATGGCGTTGAACCGGACCGTCCCGGCGATCTCCCATCGCGGCACCATCCTTTTCACGCGGCGCACGACGAAATTCACGATCGCCCCCTTCGCGCCGAGCAGGTCCCCGAGCGCCGCGACGACGACGTGCTTCACGGGGGTCCTCGCGATCACCTGCTGGAGCACGTGGGCGAAGTTCTCCAGAATCACGATCGCCTCGGAACCGGAGTCCTTCAGCTGGTGCTCGAGCTCGCGAGCGGTATACAGGGGATTGACGTTCACCACCACGTAGCCGGCACGCAGGATGCCGAAGACGCACACGGGGTACTGCAGACAGTTCGGCATCATCACCGCGACCCGCGCGCCCTTTGCGAGCCCCTTTCCCTGAAGCCAGGCGCCGAAGGCCCGCGACAGGCGCTCGAGGTCCCCGAAGCCGATCGTCCTGCCCATGTTGGTGTAGGCCGGCCGGTCGCGGTACGTCGCCGTGTTGCTCCCGAACAGCTCTCCGATCGAGCGATATTGATGGTAGTCGACCTCGGCGGGAACGCCCGGCGGGTAGTGCTTGAGCCAGATTCTGTCCATACCTCCCCCTCTGGGGCCGCGCCTCTGCCGGGCGCCTGATCGACTCGGGGTCGAAGAGCGCGCCTGGAGCCCCGATTCGGCCTTTAGGTTATCGCATTGGCGCGGCGGATGCTGGCAATCATGCTGCTCACCAGCAGAAACTCCCGTCGGCCCTCCGGGGTCCCCGCCTGCCGGCGCAGGTCATCGAAATTCTTTTTGCGCCCGTCTTCCGACTTCTCGTTCAGCCGCTTGAGGTTCTTTATCGAATGCTCCTGGACGTATTCGAGGTTCACGGTGCGGCGCTGGCGCACGTAGACATCGAGCAAAGAATCGCTCGCCTCGCCGCGGCACACTTTTCCGAGCTTTTCGGTGAGATTGAAGGAATCGTGGATCCCTCCGTTCAGTCCGAAGGCGCCCATGGGGTTGTTCAGGTGCGCGGCGTCGCCCGCGAGCAGTACGCGCCCGACGCGGAATTCCTTAGCCACGCGCTGGTGCACCTTGTAGAGGCTCTTGTACTTGATCTGGTAGCGCTGCTTCCTCGGCAGGAAACTCTGCATGCGCCTCTCGACCATTTCCTCGGACAGCGTCAGCGCCTCTTCCTCCTCGGGAGGCACCGGAAAAATCACGCGCCATATTCCCGGCGGCCCCTCGTCCGGCATCTTGAAGAGCGCGGCCCATTCCTCGGGATCGGCGAGGTAGGCGTTCATGGCGTAACCGTGCGGCGCGTAGTCGTAAGTCGTGCTCGCCACGACGAAGCGCTCGTCCCAGGTGAAGCCGTCGAACCCCACGTCGGTGCACTTACGCACGGTGCTGCGGCCGCCGTCGGCGCCCACCAGCCAATCGGCCTCGAATGTTTCCGTTCCGCCCGGCGTCGCCGCCGTCACCGTGACCCTGTCGGCGGTCTGCGAGAGGTCGGTCACCTTGTGCGAGAAGCGCACCTCGGCGTTCGGAAAGGCCGCGAGCTTGCCGAGAATGATCGGCGTGAGACGATGCTGCTCCAGATGCAGACGATACGGATACGGCGTGAGGTCGCCGATTTCGGTCACATCCCACTCGACGATGACGCCTTCCCTGCGGTCGCGGATCTGCCAGCGCGGCACCTTGATCGCCGTCTTGTGCATCTCGTCGGTGATGCCGTAAGGCGCCATCAGCTCGAGCGAAGGCGGATGGTAGGTGCCGGCGCGCAGGTCGATCGTGAGGGCCGGCTCGGCCTCCAGAACCAGCACCGAGACGTCCTGTTTCGCAAGCGCGAGCGCCGTCAAGAGGCCGACCGGCCCGGCGCCTGCAACGATTACCTGAGCCTTGTTTGCCATCCCCGATGCCGGGATTCTACGTCACGGCCGCTTCTCGGCCGAGCGCACCCGGCGCGCGAGCGCGATGCAGGCGAGCGTCCCCGCGGCCGACAGGATCCCTATCATCCAGTAGCGGGTCAGCTCGCCCCCGGCCGAGCGGCCCACGACGAGGCTCGCGACGAAGGAGGCTGCGCCGGCGGCGAGCTGCTGGATGGACGCATTGAAGCTCATCACGCTGCCGCGCAGGCGCGGCGCGGCACCCGAGGTGATCAGCGCCATCGCCGGCACCATGCGTGCCGAGGACGCCGCGAACATCAGCATCAGAACGAGCGCGGCAACGAGCAGAGGCGAGCGCGGCAGACTGGTCGTCGCCAGCGCGGCAATGGCCGTGACCGCCGCGCACCACGCGAACACCGCTCGCCTGCCGAGGGTGTCGCTCCACCCGCCCACCAGGCGCGCGGTGAACAGTGCCGCGATCCCGGCGACCAGATACACCAGGGGCAGTTGCGCCTCGCTCACCCCGACGTTCGTCACCAGGTAGGGCGCGATGAACGGAAACACCAGAAACCCCGAGAACACCAGCAGCGCCGAGAACGCGAAAATCCTCAGATGGTTGGCCTCGCCGAATACGACTCTGAGCTGAGCGAGCGCGTTGCGCTCCCCGGCCGCCGCGAGGTGCGCGCGCACCGGCGGGATCACGAACCAGGCGGCGAGTAGGACGCCCGTGCACAGCGCCGCGAGGAACACGTAGGGCGCCCGCCAGGTGAAGTGCAGCGCGAGGTACAGGCTGATCGGCACGCCCAGGATCGAGGCGAGCGAGAACGCCGACATGACCGCGCCGAAGGCCCGGCCGCGCCGGGCCTCCGGGACCACGTCCGCGACGATGGTGAAAATATTCGCGGCGACCACGCCGCCGAAGGCGCCGGCCGCCGTGCGCGCGGCGAGCAGCGTCGCGTAGCTCGGCGCGAGAGCGCACGCGGCCATCGTCGCCGCAAAACAGGCGTACAGGGCGAGCATCGCGGTCCTGCGGTCGAAGCGGTCGATGACGAGCGCGGAGAAAAAACCCGACAGGCTCGCGGCCACGGCGTAGATCGAGACGAAGAATCCGAGCTGGGTGGGCGTGATGTCGAACGCTCGCATGAGCTGCGTGCCCAGCGGCATCAACACCATGAAATCGACCATCTGGCTGAACTGGATGCCCGAGAGCACCAAGAGCAGCAGCCACTCTCGCGGCGCGGGCCTAAGCTCCAGGGTCATGCCTCAAGCCCGGCAGCGGCGCGGCGGCGGATCGCGCAGGCCATGGCGATCGCCCCGGCGCCCAGGCTCACGAATGCCAGGCCCCAGGCGAACGGGCTCGAATTGCCGCCGGCCAGATCGAGCGTCGCGCCGAAGACGAGCGGCGCGAGGAACCCCGCGCCGAAACCGAGCATCGAGTGCACCGCCATGGCCGCGCCGCGGACGCGCTCGTCGATGCGAGTGACGAGGCCCGCGGTCAGCGCCGAGGAATCGCCCATGACGAGGCACATGTGCAGCATGACCAGTCCCACGAGCGCGTACCACGGTAGCGCGGCGGCGAAACCGAGCGCGCAGGTGAGCGCGCCCGAGGCGAGCATCGCCATCCAGATCAGCCGCTCGCGCCCGTGGCGCATCGCGAGCTCGTTGCCGCCGATGCTCGCCGCCGGCCCGAAGAGGTTGGCGATCGCCGCGATCGTCACCGCCGACCAGGCCGCGGGCGCGGCACCCCCGGCGATCTGCGATTGTTGCGCGAAAACGATGAATGCGACGAGCCAGGAGCGCGAGCCGAACAGCTCCCAGCAATGCACGGCGTAGCCGAAGATGTAGGGCCGTACCTCGCGGTTTTTCAGCACCGGCCGGAAGTCGAGCACATGCGTGCCGTGCAGAGGCCTCGGTCTCTTCGCCGGCAGCCCGAGCGCTACCATCAGTCCGGCGGCGAGCGGCCCGATCGCGCCCAGGCCGAACGCCCAGCGAAAACCCAGCGCGCCGGCGATCCAGCCCGAGAGCAGGATCGAGAGGCTCGTCCCCAGGCCGAACACCGCGGTATAGAAAGAGACCGCGCGGCTCTGCGCGCCCGTCCCCGAAACGTTGTCCGTGAGCGCGCGCAGCCCCGGCATGTAGGTGCCGGCGATTCCCGCCCCGGCGGCGAGCTGCATGAGCGAGGCCGAGACGAGCCCCTCCGCAAGCAGCGCCATCCCAGCGAGCGCCGCCGCCGCGACGGCGCTCGAGACCAGATAGACGCGCCGCGCGTCGACGCGGTCGGTGAGGCTGGTGAGCAGCGGCACCGCGGCCATGTAGCCGGCGAAGAACGCGCCGCTGACGAAACCGGCCTGCGAGTTGTTCAGGCCCCACTCGTCCTGCAGCCGGGGGAGCAGCGTGGAATAGGCGGCGAACCCGGTCATGCTCGCGACGTGCGCGGCGCACATCCAGGCGATGGCGCGGGGAGCGGATCGAACGACCGGCGCCATTGCGGCCTACGCCGCCTTCGTGGATGCCTGCGCCGTCCGCCTCAACGCGACGTAGAAGGTAGCTCCTCGATCGGGCTCGGCGTCGGCCCAGACCCGGCCGCCGTGGCGGGTGATGATCCTCTGCACCGTCGCAAGGCCGACGCCGGTTCCCTCGAAGTCCCTCTGCGCGTGCATGCGCTGGAACACGCCGAACAGCTTTTTGGCGTAGCGCATGTCGAAACCCGCGCCGTTGTCCTTGACGTAGATGACCGCCTCGCCCTCGTCGCCCGGGAGCGCCCCGACCTCGACGAGCGCCACCTCGCGGCGGCTGGTGAATTTGATCGCATTGGAGAGCAGGTTGACGAACACGGCCCGCAGCAGCGTCCCGTCGCCCTGCACCGCCGGAAGCCGCCCGATTTTCCACTGCACTTTCCGCTCGCGGGCATCCGGCAGGCACTGTTCCCGAGCGCTGCCGACGAGCGCGTCGAGGTCGATCTGCACGGGGTGAAATTCCTGCCGCGTCGTGCGGGCGAGCGCGAGAAGATCGTCGATCAGGCGGCCCATCCATTTCGCCGAGGTCGCGATGGTGTCGAGAAATCCCAGCGATTTCGGGTCGAGGTCCTGCGCGTGCTCGCGGAGCAACTTCGAGAAGCCGTCGATGTGGCGCAGCGGCGCCCGCAAGTCGTGCGAAACGGAATAGGAAAACGACTCCAGCTGCTCGTTCGCGACCTGCAACTCTCGATTGGCGAGCGTCAACTGCGCGGTGCGCTCGGTGATCCGTTGCTCCAGTTCCGCGTTGAGCCGCAGCACCTCCTTCTCATGCTTTTGCACGGACTCCAGGGCATGGCTCAGCTCGGCGGTCCTGGCGGCCACGCCCAGGCGCAGAGTCCGGTTCCAGAGAACGAGCAGGGCAACCGTTGCGAGTACAGCCGCAATCGCGATGGCGAGGTAGTGCAGGTAGTTCACTTGTGCTTGAATTTGGGTTTTCGTTTCTCGACGAACGCTGCCATGCCTTCCTTCTGGTCCTCGGTCGCGAAGAGCGAGTGGAACAGCCGCCGCTCGAAGAGCATCCCTTCTGCGAGCGGCGATTCGTACGCGCGGTCGACCGCTTCCTTCGCCATCATCACCGAGGGCAGCGAGAACTCCGCGATTCTCTCCGCCGCCGCGAGAGCCTCCTCGAGCAGCTTGTCCGCCGCGACCACGCGCGAAACGAGGCCGGCGCGCTCGGCCTCCGCCGCGTCCATCATGCGCCCGGTGAGCACGAGGTCCATCGCCTTCGCCTTGCCCACGGCGCGCGGCAGGCGCTGGGTGCCGCCCGCGCCCGGGATGATGCCGAGCTTGATCTCCGGCTGGCCGAACCGGGCGGTGTCCGCGGCGAAGAGCATGTCGCACATCATCGCGAGCTCGCAGCCTCCTCCGAGCGCGTAGCCCGCGACCGCGGCGATGATGGGCTTGCGGATCGACTTCATCCGCTCCCAGTTTCGGGTGATGTATTCGCCCTTGTATACGTCCATGTAGCCGCGGTCCTTCATCGCGCCGATGTCGGCGCCCGCGGCGAAGGCCTTGTCGCTGCCGGTGACGACCATCGCGCCGATTCCCTCATCCGCGTCAAAGGCAGCGAGCGCGTTGCCGAGCTCGTCCATCAACGCGTCGTTGAGCGCGTTCAGCGCCTTGGGGCGATTCAGCGTGACGAGGCCGACGCGGCCGCGGGTCTCGACGAGGATGTTTTCGTAGGCCATGCGAATTCCCGGACTGAGGATGGACGATAGTGCGGCGAGCCCTCATTCTATCAGGCGTGACGGCGCGTCCCGCCCTACTCGAGCGTGATTTTCCGCTCGCGTATCACCCGGCCCCAGCGCTCCATCTCCGCGCGGATCCACCGGTCGAGATCGGCGGGCGAGCCGGGCGCGGTTTCCAGTCCCAGCTCGGCGAAGCGCTTTTTCATCTCGGGCTGCCCGAGGACCCTCGCGACTTCGGCGTTGAGGCGCGCAACGATATCGCGCGGCGTGTTCGCCGGCGCGAGCAGCCCGACCCAGGCCTCGGATACGAAGTCCGGGTAGGTCTCGCTCATCGCGGGGACACCGGGGAGCACGGCGCTGCGCCGCGCCGAGGTCACCGCGAGCGCGCGCAGGCGTCCCGCTTTCATGTGCGAGCTCACGCTAGTGACGGTCGCGAACATCGCGTCGACCTGGCCCGCGACCAGATCGCCGAGGGCGAGCCCTGCGCCCTTGTAGGGCACCATGGTGACGTCGATCGCCGCCTCGAGCTTGAGCAGCTCCATCAGCAGCCGGGCGGGAGAGCCGGGGCCCACGGCGGCGAAGTCGACCGCACCCGGCCTGGACTTGGCGAGCCTCACGAGCTCGTCGACCGTGCTCGAACCGAGCTTCGGCCCGACCACCAGCACGAGCGGCCCGCGCGCGAGCAGCGATATCGGCGTGAAGTCGGCGAGCGTGTCGTAGGGAAGGCTCGCGAAGAGATAGGGATTGGTGGCGTGGCTGTCGAACACCGCGAGCAACGTGGTGCCGTCTGGCACGGACCGGGCCGCGGCCGCGGTGCCGAGCGTCCCGCCCGCTCCCGGGCGGTTGTCGACGAGGAAGGTCTGTCCCAGCGCCGCGCCCAGGTTCGACGCGAGGAGCCGCGTGCAGATATCCGCGAGGCCGCTCGTCGCGTTCGGAACGATGATCCGGACCGGCTTGCTCGGGTAGGGCTGAGCGCCCAACTCGCCCGCGCCCGCCGCTGCTAGAATCGCAAGCGCGAACAGCATTGCCGTCCCGGGGCACCGTTTCATCCGCGCATTATGACCGCTGCAATCGAAAAGTTTGAGCGTCCAATCCGCGAGCGCGTGTCCGCCGAGGAGTGGCGGCTGCGCTGCGAGCTCGCCGCCGCGCACCGCCTGGTCGCGCACTTCGTGTCGGTCGATCTCACCTACAACCACATCTCGGCGCGCCTGCCCGCCGAGCCGGACCGTTTTCTCCTGAAGGCGGACAACGTCTTCATGGAGCAGGTCACCGCGTCCAACCTCGTCAAGTACGACGTGGACGGCCGCCAGGTGATGGAGTCCGGCTACAAGGCGAGCCCGGCTGCCTATAACCTGCACGCCGCGGTGCTCAAGGCCCGCCCCGACATCGTCGCCGCGGTGCACACGCACTCCCCCGCGAACCTCGCGGTGTCCGCGCAGAAGGGCGGCCTGCGCCCCATTACTCAGCAGGCGATGCGCTTCTACAACCGCATCGCGTACTACCCGAACGTGGTGGACGACACCACCCCCGAGGGCACGGCGCAGCTCGCGCGCGCGCTCGGCGACAAGTGGACCATGATCCTCGAGAACCACGGGGCGCTGGTGTGCGGGACCTCGCTCGCCGAGGCCTACATCTACCATCACTTCTTCGAGCTCGCCTGCCGCGCGCAGGTCGGCGCGCTTGCCGGCGGCGCCGAGCTCATCACGCCCGCGCCGGAAGTGTGCGAGGAGCGCGCGAAGAAATTCGGCCGCATCGGCCAGTACGACCACGGGAGCCGCGACTGGGTGGCGGGCATGGCGCTCGCCGGGAAGCTCTTCCCCGATCACAAGGAGTAGCCCTCATGGCAGCGAAAAGGAATGGCAGGTTCGACGTCGGCGGCGTGCTGCTCGCGCGGCCGTTCAAGATCCGGCGGCTCGGGCACTTCGGGCTCAACGTCCCCGATCCCGCGGCCTGCCTCGATTTCTACTGCGAGGGGCTGGGCTTCCGCATCTCCGATCCGCTCGACGTCGCCGAGCACCACCCCAAGCGCGACGAGCTGAAGAGGCTCGGCGACACCAACATGTATTTCCTCCGCCACGGCACCGACCACCATTCCTTCGTCCTGTGCAACGGCACGATCTACAACGCGTCGGGCCGCGGCGGCGGCATTCCGGCGGACGTCACCGTGAACCAGCTGACCTGGCAGGTGGCGAGCCTCGCCGAGGTGTCGAACGCGCTCGACTGGTTCGGCACCCAGGGCGTGCGCATCAGCCGCGTCGGCCGCGACATGCCGGGCTCGAACTGGCACTGCTATCCCTACGACCCGGAAGGCCACCGCAACGAGATCTACTACGGCATGGAACAGATCGGCTGGACGGGCCTCCCCAAGCCGCGCGCGATGCACGAGCGCGGCTTCCGCGAGCGCCCGCCGCTGCCGCAGATTCCCGAGTACGAGGAGGTGAAGCAGAGCGTCGAGCGGGGCGTCGACCTCCAATCGGGCTTCCGCCACCCGGAAAAAATGCCCGCGAAGTACGACGTCGACGGCATCCTGCTGCCGCGGCCGTTCAAGATCGTGCGCCACGGGCCGGTGCGGCTCTTCTGCCGCGACATGAAGAAGATGGAGGCCTTCTATACCGGCATCATGGGCTTCGCGCGGACCGAGGCCCTCGCGTGGCAAGGCGAGCGCTGCGTGTTTCTGCGCTGCAACACCGAGCACCATTCGCTCGCGCTGTATCCGATCGCGCTCAGAAAGAAGCTCGGGCTCTCGCCGCACACCACCGTGATGAGCTTCGGCGTGCAGGTCGCGACCTACCGGCAGCTGCGCGCGGCGATCGATTTCCTCAAAGGACGCGGCGGCAAGTTCATCGAGATCCCGCCGGCGCTCACCCCCGGAATCGATTACAGCGCCCACGTGCTCGATCCGGCCGGCCACGCCGTCCAACTCTATTACTACATGGAACAGGTGGGCTGGAACGGGCGGCCGCGCAGCGAGCGGGCCCGCGTGCCCGCAAGCCCCGCCAAGTGGCCCGAGGCGGTCGAGCCGAAGTCCGATACGTATACAGGCGAGCCCTACCTGGGGCCCTGGGGCTGATCGAGCGGAAGGGTCCGGCGGCCTGCGCTGTTAACTACGTGTTTGCCGAGCCCTGCACCGCCGGGGCTCTCCGCGTCTCTGAACGCGCCGGGCCCGACAGCAAATTGTAAGAAGCGCGGCGCGGACCCGGAGCACGAAGGAGGCAGCCATGCTCACTTTCACTCCAATCCGGAACGGCCTACTGCGCGCGGCGCCGCTTGCCCTCATCGCGGCCTTGGGCCTCGCGGCATGCGGAGGATACAGCGGCAGCGGCATGCCCTACCCCATGTCGACCGGCGGCGCGCCGAGCAAGCTCTTCGCAGCGGACGCGGGATATCCTGGGATTGGCTCGCTCATCAATCCCGACCCAGCGCCTGGAATGGTCGTCGTCGACCGATTCTTCTACGGGGGCGGTCTCACGGCAAGCGTCGGCAGTCTCTCGCTCGATACGCTAAACGACCGCTTGTACGTGGGGAACGGTACTTCGATCCTGGTGTACAACGGCGCGAGCATGGCCATGGGAATCCCCTCACCCGACCGGACCATTACCGGGATTACCAGTGCCGCGTCGCTGTTCATCGACGCGGCGAACAACCGCCTCTACGTCGGTGACGCTGCGGTCGGAGTGCGGGTGTTCGACCCAGCGGACATGGCAAACAATATGGCGAGCGTAAGCCGCTCCATCACCGGAAATTTCGGCGCCACGTTCCAGATCCATGGCGTTGCAGTCGACGCGGGCAAGGACATTCTCTATGTCTCGAACTCCACGTTGACGCCAACCCCCAGCAATCAGATCACCCTGTTCACCGCGAGTACGGCCAACGACCCGGCGACGACTAAGGCGACGATCACCCCAACGGACGGCGGAATGAACAACTTGTCCGTCGCGGGCATCGCGTTGGATTCCACGAACAATCGCCTATATGTCGCCGGGCCAGCACCGACTGTGTTGGTATTCGATCTCGCGAGCACCTTGACCGGCGCGCAAACCGCCTCGCGCACGATCACCTTGCCCGGCCAGATCCGGAGCGTCGCGATCGATCCCGTCGGGGACCGGCTCTATGCCGTCGAACTCAACGGGGCCGCTATCTATATCGTCGAAGGCGCACACACCGCGTCGGGTGTGCCTTCAGTTGTCAAAGCCATCACCCCACCCTACGGCAATTTCACCGGGGTCGCGGTCAACCCGATGTAGGCGGCCCCCGACGGAACGACGGGTTACGCGCCGCTTCAGCTGCAATTCGGCGGCAACCCGATCGGGTGCGCCGCTTCGACGAATTTCGCCACGGTGAGGATCGCGGGCTCGGAGAATCTCGGGCCGACGATCTGCAGCCCGACCGGCAGGTCCACCGCCGTCAGTCCCGCGGGCACGCTCGCCGCCGGCAGCGCCGCAAGCGACGCGAGGAACGTCGGGCCGATCCAGTCGATGTAGTGCTGCATCTTCTTGCCCTCGACCACCTCGGGATAGTTCTTTTCGACCGGAAACGGCGGCACCGGCGCGGTCGGCGTCAGGAACAGGTCGTACTGCTCGAACAGCCCCCGCCAGCGGTGCCAGATCTCCGCGCGCTTGCGCTCCGCACGCGCGATCTCGCTGATGGTGAGCGCGAGCCCCGCGCGGATGTTGCCGGCGAGATTGTCGCCGAGCTCGCCGATGCGCTCCAGCCGGTCGAAATGATTGCCCACCATCGCCTCGCCGCGCAGCGCGAGAAACGCGTCGCGCCCGTCCGACAGGTTGAATTCGATTTCCTCCAGCGCCGCGCCGGCGTCGCGCAGACCGCACGCAGCGCTCCGGCAGATGCGCTCGATCTCCTCGTCCACGCCGATGCCGGCGATGTCGGGCGCGTAGGCGAGGCGCAGGCCCCTCAGGCTCCTCGCTTTTGCGACCGCGTCGCGCGCGCTTTTCCAGGGCGCGGGAGCTGAGAGCGGCGACTTTCCGGAAAGCCCGGTCATCGCATCGAGGAGCAGCGCGCAATCCTCGGCCGAGCGCGCCATCGGGCCGGCCACGCTCTGGTCGTGCCAGGGCATCGCCGCGGGGTGCTTGGGAACGAGTCCGGCGGTGGTGCGAAGCCCGACCACGCCGCAGAAGGCCGCGGGCGTGCGCAGGGAGCCCGCGAAATCCGTCCCCTCGGCGAGCGGCGCCATGCGCGCGGCGAGCGCCGCCGCTCCGCCCCCGGTCGAGCCCGAGGCCGAGAGCGCCGTGTTCCAGGGATTGCGCGTCGCCCCGAACACCTTGTTCACGGTGTTCGCGCCGGCGCCGAATTCGGGCGTGTTGGTCTTGCCGAGAACGATCGCTCCGGCCGCCTTCAGCCTCCGGACCACTTCCGCGTCCTCGGTCGGCACATGATCGCGGAACAGCGTCGAACCGAAGGTGGTGCGTATGTCCGCGGTGAGCGTGAGATCCTTGATCGCGACCGGAACGCCGTGCAGGGCCCGCAGCTTCGCGCGCTTCTTCACGGCGCGCTCCGCCTCGCGCGCCCAGGCGAGCGCCTTCTCCGCGGCGACGGTGCAAAAGGCGTTGACCGCGGGGTTGATCCTCTCGATCGCGGCGAGATGCGCCTCCACCACCTCGACCGGGCTCGCCTTTTTCGTGCGGACGAGCCGCGCGAGCTCGACGGCGGAGAGGTGAGTCAGCTTGTGCGCCATTTGCAGAATCCCGTTCCCGCCGGAATGATATCTCCCCTACTCCGCCTTCGCTCCCGAGCGGCGGATGACCTCAGCCCACTTCAGCGCGTCGGCGCGGACGAACTCGGCGAACTGCTCGGGCGCCATCGGGCGCGCCTCGATGCCGAGGTTCGCCATGCGGCGCGCGACCTCCGGGCGCGCGAGCGCCCGCGAGGCGCGGTCGTTCAGCCGATGGACGGTGTCGCGCGAGGTGCCCGAGCGCGCGCCCATGCCCACCCACGACGTGGCCTCGAACCCGGGCAGTCCCGATTCGGAGAGCGTGGGAACTTCGGGTGCGGCGTCGATGCGCTTCAGCTCCGCCACCGCGATCGCGCGCAGCCGGCCGTCGCGAACGTGCTGGAGGGTGGTGCTGGTGTTGACGAAGCTCATCGCCACGCGGCCCGCGAGGAGGTCGGTCGTCGCCTGCGCGGCCGACCCCTTGTAGGGCACGTGCATGGCATCGACGCCCGCGAGCGACTTCAGCAATTCCATCGCGAGGTGCCCGGTCGATGCGACGGCCTGCGAGGCGTAGTGCGCGTGCGCGCCCTCGCCATGAAGCCAGGCGAGCAGCTCCTGGAGACTTTTCGCGGGCACCGAGGGGTGCACGACGAGCAGCAGGGGCGCGACGCCCAGCATCGCGACCGGCGCGATGTCGGCCGCCGGATTGAACGGCATGAAGCTCATCAGCTGGGCGTTGATCGAGAACGGCCCCGGCGGCGCGACGAACAGTATGTGGCCGTCGGGCGGCGCCTTCACCACCAGATCCACGCCGATGTTGCCGTTCGCCCCCGGCCGGCTCTCCACCACGAACGGGGCGCCGAAGCTCCTGCTGAAGTCCTCGGCGAGCGCGCGCGCGAGGAAATCCACCGACCCTCCCGGCGGGCTCGTCGCGATGATGCGCACCGTGTGGCTCGGCCAAGGCGATTGCGCCGCCGAAAGAAGCGGCGCCACGGCGGCCGCGAGCGCGAGCAGCGATGCGGAGGTGCGGGCGCTGACGTTCATGATGTCCGAAAGCGTAACGCTTTGGCGCTGCTGCCGCCTTTTCGCGTGAATCGTTCGGACGGCCTGTTACCCGCGCTTGAGCAGCTCGAGCGCACGTCTGATCGCCTCGGCGTCGGCCTGGTCTTTGGGACGCGGGGCTTCCTTGGTTTTCAGAAGACCCTCCAGATCGAGGACCCTGACTCCGACGCCGTCGATCTCGACCCGCGTGACGTGCCGTTTCAGTTCCTCCCAGGTGTGGCCCGCGGCGCCGGGCAGGACATCCACCGTGATCTCGTCGTTCACCCGGATCGCGTAGCGTTTTTGCACGGCGAATACGTCGGGATCCGCTTCGAGTTCGCGGGCCGCGCCGTCGGGGAGCCGGGAGAGCGCGACGATCCAGCGCCGGCTGTTGGTCGCTGAAGGATCGACCAGGACGTCGATATCCTGGGTGAAACGCGAAAGGCCATGCGCGGCGAGCGCGTAGCCGCCGATGATGGCGTACTCGACTCCGGCCTCCTCGAAGTAGCGCGCGAGGAGCTTGACGTCTTCCCAGGTCGCCGGGCGCGTGAATCCCGGCACGCTACCGCGTCCGGCGTGCAAGCGCTTCAGCCTCCCAGCGCTCGCGGTCGCGCGTCATCTGGTCGTGAGAGTCGTACGCGAAGACGCCCTTGGGCGCGCGCGTGCGATAAGCGGCCATCGCGGTCCAGGCGGCGCGCGCGTCGGGCGCGGGCGGCGCGCCGATCGGGGGCGGTATCCGGCGCCCTACGGTCTTCGCGATCGGCTGTTGATCGTCTGGCGTCGATTTCATGGGGGCATTCTAGCTTGATCCGCCCTCGGTGGAAATTATCGCACCGTAGAGAATCGCGGTGACGAACCCGCCCCAGTCGCCGAGCGCGTTCGCACGAGAAGGCGATGGAGGCCGTTTCCCGCTTACCTCGCGTCGAAGTAGCGCGGGCACACCTGCCCTCCGGAGAGGGTAGGTGTGAAGGAACGAACTACGCCGCCAGAGCCTCGCCGCGGTCCACCGGAAATCCGGCTTCCATCCAGTCCTGCTTGCCGCCGGGATAGACGGCGACGTTCTCGTAGCCGAGCTGCGCCAGGCGATGCGCCGCGACGTGCGAATTCTGGCAGCTGCGGCTCGCGCAGTAGACGACGATCTCCGCCTTCTTGTCCGGCACCACGTTGGGCGCGAGCCTGTCCACCTCGTCGTGCGGCAGGTGCCGCGCGCCGGGCAGGTGCCAGTCGCGCCAGTACTTCTCCGGCAGCGCCTCGACGAGCACCGGCCTGGACGGCCCGGCGAGCTTCAGGCGCAGTTCTTCACGATCGATCTGCTTCAGCATGGTTCTCTCCTTGAAGGTTGTCGCAGATAGTTGCAAATGCAACGATATACTGCCAGGAAATCGTCGCAAATGCAACTACATCTTGCTACAATGGACCATGGTCAAGGAGCACGATGTGAAGAGCCACGCCTGGGCGGTGCTGCTCACGGCGCACGCGACGCTGATCGAGAAAATCGAAGCCGCCCTCGCCGGGGCGAAGCTGCCGCCGCTGGCGTGGTACGACGTGCTCTGGGAGCTGGAGAAGGCCGAGGGCGGGAAGCTGCGCATGCACGAGCTCGCGCGCCGCATCGTGCTCTCGAGGAGCAACCTCACGCGCCTCGCCGACCGGCTGGAGGACGCCAGGCTCATCGAGCGCGAGGACACGCCGCACGACCGCCGCGGCTACCACTGCGTCATCACCCGCGCGGGGCTCGCGCTACGCAGGAAGATGTGGCCGCTTTACAAGGCGGAGATCGAACGGCTTTTCTCGCGGCACATCACCGTGGAGGAAGCGCGCACCATCGGGGATGCGCTCGCGCGCATGGTGAAGGCGGCGCGGGGAAACTGATACCGGCGCTACTTGCGTGCCCCCGCCCTGGCCTCAGGCTCGGTGTCCTGGCAAGTCTGGTGCGCCGCCTCCGCGCGCGCGCCGCCGGCGATGTCCCGTATCGCGCGCAGGCAATCGTTGCGGTCGTTCACGATCAGATCCACTGCGGCGTCGATAGCGCGCTGGTCCGGATCGGAAATTTTCAGGGAAGTCGGGATCCGGTCGAGGCGTTCGGTGAGCTTGATGCTTACGGGTTTCCCGTCCTTGTCGACGTCCTCGAACGGCGCGTCGCCGGCGTCGTCGAACCCGATGTGGTAGAAAACCAGGCGCTTCGCGAGGCCGAGCCGATCGTCGAGCGAGCGGCCCAGCTTTTCGATGGCGTCGCACAGGCGCTTGGGGTAGGTGCGGAGTTGGTCGTCGCATTCCTTCCAGGTAAACGCCCGGTTGCGGAACTGCTCCAGGTTGTTGGCGCGGTTTGCCTGCAGCAGCGAATCGATCGCGGAGGACAGGTTGGTGTCCAGGAAGAAACTGAAGAAATCGCCGCGCGAATCCGCTTTGGCGCTGGGAGTCCCGGCCGGCCGGGTGTAGGCGTCGATCGAGATCACCACGACTCGATCGAAGTTCGCGATCCTTCCGTCGAGCGCCGCCTCGAGCAGGACGCGCTTGAGCGTCGCGAGCCCCAGGTTGTCCGAATTGCCGCCGTCGAACACGTGCACGTACCGTTTGTCCTCGTCGGGCCGCGGGCGGTAGTCGCGCAGCGTCATGTTCGCAAAGACGATCGGAAAGGACGCGGAGGCCATGACCGCCCGCGCCACCGAGTAGGTCGAGAGATCGGAACCGATGCGCTCGCGAAAATCCTCGGTGGTGAACGTAAACACCGAGCCGAACGGAAACCCGTCCCCGCCGGCTCCGCTGTAGCCTCCGGTGGCGTTGGTCGAATTGATGATGAGGTAGGGGCGCTCCGGGTTGAGGTCGGCGAAGGTCAGGTCGCGGGAGATGATCCCGACGTCGTAGAGATTGTTGGCGAAGGTCTGCGCCATGAGGTCGGAGCGGTCGAAGGCGGTAAACCAGTATTTGACGATATTCGTCGGCCAGAACCAGTTGCCGATCCAGCGCCACACGTAGTCGCGTGTCACCAGGTCCTTGACCGTGGCTTCGTCCCAGATGCGATCCGAGGTGACGCCCGCCTGCCGGCACAGGTCCACGACCTTGCGCGCGCGGTAGGGATCTGCGCGCGCGCTGAGCTTCCGCTCCTCGGCCGGGCTGAGCGCCGCCGAGCAAGCGAGCGAGCCGTCCGGCTGCCGTCGCAGCTTGTCAGCGGCGACCGGCTCTCCCGGCGGAGGCGGCGCGACCGCCGCGGCAAGCGCGCCGTCCTCGATGCGCGCGTCCTTCGAGATCGCATAGTAGGCGGCGGTCATCGAGCCGCCCGACACGGAAGAGAGCACGTCCACCTCGCGCAGCAGGTCGCGCTCCGGGAACAGCTTCTGGAGCTTCAGCATCACCGCGGCGGAGAAATAGGCGGCGCGCGATCCGCCCCCCGAGAGCGCGAGCATCACCAGCACCTTCGGGTTGCCGCGGTCGCCCGATACCGCGAGCGAGGCGCGGCCGGCTTCCGGCCCCGGGGGCCGCTGACCGAGAGGCTTGTTCGTATGGGAGTTCAGAGTCGTGCACCCCGAAGCGAGTGCGCACGCTCCTAGAAGGAACGCGCGGCGGATTGCCCTCATGTGCCCCCCGATCGAACCGGCGAACGCCGAAAGGACGATATTGTCCGCCGCTCCGGCGGCTTCGACTAGCTGTCGGAAACGACAGGGGGTACGGCGCGGTGGATTACCGCCTTGGGCGGAGATCGCTTACTGCCAGCTCGTCTGATTCCAATTGCCCTGGTCCCAGCTGAGCTGCGAGCTTCCGGAAGCACCACCATTGTCTCCACCGGCTCCGCCTTTGCTGCAGGCGGCGAGACCCAAGGCCAGAGCGGCGAAAAGAAAGACAGCGAGAAGGCGTTGCATGGGTGACCCTTTCAAACAGTCCCGGAAGCGCGAGGATCGATCATTGCCGCGTTACCGCCTGTAGACCATCACGACGGCCGAGCAGATGTCTACGATGAGGCTATCGGCAATGTTCACGCCAAAGTCATAGCTCGTCCCCGCGGTAAGGAGGAACGTATCGTTGTTGGTATTCATGATGATGATGTTCGCTGCGGGGGTTTGCGGGAAGTGATAGAACTGGGTACCGATGTTGACGGTCCCGATCGTCGCCGGCGTGCGAATCGCCACACGGTGAGCGAAGATAACCCCCGCGCTGGCCGCGGAGCCAGAGCAGCGCGTCATGACCATTGCCGTCGCATTGAAGGCGGGCGTAAAGCTGGAGACGATGTTTACGTACCCGGTCGTGTTGGCTGCAATGACATCATTGTTCCCCGAGACGACGTTCATCAAGCCACCGACCGGCACTGATTCGCAGGTAACGCCCCCGTTTGCCAGCACCGACTGAACCGCCTGCCCTCCCGGGCAAGTCCCGGTCACGAGTTTCTGCTTGCCGTTGATCGCCGTCGCGGCCGCGCTGAAATTGGTGTTCATGTCGGCCGCGACCGCGGGCGTGCCCGCCGCGAACGTGTTGGGGACGGTGAAAGTCTGCGGCCACGCGAGCGGCGAGGCCAAAACCAGCGGACCCAAACACAAGAAGCGCATCGCCATATGCAGAACTAGTCTCATAGGTGTTTCCATTTGTTCCCCCAAATTGCAGGCATAACAATTCAACGAGAAAAATTCTCCGTCCTTTTCAGTTGTTCGGCGCACCACTGATGATCCAGTTGAGGAACTCGTTGTAGTTGGTCGAATTCGCGTTTGTGAACCCGCCCTGCTGGACCATGCCGCAATCGCCTTGGGAAGGGCAGCGAACGATCAGGCTCTGTGCGGTATTGGTCGAGTCTACGCGCGCCAGCACCCGCTGGTAGAGCGTCAAACCGTTGACCGTTTGATCCACCCAGGAAGGCGGGGTGACACTGCCGGAGGAATGGCAACTGGTGCATCCGAGGCTGATGAATCTCGCCTTCATCGTGGTGAAGGTGATCGCGTTGGCGTTCACTGTGATGTCCCTCGTCGCGGTGTTGCTTGGCCCGGGAGGCAGCCCGTTGCTGACGAACAGCTGGACCCTGTAGAAGCCGGCGCGGTGCACGGTGAGCGTCGTGGAGACGGAGCTCGGGCTGGCGATGGAAGCGGCGTAGGAACCCGTCGCGTCGGCGGGCTGGATAATCACCGACCACGAATAAGTCAACGTCCCGGGGCCGGTGCTCGCGCTGCCGTTGAGTGACAGCGAGGCTCCAGGGATACCGTTTGGGTCAGGCGCCAGGGCCCCTTGGAGGCCGGTACTGCTGCTGGGGTTTGTGAACGTCAGCGTATTCGTGGAGTTGGCCCCGGCGTTGGCGACTACGCCAGAGCCCGCGCTCTGGACAGTGAGGTTGTGGGTAAGGGTAACTGGGGTGCTGCTCGTTCCGAGACTGGAAGTCGCCGTGAGCGTGACCGCGTACGTGAGGCCGACGCTGCTCGAAGAAACGTTGAGCGCTGCCGCGCTCCCGCAAAACTTCGTCACCGTCGCGGGCGGATTCGTTGCCGGCACGGGCACGCCATCCAGCGTTGCACCGGCGGGTCCGGTGACTTGCCATTTGCAGCTCGTCGGACTCCCGCTGCTCGTGCTCGTCAGGAAGATATTTCCCCTCAAGGCAGTGCCCGAGAACGTCACGGACGCGTTGCCGGCCGCCGGGATGAAGTCGGGGACCACCGGCGTCTCGCTCACGGTGATCGTCTGCTGCGCGGTATCGCTCGAGATGCCGTCGTTCACCGCCAGCGTAACCACATAGGGGCCCACAAAAGGAAGATTGAGCGTGGCACCCGAAGCCGAAGTCGGATTCGAGACCGAGGGAAGCGCCCCGGACAGGCCGCTCGGTCCGGATACGGACCAGAGGAAGTTCGTCGCGCCGATGCTCGCGCTGCCGTCGAGTGCGATGCCGGTCGCAAGCGGCGGCGTGCCGCTGAAGGTGAGCGGGAGAACGGGGGCGCCGCCGTTGACGAGCGCATTCGCGGCGACTCCGCCCGGCTGCATGCCTGCGAGGATCCAGTTGTAGAGAATCGAGTAGTCGCGGAGACCGTCGCTGTTGAGGGGATCGGCGACGTCGAGCAGCATGAGGCCCTTGTGATGGTGGCCAGTAGGTTTGCGCAGCAGCGGGCTCGCGGTGATCTCCGTGAGGTTCACGCGGCCGGCGATCGCCTTTAGGAACCAGTCTTCATCGGCCGTATTGATCAGGCCGTCGCCGTTCCGATCGAAGCTGTTGTAGAAAATCGGAGGCGTCGGGCTGACCGCAGGCGAGATGTGGCAGTTGACGCATTTCCCCGACGTCTGCGACGTAGCGTGCTGGATATTCTGCAGCACGTTCTTCACGTGCGCGAATTTGATGTTGAGCGGGTCCGGGAAATTGTCGTCGACCGTGATTTTCACTTCCTTGAACGGTCCGTTGTTGACGGTGAGGCGTATGGTGTAGGTCCCGGCGAGGTCAGCGTTGAAGATCGCGACCATCCCGCTCGGGCTCGAGATGGTCACGTGTCCGCTGGGCGCGGGTTCCGTCCAGGCGAAGGTGCTCGCGAAGAGGCTGTTTTCCCCTGTCAGGACCGCGTTGGATCCGGTCCTCACCATGCGGTCGGGGCCCGGATCGGCGATCGGCCGCCCCGGCATGAGCGGCGCGCCGCCCGAGGTCGCGGTGCCCGGGCCGAGCTCCGCATCGATGAAGCTCGCCAGCATCTGCGGCGCGGCGGAATTCCAGAAGTCGCTGTGCGGTATCAAGGACAGCGGCATGTTACCGCGGTCGAACACGTGCACCTTGATGCGGTCGGCGTAGCTCCGGAATCCCGTAGCCGGTGTTACGCCCGCGGCTGGCGTTCCCAATTTCATGTAATCGAGGTCGTCTTGGTTCTTGGTGCCGCGAAGGATGTGGCAGGTGCGGCAGTACGGGGCGACCACGTTCCTGTACAGCAGGGTGTCGGTAACGCCCGTACTGGGAATCACGACGACATTGTTGTTCCAGCCCGCCGGAACGTAACAGGGCTGCGGCGCGGGAAGATCGCACCTTTCCGCGAAATTCGCGCTCGGCATTCCCGTCCCGCCGTACCAGTACTCGATCATCGGCCCGGCCGTGCCTTGCCACTCGTTCGCCCCCGCGGTCGGTCGTGTGCAGGTTCCCCAACCACCCGTGACCGTCGCTGGCGTCGCGCTCGGGTAGGTGCACAGGATCCACTGGTTGAAGTCCTTCAGGAAAGGCTGCAGGTCCGTCTTGGCGAACCCCGGCTGGGTGGTGGAATAGGTGAAGCTGTCGACGTTCTGGCCGTGCAGGTGCGCCCCGACGTCGCCGCGCTTCCTCGACGGGAGGTTCTCGACCAGCGGGAAGCGCGGCTTGCCGCTCACGTCATTCGGCGTGAGCGGATCGCCGCGACCGCCGTGGCAGGTGATGCAGGGCCCGGGCATCGCTTTCTTCCCTCTCCCGTCGAGATCGACGGCGAGCTGGCGCGTGCCGTCGGCGGAGGAGAAGTTGTAGTACTTGGCGAACTTGACGGTGGAATCGCAGTCGGCCGGGTCGAAACCCGCGACGCACGGCGTCGTGTTCCATTCGATGGCGTTGGTGCCGACGTGCCACTGGGTGTCGCGCCGGATCGCCGCCTCGACGTTGAGCTCGCTCGAGTAGCTGGCCGTCCCGCCGGGCGTGACGTTGTAGTTTTCGACGTAGAACGCGATGCTGTTATCGTCGCTGTTCCTGCGGGCGGTCATGCGCCTGCCGTAGCCGAGGTCCTTCACGTCGCGGAACACCGCCAGATGTTCGGTGCCGGGGCGAACGGGGCCGTAATCCGCGAAGCCGTTCAGCGCGCGCCATTTGTCGATCGTGTCCTTCGCATTGCCCGGATCGATGGCGCGGTAGTACGCGGCGGCGTACTCACTGGTGTTGGTCTCGAAGGTGCCGCCGTCCTGGGCGAAGGGGTCCTCGCCGATCGGATTGGGGAAGAGAAGGAATCGGTTGATCGACGCGACTTCGACGCCGCCGTTTCCCTGGTTCTGCCCGTCGGCGGTATTTTTCTCGGTGCAGGCGCCGAGCAGCGACGCGAGCGCCAGCGCCGCGGTGCATCGAAGGAGAATTTGGCCGTTCATGCCTGTCTCCCTAGAAGCGCACCAGGTAGGCGAGCGCGTACTGGTTCACGGTATAGCGAAGATCCGAACCCGACAACGGGGCCACCGCGTTCTGCACCGACGACTGCGCCCGGCGCCAGGAAACGTCCACGGCCTGCCCTTCGCCGAACGCGCGGTTGTAGCCGAGCGTCGCGATCAGGGTGTTGGCCTTGAGGCGATAGGCGTCGCGTGTCGTGTCGGTGAACGCGTCGTCCGGAATGACGTTCGGCGAGGCGGTGGATATCGAGTCGCCGGTCCGGTACTCCGCACCCAGATAGACCGTGTCCCAGCGGCCGAGCGACCAGTCGGCGTTTCCCCGCAGCGAAGTGTTGCGCGCGTCGAAGACCGTGCTTTTTCCGTCGCTGATGTTCCGGGTGAGCGCGCCGAACAGCTGGACCCGGTCGGTCACCGGCTTGAGCGCGGTCAGGCCGAACGCGTGGCGGTAGCCGTCGCGCAGGTTCGACTCGTACTCTTCCTTCGCGGTGCGCACGAAGGCTCCGTAGGTAGGCTCGCCGAATTCGCCCGAAGAGCGGAAGAAGAAGTCTCCCTGCGTCCCGATGAAATTGTTCGAGAGGCCCGTGTAGGTGCTGAACCTCTGGGTGCCCGCAAACCCCTGGACCGCCACGCGCGTGCGCTTGGAGAGCGGAATCGCGCCGCCCGCGCTGACGCGCACGCCCAGTACCCGGTCCCGCAGGGCGTCGCTTGCGGGAGCTCGGGTCACGTTGTCGTCCGAGGCGTAGCTCGCCTCGGCGCGAAAGCCGCGAAACTCGATGGAGTCGAGAAATTCGGAGTACCCGGCGGCATGCGCCGATGCGGATGCGCCGGCCAGGAGGGCGAGCCACGCGGCGACCGTGTCCAGACTGCGCCAGCCGGTGTCGCATGCGGCGGGCTTGACAGATCCAATCGCCGAGCAGGTCCGCGGCCCGCTAGGGATAGTCTCGCCGCGGCGCATTGTAGATGTCCATCGGGAACACGAACGGAGGCGTGCGGCCGACCAGGGACTCGATCAGCGCGAGCTCTTGGTCGGTGTGGTTGATGAAAGGCGCGCGGCGGATGCTCCCGAATGTGTTGCCCTTCGCCAGAATGTAGAGCGGCTTGTCGTGGTGGGTCGCCGAGACCGTTTCCCTGCTCGAGGGATCGTTGTTGGCCGAGATGTCGGCGACCCCGTAGCAGGTGCAGAAATAGGTCTGCTCCGGATCGGTCTCGGCGTAGACGCCCGTGCCGCGGATCCCGATAGTGGAGGTGGCGGTGACGATCCGGGTCGGCCTTCCCCTGCCGAACACCGACAGGACCTTGCCCGTCACCAGCCGCAGCGCGGTCGTCAGCTCCGAGGCGGCCGGCGGCCTCTCGATCACCATGCGGCTTCCGCCGCGCAGGAGAAACGCCTCCTGGGCGACGGCGAAAATGACTTCGGCGTTGGGGGCCGTCTCGACGGTATCGCCGGGGACGATGCGCGTCTGGAGCGTCGCCTGCTGGCTGTTGACGGTCACGCTTCCCGAGACGCGATAGATCGATTGCCCTGCGGGAAGTTTCCCGGGCGCCCTGCCGAAGAGCTGGGCCGCGGCGTTTCCGGCCGAGGAAAAAAAGCCCGCCGCCAGCGCCTGGATCAGAATGCGGCGGCGCGGATCGTCCAATTCACCCCATGGTCTCACAGCGGCAGGCCCCCCCATGCCCCTGAAACCCGAATCACCCAGCAAATAATCCGAGCAAATGTGCTCGGCAGAAATATTCTCGGCAGTACGGACCGGCAGAGGTTACGCTCCCCCCTGCTTCGTGTCGTGGCGCCGATGCTAACACACAATATCCGGAACCCGGTCGGGCCTGATGCCGAAGCGAGACTTTTCTCACATCGCGAGGTTCAAATGAAACCGTCGATCCTGCTGCGCATCGCCTCGGTGCTCACCCTGATTTTCTGCGCCGGCCACACTTATGGAGCGTTCGGCGTTGCATCTCGCGACCCGGAACAGGCGGCGGTGTTCATGGCCATGCAGGCCTTCCCGTTCGACATCATGGGGGCCCGGCGCACGCACTGGCAGTTCTACCGCGGGTTCAGCCTCCTTTTCAGCGTGACCCTGCTGCTGCTCGCGGTGCTGCTGTGGCAACTGGCCGGACTGGCGAAAAGCGACCCGGTCCGGGCCCGGCCGTTCGTCGCCTCCCTGTTCCTCGCCTACCTGGGATTCACGATCCTCTGCGGGGTGTATTTCTTCTTGGCGCCCGCCGCGTTTTCCGCGGCGGCGGCCGCCTGCCTGGCTCTCGCGTTTACCTCGGCGAGAACCGGCTGATCCGGCCATCGGGGGCGATGGCTGAGCGCTGGGGTAGAATCGCGCGAGACTCCGTGAGCACCATGTCCGCACCCTCTCCCAAGAAGCAGCAGCACGAAGCTTCGCACTCGAACTTCATCCGCCAGATCATCGAGGCCGATCTCATGGCGGGCAAGTACGCGAAGCGCCAGTGGAACGGCAAGCCCGGGTCCGCGCTCTCGCTTCACAACGCGCCGCGGGATCCGGCGAAGATTCGCACGCGCTTTCCGCCGGAGCCGAACGGCTACCTTCACTACGGCCACGCCAAGTCGATTTGTCTCAACTTCGGCCTGGCGCGCGACTACGGCGGCGTCTGCCACCTGCGCTTCGACGACACCAACCCCGCGAAGGAGGAAACGGAATACGTCGATTCCATCCGCGACGCGGTGAAGTGGCTGGGCTTCGACTGGGGTGGCCACGAGTACTACGCCTCGGACTACTTCGAGTATCTGTACCAGTTCGCCGAAGAGCTCGTGCGCCGCGGCCACGCCTACGTGGACAGCTTGTCCGCCGAGCAGATGCGCGGCCTTCGCGGCACGCTCACCGAGCCCGGCAAGAACAGCCCCTACCGCGAGCGCGGGGTCGAGGAGAGCCTGAAGCTCTTCCGAGAAATGCGCCAGGGCAAGTTCGCCGACGGCGAGCATGTCCTGCGCGCGAAGATCGACATGGCCTCGCCCAACATCAACCTGCGCGACCCGGCCATGTATCGAATCCGCCATGCCGCGCACCACCGCACGGCCGAGCACTGGTGCATCTATCCCACCTACGACTGGGCGCACGGGGTGTCCGACGCGCTCGAGAACGTCACGCACTCGATCTGCACCCTCGAGTTCGAGGACCACCGGCCGCTCTACGAGTGGTTCAACGAGCGCCTCGCCGAGGATTGGACCGGATACGACGGCGTGAAGAGGCCCGGCCTTCTGCAGCGGCCGCTGCCGCAGCAGATCGAGTTCGCCCGGCTCAATCTCACCCATGTGGTGCTGTCCAAGCGGAAATTGATCCAGCTCGTCGAGGAAAATCACGTGGACGGCTGGGACGACCCGCGCATGCCCACGCTCGTCGGCGCGCGCCGGCGCGGCTTCACCCCCGAGGGCTTTCGCCTCTTCGCGGAGCGCATCGGCGTGGCGAAGGCCGATTCGTGGATCGAGTTCTCGATTCTCGAGGACTGCATGCGCGAGCACCTGAACGAGGTCGCCCCCCGCCGCATCGCCGTGCTCGATCCCGTGAAGCTCGTCATCGAGAACTACCCGCAAGGAAAGGAAGAGGAATGCGAGGCGCCCAACCACCCGCAGAAGCCGGACCTGGGCAGGCGCAAGCTGCCGCTCGCGCGCGAGCTGTGGATCGAGCGCGAGGATTTCTCCGAGAATCCTCCGAAAGGCTACTTCCGCCTCTTCCCCGGCAACAAGGTGCGCCTGCGCTACGGCTACGTCGTCGAGTGCACGGGCTGCGACAAGGACGCAGCCGGCAAGGTCACCGCCGTGCGCTGCAAATACGACCCGGACACGAAATCGGGCACGGCGGGCGCGGAGGCGGTCAAGGTGAAAGGGAACATCCATTGGCTGAGCGCGAAGCACTCGCACCCGGCGGAAGTGCGCCTGTACGACCGGCTCTTCAAGGTCCTCCATCCCGGAGCGGCAGACAGCGACTTCGTGCGGGACCTGAATCCGGATTCGAAGAAGCTCGTCACCGCGCAGCTCGAGCCGGCGCTGAAAGAAGCGAAGGCCGAGCAGCAATTCCAGTTCGAGCGCCACGGGTATTTCGTCGCCGACCGCGTCGACTCCGGGCCCGGTGAGCCGAAATTCAACCGCACGGTGACTCTGCGGGATTCCTGGAACAAGTAGGCCGGCATCGGGGACGAGAGCATGTCGAGCGAGCTGAAGAGAATCGCGAAGCCGCTGCTCGCCTGCGCGCTCGCGCTCGCTCCGGCTGCGCAGGCGGCGCCTCGGGAACTCGCGCCGGTGCGAGTGAACGCTTTCCCCACCGCCAGCTACTCGCCTCTCTACCTCGGCATCGCCAACGGCGTGTTCGAGAAGCGCGGCATCAAGGTCGATCTGCAGTTCACGCCGAATTCGGACTCGCAGCGCGAAGGCCTGGCGAAAGGCGCGTTCGACATCGCCTATGCAGCCGTCGACAACGCGGTGGCGATGGTGGAGCTCGCCAAGCAGGACGCCGTCATCGTCACCGGCGGGGACACCGGAATGAACGAGCTCATCGTGCGGCCGGAGATCCGTTCGATAGCCGACATCCGCGGGAAGAACCTGGTCGTCGACGCGCCCAACACGGCCTATGCGCTGCTCGCGAAAAAGCTGCTCAAGAACGAAGGGCTTCTCGACGGCCGCGACTACGCGCTCAAACCGATCGGCGGCACGCCCCAGCGTCTCGAGGCCATGGAAAAGAGCCCCGACAACGCCGCCGCCATGCTCAACCCTCCGTTTTCGTTTGCGGCCAAGGATAAAGGCCTGAAAAGCTTCGGGCGGGCGATCGATCTCCTGGGACCCTATCAGGCGGGCGGCGCGTTCGTCATGCGGGGCTGGGCGCGCGCGAATGCGCCCTTGCTCGAGCGCTACATCGCCGCCTACATCGAATCGGTGCGCATGACGATGGACCCGGCGAATCGCGCTCGAGTCGTCTCGCTCATCGCGACGCGCCTGAAGCAGGACCCGGAAGTGGCCGAGCGAACCTATGGAGCGCTGATGGAGCCGCGCTTCGGACTTGCGCCGGACGCGAAGTTCGACATGGATGGATTCAGGGCCGTGCTCGCGCTGCGCGCAGAGATCGAGGGGCAGTGGGGCGGCAAGCCGCCCGCTCCGGACAAGTACATCGATCTCGGCTATTACGAGCGCGCGATGAAACTGCTGGAGCGCAGATAGGGCTTTTTGTGCCCGGCGCACGGGATGTCGCCGTGCCGCGACAGCCGAAACTCTGCAAGATCAGCGTCCTACATTTCCTTCGCCTCGGGGCCGTCGCTTCGCGGCGACATAAGCGCGGCCCTTGCCGGCTGCCCGCAACACGCTAACTCTCTGATTGATCGTGGATTCGATGGTCTGGCACGGAGGTTGCGATAGTCAGCTCATCGGCGCAGGAGGAGCGGCGTCACCTGCGCTTAAAACACACGGGAGACGACCGCCATGAACAGCGTGCTGACTGCCGAAGATATCGATTGGCTGCGCAAGCTGCGCAACGCGAAAGCTTCGAACCACCCCTCTCCGGACATCCCCACGAGCGTAGTGCGCAGACTGACGATGCTCGTCTGCGCGGAGGTCAAAGCCCCCAGAGAACGTTCGATCAGACTGAGAGACGGCGACGAGCTGGACCGGAGGAAACAGAACAGCTGAGCCTTCGCGAGATGCGGTGCCGCGATCGGGGCGCTTTATGCGCCTCGTTCGTTTAGGGGCGTCTACTCCAGCGGCTCGACCTTCACGATGGCCGCGTGGTGGTTGTTTCCGACCCAGAACGCGGGCGGCGTGACCGAGTTGTCCACGAACACGCGGCGGATGTTGGTCTGGCTCGGCAGCGGATACTCCGTGAACGCGCCCGTGCCGAGGTCCATGCGCAGCACGCGATCCGTGTTCATGCCAGCGGTCCATACCTTGCCGGCCTTGTCGAGGACGACGTCGTAGGGCGCGGTGTAGGGCGTGGGCACGTCCCACTCCCTGAATTTTTCCGTCTTGGTGTCGAACATCCCGATTTTTTCGGCGCGCCACTCGGCGAACCAGACGCGGTCCTGCTCGTCCATCCTGCCGCGGCGCGGTCTGGAACGGGGCGTCGGCGTCGGGAAGAGCGTGAGCTTCCCGGTCGCGGCTTCGATCTTGCCGACATTCTCTCCCCCGAAATCCATGAAGAAGATGTTGTTCTTCGAATCGGCATAGATTCCGTAGACCGAGTGCGGTCCCTTCATATTCTGGTAAGGCCTCCAGGTCTCGAACTTGCCCGTCGCCATGTCCAGGCGATGCAGCCCCGGAATGCCGGCGTCGTTGAGCCACACCTTGCGGTCCACGGTCCAGCGCTGCGGGCCGACCATCGACTGCTGGGAATTCTCGTTGACGACGTCCTTGGGCAGCGGAAACGCCTGGAACTTTTCGGTCTTCTTGTCGAATTTCACGATGCCCGACTGGAACATGTGCGAGAGCCAGAGGTTGCCTTCGGGATCGACCTCGAGGTTGAGCGTGCCCTTCGGAAAATCGGGCCGCTGCACGGGAATCGCGAACTCGGCGTGCTTCAGCGTCTTCGGATCGAATTTGCCGAGGAACTGCTCGTCGAACTGCGAGTACCAGACGACGCCCTCCCGGTCGACGATCACGTCGTGCGGCATCAGGGGCCGGCGCGGGAGGTCGTATTCGGTGATGACGACGCGCGTGCCCTTGCCTTTCACGCGCGGCAGCGTCTTCAGCTCATACGACCAGGCGCCGGAGCTCTGGTTGAGCGTGGCGAGATAGGCCGCCTGCTTGTCGGAATCGGGGCCGAAGTCGCGCATGGGGTCGCGCGCGACCACCCGCACCTGCGGGCGCTCGACGTGGCTGTTGTTCGCGTAGCCCGCCATGCGCTTCATGACGGCCTGGAATCCGGCCGCGTCGTGCTTCGACTTCGCGACGCGCTCCAGGGTGTGGCAGCCCACGCAGCCGTAGAGGAACTTCTTCTGGTCGGGCGAGCCGGGGAAGCTCGCGATCCATTCGGCGTTGGTCATCTGGGGCGTGATGTCCCGGACCTTGCGCAGCTTCAGGTCGACCGCGACGGGCAGGGCGAGGGTGATCTCCGCCGTGCCCGGGCTGTCGAGCTCGTATCCCGTTGCCCGGACCTTCAGCGAATACGGGCCGGACCCGAGCTTCGACGAAGGAAAGCTGAAACGGCCCTGAGCGTCGCTGACGACGCTGACCGTGACCGTCGAGCCGGCTTTCTTCGCGCCGACGACCACGCCCTCCATGAGGCCTTCTTCCGCCGAGCTCACCCGCCCGGTCAGAGCGGTGGAGGTTTGGGCCGCGGCCGGAGCGGGACCGCGGACCGCTAGAAACGCGATAAACACGAAACCGGCGCTTACGACGAGCAAAAGGCGTCTTGTCATGGACGACTCCCTTGTGGACCCCCTCCGACTGCCCTGTATTTTAGTCCTATTCGGTTTAGAGTTACTGCTTTCAACGTCCCCGGAGCCACAAACCATGATCGACCTCTACGCCGCCGGCACCTCGAACGGCATGCGCGCGCGCATCGGGCTGGAAGAATGCGGCCTCGCCTACACCTTCCATCCCATCGATCTCGCCAAAGGCGAGCAGAAGTCGCCTTCGTTCCTCGCGATGAACCCGAACGGGCAGATCCCGGTGATCGTCGACCGCGACGGCCCGGGCGGAAAGCCGGTGACGCTTTCGCAGTCGGTTGCGGTGCTGATGTACTGCGCCGAGAAATCGGGCAAGTTCCTGCCGAAGGACCCCGCGGCGCGGCCGGCGTTCTGGCAGGCGCTCGCGAGCGCCGCGAGCGACATGAGCGGCATGATCAACGCGATCTTCACTCTGTCTCGCGCCAAGGATCAGCACGGACCCGCGATCGAAACGTTCAAGTCGATGTGGAACAACTACATGAAGGTCTGGGACGGCAGGCTGGCAAAACAACGCTACTGCGCCGGCGGCGAGGTGACCGTCGCCGACTTCGCGCTCTACGGCGTGGTCGCGCGCATGAAGGCCGCGCAGCCCGCGCTGCTCGAGGGCTTCGCGAACGTCGCGCGCTGGTCGGGTGAGATGGCGGAACGGCCCGCGATCCAGCGGGCGATGAAGTTCTGACAAAAAAGGGGAAATCATGAAAGGGTTCAAGACCTGGGCGGCTGCGTTCGCGGGCGCGTCCGCGCTCGCGTTTTCCATCGTGTTGTTCGCGCAGACCGGCTTCCCGCCTCCGCCTCCGCGCGTGAGCCCGGCGGCCGGCGCGATCGACATCCACGTCCACAGCGATCCGGACGCGTTCAACCGCAGCCTCGACGACTTCGAAGTCGCCCGCATCGCAGCCCGCAAAGGCATGCGCGGAATCGTGCTGAAGAACCACGTCGCGACGACCGCCGACCGCGCGGCGCTCATCAGCCGCGCCGTGCCGGGCATCGAGATCTGGGGCGGAATCGCGCTCAACCGCGCGGTGGGCGGGGTGAACCCGAGCGCGGTCGAATGGTTCCACCGCATGTCGGGCGGCCGCGGCAAGGTGGTGTGGCTGCCGACCTTCGACGCGGACAACCAGCACAAGATCCTCAAGGAGCCCGGCGAAGGGCTCAAGGTCGCGGCGGGCAGCAAGGTGTTTCCGGAGACCGAGGAGGTGCTGAAGATCGTCGCGCGCGAGAATCTTTCGCTCGCTACCGGGCACGTCGCGCCCGAAGAGTCGCTCGCAGTGATAAAGCGGGCGAGAGAGCTCGGCGTGAAGAACATCGTCGTCACCCACGCGATGGCCGAAGTCCCGGGGATGACGCTCGAGCACGTGAAGCAGGCCGTCGCCATGGGCGCGTTCATCGAATACTGCTTCTTGAACGACATCCACGGTCCCCAGTCCTACTGGCCGTTCCTGCGCAGCTGGAAGCGCGTGTCGTTCGCCGACATCGCGAAGGTGATCAAGGAAGTCGGCGCCTCGCATTTCATCCTCTCCAGCGACCTCGGGCAGAACGGCACGCCGACGCACCCCGACGGCATGGAAATGATGATCAACGGAATGAAGCGGGAAGGGATTTCCCAGGCCGACGTCGATCTGATGGTGAAGAAGAACCCGGCCAGGTTCCTCGGCCTGGAGAGCTGAAAACGACTGCGGTCAGCCGACGACTAGGGCTGCGTGCTGGCTCTGTCCTTCGGTCATCCCGCGCGCCTTCATCCAGTCGTAGGCGCGGTTGAACAGCGCCGGGTCGTAGTAGTCGACGTGCTTGTAGTGCACGAAGGCGCGCAGCAGCTCGCGCGGCTGCAAGGCGCCCTTCGCGGCCGCGGCGACGTGATGGGCGTATTTGTAGAAGTCGCCGTTGATGAGATCGACGGCCCGGTTCTCCGCGTCGTAGTAGGCCTTGCGCTCATCGGCCGTCAGATCGGCCGCCACCACCTCGCCGCCGCGATAGAACGACGCGGCGATGATGTGCGCGCCCTCCTTCAATCCTAGGCTGATAAAAGGCTCCATCACCGCCACCGCGCGGTAAGTGCGGTCCCTGAGACCCTCCCACCGCTTGGAGGGCAGGCTGCCGTTCCGGATCACAACGTGCTCGCGCCCCACGGCGCTCTCCAGCATCTGCAGCGTCGTGTAGTGCGAGCCGGTGAGCTCCTGCACCACCACGGGAACGTCGGCGAGGTCGCGCGGCGTCTGCAGCTTTTCGTCGAAAGTCAGGATGGCCTGCGCCGCGACCGCCGCGCGCAGGGCCGCGATGCTGCCGCCGCGCTTGCCGCGCTCGAGGCGGTCGATGCTCGCCCACTCGCAGACGTTGTAGCTGTCCGCCGAGCCGCACTCGAACATCTGCTCCTTCAAGCGCGAGAGGACCGGCTTCTCGGCGCTGTCGCGCTCGCGGTCGGCGTAAGTCGCCGAGAAGCTCACGTCCAGCCCCGCCTTCTCGAAGAGCCCTTCCTCGATGCCGACGATCACCGGCAGGTCGAACACCGGGTTGTTGGGAGCAATCCTTACAGCGGGTCGGGTCGCGGAGACCATGATTTCCCCTTACGGAGCGGATGCAGATAGGATACTACGGCCTAGCCTCGCGGCTCAACCGGCGTCGATGAGAGCGAGCGCGCCGAGCAGCGCAAAGCTCGCCGCCGCGACCCGGTGCACCATCTTCGCAGGCACCCGCCGCAGAACGCGCTCGCCGAAGTACACCGCCGGGACATCGGCGAGCATCATGCCGAGGGTCGTCCCGGCGACGACCGCCGCAATCGAGGCGTAGCGCGCGGCCAGGGCGGCGGTGGCGATCTGCGTCTTGTCGCCCATCTCCACGAGGAAGAAGGCGAGGAGCGTCGCGGCGAACGCGCCGAGGCGCGCACTTTGCGGCTTTTCCTTTTCCAGTTTGTCCGGAATCAGCGTCCACGCCGCCATGGCGAGGAACGACAGGCCCAGGATCCAGCGCAGCGCGTCGCGGCCGAGCACTCCGGCAACCTCCGCGCCGAGCCAGGCCGCGAGAGCGTGGTTGGCCAGCGTCGCGACGAAGATTCCAAGAATCACCGGAACCGGACGCCGGTAGCGCGCCGCGAGGAGGAGCGCGAGGAGCTGCGTCTTGTCCCCCATTTCCGCGAGGGCGACGATTCCGGCCGAGACTAGAAACGCTTCCAGGATTTTTCTCCGTGGCCGGCCGTTCGCCCGGCAACCGCTCACGCCGCGGTCGAGGAACCCGCCGGGGCGATCTGCAAGACCGGGCCCCGCGCGAGTTTATTCCAGAATCGATATTTAGTTGTCCGCGAGATCCCGTGCATTGGGCCAGACGTAGACTTTCAGGTCCCGATCGAGAGCACCGGCGGGCGCGATCTTGTTCAGGGCGAACGAGGAAGACATGCCTTTGAAGGCCCAGGCGAATTCCTGGCCGTTCGACAGGAACCTGACGACGTCGTCATGCTCCACGGTGATCCACTTCGTCTTGTTGTCGATGACGATGGTGCGCTGCGCGGCCGACGGTTGCGCGGCGTTGCCGAGCATATCCGCCTCGGTCACTTTGGCGTTGGTGGTCAAGCTGGCCGCGGAAAGCGTCAGCATGGCAAGGGTCGGAATGAGCCGTTTCATGTGAATCTCCA